>ENA-ORDG01000904-ORDG01000904.1-marine-metagenome-genome-assembly--contig:-NODE-904-length-12903-cov-2.605723_pt1 | contig 12903 bp, 10 predicted proteins | sample MGYA00248629_ERZ508524 | MGnify/ENA primary metagenome ERZ508524 (study PRJEB26194, sample SAMN05421901) | marine metagenome | isolation source: East of Rio de Janeiro, Brazil, South Atlantic Ocean...
GGCGACGGCGGAGTTGCCGATGTTGGCGTTGATCTTCACGAGGAAATTGCGGCCGATGATCATCGGCTCGGCTTCCGGGTGGTTGATGTTCGAGGGGATGATGGCGCGGCCGCGCGCCACTTCGTCGCGCACGAATTCCGGCGTCACATAGTCGGGGATGGCCGCGCCGAAGCTCTGCCCGTCGCGGACATAGTCGGCCAGGCGCGCGCGGCCCAGATTCTCGCGCTCGGCGACATATTCCATTTCCGGCGTGATGATGCCGCGGCGGGCATAATGCATCTGCGACACATTCCCGCCCGCCTTCGCGCGCAGCGGGCGCTTGACGACATTGGGGAAAGGCTGGACGCCGCCGGTCCGATCGGGGCCTTTGAGGCCATTATCCTCCGGCTTCACCGCGCGGGCGTCATAGGCTTCCACATCGCCCCGGCCGATGATCCAGTCGCGGCGCAGCGCCGGAAGGCCGGCCATGATGTCGATGCGGGCATTGGGGTCGGTATAGGGCCCGGACGTGTCGTAGACCCGGACCGAAGGCTCGCCGCTGGAAGGTTCAAGGTCGATTTCGCGCATCGCGACCTTGAGCGGGCCGACATGGATCTTGCGCGATCCACGGATCGGACCTGTCGTGACGCGCATTTCGGTGCGAGCCACAGGGCTTCCAGCGGAAGCCCGCTCAATCAAGGAATCGACATCTGCCATATTACTCTCCTTCGGGCGGAAAGAGAGTGCGGGCGGTGTGAAGGCGCGCTCCCTCCCTACGCCGGTGTCAGCCGGATCAGGTTCAGCGGGTCGCAGCCACATCAGCCGCCTCTCAACCGTCTGTGGACGGTCCCCCGGGGATGGATCGTCAATAGCCGATCGGCGGCGGGAGTTAAAGTCCCCTATGCCCGACCCCGCCCCAGCCCGCCCGACGTCTCCCGTCCCGCGCCGGCCGCCGGGCCGCTCACGCCGCCTGCGCGCCCCCAGCCCGCCACCGCGCGGCCGCGCGCGCGACGCGGACGCCCAGCGACCGGGCGGTGGCGCGATCGCCCGTCCTGGGCGTGACGTCGGGCGAGTCGTTGGCCGCCTGTCCCATCGCGCCCAGGAAGCTGCCCAGCCGGTTCTCCGCCTCGGTCGCGGCGGACAGATCGTCATTATTGCCCGGCGCCTGGCCGGTGCCGATCCACAACATGCCATGCTGGGCAGCGAAGATGGCGAGCGTCGTCAGCGTGTTGAGCTTGTCGCCGGACGGCGATCCCGACACGGTGAAGGCGGCGGCCATCTTGTCCTTCCACGCCTTGGCGAAATAGGGCCGCGCGCTCGCATCCATGAACGCCTTCATCGGCGCCGACACGGTTCCCATATAGGTGGGCGACCCGAAGATCACGGCGTCGGCCCGCGCGATCCGGTTGAAGGCGTCGGCAAAATCGGCCTGCTCCGGCGCGATCCGCAGCAGATCGGGCGTCCCGCCCGCCTCGCCCACGCCCTGCGCGACCGCGCGCGCCAGAATGTCCGTATGGCCGAAACCGGAATGATAGACGATCGCGACTGTCAGCATGAACCTGTCCTTTCCTGCGGTGTTGCGCTTGCTGGACAGAGAATGAGCGCATAGGTACTGAAAGTTAAGTACGCACCTTCAAGTAACCGGGAGCAAAGCCAATGGACATGCCGGACTGGGTGGCGAGCGTTGATCCGTGCGACGCGGACTGCCCTTCGCGCGATCTGCTCGACCTGATCGGCGACCGCTGGAGCCTGCTCATCATGCTGGTGATCGGCCAGGGATTTCACCGCAATGGGGAAATCAGGCGCCGGGTCGGCGGCATCAGCCAGAAGATGCTGACGCAGACGCTGCGCGCACTGGAGGCCAATGGGCTGGTGGCGCGCCATGACTTCGCGACGGTCCCGCCCCATGTCGAATATCGGCTGACGCCGCTCGGCGTCTCGCTGGGCCATGCGGTGGGGCCGATGTTCCAGTGGATCGAGGCCAGCTATCCCGCCGTGCTGCGCGCCCGCGCCGCCTATGCCGCGCGACAGGCGCAGGCGGCATGAGCGCGCACCCGCCCCCTGATCTTGGCACCAAGGCCGGGCGCAAGGCCTTTCGCCACGAAATGCGCATGATCGCGGTGCGGCCGCGCCGCTGGGGCCTGTGGCTCTTGACCGCCGGCGCGTTGCTGATGATCCTGCCGTCCGCGCTCGACCTGCACGCGATTTTCGGCTGGTCGCCCAGCTTGCTGGGGATCATGCTGATCGCGGCCGCGTTACCGCTGCTGGTAGCGGCGGCCATGCTGCGGCGACGTTATCGACGGGGGCGCCTGCTGATGCCCAGGGGGGAATGACGAGATGAAGAGGATTTTGACTTTGGTTTCCGCTGCCCTGCTGAGCGGCGCCGGCGCACCGTCCGCGCCTGCCGCCAATCCCGCGCCCAATCCGGCCGACGACCCCTATATCTGGCTGGAGGACTGGACCGGCCCGCGCGCCATGCAGTGGGTAGAGCAGGAAAATGCGGCGACGGAGGCGGCTTTCCGCAACGATCCGCGCTATGCCGGCTATTATCGCGACGCGCTCGCCATCGCCTCGGCCAAGGACCGCATCGCCATGCCGATGCAGGTTCATGGCCGCATCTATAATTTCTGGCGCGACGCCGATCATCCGCAGGGCATCTGGCGCTGGACCAGCGAGGCCGACTATGCCAGCGACGCGCCGCGCTGGACCACCGTGCTCGACCTTGACGCCCTGTCCAAGGCGGAAGGCAAAAAATGGGTGTGGAAGGGCGCATCCATCCTCGATCCCGAAGAGCGGCTGGCGCTCATCAACCTGTCGGACGGCGGCGAGGATGCGGTCAGCCTGCGCGAATTCGACCTGGAAACGGGCAAATTTGTGGACGGCGGCTTTGCCATTCCCACCTCCAAGCAGAATGAGGCGTGGCTGGACCGCGAAACCATCCTGATCGCCCGCGACTGGGGGGATGGCACGATGACCAAATCGGGCTACCCCTTTGTGGTCAAGACGCTGAAGCGCGGCGAACCGCTGTCGAGCGCGCGGGAAATCTATCGCGGGGCACCGAGCGACCAGGTCGGCACCTTCCCCATGATCCTGTCCGACGGATCGGGCAACCGCGCCGCCTTCCTCTATCGCGGCGTCACCTTCTTCGGCAATGAAACCTACCTCGTGACGCCGCAGGGCGTCCGCAAGCTGCCGCTGCCGGCCAAGAGCAATCTCCAGGGCATGGTCGATGGCCAGGTGCTGATCCAGACCAGCGAAGCCTGGGAAAGCGGCGGCGTCACCGTGCCGACCGGGTCGCTCGCCGCACTGCCCTTGAAGGCGCTGCAATCGGGCGAGACGCTGAAGCCGCAAATCCTGTTCGCGCCCTCGCCCCGCCAGTCGATCGACGGCGTCGCAGCGACGAAGGGCCATGTGATCCTGGCCTATAATGACAATGTGCGCGGCCGCGTCATGGTGCTGACGCCGGGCGCGCAGGGCTGGTCGAAGCAGCAGGTGGAGCTGCCCGACAACGCCACCATCTCGATCGCGTCGGCCAGCGACAAGAATGACAAGGCCTATCTGTCGGTCGCGGGCTTCCTGGCGCCGACGACGCTCTGGGCGATCGACGCCGCCAACCCCGCGCCCCGTCAGGTGAAGGCCATGCCCGCGCGCTTCGACGCCGAAGGGCTGGTGGTGGAACAATTTGAGGCGACGTCCAGCGACGGCACCAAGATTCCCTATTTCATCGTCCATCGGCAGGACCTGAAGGCGGACGGATCGACGCCGACGATCATGACCGCCTATGGCGGCTTTGAAATTCCGATGACGCCCAGCTATGCCGCGATCACCGGCAAGCTGTGGCTGGAGCGGGGCAACAGCTTCGTGCTCGCCAATATCCGCGGCGGCGGCGAATTCGGCCCCGCCTGGCACGAAGCGGGCCTCAAGACCAAGAGGCAGATCATCTATGATGATTTCGCCGCGGTCGCGCAGGACATTTTCGCGCGGAAATTGTCGAGCCCGGACAAATTCGGCATCTATGGCGGCTCCAATGGCGGGCTGCTGATGGGGGTGGAATTCAACCAGCATCCCGACCTCTGGAACGCGGTCGTCATCCAAGTGCCGCTGCTCGACATGATCCGCTACGAACAGATTGCGGCCGGCGCCTCCTGGGTCGATGAATATGGCAGCGTGTCGGTGCCGGAGGAAAAGGCGTTTCTCCAGACCATCTCGCCCTATGCCAACATCCGCAAGGGCGTGGACTATCCGACCCCCTATATCTGGACGACGACCAAGGACGACCGCGTCGGCCCGCAACATGCCCGCAAGTTCGCGGCCCGCCTCAAGGAATATGGCATCCCCTATCATTTCTACGAGGACACCGCCGGCGGCCATTCGGGCGATGCCGACATCGAACAGGGCGCGCGCCTGCAGGCGATGCAGATGGTCTATTTCAGCCAGCGGCTGGAGGGGGAAACGCCCGGCGCGCGGTAAGGCCGCGTCAGTCCGCCCGGCCGATCCCCCGCTCGACCAGCGCATTGGCGATGGCGGCGATCTCCTCGGCCGGGCGGCTGTCGTCCCACACGCCATAGCGCAGCCCCAGGAACACGTTCATGCCCATGATCGCCCAGGCATGGACATCCTCCACATCCGCCCGCACGTCGCCGCGCGCCGCCGCCTTGGCCAGGCGCGCGGCCATGCGGCTGGCGGTATTTTCATAATGGGCGCGATAGGCGGCCTGGTCGACAAACTCCGCCTCGTCGATGATGCGATAGATTTCCTTGTGCGCCCGGGCGAACTCCAGGAAGCTCAGCAGGCCGATCCGCTCGGCATCGATGCCGTCGCGCGCCTGCGCGATCCGCGGTGACACATAGTCGCGCACTTGCCCTGACATGTCGTTGACCAGCGCGCGGAAAATATCGTCCTTGCTGTCGAAATAGGTGTAGAAACTGCCCAGCGCGCAGCCCGCCCGGCGCGTGATGCCGCTGATCGACCCGTCGTGAAATCCCTTCTCGCCAAATTCCTCCGCCGCCGCGGACAGCAGCGCGCGGCGGGTGCGCTCGCCCCGGGCGGTGCGCGGTGTCTTGTCGTCCTTCGCGGGCGCGCCAGCGGTCATGCGATCTCCCATCCCTGTGTTCTTTTTGCCGCAGTCCTGCCGCGCCGTCAGGCTCCTCCTTATTTGAAGTTGAAAGCCGGTTCAACTTTCATTATCGAATCGGATCAAGGACGCGATCCGGCAGACCGGACGCTCCAGATTCAGGAGAGGAGTCCCCATGAAGGCCCGTCAGACCATCCGCACCCTTGCGCTCGCCTCCGCCGCCTGGAGCGGCCTTGCCGCCTTGCCCGCTTTGGCGCAGGACGCGCCGCCGCCCGCCGCCGCGAGTGAGGAGGACAGCGCCGCCATCGTCGTCACCGCGCGCCGGCGCGAGGAAACGCTGGTCAGCGTGCCGATCGCGGTCAGCGCCTTTTCGGGCGCGGCGCTGGAGCGCAGCGGCGCGATCGACATCAGCGACCTTGCCAATGTCACGCCCAACACCACGCTGGAGGCATCGCGCGGCACCAATTCGACGCTCACCGCCTTCATCCGCGGCGTGGGCCAGCAGGACCCGGTGTCCGGCTTCGAACAGGGGGTCGGCATCTATCTCGACGATGTCTATCTCAACCGGCCGCAAGGGGCGCTGCTCGACATTTACGATGTCGAACGGATCGAGGTGCTGCGCGGGCCGCAGGGCACGCTCTATGGCCGCAACACCATCGGCGGCGCGGTCAAATATGTGACCCGCATGCTGCCGCAGGAATTTTCGCTGAAGCTGAAGGGCAGCTATGGCAGCTATGACCAGGCCGACGGCATCATCAGCGCATCGGCCCCGATCGGCGACCTCGTCCGTGTCGGCGGCGCCTTCGCGCGCCTGTCGCGCGGCGGCTTCGGCGAAAACCGCACCACGGGCGAGGATAATTACAACAAGGACATCTGGGCCGGCCGCGCCACGTTTGAAATGGGCGGCTATGGGCAGCCGGTGCTGATGCGCATCACCGGCGACTATACCAAGGACAACAGCAATGCGCGCGGCGGCCACCGGCTGATCCCGGGGCAGGTGTCCGGCGCGCCGGTGCTGGACGATGTGTTCGACACGCGCGGCGGCCTGGCCGATCCCAAGCAATATGTGGAATCCTACGGCCTTTCGATGAACATCACGGCTGAACTGTCCGACGCCGTGACGCTGCGCTCGATCAGCGCCTGGCGCAAGGATGACAGCGCCTCTCCGATCGACTTTGACGCGCTGCCCGCCGTCGATGTCGACGTGCCGGCCTATTATTTCAACGAGCAGCTGAGCCAGGAATTCCAGCTGCTCTACGACAAGGGGCCGATCCATGGCATGATCGGCTTCTATTATCTCGATGCCAAGGCCGACACCCAGTTCGACGTCCGCCTCTTCACCACCGTTCCCGGCCTCACCGCCTATACCGAGGCCAATGTCGACACCGAAACCTATGCCATCTTCGGCGACGTCACCTTCGACATTTCCGACCAGCTCAGTCTCTCGGCCGGCGGCCGCTACACCTGGGACGAACGGCGCGCCGACATATTGCGGCAAAATTATCTCGGCGGCGGCTCCCCCGTTTTCGGCGGCGCGGGCGTCGCCTTCGGCGCGCCGGGCACGGATTTCCGGGGCGAAAGCGACTTCAAGAAATTCACGCCGCGCCTGTCGGTCAGCTACAAGCCCACGCCCGATCACAATATCTACGCCAGCTGGTCCAAGGGCTTCAAGGGCGGCGGCTTCGATCCGCGCGGCGTTGGCGTCAACGCGCCCGACCTCAATGGCGACGGCATCCGCCAGGACAGCGAAGTCGCCGCCTTCCTCAGCTTCGCGCCGGAGGAAGTCGACAGCTATGAGGTCGGCTACAAGGGCGATCTGATGGACGGCGCGCTCTATGTCGCGGTCGCCGGCTTCTATGCCGATTACAAGGATGTGCAGATTCCCGGCTCCGTCGCCTGCGACGTCGGCGGCATTCCCTCCTTCTGCGGCGTCGTGTCCAATGCGGGCAAGGCGACCTTCAAGGGCGTGGAATTCGAAAGCAATGCGCGCCTGGGCCGAGACCTGATGACGCCGGGCGACCGGCTGAACCTTCAGACCGCGGTCGGCTATATCGACGCGCAATATGACGAATATATCACCAACATCGCGGGCGTGCCGACCGACGTCGCCGACTATCGCGAAGTGCAGAATACGCCAAAATGGACGGCCAGCGGCACGCTCAGCTACACGACACCGGTGGGCGATGGCAGCCTCTATGCGGGCACGACCCTTTCCTGGCGCTCCAAGACCTATCAGTTCGAAATCCCCAATCCCTATATCGATCAGAAGGGCTATGCCCTGTGGGACGCCAGCATCGTCTACACCGCGCCCGACGACCGCTGGAGCATCGGCCTCCACGGCAAGAATATCCTCGACAAGGAATATAAGACCTCGGGCTATACCTTCGTCGCCGCCGATCCGGTGACCGGCGCGATCGTCAACAATGCCGCGGGCTTCCCCACCCCGTCGCTCGGCCGCGAAGGCACGCTGACCGCCTTCTACGGCAATCCCCGGCAAGTGTTCGTCACCGGGTCGGTGAAGTTCTGACGCTTCGGACCGGCGGTCCGGGCTCCATGCTCCCTTCGCCCTGAGTAGAGGCTGAGCGAAGTCGACGCCTCCTGTCGAAGGGGCAGGCGCACCAGTCCTTCGATACGCCATTTCGACAGGATCGGTGGCTACTCAGGACGAACGGAATGAGAGTATGTGATCGCATGACCGACCAAACCGCTTCCCCTTCCTCCCCCCGCTACCGCGCCGTCGTGCTGGCGATGCTGCTGCTGGTCTACACCTTCAACTTCCTCGACCGGCAGATCCTGGGCATCCTCGCCGTGCCGATCAAGGCGGACCTCGGCCTCAGCGATACGCAGCTCGGCGCGCTGGGCGGCATCGCCTTCGCCTTGCTCTATTCGACGCTGGCGATCCCCCTGGCGCTGCTCGCCGATCGCACCAGCCGCACCTGGGTCATCACCGTCAGCCTGGCGGTCTGGTCCGGCTTCACCGCGCTGTGCGGCCTCGCCTCCAGCTTCCTGCAGCTCTTCCTCTTTCGCATCGGCGTGGGCGTGGGCGAAGCGGGCGGGGTCGCGCCCTCCTATGCCGTCATCTCCGACTATTTCCCGCCGCACCAGCGCGCCCGCGCGCTCTCCATCTACTCGCTCGGCATCCCGCTCGGCTCGGCAGGCGGGGTGCTGCTGGGCGGCTATATCGCGCAGGCGGTCGAATGGCGCACCGCCTTCATCGTGGTCGGCTTGCTCGGCCTCGTCATCGCCCCGATCTTCCGCCTCGTCGTGCGCGAACCCGCCCGTCCGGTGCAGAGCGGAGCCCGAGTCCCGGTCGGCGCCGTCTTCGGCATCCTCGCGGCCAAGCGCGGTTTCTGGTTCCTGGCGCTGGGCGCGGCGTGCAGTTCCATGTGCGGCTATGGCGTCGCCTTCTGGCTCCCCAGCCTGCTGATGCGCAGCTTCGGCCTCGACCTTCTGGGCGCGGGCCAGTTTCTGGGCGGATTGCTGCTGCTCGGCGGAGTGGCGGGCGTGCTGCTCGGCGGCTTTCTGGGCGACCGGCTGGGCGGGCGCGACAGGGCCTATTATGCCTGGGTGCCGGCGGTCAGCTATGTCATCGGCATGCCGCTCTTCGTGATCGGCGTGCTGTCCGACAGCGTCGGCTTCGCCTTCGCCCTGTTCCTCGTCCCCCAGGCGCTGGTCTATGTCTGGCTCGGCCCCGTGCTGACCGCCGTCCAGCATCTCGTCCCCGCCCATATGCGCGCCAGCGCGTCGGCGACCTTCCTGCTGATCAACAATCTGGTCGGGCTTGGCCTTGGCAGCTGGGCGGTGGGCAGCCTGTCGGACGCGCTGACGCCCGCTTACGGTCAGGAGGCGCTGCGCTACGCCATCGTCGCGGCACTGGGCTTCTATCTGCTCGCCGGCTTCTTCATGGCGCTGGCCGGCAAGGCGCTGCGCCGCGACTGGGTCGCCGCCTGAACCAGCGCCATTGGTGATTTGAAGTCACCAATGGCCGCCCCGCGCGCATTGCTCTCATCAATAGCGAAATCGCGCGCGTGTCGGCTTCGCTGTCGGCCTAGCGCTCGCGGGTGGCGCTGAACTTCACCTTGGGATGGCGTTCCTGCTGATAGCCGATGTCCCAGGCGCTCCTGGCCATGAACACCAGATTGCCGTCCCGGTCCTTGGCCATGTTGGCGCCATTATAGGCGACCAGATCCTTGATCGCCGCATCGTCGCCGCTGATCCACCGCGCCGTGTCGAAGGGCGAAGGCTCCAGCCCGGCGGCGACCTTATATTCCGCCTCCAGCCGGCTGATCAGCACTTCCAGCTGCAGCTGCCCGACCACGCCGACGATCCACTGGCTGCCGATTTCGGGGTAGAAGACCTGGATGACGCCTTCTTCCGACAGGTCGTCCAGCGCCTTGCGCAGCTGCTTGGTCTTGGTCGGGTCCTTGAGCGCGACGCGGCGCAGGATTTCGGGCGCGAAATTGGGCAGGCCGGTGAAGCGCAGCCCCGGCTTCTCGCTCAGCGTGTCGCCCACGCGCAGTGCGCCATGATTAGGAATGCCGATGATGTCGCCGGGAAATGCCTCGTCCGCCAGCTCGCGGTCCTGGGCGAAGAAGAGGATCGGCGAATGAACAGCCAGCGGCTTGCCCGACCCGCTCGGCGTCAGCTTCATGCCGCGCCGGAACTTGCCGGAGCACAGCCGCATGAAGGCGATGCGGTCGCGATGCATCGGGTCCATGTTCGCCTGCACCTTGAAGATGAAGCCGGTGACTTCGCTCTGCTCGGGCTCGACCGGCGCGGGCTCGGCCGGCTGCGCGCGCGGCGGCGGAGCATGCTGGCCCAGCGCGTCGATCAGTTCGGTGACGCCGAAGAGCTTGAGCGCCGATCCGAAATAGACCGGCGTCAGGTCGCCGGCGCGATAGCGCTCCAGGTCGAATTCGGCATAGCCGCCCTGCGCCAGCTCCGCTTCCTCGCGCAATCGCTCCAGCGCCTGGGCGGACAGCAGTTCGGCCAGCTTCGGGTCGTCCAGCCCGGAAACGACGCTCTCCTTCCCCTCAAACTCGCGCGAAGGCCCGCTCGGCTGGCGCAGGCGCTTGGTGGCGAAGTCATAGATGCCCTCGAACTCGCCGCCCATGCCTGCGGGCCAGCTCATCGGGCAGACATCGAGCTGCAGCTGGTCCGCCACTTCATCGAGCAGCCCGAACACCTCGCGGCCCTCGCGGTCCACCTTGTTGACGAAGGTGATGATCGGCACATTGCGCAGCCGGCACACTTCGAACAGCTTGCGCGTCTGCGGCTCGATGCCCTTGGCCGCGTCGATCACCATGACGGCGCTGTCGACCGCGGTCAGCGTGCGATAGGTGTCCTCGCTGAAATCCTCATGGCCCGGCGTGTCGAGCAGGTTGAAGGTGATCGTCTCCCCGTCGCGCGTCCGCTCGAACGTCATGACCGAGGAGGTGACGGAAATGCCGCGCTGCTGCTCGATCTTCATCCAGTCCGACCGCGCGCGCCGGTTCGCCCCGCGCGCCTTGACCTCGCCGGCCAGATGGATGGCGCCGCCTTCCAGCAGCAGCTTTTCGGTCAAGGTGGTCTTGCCGGCGTCGGGGTGGGAAATGATCGCGAAGGTGCGGCGGGATGGGATGGTCATATTCGGTCCAGACAAACAACAGCCGTTCGTGCCGAGTAGGGGCTGAGCATGGCGAAGGCCCGTATCGAAGCACTCGCGCCATCCAGTCCTTCGATACGCTGCTTGGGCTATGCTCAGCAGCTACGCGGGACGAACGGAAAGGGAGCTATCTAGTCGGCAACCAGCGTCACGTCCATGCGGAAGGATCGACTATCACCCGGCAGCAGTGCCATGATGCCGGGCTTGTCCCAGACATCGCCGGTGAAGCCGACCGGATCGGCCATGCCCGCCCAGGGTTCGATGCACAGATAATGGGCGCCGGGCTTCTGCCACAGGCCAAGCCAGGGCGTATCGGGAAAATCGATCTTCAGATGCGGCCGGCCCGGCACGCCCCAGGTCAGCGACCGGCTCTTGAGATCATCCCAGATCAGCGCGTCGCCTTCGAACATCGCATGGGTGGGCGCGAGGCAATCGCCCTCCACCGGGGAGGGAACGGGCTCGGCCGCGATCAGGCCCGGCTCCGCGCCCACCTTGCGGATCGGCGCCGGCTCGGGCTCGGCGAAGCGGATGCGATGCGCCTCGACATCGCCGTCATAGGGCAGCGGCCAGGCGAAGGCGGGATGATAGCCGAAGGAGAAGGGCATGCGCGCCTCGCCCATGTTGGTGATCGTCGCCGTCATCCGCAGCGTCGCATCCTCCAGTACGAAACCCATGTCGAGCCGGAAGTCGAACGGATAGATGGCGCGCGTCGTCACATCCGCGTCCAGCCGCAACAGGATGCGATCGTCGGCCTGCTCCTCCAGCGCGAAGGATTTGCGCCGAGCAAAGCCATGCTGCGGCATCGCATATTCATGCGCGTCCAGCCGATAGACATCGTCCCTGGACCGCCCGACGAAGGGGAAGAGCAAGGGCGCGTGGCCCGTCCACCAGCGCGGATCGGCATCGGTCATCAACGCGCGTCCCTGCGCGTCCCGCAGCGACCAGAGTTCAGCGCCCAGCGGCTCGATCTCCGCCGACAGGCTGGCGGAATGGATGGCAAAACGGCTTTCGGACAAAAGAGGCCTCCCTGGCGGATCGCCCCTTCGCATAACAGCGCGCCCGCGGCGTGTCTGCCATCATGTCGTTTCGGTTGAGGAACCAGATGTCACTCCTGCCGGTTTTACGGGACGGAGGAAAAACATCATGAAACCAACAATAATCGCCATCATGGCAACGCTGCTGCTGTCCGGAACGGCGATGGCGCAGGACAAGGCGAAGAAGGACGACACGCTGGACAAGGCCGGGACGATCGCGAGCCAGCCAGCCCGCGACATCGGCCTCGACAAGGATGAGATACCGCCGGTGCTGACTAAGGCGGTCGATAATCCTTATGCCGCCCCGGCCAGCCGCAGCTGCAAGGGGCTGAACCGGGAACTGGGCGCGCTCAATGCCGCGCTGGGCGAGGATTTCACCGCCAGCAAGGAAGCCAATGAAGATCGCACCGGCAAGATCGCCGAAGCGATCGGCAAGACCGTCGTCAACTCGCTGATCCCGTTCCGCGGGCTGGTCCGCGAAATCAGCGGCGCCGCCCCGGCCGAGCGCCGATTGCAGGCCGCCGCTACCGCCGGCATCGCGCGGCGCGGCTATATGCGCGGCCTCGCCAGCGCCAAGGGCTGCAAGATCGCCCCGATCGCGCCGGAACCCGTGGCCCGGAGCGACGGGAAAAAGTAGGTTTGGTCGGTGCTCCTGCCGCTGCAGGAGCACCCCAAGCCGTCATCCCCGCAAGGTCGCGCCCAGCTTGGCCGCGGCCTTCACCACCGCGGCGCTGATCGCTTCCAGTTCTTCCTGCGAAAAGCTCTTCTCGCCCGGCTGCAGCGTGACTTCGATGGCGAGCGACTTGTGCCCGTCCTCGACACCCGGGCCCACGAAGACATCGAACAGGCGCGCATCGACGATCGCCTTCTTGTCCGCGCCCCGCACCGCGCGGACCAGCGCGTCGGCTTCGACCGCATCGGGCACCAGGAAGGCGAAATCGCGCTTCACCGCCTGCAGCGGAGGCGGTGCATAGGGCGCGCGCAATGCGCCGCTCTTGCGCTTGGCCGGGATGGCGTCGAGGAAGATTTCGCCCGCCACAACAGCTCCGGTCAGGCCGAACTGCCGCGCCAGATTGGGGTGCAGCACGCCATATTCGGCGAGTACTGCCTTGGGCCCCAGCCGCAGCGTGCCGGACTGGCCGGGATGATAGGCCGCCGACGCTTCGCCGAAG
>ENA-ORDG01000907-ORDG01000907.1-marine-metagenome-genome-assembly--contig:-NODE-907-length-12861-cov-5.238579_pt1 | contig 12861 bp, 8 predicted proteins | sample MGYA00248629_ERZ508524 | MGnify/ENA primary metagenome ERZ508524 (study PRJEB26194, sample SAMN05421901) | marine metagenome | isolation source: East of Rio de Janeiro, Brazil, South Atlantic Ocean...
CGCAAAAAAAGCGCAAAAAATAATAACTTTGCGTAAAATAATTAAAATTTAATGGTAAAAAAAGAAAATAACGCAGACCAACTGATTACACATATACTGAAGGGGATTGAAGAGGTTAAAGGAAAAGATATTCAGATCTTAGATTTAAGAGAAATTGATAATACGGTTTGTGACTATTTCATTATTTGCAATGGTACTTCAAACACACAAGTAAACGCCATTGTAAACTCTATCCAAAAAACCGTGAGCAAGGCAATTAAAGACAAACCTTGGCACGTAGAAGGTACCGAGAATGCAGAATGGGTACTTATTGACTACGTAAATATAGTAGTTCACGTTTTCCAAAAACACATTAGAGAATATTACGATATCGAAAGTTTGTGGGGAGACGCAAAAACCACTACTATTGAAACCAATTACTAAAATTTCTATTAGAAAATATACCAATGGCTAAAGAGCAAAATAAAAAGAAACCGGGTAATAATAAACCTAAATTTAATTCTTATTGGATTTACATCGGGATCGTCCTAATTTTCTTAGGACTTAATTTTTTTGGCGGAATGGGTTTTAACGAACCGGCAAAAAGTAACATTTCTGAATTTGAAAATTATTTAAGAGATGGTGATGTAAAAAGAGTAGTTGTCATTAACGATAGAACGGCCAACGTTTACCTTACTGAAGCTGCTGAAGCTAAAGAAGAACATAAAAAAACTCAGGAAAAAGAATTTCTTCCGGCGGGAGATCAACCCGATTATAGTTTTGAGATTGGTGATCTTCAAAATTTTCAGAATAACTTCAACGAAATTAAAAATGAAAATAATCTAGCTGCCAATTTAGAATTTGAAACTCATCAAAATTATTGGACAGATATTCTTTTCACGCTATTACCATTTATTTTACTATTTGGTATCTGGATCTTTATTATGAGAAGAATGAGCGGTGGTGCCGGCGGTGGCGCAGGAGGTCAGATCTTCAACATTGGTAAATCTAAAGCCAAGTTATTTGACCAAAACACCGACGTTAAAACTTCTTTTAAAGATGTTGCCGGTTTAGAAGGTGCTAAAGAAGAAGTTCAAGAAATTGTAGATTTCTTAAAACAACCGGAGAAATATACCTCATTAGGGGGTAAAATTCCAAAAGGAGCATTATTGGTAGGACCTCCGGGAACCGGTAAAACATTATTAGCAAAAGCTGTTGCCGGTGAAGCAAAAGTGCCATTCTTTTCACTTTCAGGTTCAGATTTCGTAGAGATGTTTGTTGGTGTTGGAGCTTCTCGTGTAAGAGATTTATTCAAACAAGCAAAAGAAAAATCTCCGGCTATTATTTTTATCGATGAGATCGATGCTATTGGTAGAGCTCGTGGTAAAAACAATATGTCTGGTTCTAACGACGAAAGAGAAAACACGCTTAACCAGCTGCTTACAGAAATGGATGGTTTTGGCACGAATACCAACGTAATTGTATTGGCTGCAACTAACCGTGCAGATGTTTTAGATAAAGCCCTAATGCGTGCCGGACGTTTTGACCGTCAAATTTACGTAGACTTACCAGACGTGAGAGAACGTCAAGAAATATTCGAAGTTCATTTGCGTCCGCTAAAAAAAGTGGCAGACGAATTAGATACTGAATTTTTAGCAAAACAAACTCCGGGATTCTCGGGAGCAGATATTGCTAACGTTTGTAACGAAGCTGCTTTAATTGCCGCTCGTAAAGGAAATAAAGCCGTTGGCAAACAAGATTTCTTAGATGCTGTCGATAGAATTGTTGGTGGTTTAGAAAAGAAAAATAAAATTATCACTCCAGAAGAGAAAAAAGCAATTGCCTTTCACGAAGCTGGTCACGCAACGGTAAGTTGGATGCTAGAACACGCAGCACCACTAGTAAAAGTTACTATTGTACCTCGAGGCCAATCATTAGGAGCGGCTTGGTATTTACCGGAAGAACGCCTTATTGTTCGTACAGAGCAAATGTTAGATGAAATGTGTGCTACCATGGGTGGTCGTGCGGCAGAAAAGGTAATTTTCGATAAAATTTCTACCGGGGCTTTAAGTGACTTAGAAAAAGTAACTAAACAAGCGAAAGCGATGGTTACCATTTACGGTTTAAATGAAAAAATCGGTAACCTTACTTATTACGATTCTACCGGACAGAGTGAATACAGTTTCGCAAAACCTTACAGTGAAACTACTGCAGAATTAATTGATAAAGAGATTTCTAATATTATTGAAACTCAATACCAAAGAGCAATTAATTTACTAACAGAAAATAAAGACAAGCTTACACAGTTGGCTGAAATCTTGTTAGACAAAGAAGTAATTTTCAAAGACGATTTACAACGAATTTTTGGAGATCGCCCTCATCATAAAAATAATGGTGAAGAAAAAAAACTAACAGATCAAAGTCCTGAAGAGGTTCAAGGGTCTCAAAATTCTCAAGCAAATAATGAGACATTTCCTGATAATTCAGAAAATGTAAGCCCTAAAAACTAATAATTACTTAAAAAATCTTGATTTTGCCTTAGGTACAATCAAGATTTTTTATATTTGGTTAAGTCTAAAGTAAAAAAGTTAATTACCCCAAAGCAATATATGAGTCTATTTAGAAAATTATTTTCATCCAAATCTAAATCAGACAAAGAAGAGGATCAAAAAGATGATGCACGAAGTAAATATATGCCGGAGCCAGAGCTACCGACAGATGAGAACTTTGTTTATCACTTTAAAAATAACGGCGGTAAATTTTTGTACTGCCAAGATCAAAATGAAGTAAAACAGGTTTTCGGTCAGATTTTAGATGAAAATGATTGGAAAAATGCTGAATGCTGCTGCTTTGACGATAACTTAAAACAAACTTTTAAAGACTTTAATTTAGATTTCACATTTAATGGCGAGGCGAGTTTTTTTCTCTCTACTTGTGAATATTTAATTGCCAACACTGGAGCATTATTAATAAGCTCTAACCAAATTAAAGAAAAAAAATTAGCAGAAATACCTCACAACTTCGTTATTTTGGCAGCTACAAGTCAACTGGTCGATACGATCGGTGAAGGTTTACGAGGTATAAAATCAAAGAGTAAAAACAAGATTCCATCCAACATAACCACCATTAAAACTTTTGAAGATAAACAAGAAAGTGACTTTATGAGTTATGGGAGTACTTCTAAAAATGTATATTTACTCCTGTTAGAAGACTTATAATTTTATGAATGAACTTTTAAAAAGAACTCTTTCGGGTGCTTTGTATGTGGTTATTTTAATCTCTGCTATTCTAATTTCAGAATATAGCTTTATAGCTTTATTTTTTGCATTTGGAATTATTTGCCTTTACGAATTACAAAACTTACTAAAACTTAACAGCTACCTTAATTACATCGTTTTATTAGTGACGCTTGTTGTTTTTGGTATTCTCAAAATACAAGATTATGCAGTGATCACGCTGCTTATCATTACTATTTTTGTAAAAGTTTTATTGCTGAAAGATTTAATCATCATTCATGAAATTCCGCTTTTTGAAGGTAAAAAATATATTTTAACGCTATTTTATCTTATATCCTCTATCATTTTTCTTACCCTTATACCGTATGAAAACGGAGCATATTCTCCTTTTATATTGATTGGAGTGTTCTTTTTAGTATGGTTTAACGATTCTTTTGCCTATTTAGTGGGGAAAAACTTCGGAAAAAGAAAACTATACGAAAGAATTTCTCCTAATAAAACTGTTGAAGGTTTCTTAGGCGGACTCGTATTTGCAATGATTGCTAGTTTTGGCGTAGCTTATTTTACGAAGACTTTAGATTATCAAACTTGGCTAATAATTTCTATCTTAGTGAGCGTTTTTGGTACTTGTGGTGATTTAATTCAATCTAAGTTAAAAAGACAAGCCAACGTTAAAGACAGCGGAACGATTATGCCAGGACACGGCGGACTTTTAGACCGATTAGATAGTATTTTATTTGCCGGTACTTTTGTATATGCTTACTTATTAATTATTTAAAAACTATGTTTCATAAAGAAGGTTATAAAATTTTAGGCGTTACCATCGCTATTTGCATTTTAATCAATGTACTTTCCTACGCTTTTATTGAAATTAGCTGGCTCAATCAGCTTATTTTAGCAGCTAGCATTATTATGTTTTTGCTTATCCTTCAATTTTTTAGAAATCCTAAGCGACAAACTTTAGTAAGTGATCACAACATTGTTGCGCCAGTAGATGGTAAAGTAGTTGTTATTGAAGAAGTTTTTGAAAAAGAATATTTTAAAGAAAAACGTTTACAGGTTTCTGTCTTTATGTCGCCTATAAATGTTCATGTAACTCGACACCCAATTAATGGTAAAGTAGTTTTTAGTAAATACCATCCCGGCAAATATTTGGTTGCTTGGCACCCAAAATCGAGCGAAGAGAACGAACGAACTACCGTTGTGGTAAAAAACGATTCTGTAGGTGAAATTTTATACCGACAAATTGCCGGTGCGTTAGCAAAACGTATTGTGAATTACGCTAAAGAAGGACAAGAAGTTGTACAAGGTAGCGACAGCGGATTTATAAAATTTGGTTCTCGTGTAGATGTGTTCTTACCTATTGGCACTAAACTCGAAGTAGAGCTTAACCAGAAAGTAAAAGGTGGTCTAACCGTAATAGCCAAAGTTTAATGAGTGCTGCGAAAAGCAAACTAGACTTAGAATTTAAAGAAGCTTATAAACGCGCATCGAAAACAGAATTACGTTTTCCGCCAGATGTGCGTTTACATTTTTACGCTTATTATAAAAGAGCAACAGAAGACAACTCCATACATCAAGAAGAAAGTTTAGATAGCCGTTTGATCGGAGCATTTAAAATGAATGCAATGTTTCAAATACGGGGTTTATCTAGAGATGATGCCAAACGAAAATACATCGAATTGGTCAACAAGTATATTACAGATTAGATTTTTGAATTTTAATTATCTGTAATTTGTAAAAACAGATACTTTCGTCATTCCGGACTTGATCCGGAATCTCACACTTATTTGAAAAAAAATATTTATGATATGACCCTGAATCAAGTTCAGGGTGACGACAACTTATTATGATGCTTAACGGCTATTGAATTTTTTACTGCATAAAATTTGTAAAAAATTCTTTTCAGGATATCACCTATTACCTAAATTCTACCTCCTAAAACCTATCTCTCCTAAAACCTAAAAACGCGCTAGGGATAGAAGTGAAAAGCCCGTAAAACTTAAATTCTATTCAAATAAAAACCTCAAAGAAGCGACTAAAAGAAGCTTTTTTGAGGTTTATTAGTTGAAGATTTTAAGTTGCGTACTTGTAACGGATAGCCCGCTCGAGCGCAACGAGAAACATTTTATTTTACCGGAAAACCGCGATCTCGCATTAAGGCATCGATATTGGCATCGCGACCTCTAAATTGTCGGTAAGCTTCTGCCGGATCTACTGCATTTCTTGGAGCAAATAAAAAGCGTTTTAATTTATGCGCTGTTTCTTTATCGTAAAAACCTCCCGGAGCTTCTGCAAAAGCTTCTGCCGCATCTGATGTTAATACATCTGCCCATAAATAACCATAGTAACCGGTGGCGTAACCTTCACCAGAAAACACGTGACCAAATTGAGTTGAACGGTGACGCATCGGCAGTTCTTTTGGCATACCAAGAGCATCGAGTTGTTTTTTTTCGAATTCTTGAATATCTGTAATTTCAGCAGGGTCGGTGGTATGGAATTTCATATCCATTAAGGCTGAAGCTAGATATTCTGTGGTGGCAAAACCTTGATTAAATGTTGAAGCTTTCTTGATCTTAGCTACCAATTCTGCCGGCATTGGCTCTCCGGTTTTGTAGTGTTTTAAAAATTTATTGATCACCACATCGGTCGATAACCAACGTTCTAATAATTGCGATTGAAACTCGGTATAATCACGAACTCCTCCATTTAAAGTCGGATATTTTACATCTGCGGAAAGAAAGTGTAACGCGTGACCAAATTCGTGAAAAAAAGTTTCGGCATCATCCCAAGAAACCAAAGTTGGTTCTCCTGCGGCCGGCTCTACAAAATTAGAATTATTAGAAGCCAATACCGGTTGATTACCGTTTAATGCTGTACGACTACGGTAAGTGGTAGCCCAAGCACCGGAGCGTTTTCCTTTTCTGGCATAAGGATCTAAATACCATAAACCTACCAACTCGCCAGAGTCTTTATCTTTTACTTCCCAAACTTTTACATCTTCATGAAAAACTGGAACACTCCCTTCTGCCACCGGATTGAATTCGTAATTAAATAATTCTCCCGCTACATAAAAAATAGCTTTTCTTAAATTATTGAGTTCTAAATATTGCTTTACTTCTTCGCTATCAAGATCGTATTTTTCTTGACGAACTTTTTCCATATAATAACGATAATCCCAAGGCTCGATAGTAATATTTTCACCTTCATTTTTTGCTAAAGTTTCCATTTCACTTACCTCTTCTTCTACTCTAGCTAAAGCTGCCGGCCAAACCTTCATCATTAAATCTATAGCATTTTCAGGGTTTTTAGCCATACGATCTTGCAAACGCCATTGCGCATAGTTTTCATACCCCATTAATGCCACGCGCTCATCTCTTAGTTTAAGTATTTTTTTGATAATTTTATTATTATCATATTCATCTCCGTTATTACCACGTGCATAATATTTTTGCCAAACTTCTTTACGTAATTCACGATTGTCGGCATAAGTTAAAAAGGGATCCATCGAAGAACGGGTATTGGTTACCGCATACATTTTTTCGCCACCGTTTTCTTTTGCTGCTACTTTGGCCGATTTTAAATAAGATTCGGGTAAACCTTCTGCTTCTTCTTCAGAAAAAAAAGTAACATAACCTTCTTCATCTGCTAATACATTTGAAGAAAACTGAGTATACAACTCAGATAACTGCTTTTCAATTTCAGCGTAACGTTTTTTATCTTCTTCATTTAAATTAGCACCATCCATTTCAAAATTTTTGTACACCAACTCGATCACGCGTTGTTGTTGCGGTGAAAGTTTTTCTTCTTGTGACTTATCGTAAACCGATTTGATACGCTGAAAAAGTTTTTCATTTTGAGAAATTTGAGAACGATAGTTCGAAATTTCCGGAGCTAATTCTTGTTGAATTTCGCGAAACTCTTCTGAAGAAATATTGCTACTATAAATACCATAATAGGTGAATACGCGATCTAAGTCTTTTCCGGCTTTTTCCATCGCTACAATGGTATTCTCAAAAGTGGGTTCACTTTCTAAATTGGCTATACGATCTATTTCTTCTAAATGATTTTCCATCGCTTTTTGTATCGCCGGTTTTAGCTGAGAAAGCTCCATCTTATCGAACGCAGGAACGCCATTATACTCACCTTTCCATTCAGTTAAAAAAACATTTTCTGTCTTTTCTTCTTCTTGCATATTTTCTTCGGTTTTATCTGTTTTGCAGCTTATTAACACAGCAACAATTATGGGTAATATTAATTTATTCTTCATAAAAATTATTAATTTGAACATTAGTTAAAGAAATCTTAAAATATGTTAAATAAGTTATTAATATAAGCATCTACTGCATTAACTTATTTTTTTATTTCGTTATTTTTACGTTTCATTTATTTTAGTCGACCAAAATTTCGCGATTTTTGCTACAATGACAAAAACACAAGAACACAAAACTATACAAACTAATAAAAAGAAAAACCTTCAATCCAGATTAATTGCTGTTGGAGCTAGTGCCGGAGGATTAGAAGCGTTAAAAGCTTTTTTTAGTAATTTACCTGATAACGACCAGAATTCTTATATTGTTATTCAGCATTTATCTCCCGATTATAAAAGTATGATGGGAGAATTATTAGCTAAAACGGCTAAATTACCTATTGAACAAATTACTGATAATTCTGAAGTAGAGCCGAGTAAGATCTATCTTATTCCGCCGGTTAACAATTTAACGATTGAAAATGGTATTCTTCATTTATCTGAAAAACCAAAAAACCAAAAACTAAATCTTCCTATAGATCTATTTTTAGATTCTCTTGCAGACTATAAAAAAGATCGTGCGATCGCAGTAATTTTAAGCGGAACAGGAAGCGACGGCACACGTGGTGTTAAAGCCATTAAAGAAGCCGACGGGATGGTTATGGTGCAAGATCCTGAACAGGCAAAATTTGATGGAATGCCTAAAAGCGCGATAAACTCCGGAATGGTAGATTATATTTTACCTGTTGAAGAAATGGGTAGCGAAATTAATCGATTTATTGAAGCTTCTGAAGCTATCCAACTAAACGGAGAGCTTGAAAACTACGACGAACAAGTACTCACAAAAATTCTAGACTATATTAACGAGAATACCGGATTAGATTTTAGTGAATATAAATTTTCTACGCTTGCCAGAAGAGTTGCGCGACGTGTAAATGTTTGTAAATGTGAAACATTTAAAGAATATTATCGATTACTACAAACTAATCCTGACGAAGTTTCTATACTTTTTAAAGAATTTTTAATTGGGGTGACCAAGTTTTTTAGAGATCCGCGAGTTTGGGAAATTCTTTCTGATGATCTAATCCCAGAAATTATTGAGCGCAAAGACGATGGGGAGACTTTAAAAGTTTGGGATGTAGCTTGTAGCACCGGTGAAGAAGCTTACTCTTTGGCAATGTACATTAACGAAGAATTAAGAAAACAAAACAAAGACTTAAAAGTTAAAATTTTTGCCACAGATATTGCTAAACAACATTTAGAAATTGGTGGTAACGGAGTTTATTCTGAAAGTACGATTGCCGATATCGACACAGAATTAGTAAAAAAATACTTCATTAAACATAGTGATGGATATCAAGTTGTAGAGAAAATAAGAAGAATGGTAATTTTCTCTCAGCATAACATTATAAAAAATCCGCCATTTAGTAATATGGATATGATTTTATGTCGAAACCTGTTGATTTACTTTCAGCAGAGCATTCAGCATAAAACTTTAAATGTACTTCATTACGCTTTAAAAGAAAACGGCTTTTTAATTTTAGGAACGAGCGAAACGGTAAACTCCCATCGTGAACATTTTGACGAAATTAGTAGAAAATGGAAAATCTACCGTAATGTTTCTCCTAGAAGAAGATTAAATAACGACAGCTTAAAACCAAGAAAAAATTATAATCGTCCAGAAAACAAAAGACAAACAAAATTCGATCGCCGAGAAACCGCTCTTAAACGAAAATTCACCTCAGAACTTAGTGAAGCCATCTTAGAACAATTTGGAGGCGCAAGTGTTTTTATAGACGAACAATTTAATATTTTAGAAGCCATTGGCGAGTTTAGAAAATATGCCAATCTTCCTGTAAAAGGTTTTACCACAAACCTGAACAAAATGTTAGATGAAGGCTTGCAACATATTTTACAAGCTACCTTAAAAAAAGCAAAAAAAGAGAATCGAAAGATACTCTATAAAAGTGCTACATATAAAGATAACGATCAAGAAAAAGCGCTTGATCTTATCGTTAAACCTTTCAGACAAAATAATCTAGACAACGAAATTAACTTCGTGGTTACTTTTATTGAAAAAGAAGTAAAACTAGATAATATCGCTGTTTCAGAAAAAATTACAGTCGATAGTCGCTCGCAAGAATACATTAACGAGCTGGAAGATGAACTTAAAAAGACGAAAGAAGAATTACATACTTCACTAGAAGAAATTGAAACCAGTAACGAAGAGTTACAAGCTGCCAACGAAGAGTTATTAGCTTCTAACGAAGAGTTACAAAGCACCAACGAAGAGCTGCAGAGTGTAAATGAAGAAATTAACACGGTAAATGCTGAGAACATCCAAAAAATGGATGATTTGGCAGAGTTAAATGCCGATATGAATAACCTGCTTGAAAGTACAGAAATTGGGGTGATTTTCTTAGATGAAGATTTAAGAATTCGAAAATTTACTCCGGCAATTCAAAAGCATTTCAGTTTATTAAATTCAGATGTTGGTAGACCGATCGATAATTTTGTAACCAACTTTGGTAAAAATAAAGGTCGCGGATTAGTGTCTCGATGTAAAAAATCGATAGAAACCGGTAAAACTTTAGAAAGAAACATTACTTCTAAGGAAGGCAGACATTATTTAAGAAGAATCTCTCCTTTTGTAAATTCTGAAGATAAAATTGATGGTGTAGTGATCACTTTTGTCGATATAGAATCATTACAACGCGCCAAAGAAAAACTGGTTGCTAGCGAAAAGCGATATAAGTCTTTCTACGAAGAAGATCCGGTCATGCACTTTAGTGTTAACCCAAATACTTCAGAAATCGTACAATGTAACGAAGAAGCGATTTACAGATTAGGTTACGACACCAAAGAAGAAGTTGTTGGCAAACCTATTTTTGAACTTTATGATGATGAAACAAAGCTTAAAGCCGTTCAACTAAATAAGGTATTTAAAGAAGATGGAGAATTAAAGAATATAGAGATGGAAATGCTTACCAAAGAAGGTGATAAAATCCCGATTATTCTTTATTCTAACATTGAATATAATGAAAAAGGAGATGCCATTAACAACAGATTTACCTGTGTAGATATTTCTGAAGTTAAAAATGCTCAAGAAAAATTAAAAGAACAAAAAGCAGATCTAGAAAGAGCAAATAAAGATCTAGAACAATTTGTTTCTATCTGTTCTCACGATTTACAAGAACCTTTGGCCACGATTAAATTTGGTAGTGATGTTCTAGGTAAACTCTATGCAGATAATTTAGATGAAAAAGGGAAAAACTATATTTCTTACATCGATGAAGCATCAGACCGATTATCAAATCAAATTAAAGCTCTATTAGAACATTCTAGAATTGGTAGAAATACTAAAAAATCGACAGTCGATACCAAAGAATTAGCAGAAGTAGTTAAATACGATCTTGGTAAGAGAATTAAAGATACAAATGCCACGGTGAGTATTGGTAATTTACCAAAAGTAAAGGCCTACAAAATAGAATTAAGACTTTTATTTCAAAACCTTCTAAGCAATGCTTTAAAATACATCGATAAAGATCGTAAACCCGAAATTAGAATTTCTTCGTTTAAAGAAGGTAATTATTGGGTTTTCTCTGTGATGGATAATGGTATCGGTATTTCTGAAGAAGATCAAAAAAATATTTTTACTATTTTTAGTAGAGTAAGAACTAAAGAAAAATATGAAGGTACTGGAGTTGGTTTAGCACACGTCGAAAAAATTGTTCAGCTACACGAAGGAACAATTTGGGTAGATTCACAAAAAGGTGTAGGAAGTACTTTTTATTTCAAAATCAAAGCAAATTAATGAACATCACACCCACACCACAACAACAAAATGTTGATATAACCAATTGTGATCGTGAGCCTATACACATTATAGAACAATCGCAACAACACGGAGTAATTTTAACGGTAAACTACCAAGAAAACAAAATACTTCAAGCGAGTAGTAACGCTATAAATTTGTTAGGTTTTTCGCCACAAGAATTAGTGGGTAATCCTTTAGAAAAATTATTTTCTGAAGAAGCGGTTCGTACACTTTTCTCTAAAATTGAAGCAAAACAAAATTTATATCCGAGAGAAGTAAGTTTTAAAAATCAGCAATATTTAGCAATTCCTCATCTTACAGAAGATGAAAAACTTGTCATCGATATTGAGCCTTTTGGTGAAACCTTGAGCCCAATTTTATTTCAAGAAGAATTAACTAAGATTTTAAAAGAAATAAAAGACACAGATCCTGCAAAAGTTATGTGTCATCAAGCCGTTTCGCTCATTAAAGATTTGTACGGTTACGATCGCGTTATGATGTATCATTTTGATGATGAATGGAACGGTGAAGTGATTGCTGAAGTAAAAGAAGAAAACCTAGAAAGTTGGTTAGGTCTTCACTACCCGGCGACTGATATTCCTAAACCGGCAAGACAAATATTCTTAAAACAAGGTGTAAGAATGATTAGCGATGTTAATTATCAACCTGCCCCCTTGTTTCCGGAGTTAAAAGAAAAAATAAACCTTTCAAAAAGTGAATTACGTGGCGTCTCTCCTATTCATATCGAATATTTAAAAAATATGAACGTGGGAGCTTCGCTTACCGTTGCTGTAATTTTAAACGGTGACCTTTGGGGATTAATAGCTTGCCATCACTATCAGCCTAAATTCATCAATTACCATCAAAGACAATCTTGTAAGTTTTTAGCTCAAGTATTCTCTAATAAATTAGCGTTAAAAGAAAGTAATACGTTTTTAGAGAATATCAATTCATCAGAAAAAATAAGAAAACAACTTCTTATTCAAATGAATTCGATTTCTAATTTCACGCAAGCCCTAACAAAGTTTTCTCCTAAATTTACAGACCTTATCAATTGTAGCGGCGGCGCGTTATTTAATGAAAATGAAATCACTTTAGTAGGTAAAACGCCTACTGAAAAGCAGGTAAAAAAGATCATTAATAAGGTAATAAAAAAACAAACGGGCAGTGTTTTTCAAACCAAACAAATTAGTCGTTTCTACGAAAAAGCACAAAATTTCACAGCTACTGCTTCTGGAGTTTTAAGTATTAAAATTAGTAACGAAGAAACCTATTTGCTTTGGTTTAGACCAGAAGCATCTACCACTGTAGATTGGGGTGGTAATCCAGAAAAACAAGGTTATGTAAAAGATGGTGTGCAATTTTTACATCCTAGGAAATCGTTTGAGCGATGGACACAGAAAGTTTCCGGAATCGCCAATGCTTGGGAAAGCTACGATATAGAAGCTGCAAGCAACTTGCAAGACACCATTACTCACGTATTGGTTAGAAAACAAAAAGACGAGATTAAAAATCTTAACGATAGTTTAGTTGAAGTAAATAAAGAGTTAGAAACCTTTAGTTACAGTGTGTCTCACGAT
>ENA-ORDG01000909-ORDG01000909.1-marine-metagenome-genome-assembly--contig:-NODE-909-length-12830-cov-2.483572_pt1 | contig 12830 bp, 11 predicted proteins | sample MGYA00248629_ERZ508524 | MGnify/ENA primary metagenome ERZ508524 (study PRJEB26194, sample SAMN05421901) | marine metagenome | isolation source: East of Rio de Janeiro, Brazil, South Atlantic Ocean...
GACCAACAGCAATACCGCCCAGGGCGAAAGCGGCGACTTCTATTTCGACGAATTCTTCTGGGTCCACGGCTTCGCCCAGCTGCGCAAGGTCGCCGCCGCGATGGCGACGCACAAGATCTACAAGCGCACCTATTTCTCGACGCCATCGACCAAGACGCACGAAGCCTACGCCTTCTGGTCGGGCGAGGAATGGAACGCGGGCAAGTCGAAGGCGAGGCAGCGCGCCTTCGACACCAGCCACAAGCACCTGAAGACCGGCGCGATCATGCCCGATGGCAGCTGGTGCCAGGTCGTCACGCTGGAAGACGCGATCGCGGGCGGGCTCGGCGCGCTGGTCGATATCGAAGAGCTGCGCGCGGAAGCGAGCGAAGATGAGTTCCGCAACCTCTACGAATGCGAATTCGTCGACGATACGGCCAGCAGCTTCCCTTGGGCGCGGCTCGCCCCGGCTCGGGTCGATACGTTCTTCAAGTGGCGCGATTTCCAGCCAGCGCTGCTCGACATTCCGGGCGGGCGCCCCTTCGGCGATTCACCGGTGTGGATCGGCTACGATCCGAACAAGCAGGGCCGCGACGATGCCGCGCTGGCGGTGGTCGCGCCGCCGCTGCAGCCGGGAGTGGGCAAGCTGCGCGTGCTCGACAAGTATCGGCTCAACGACCGCGATTTTCAGGGGCAGGCCGACTTCATTCGCGAGATCTACGATCGCTACAACGTGACCGACATCGCGATCGATACCACCGGCCACGGGCGCGCGGTGTACGAGTTGGTCAAGCGCTGGTTCCCCACCGTCCGCTCGATCGAATATTCGGTCGCGACGAAGACTGCGCTGGTGATCAAGGGGCAGACCCTGTTCCGTTCCGGCCGGGTCGAGTTCGACCAGGGTTGGACCGACGTCATGCAGGCCTTCATGGCCATCCGCCCGACGACCACCGGCAGTGGGCGCGGTGTGACCTACACCGCAGGCCGCAACGGCCAGATCGGCCATGCCGATATCGCCTGGGCGATCCTGCACGCTTTTTCGAACGAACCGCTCGACATCGCCGCCGACGCCGAAGGCATCGGCACGGCGCAGGTGGTGTTTTCCGATTGATCCCGATGGAAGGAACCGACCCGATGAACCAGCTTGCCACCCAGGGCGAGACCGATGCCGGCGATGCGAAGGAGCCCGGACAGGCAATGGCCTTCAGCTTCGGCGATCCCGAAAGCGTGATCGATCGGCGCGAGCTGACCGAATATTTCGAGATCTGGCACAACGGGCGCTGGTACGAACCGCCGCTGCCGATGGATCGGCTGTGCCAGACGTTCAACATGGCCCCGCACCACCGCAGCGCGATCGCGCTGAAGATCAATCTGCTCACTAGCCTGCAGGAGCCGACCGATCAGCTGGCCACCAACGATTTCGAGCGGTTCGCGCTCGACTTCCTGCAGATGGGCAACGGCTACCTCGAGCATGTGCCAAACATCCGGGGCGGGTTGGCCAGGGCGCGGCATGCGCCAGCGCGCCATGTGCGGGCGCCGCGCGAGGCCGGCGGCTATTTCTTCGTCGGCGTGATCGGCGCGGGCGCGCCGCACCTGGGCGCGGACCTTATGGGCGAGCACCGTTTTGCAGAGGGCGCGATCTTCCACCTCCAGCAACCGGACGTGGCGCAGGAAATCTACGGCCTGCCCGAATGGTTATCTGCGCTGCAGTCCGGCTTGCTCAACGAAAACGCAACGCTGTTCCGCCGTCGCTACTACGTCAACGGCGCGCACGCGGGCTTCATCCTTTACGTGAGCGACCCCTTCGCGGACCAGGAGACCGCCAACAAAATCGCCGAGAAAATGAAGTCGGCCAAGGGTGTGGGGAACTTCAAGAACATGTTCCTCTACATTCCGAACGGCAAGAAGGACGGGGTGCAGGTGCTGCCGATCGCCGATGTCGCGGCGAAGGACGAATTCAGCGGGGTGAAGAACATCACCCGCGACGACATGCTGGCCGCGCATCGCGTGCCGCCTCAGCTGATCGGCATCGTCCCGACCAATTCGGGCGGCTTCGGCAAGGTGGGCGAGGCGCTCGACACGTTTTTCCAGATCGAGATCGTGCCGATCATGCGCCGTATGCGGGCGATGAACACCTTCTTCGGCGGGGAGGTGCTGCGCTTTGGGAATTACAGCGCGAGCGATGGTTCTGAGATCACTCCGGATGGACGGCGGATCAGGGGTGGAGATAGCCCGGCAACCCCGGCCAGTTGACGATCAACCACCACCAGAAGGCGAGAGCGAATAGCCAGGCCAGAACGTCGCTCGGTCGGGGGCGGCGGACCATCCTTCTAGGACAGCCGTTTCAGTGAGCCGTCAGGCAGTAGTTCGCGCAGGAAAGTGCCCGGACCCATCATCGCGCGTAGTTCATCGGCCATTGCAGCAATTGCCTTTGCTGTCTGGGTCGCGCGGATAGGTCGGCGCGTGCCCGGGATCTCGCGCTCGTCTTCGTCGACCAGGAATAGCGCTTGCTTCATCCGTCAGCGCCTCACCCAAGGCTGGTCGGTGCGGTCGATCTGCAGTGGTCCCTGCCACGGCAGGCAGATCGAATGCGCCTGCTCGGGCGAGCCTCGCTCCCACACGTCGAACTGATCGGGCGTCAGGACGACGGGCATTCGATCATGCACGCTGGCCGCGTCGCCAGCGGCATCGACCATCACCATCGAGTAGCAATCCCCCCATTCATCGCTGGTCCGCCAGATTGCGGCGACGGCGAAAGCTTCCACGTCCGGTAGCGACAGCCATGTTCGTGTCATCGCGCCGCGTGCCCCCTCGGCTTCGGCCCAAGCGGTAAGCGGGATAAGGCCGCGCCGGTGGCGAAAGCTGTCGCGCCACATGAAGCTGTCGAGCTTGTCGGAGCGGGCATTGTTCACCGGGCGCGGCTTCAGCGGCTCGCCTGTGCGCTTGCTTTTCTGCGAGAGGGGAAACCCCCACACCATGGACCGGAGCTGGCCGTCGACGATCACCGCGCCGTTGTAGCCCGGGTAGACCTCATCCGCGAAGTTCGCGCCGGATGCCGCACCCGCATTGAACAGGCGCGCAATCTCGGCCTGCGCCTTCGTCATTCGATAGAGGTTGCACATAGGCGGCTTGCGATTTGTTCCATTTTCGTTCCAACCGCAAGCATGGTCCGTCACAAGCTCGATTCGGTCAATGAGTTCGCGCGGCAAGGGTATCTCCTGCTGATCACGTGCGATCGCTGCCATCGGTCGATCACGCGCCACCCAACGCGAATGATGCTGGAGCTTCACCGGCTAGGATGCGGCTACCTGATCGATCCTCTCGAACGCCGACTGCGCTGTAAGGTGTGCCGGTCGCGCGGTGCGACCATCATGCCAACCTACCCCGACGCCTGAAGCCCCAGCTCCCTAGGGGGAGGCCAGTGCGCCAGACCCAGCGCGCCGCGCTCGCCCCCACGCCACGCCTTCGGCTTATCCGAAGCGAATGATGCAATGCGACGGGCTGGGTGAAGAAGCTGGCGGGGCCACCAGATCGTGGACTGGCTGGCGGAATCGTGAGGCATTGAACTGCGCACGGGCTGCCTGTGTGGAGCCGTAACGAGCAGAACTGGGCCGATGCGGAATTATGCGCTCGAGAGCGCTTGGGTGGGAGCAAAAGCCCGCGTCGAGAAGCGACGGCTTAGACTGGCACGAACCTCGCATCTCGGCCCCTGCCGAGCATCGGTCGGCGCAAGCCGACCGTCCCGCCGGTGCGGGCGGGGGTTTCCTTTCAATCTTTTGCCGGGGTGTGGGGGCCGGCCCGTCGAAAACGAACGCGTGAAGCCGCTCCGGGCGGCTTCACTCCTTCTGAATACTTCGACTGGGGAGGGGATTCTGACCACCGACTGAACTCGCACCCTTCAGCATCGCGACATAGGCCTCCTGGGCGGCTTGGTCGCCGGGATAGATGGCACGCGCGCGCGCTTCGTCGGTCTTGGCGTGCGCGAGGGCGTTGCGTTTGACTGCGCGGTCATAGGCGGTCTTGTCGCGGATCGTCTTTGCGCGGCGCTCCTGCAGCCCGACGTATCGACTGGCGCGGGGATAGTCGGTCGGCTTGAAGACTTTCCCTGCCTTGCGCAGCAGTTCCCGCAGTCGTTTCAGGCAGCGGTCGGGCAGGCGCTTGGTGTCGAAGAAGTAGGCGTTGGAAGTCTGGAGCACCGGGGGGCCTTCGCCTGGCGCGTTTCCGGTTTTCACCGTCCGCCGGATCCAGTCCACAAAGCCGTTCGCCCACAAGAGCTTCAGGGCGCGAACGACGGTCGGACGGGCAAACTTGGTTTTTGCTGCCAGCGTGTCGATCGAGGGCTCGCAAGTGCCTTTCTTGAAGTCGCAACACCAGAAGAGGGCGCGGAGCACCTTGCGGCAATTCTGACCCATCGCGTGCCGCTGGCCGGGACGCTTGGTGAGGTCATCCCATTCGTCGAAAACGCGAAGCATCGCGTCGACGAACTGCACGCCGTGTTCAATCGGACGGAAGACTTGCGCGCGCGGATCGTCGATGTCGAAGCTGTCGCGCCGCGGTTTGTGTTCGCGGTGCAGGTTGAGGGCGTGCGCCGTCATGCCGCACCTCCTGCCTGCAGGGCAGGGGATGCTAGATCAGCAGCGTCTCGACCGGCTCCAGTCCAGCGGTCAGCATGTCTGCCCATTCCTGCGCAATCTGACGGCGCCGGGTCATATAGGCCGCGCGATTGTAATGCGCTTCGACGCCTTCGGGCTTGTGGCCCAGCATAAGGTCGATGATCTCGCGTTCGCCCGGGCGCTCGATCTCCGCTCCGCGTTCGTTCATGATCGTCGAGAAAGTCGATCGCCAGCCGTGCGGCACATGTAGGCCCGCGAACGCGGGGCTTTCCCGATAGGTCTGTGAAAGGGCGTTTTCGCTGAGCGGCTTCTCGTCGTGCCACTGCGCGGGGAAGAGGTAGGGGTGATTCCCTGCCCGCTCGATCGCCGCCTTGACCACCGCGACCGATTGGTGAGCGAGCGGGATCGTGAAGGCGAACGCCGCCTGTTCGCTCTGCGCGCGTTCCAGCTTCATCTTCGCCGCCGGAATGACCCAGCGCGGATTTTCCCCGTCGAGATCGAAGAACTCGCCCTTCTGCGCAAAGCGCAGCGGACCGGGACGAGGCACGGCAAGGGCGAGCAGGCGCGAGGCAAGCTTGAGCTGGACCAGATGGCTCTCCGCCTCCCACGCCTTTAAGGCCGCCTGCGCGTCCTTGAGATTGAGGATAGCCTTGAACTTGCGCTTGCGAACCGGCTTCATGATGACGCGGGTCGGGCGCACCGGATTGGTCTCGACCAATCCATCGACGATTGCGAGGTCGAAGATCCGGTCGAGCCGCATCCGCATGCGGTGCGCCTGATCGACGGCCCCCCGATCCTGCATCGTATCGAGCACCTTGCGAATGTTCGCGACGCTGATCTCGGCAATGGGGACATCGCCCAGCTTGGCGAAGACGTCCCGCTCCAGCTGGTGAAGCACATCGTCCGCGTGCACCTGCTTCCAGCCTTCCGATCGCAGGGCGTGCCAGCGCAAGCAGGCGTCCTTCAGCGTGGTCGCCCGTGCCGCGGCTTTTGCTCGGGTCGCCTGCGCCGCCTTCGCCGGATCGATATTGTCGAGCAGTTGGCGTTTTGCTGCATCGCGTTTCGCCCTTGCCTCGGCGATCGATATCAGCGGGTACGGGCCGAAGGTCAGCTGCTTTTCCCGGCCGCCGAATCGGTACTTCATCCGCCAGCTCTTGTGCCCGCTCTTGGACACGAAGAGGTGCAGCCCGCCACCGTCGAACAGCTTCTGCGCACGCTGAGGATCCGCGCGCACTTTCTTGCACTGCATATCGGTCAGCATCTTGGCGGCCAGTCTGCTCGGAAGGGTGCCCCCAGAATGCCCCCAAATGCCCCCGGCTTCCTCCGGTATGTATCGGCAGGCTCTGGCAAGACGATCGACCCCTTAATCCCTGATTCGCCGCGCTATTGTGGCAGCTATCGGCAGGTTTCGGGAGGGGGCGATGGTGCCCAGGGGCGGAGTCGAACCACCGACACGACGATTTTCAGTCGTCTGCTCTACCACTGAGCTACCCGGGCAATCGCCGCGACGGCGGACCAGAACGGCCCGGCGAGCGAATGAGTGCGCGCCTATGGCGAAGGCGCGAAGGCTTGGCAAGCCCTGTTTGGTGTTCAATCCTGTTCGCGGGCAATCTCTTCCGGATCTGCGGGCCTTCCGGGCAGCGCATAGCCGTCGTTGAACCAGCGGTTGAGGTCCTTGTCGCGGCACCGCGCGGAGCAGAATGGCTTGTACTCGGGCGTCTGCACGGAGGACTTGCAGATCGGGCAGGGTCGTTTGGTCTCGCTCATGATGCGAGGATTTGGGCGTGCCCCGCCTCCAGTGCAAGCGAGGGGTCGCGCTCGAGCTCGACCTTGCGGCCGCTGCGGCGGGCCAGTTCGGCGAGCCACTCCTGCGACAGCCGGTCCGCCACCGCCGGATGGGCGCGCAGCAGCAGGCGTGGGCCGATGCCTTCGGCCAGCTCGCCCCGGCGCAGCAGCATTCGCGCGGCGGCGGAGGCGCGGTTGAGGTGCAGGCGGTGCAGCAGCGAAGGCCGCTCCAGCCGGGCGACCAGCTGGACGAAGCCGAATCCGTTCATCGCGGTCCGCTCGTGCGGCCAGCCCGACAGCGCCTCCTCCAGCGCCTCGTCGACCGCCCGCCGCTGTGCTTTCTCGGCAAGCGTGGGGAAATCGATCCCGATCGACCCCGCCAGATCGAATCGGCGCAGCGTCTCGGCCAGCGCGGGCACCGCCGCCAGCGCAAGGTCGCGCGGGGGCAGGTCGCCATCGATGTCGATGACGGTCATCGCGGGGGCGGGGCTGACGATCAGCGATCCGCCCGCGAATGCGACCTCGCCCTCCCACGCGTCGGCCCAGACGTCTTCCCACAGTCCGGGCGGGAAACGGCGCTGTGTGCCTTTAGGCTCGGTTGAGTGCGCCTTGGCGTCGCCTTGCTGCGTTGGTGTGCGCCGGTACACGCCCTGAGCGCGCTTCAACCGCCCGCGCTCGGCGATCGGGGCACGGGTGAGCAGGACGGGGATCGTGCTCCCCTCGCTCGCGTCTTTGGGCAGGCCGGAGACGTTGATCTCGACGCCGTCGCCTGTGCGCGCCAGCCCTCGGCTGGCACCCTTGATGCGACGGGTCAGGGTAGCGGTCGCGGGGCCCAGCGCGATGTCTTCGGGCCAGTGGAGCCGGGCGGCAAGCACGCGGTCGTCTTCGATCAGCAGCCAGCGGGTCTCGCCGATCCCGCGCTCGACCCACCACTCAGCCAATGGCGATTCCGGCGGCTTTCAGCAGCGCGCGGGTCTCGAACAGCGGCAGCCCGACCACGCCCGAATGGGTGCCGGAAAGGAAGTCGATCAGCCCCGCCGCGCGGCCCTGGATCGCGTAGCCGCCCGCCTTGCCGATCCCTTCGCCGCTGGCGGCGTAGGCGGCGATTTCCTCGTCGGAGAGGCTCTTGAAACGGACCTGCGAACTCGCACAGCGAACCCGCTGGTTACCGTGCGCATCGATCACCGAAATCGCCGAGTGCACCCGGTGCCGGCGGCCAGAAAGCAGCCGCAGGAAGCGCGCGACATCGGCTTCCGATTCGGCCTGGGGCAGAATCCGGCGGCCGACCGCGACCGTGGTATCGCCGGCAAGGACGACCTCGCCCTCCGCCCGGGACACGGCAAGCGCCTTCTCCGCCGCCATACGCTCGGCATAGGGGCGGGGAAGCTCGCTCTTGCGAGGATTTTCGTCGATATCGGGCGAACGAATGTCGTCCGGCACGACACCGATCTGCGCCAGCAGATCGCGTCGGCGGGGGCTCGAACTGGCGAGGATCAGGCGCGGCGTCACGATCCGCTCCGGGTGTTGTGGATCAGGACGGGTTGTTCTGCGGACCGGGCCCGCCGCGACCCGGCATGAAGCGGTAGGTGATCCGCCCCTTGGTCAGGTCGTAGGGGGTCAGCTCGACCAGCACTTCGTCGCCGGTCAGCACGCGGATGCGGTTCTTGCGCATCTTGCCGGCGGTGTGGCCGAGGATTTCGTGGCCGTTCTCAAGCTCGACCCGGAACATCGCGTTGGGCAGCAGCTCGACAACCCGACCGCGCATTTCGAGGAGCTCTTCTTTCGCCATGGATTTGGTCTTGTCCTTATGCAGTTCGTCGAATTCTGCGGCGATTTAGCGACGATGGCTCGAAAATGGAAGTGTGTGTCAGCAACGCGAAAGGATCGGGCGACAATTCGTTACGCGCCGAGGTTTGCTTCCGACCGCCCCGGCTGCGAGGGCTTTGGCGGGGGCGAACGAAAATCTATGAGGAAACTTGCCCCGATGAAGCTGTCCCGCCTGCGCGCCTGCAATATCTCCGTCCTGGCGCTGGCCAGCGCGATCTGCGCGCCCGCCGCGGCGCAGGACAATGCGCAGGACACGCCGCCCCCGGCGAGCGAGGAACCGCTGCCCTCGGCGCAGAACGAAATCGTCGTCACCGCGCAGCGCATTCGCGGGTCGGTCGACACGGACGTGCCCCCGGTAGTCGAGCTGACCGAGGCGGATATCGCCGCCTATGGCGCGGATTCGCTGACCGATCTGGTCGCGCAGCTTTCCCCCCAGACGGGTTCGGGCCGCGGACGGGGAGGCGGGCAGCCGGTCATCCTGGTCAACGGCCAGCGGATCGCCAGCTTCCGCGAATTGCGCAACTATCCCCCCGAAGCGATCCAGAAGGTCGAGGTGTTCCCCGAAGAGGTCGCGCTGCAATACGGCTACTCAGCCGATCAGCGGGTCATCAACTTCATTCTGAAGGACAATTTCAAGAGCCGCGAGATCGAGCTGGAATACGGCGATTCGTTCGAAGGCGGCGCACCGGGAGGCGAAATCGAAGTCTCCCAAGTGGCGATTTCCGGCCCGCGTCGATTCAACATCTCGGGCCAGTTCGAAACCCAGTCGCTACTGACCGAGGCGGAGCGGGACATTACGCAGACTCCGGGCACGGTGCCCACGGTCGCGGGCGATCCCGATCCCGCACTTTTTCGCAGCCTGCGGCCCGATACCGAAAGCTACAAGCTGGAAGGATCTTTCAACACCGCGATCGGCGAAGGTGCGAAGGCCAAGGCCCTCTCGCTCAACCTATCGGCGGAGCAGAACAATTCGCGCTCGCTCTCCGGGCTGGACATCGTCACCCTGACTGCACCGGGCGGCGACAGCGCGGTCCGCTCGATCGATGCCGATCCGCTGATCCGCGACACGCGCACCACCTCGCTTTCCGCCGCAGCAGGCTATCGCCAGCCCCTGGGCGATTTCGAGCTGAACGTGACGCTGGATGCCGCCCATGGTCTCAGCGAGACCGATATCGACCGGCAGCGCGATCTCTCGGTGCTGCAGGATCTGGTCGATGCCGGATCGCTGACGATCGACGGGGCACTGCCGCCGGTCGCGACCGACGGTTTCGATCGCGCGTCGAGCAAGACCTATACGCTCGATTCACTGGCCACCATTCGCGGGGTTCCGCTCACCCTGCCCGCAGGGGATGTCAACCTAACCGTGGACGGCGGTTACAAGTGGAACCGGATCGAGAGCGAGGATACCCGAACGGCGCTCGGCGTAACGGAGCTGACGCGAGGGCGGATCAATGGCGGGGTCAACCTCGCGGTGCCGCTGACCAGCCGGCGCGAAGGCTTCCTCGACGCGCTGGGCGATTTCACGCTCAACGCCAGCGCGGGGCTCGACTACCTGTCCGACTTCGGCACGCTGACCGACCTGACGGTGGGGCTCACCTGGAACCTTACCGATCGGCTGACCCTTGCCGCGACCGTCATCAATCGCGACGCAGCTCCCAGCCTGACCGAGCTGGGCGCACCGGTGGTCGAGACGTTCAACGTGCCGCTGTTCGATTTCGCCACCGGTCAGAACGTGCTCGCCACGCTGACCACCGGGGGCAATCCGCTGCTCCCCGCGTCAAGCCAGAACGACCTGAAGCTGAGCGCGAATTACGAGCTCGACCTGTTCGAACGGGCGAACATCCTGTTCGAATACAACCGCAACAGTTCGACCAACACGACCGAGAGCTTTCCGCTGTTGACCGCCGAGATCGAGGCGGCGTTCCCCGATCGCGTGACGCGCGACGGGGCGGGGCGGCTGACTGCGCTGGACCAGCGACCGATCACCTATGCGGAGCGCAAGGGCGAGCGGATCCGCTACGGCTTCAACCTGTTCGGTCGCGTCGGCAAGGCGCGCGAGGAACAGCCCGGCGGCGGCGCTCCCGGTGGTGGCAGCGAAGGGCGCGGCGGACCTCCGGCTGCGGGCGCGGGCGGCGGTCAGATGCGGATGGACCCGCAACAGTTCCAGCAGATGCGCGATCAGTTCTGCGCCAGCGAGCCGGGGACCGTACCCGACCTTTCCAAGCTGCCGCCCTTCATCCGCGACCGGCTGACCAATGAGGATGGCACCGTCAATCAGGAACGGCTGGCACAGGTGCGCGAGCGGTTCTGCAGCGCCGATGGCCAGCCCGGCGCGGGTGGACCCGGCGGCCCCGGCATGCTCGCCCCCGAACAGGCCGCCGCGATCCGCACCGCGCTGTGCAGCGGTGAGGACGGGCAGCCGATCGATCTCTCCGCACTGCCCGAAGGCCTGCGCGCGCGGCTGACCAACGAGGATGGTACGATCAACCAGGAGCGGCTGGCGCGGCTGCGGCAGGCGGTGTGCCAGGCAGAAGGCGCGCAGCAGCAGGGCGAAGGCGCACAGGGCCAGCGTCGCGGTGGCGGCGGGCGTCGGGGCGGGGGCGGCGGCCCCTTCGGCGGTGGCGACGGGCAGGGCCGCTGGTTCCTCTCCGCCTATCACACGGTCGAACTGCAGAGCGAGGCGCTGATCGCGCCCGGAATTCCCGTGATCGACTATTTCGACCTCGGTCAGCCGCGTCACTCGGTCGAACTGGAAGGCGGGGTGTTCTACAAGGGCATGGGCACCCGCCTGAGCGGCCGCTACACCAGTGGTTACACGATTGCGGGCAGCGATCCGACCGGGGCGAACGACCTGACCTTCGGCGATCTGGTCAAGTTCGACCTGCGCTTCTTCATGGACCTTGAACAGCAGAAGTGGCTGACCGGCGAGAACCCGGGCTTCTTCAAGGGCACGAGGGTCTCCTTCCGGATCGATAACCTGTTCGACACGCGCCAGACTGTGACCGATGGCAATGGCGCTACGCCGATCCGCTACCAGCCCGCGCTGATCGACCCGCTGGGGCGGACCTTCGAGATCGAATTCCGCAAGCTTTTCTGACCTCATAAATGAGTGGTTCAGCTGACCGGCCCTTAGACGTTCCGTGTGGACTACAAGTGTAGACGGGAGGAATGTCCAGATGCGTTTTAAAGCTATCCTAGCGGCAGCATCGGTCGTGGCGATGGGAGGGGCGGCTCAGGCGGACGATGGGCCATGCAGCGAATGGCGCGAAGCCGGTGTGATCGGCGATCTGCAGTGCCAGACGACAGACGGGGGCGCGGTTATTGGAGGCGCGGCGCGTGCAACCGAATATGCACAGGTGTTCCCGCGTGCCTTTGCAATTTTCGAGGATTACTTCGCGCCAAGCGAGCAGAAGGTTGCGCTGGTGGTGCAGCCGGAGGTTTCTGCGGAGCTGACGGCCGCGCTCGCCGCCGATGGCTACAAGCCGCTGCCCTGGATCGACAACGAGACGAAGGCCGCAATGCTTAGGGACAGGATCGTTGCTCAGGTGGAAGCGCAGACGGCCTCTCTGCCGGAAGCCCAGCGCGCTGCGGTGGTTCAGCAGGCGCTGGCGAAGGCTGAGGGGGCCGCTCCCGCCCATGCGGACCCTGAGATGGAAGACGGCGCAATCGCCCATGAAATCGGGCACCTGCTGTTCAATCGATATTTCGACGGGCCCGAGACGGGGTCTGCCGATCGAACCGCGCGTTATGGTTCGAGCGCGCCCGACTGGCTCGACGAAACAGCGGCGGTTGCCTTGGAAAACGACGCTCAGACCCGCAGCCGCTATGTTGCCGCGCGCGAAGCGTACGATGCGGACGGCACGGTTCTGGCATTTCCCCTCGATACCTACCTTTCGATGGAGCACCCTTTGCTGCAATCCGCGCAAGCGCTGAAGACACTGAAACGCGGCTCGACCGGGGCGGTGATGCTGTCGGGCGACGAGGCTGACGCTTTTCTCGAAGCAAGCGGCGGCAACCCTGCGGTCTTCTATCGGCAAACCCGAATGTTCATCGATTACCTGATGGAGACGAGCGGCGATCCGCGCATCCTCAATTCAATCGCTCAGGCCTATCGCGATGGCGGCGATCTGAGCGGCTGGCTGACCCAGTGGGGTGGCGAGAATGGCCTGCCGGAAACGCTGGAGGCGCTCGAAACCGAATTCGAAGCGTGGGCCAAGGCAAAGCTGGCAGACGCAGCTGCCTGAGCGGATAACCAGCCCCGCTGGCTGGCAACCAGCGGGCGCGCCGCCTATTTAGCTGGCCATGTCGGACAGCAAGGCAAACCGTCCCCACGACCCGCGTGGCAAGGAGCGTTTCAACGAGGAACGCGCCGCCTACACGGTCGCGAGCGCGCAGCCCGATCTGGAAGCCGGGGTCAATGCGATCCGCGAGACGGTGCGCACGCTACCACCGCGCCCCGGGGTGTACCGCATGCTCGATGCGCGCGGCGATGTGCTCTACGTGGGCAAGGCGCGCAGCCTGAAGGCGCGGGTCGCGAATTACACGCAGGTGGGCGCGCTTACCAACCGGCTCCAGCGGATGGTCAGCCAGACGCGCAGCATGGAGATCGTCACCACCAATTCGGAG
>ENA-ORDG01000910-ORDG01000910.1-marine-metagenome-genome-assembly--contig:-NODE-910-length-12824-cov-4.379619_pt1 | contig 12824 bp, 15 predicted proteins | sample MGYA00248629_ERZ508524 | MGnify/ENA primary metagenome ERZ508524 (study PRJEB26194, sample SAMN05421901) | marine metagenome | isolation source: East of Rio de Janeiro, Brazil, South Atlantic Ocean...
GCAAAATTTTTGGTGACTTGACCACCTACACGAAGCGTTGGAGAATTGGGATCGTAAAATTCAGGATGTTTTTCTTCAAGCTCCTGCAATTCTTTCAGCTTCATATCAAAATCGTAATCTGATATTTTTGGTTGATCCAACACGTAATAATTGTAATTATGTTGGCGTAATTCTTCGCGAAGTGTATGTATTTGTTGTTCGGTGTTCATAGATTTTTTTCAGTTTAAAACTTACTGAATTTCAGTTACTCTTTAGCTAAGACTTGTTGTTACACGCAATTCTAGATTCTAGATCTGATTTGCAATAATTAAATTTTAAGTCTGCTCTTTATTGGTAAGCCATTTTGTTTCTACTTTCGATTCGTAAGCGTGCATTTTATCGAGTAGAATCTCCACAGAATCGGAAACTAAAACCAAGTCTAAATTTTCTTTTTTCAGTAAGCCTTTGGTCACCATATTATTAAACATCATTAATAGATCGTTGTAATAACCTTCGGTATTTAAGACGCCAATCGGTTTTTGATGCAAGCCCAATTGCGCCCAAGTGAGAATCTCAAAAAATTCTTCAAACGTTCCAAATCCGCCCGGTAGCATGATAAAACCATCGCTCATTTCGTGCATCTTGAGTTTACGCTCGTGCATATCTTGCGTGGTAATAAGCTCGGTAAGTTCTCGATGTACGATTTCTTTGGTTTTTAAAAACTCGGGGATCACACCAAATGCGAGTCCGTCGTTTTCTAGAGCTCCTTTTGCTACTTGGCCCATCAAGCCTAATTTGCTTCCGCCGTAAACCAAATCTATATTTTTATTGGCTAGCGATCGACCAAGTTCGTAGGCCTGACTGTAAATAAATTCATCATTACTATTGCTACTTCCACAAAACACCGCAATGCTTTTTATGAAGTTTACAGCAGGTTTTTCAGTTGAATTCATATTGAATTATTGTTTTACCCTTCCGTCGTTTTCAACTTAAGTTGAAAAATATACCTTCCCTATTTAAGGAAGGAACTTAAGAGCCTATTTTATAGTTGAATTAATAATACATTTCTAATTTGAATGGCACAAACCACCTTTATCTAGCTCATTTCTTCATTAAATGAGATCTCGAATCAAGCCCGGAATGAAGCTTTACACATTCTAAATTTACCAAAAATATCTTTTTTTAGTTCGATATTTTGGTAGCCAATTTCTTCTAACAAAGATACCATTTCTTCAGGTAAATATTCGTTGATCTCGAAATACAACTTGCCATTTTCTGTCAAAGCATTCTTCGCTAATTTCGCTATTTTTCGGTAAAAAATAAGCGGATCGTCGTTTTCTACAAACAAGGCTAATTCCGGTTCAAAATCAAGTACATTTTGATGCATTTGTTCTTTCTCTAACTCACGAACATAGGGCGGATTAGAAACAATCACATCGTATTTCTCGGGTAAACATTCAGCCTTTAAAATGTCTTGCTGTATAAAATTTACTGCTACTTTATTTAAAGTTGAATTTCTTCTTGCCACTTGTAAAGCTTCTTCAGAAACATCAATAGAACTTACTTTTGCCTGCGGAAGTTCTTTTGCCAAACTTATAGGAATGCAACCGCTTCCGGTACCAATATCAAGAATAGTAATATTAGAGTTGAGTGGTTTATGTTGAGAATTTTCTTGATTCTTATTTTTCACATCTTCAATAATCCAAGCGACTAGTTCTTCTGTTTCCGGTCGTGGGATCAAGGTGTGTTGATTCACCTGAAACGGATATCCAAAAAACTCGGTATCGCCTAAAATATATTGAATAGGTTCTTGCTGTAATAATCGCTGTAAAGCTTTTTCAAATTGCTGAAGTTGCGTCGAATTCAATTCAAAATCTGGCTCTAATGCTAACTGAATTCTAGTTTTCTCTAAATAAGATTCGGTTAATAAATAGAAAAATGATTCAACCTCCATTTCCGGAAATAACGGAAACAGCTGCTCGTAAAATTCAGTTTTATATGTTTTTAATTTCAAGTTCTATTCTTAATTTATTATTGTTATGCTGAATTTCTTTCAGCATCGCGTCCTCCTAATAATCATTTAATAAGATAAAAACTTCTCGACTCCGCTCAAAGTGACAATCCTACAACCTGTCACCTAACTCCTAATCCCTAACTTAGTTCTTTCAGCATCCAAACGTCGCAAGAATAATGACCGGTGCTTCCCATTCGGTGATCGATTTCTCGAAAGCCGGTTCTTTTATATAATTTTTGCGCCGCCTTCATATACGGCAAGGTCTCTAGATAGCATTGGGTAAAACCTTGCTCTTTGGCAAATTTTAAGCAGACGTTCATCATTTTGCTTCCTAGACCGCGACCACGAGCTTCCGCAGAAAAATACATTTTTTGTAATTCACAAATATGATCTTTTTCTCCTGCCAACGGAGAGATACCGGCGCTACCAATAATTTTATCGTTTTCAACCAATACGAAATATTCAGAACGGGGTGTTGCATAAAACTCAAACATTTGATCTAAGGTTTTATCTTCGTAAGCCGTACCAACTTTTGGCGCGCCAGATTCAACTAAAACTTCCCGAATCATTTGCGCAACAAACGGATTATCTTCTTGCTGAATTGGACGTATAATGGGGTTCTTCATTGTAAATTTTTCATGCTATTTTTGGCTTACAAAGTTCGCAATAATTTTAAGATTTCGACTTAGAAAATCCAGGAAGTGAAAAAACACGAATTCTACTTACAGCGCTGCATTCAATTAGCAAAAAATGCTACGGGAAAAACCTACCCAAATCCTTTGGTGGGTAGCGTAATTGTTTACAACAATCAAATTATCGGGGAAGGTTGGCACCAAAAAGCCGGCGAAGCACACGCTGAAGTAAACGCTATCAATTCTGTAAAAAATAAATCACTTTTAAAAAAATCGACCATCTACGTAAGTTTAGAACCTTGCTCTCATTTTGGCAAAACGCCGCCGTGCAGCGATTTAATTATCGCGCATAATATAAAACGAGTGGTGATCGGTACGATAGATCCGTTTGCTAAAGTGCAAGGTCGTGGTATTCAAAAATTGATGAGTGCCGGTTGCGATGTGATTCTAGGGGTTTTAGAAGAAGAAAGTCAGCAACTTAACAAGCGTTTTTTTACTTTTCATCAACACCAGCGTCCTTATATTATTTTAAAATGGGCGCAAACTAAAGATGGTTTTCTGGCTCCCGAAACTCAGGAAGATCGTGAACCGGTTTGGATCACCAATACTAGTTCAAAACAATTGGTACACAAATGGCGTAGCGAAGAACAAAGTATTTTGGTAGGCACAGAAACTGCGATAAAAGACAACCCAAAACTAAATACCAGACTTTGGGAAGGTAAAAGTCCGGTGCGTGTAGTATTAGATCGAAGTTTACGTATTCCGCAGGATTCATATTTATTTGATAATAGCATCAAAACGATCGTGATTACCGACTTAAATACCGAAACTCCTTCAGCCTTAAAAAAAGAAAATATTGATGTGGAAGAGGTTGATTTCAGTTTAGATCTTGCTGAAGAAATCTGTAAAATACTTTATCGACACGAATTGCAATCGGTAATTATTGAAGGCGGCAAGCAAACCTTACAAACATTTATCGATGCCAATCTTTGGGATGAAGCGCGCGTATTTACCGGAAACTCATTCTTTAAAGACGGAATTAAAGCTCCAACCTTAACCGGAAAACTCATCGAAAAACAAGAAATTGCAACCGATTTGCTAGAAATTTATAAAAATAAAAAATGATCAAAACGCTTTTATTCGACTTTGGCGATGTGTTTCTCAACTTAGATAAAGCCGCCACGTTTCGAGAATTGAATCAATTGGGATTGAACGATTTTTCTTCGGAAATGATCGAACAAAACCAACTTTACGAAATGGGAAAAATTTCTTCGGAAGATTTTGTGGGGTTCTACGCAAATGCAATTCCTAAAAGTAATTCTGAAGCTTTAGTTAAGGCGTGGAACTCGATCTTACTCGATTTACCCAAACATCGATTGGAGTTTCTTCAGCAATTAAAAAAAGAAAATAAGTATCAACTGATTTTATTGAGCAACACCAACGATTTACATATTTCTTGGGTAAAAGAAAACATTGTAGATTTTACTGAATTTAAAGCTTGCTTTGATGCGTTTTACCTTTCTCACGAAATCAATTTCAGAAAACCAAATGCCGATATTTATGAGTTTGTCTTAGAAAAACACCAACTTCAACCAAATGAAGTTTTGTTTATCGACGACACACAAGAAAATACTGAAGCGGCAAAAAGCTTAGGAATACATACTTGGAACATCGATCCGAGCCAAGAAGATATCGTGAATTTATTCAGCGTTAAAGCAGCACTCTTTTGATTTTTCTTCTGTTAAGCATATTGTCTTCTTCTGCAATTTATGTCGTTTTTAAATTGCTTGATCGCTTCCGTATTAATTCGCTTTACGCCATTGTGGTGAATTATTTCACGGCTTGTGTTGCGGGTTATTTTGGTTTAGAACGAACATTTTCTGTAGACGATACGCTTGGGCAAGATTGGATTTTTGGCGCTATATTATTAGGAATACTATTTATTACCGTTTTCAATTTAATGGCAATTACCACACAAAAAAGCGGACTTTCAGCGGTTTCTGTGGCCAGCAAAATGAGTGTTGCGCTTCCTATATTATTTGTCATTTTTTATTACGATGAACCGACCGGTTTTCTAAAGATCTTCGGAATAATTCTAGCCCTCATTGCCGTTTACCTTTCTTCTGTAAAAACAAAAAGCGGAATCAAGCTAGAAAAAAACACGCTTATTTTTCCGTTACTCGTCTTTTTGGGCAGCGGAATTATAGAAACACTCATCAAATTTTTAGAACAAAATTTTGTCGCTAAAGAAGATGTAGCACTATTTTCTACTTCCATATTTATTTGTGCGGCGGCCATCGGGACGGTTGCCGGGATTATTCAGTTTTCTAAAAAGAAGATCAAATTTACCTATAAAGAAATTCTAGGCGGTATTGCGTTGGGCGTCCCTAATTATTATTCGATTTACTTTTTTATACAAGCACTTCGCAGCGGAATGCCAAGCACGACGGTTTTTATTCTTAATAATGTAGCGATCGTTTTACTTTCTACTTTATTAGGTATTTTTCTTTTTCGAGAAAAATTACTCAGAAAAAACTGGATCGGTATTGCATTGGCCGTAGTAAGTATTATTTTAGTCGCATTCACAACTCGATAATTTTGGAAGCAGAAGATCTCTATAAAACTATTTTTAAACCCGGCGAAGAAGTTTTATTTAAAGATAAAGGAAGTAAGTTTTTCGGTTATGCTTTTCCGGTGAAAAATGAAGATGAAATCAATTTAGCTTTAGAAGAAATGAAAAGCAAGCACCACAAAGCAAGGCATTGGTGTTATGCTTGGCAATTGGGTAAACGCTATGATCATTACCGTGCTAATGATGATGGCGAACCTTCAAACTCGGCAGGAATGCCCATTTACGGTCAGTTACAATCGTTTGAAGTCACCAATATTTTAGTAGTCGTGGTTCGCTATTTTGGCGGAGTAAAATTAGGAGTTGGCGGTTTAATCAATGCTTACAAAACCACCGCGCAACTGGCATTAGAAGCTTCTGCTATTAAAACCAAGACGATCAATACAGAATATAAAGTGACTTGCGAATATCCTAATATGAATAAAGTGATGCGCGTGATCAAGGAAAAGAACCTGAATGTCACCAATCAAATTCTAGAACTCGATTGTCAAATTTTTATTTCGGTACGTGAAAACGAAGCCGAAAATATCTTCGATAAGTTTGAAGGCATCTACGGCGTTAAAATTGAAGAAGTAGAATGAATTAGTCGTTAGAGGTTAGAAAGAATTTATTTCTTTTGTCAAATGAAAATTTTCAGCTTCAACACACTGAAAAATTTATAGAACTTACTAAGATGCGATTCCGGATCAAGTCCGGAATGACGAACGGAAATTTTTCAACTTCAACGTCAGTTTCATTTTCAAATTCAACTTCAAGTTCGATTTTAAATTCATTTTTAAATTCAATTTCAACTTCGAAAAAGTTTAAAATCCGATAGCTTTTAATATATGATCCGGGCAAGAAATTGGCTTTTTAGTTTCGGCATCCATAAAAACCAAGGTTGTTTTTGCAATTGTTAATAACTCGGCACCTCGATAGATTTTATAGCTAAATTTTATACGAACATCGGGCTTCTCTTCCAGCTTTGTTTCTACAGTTAATTGTTCATCAAAATGAGCCGGTCTTTTGTATTTAAAATTCATTTCGTAAACCGGTAACATTACGCCATCTTCTTCCATCGATTTATAAGAAACACCAAACTGTTCTAACCATTCTATTCTTGCAATTTCCAGATACTGAGCGTAATTACCGTGATGCACCACGCCCATTTGATCAGTTTCTGCGTAACGTACTCTTATTTTAGTTTGGGAAGATTTCATGAATTTTACTGAAGTTTTATGAATTAGATTTTGTATGTTTATAGAGAATTTAAGTATGAGAAAAAAAAAGAATAAATTCAATACCTATTGAGTTTTTTTTTTACTTTTTTTGTTCACATATTTGTTCCTCTGAAATGAAAAACCGCTTATTTATTTTAAGCTATTCATTTCCATTTGAATACAACATCTAACACAAAATTTAACAAGAAACTATGAGTAGAACTGCTGAATCAGTTTGGGAAAATTGTCTGTCTTTTATTCAAGATAACATTACTCCCCAAGCCTACAAAACTTGGTTTGAACCCATCAAAGCAGTTAAACTCACCGATAACGCTTTAAGTATACAAGTGCCTTCTAAATTTTTCTATGAATGGTTAGAAGAACACTACGTTAAATTGTTAAAGGTATCTTTAACTAAAGAATTAGGAGAAAAGGCAAAATTAGTGTATGTTATCAAGATGGAAAACACCTATGGTAACAAGCAACCTTTTACCGAAAAAATACCAAGTTCGCAACGCAGCAATGTCTCTTCTCAAGAAGTAGATGTACCGTTGAAGAATAAAAGTCCGGAGTTAAAAAATCCGTTCATTATTCCCGGTATTCGAAATGTAAAGATAGATTCTCAACTTAATCCTAATTATAGTTTTGATAATTTTTTAGAAGGAGACTCTAACCGATTGGCAAGATCTGCAGGTTTAGCAGTTTCTAACCGTCCCGGCGGTACATCTTTCAACCCGTTATTGGTTTTTGGTGGTGTAGGTTTAGGTAAAACTCACCTTGCTCATGCGATCGGTGTAGAGATTAAAGACAAATATCCTGAAAAAACAGTTCTTTATATTTCTGCTGAAAAATTTACGCAACAATATATAGAATCGGTAAAGAAGAATAATAGAAACGATTTTATTCATTTCTATCAAATTATAGATGTATTGATTGTTGATGATATTCAGTTATTATCAGGCAAGGCAGGAACGCAAGATGTATTCTTCCATATTTTCAATCATTTACACCAAAACGGAAAGCAAGTAATTTTAACCAGTGATAAAGCGCCGGTAGATATGCAAGATATCGAGCAGCGTTTATTATCTCGTTTTAAATGGGGACTTTCTGCAGAATTACAACATCCAGATTTTGAAACACGCATCTCTATTATCAAAAACAAATTGTATAGAGACGGTGTCGAAATGCCGGAAGAGATCATCGAATATTTAGCGAACAACATTAAAACAAATATTCGTGAATTAGAAGGTGCCATTATTTCGTTAATCGCACATTCTTCTTTCAACAAAAAAGACATTACGTTAGATCTAGCGAAAAAGATCGTTGAAAATTACGTTAAGAATACCAAGAAAGAAGTTTCTATAGAATACATTCAAAAAGTAGTAAGTGATTACTTCCAGATGGATGTGGAAACTTTACAATCGAAGACCAGAAAACGCCACATTGTTCAAGCGAGACAATTAGCAATGTTCTTTGCTAAAAAGTTAACTAAAGCTTCTTTAGCGAGTATCGGTACACAAATTGGTAAACGCGATCACGCAACGGTTTTACACGCTTGCAAAACGGTAAACAACTTATCGACCACCGATAAGCAGTTCAAAAAGTTTGTAGAAGATCTAAACAAAAAACTTACCCTATAATTATGAAGACAAAAGTGTTAATGGTTTGCTTAGGTAATATTTGCCGATCACCATTGGCAGAAGGTCTTCTTAAGTCTAAAGTTAATCCAGAAGAGGTTTTTGTAGATTCTGCAGGAACCTCTAATTATCATATTGGCGATGCGCCAGACCCAAGATCGGTTTCTGTAGCACATAAATATGGTGTCGATATTACCGATCAATTAGGACGACAATTTAAAATAAAAGATTTTGATACGTTCGATCACATCTATGTGATGGATAATTCTAATTACAGAAATGTCGTTGCGCTCGCCAGAGATGAAAAAGACGAGCAGAAAGTTTCCTTGATCTTAGATAAAATTTTCCCGGAGGAAGACGCCGCAGTTCCAGACCCATACCAAGGCGGTTACCAAGGTTTCGAAAATGTGTATAACATGCTTGATGAAGCAACCACTATCATTGCTGAAGAATTAAAAAGCTAACTTATTTTTTCTTATCTTTAAGAGAACCAATCTCTTAGTTATGAAAAAGTTAGCCTTACTCCTATTTTTATTTCCTGTTTATCTCAGTTTTTCTCAGCAAATCGATATTCAACAAATTGCAACCGGTTTTTCGGCTCCACTAAATATTCAAAACGCTGGTGACGATCGATTATTTATTGTTGAACAAGGCGGGGTCATTAAAATCATCGATAATAATACAACGCTCTCTACTCCATTTATAGATATTTCATCACAAGTTTCCAGCAGCGGTGAACGCGGTTTATTAGGCTTGGCTTTTCATCCCGATTATACAACTAACGGAAGATTTTTCATGTATTATTCAGATAACAACGGAGATTCTGTTTTATCTGAATTTGAAGTGAGTAGTGATGCAAATATTGCCGATGCGACTTCAGAAACGGTTTTATTAACTATTTCGCAACCCTTCAGCAATCACAATGGTGGTTGTATTGCTTTTGGACCAGACGGAATGCTTTATATCGCAACCGGTGATGGCGGCAGCGGTGGCGACCCGAACGATAATGCACAAAATTTAAATTCACTTTTAGGGAAGTTATTGCGTTTAGATGTAGATCTTGCTGCTCCCTACATTCCTACAGATAATCCGTTTATTAACGATGCGAATGCTTTAGATGAAATTTGGGCTTACGGACTAAGAAACCCTTGGAAGTTTTCGTTTGACAACACCACCGGAAATATTTGGATTGCCGATGTTGGTCAAAATGCAATTGAAGAAATTAATAACACGAATAATACAGCAGGTTTAAATTACGGCTGGCGTTGTTACGAAGGTAGCAGCGTTTATAACAATTCTGGTAATTGCCCAGCAACTAACGATTTGGTTTTTCCGTTTGCAGAGTATACACATAATCCTACCGGAATTTCTAAATGTTCGGTCACGGGCGGTTTTGTGTATCGCGGTTCAGAATTTTCTAATTTGGTAGGACAATATGTATTTGCAGATTTTTGTAGTGATGAAATCGGCTTGGTCGATGCTTCCGGAAATATCTCTTATTTTGGACCTTTCAACGGAAATAATTTTTCTTCCTTCGGAATAGACAACCAAAACAATCTATATGTCGCCGGTATTTCTAGCGGAAATATTTACAAAGTGGTCGATAGTAATCTAGCTACTGAAGATTTCAGAAAAAATTCGGTGGCAATATTCCCGAATCCTTCCGAAGAGCATATAATTAATTTTACTGCGGAAGAGATTATTCAACAAGTAGAAATTTTCTCGCTACAAGGGCAATTAATTAGAAAAGATTCAGTTCATACTTCTACAGGAAATATTAATCTTCAAACTTTGACTGCTGGTATTTATTTAGTAAAATTGACAAACCTAAGTGAACAAGCTACTGTTAAGCGATTAATTATTCAATAATCATTAAGTTTCATGTCTAATAGCATTCAGCAAGAATTTAAAACCGGAAAATTATACCTCATCCCTAACGATTTAGGAGGTTCTGCTCCACTTGAAGTTTTACCTTTAAGCGTAAAAAAGAAAATTGAAGATATAGACGATTACATTGTTGAAAATGAAAAAACGGCGAGACGGTTTATCAAAAAAATGGTTCCCGGTAAATCGCAACCCTCTTTAAACTTCAGCATTATTAATAAATACACGAAACCTGAAGATCTACCTGAATTTTTAGCAGCTTGTATAGAAGGTAAAGATATGGGCGTGATTAGTGAAGCCGGTTGCCCGGGTATTGCAGATCCCGGCGCCGATGTTGTAAAATTAGCACATTCAAAAAATATTAGAGTAATACCACTTGTGGGACCTTCTTCTATTTTTCTCACCTTAATGAGCAGCGGACTTAACGGTCAAAATTTTGCCTTTAACGGTTATTTGCCTATCGATAAAGCTGAACGTAAAAATGCGATTAAAAAATTAGAACGTACTTCTTTAGAACTTAATCAAGCACAGATTTTTATTGAAACACCTTATCGTAACGAGAAATTTTTAGAAGATCTATTACAAACATTACACCCACAAACCACACTTTGTATTGGTTGTGAAGTTACCCAAGCTTCTGAAGCAATTTTAACTCGAACCGTACAGGAATGGAAAAAAATAAAAACCGACTTACATAAAAAGCCGTGTATTTTTATTTTTCAGAAAGAGCAGTAAAATAATTGTTTAATTGTGGTACTTTAGCTTTGGCTTTTCGGTTAGGCTCGACAAAAGAGGTATCGTAGCCTTTAAATCTGTTCAAGTAATATTTTATACTTGTACCAAAAGCATCCGAAAAAGTTTCAGTTCCGCCACTGCGTAAAAATTTCTTTACACTTCCCGGTCCTGCTAAATGCGCCGCTGCTAAAATACCAGACTCGGTAATTTTTACTCCGCCAATAGTATGACCAACGTACCATTTAATATCGCGACGAAGAATCCACTTGTTTCGAGAAGCATTCGCATAAAATGCTGCTTCTTGCAATGCAGGATTATTTAAAAAATCTTTGGTATCGTAAATACCGATCAATTTTAATGTACCACGACCAAATTGATATTTTCCTAAATAACCAAATTGATTGATCACATTATAATCACCACCAGACTCTTTAAAAGCGATCGCTTCTTTAAATCCTAAGTAGCTATTTTTAAGAACGGGATAAACAACATCGTCTATCAATAAACTATCTTCAGTTTTTACGCTATAGTATTCCGGTAAATTATCGGTCGTAACACTCGCGATAATTGCTTCTTCTTTGTTCGAGAAACCTGATAGAAGGAAAATTCCCGTTAAGATTGGCACAGCTAATATTTTCGTAAAACTTCTTCTCAATACACTAAGTTTAAAAGACACTTTTTAACAAAGCTTAGGTCTTTAAATTCGCGGGGCAAAGATAGACTATTTTTAAAAGCGCAAACAAATTCACTGTTAAAATATTCCCAAGCCAAAAAACACCCTTAAAACACTGTATTTCAACACTTAATATTTTCACAAAACTGAGCAATTACGATAGGTTTTAGTGTTAATGAAAGCTCAATAACGTCAAATGAAGTCGTAAAAGCGTCAATTTTTTTAGCTAAACTTTATGATTCAGCAGGAAAAAAACAGTCAGTTTTAGGTCTAATTTTAAGGCTTAAATTCAATAAAATTTTAAGAAAAAATAACTTCAATAGTAAGGGATGTTTTAACTTTGAAATCATTTAAATTTTAAATTATGAGTGAAGAGTTTATTAAAACCACCGAACAAGCATCGCTTTACGATCATTTAGAGGAAATGGATGTAAAATCACTCTTATCTCATATAAATACGGAAGATCAAAAAGTAGCTTTAGCCGTAGAAAAACAACTTCCTCAAATTGAAGTTTTAACTCAAAAAATTGTAGATCAACTTAAAAATGGCGGTCGCTTATTTTATATTGGCGCAGGAACTAGTGGAAGATTAGGTATTCTAGACGCTAGCGAATGTCCACCAACCTTTGGAGTTTCTGCAGATTTAGTGATTGGTATTATCGCCGGCGGAGATCATGCTATTAGAAATGCTGTTGAAAATGCTGAAGATCACGAATTAAAAGGTTGGGAAGATTTAAAGAAACATAATATTTCTTCAAAAGATGTTGTTGTTGGCATTGCAGCTTCAGGCACTACACCTTATGTAATAAAAGCGCTAGAAAAGTGTAACCAAAATGAAATTGCCACCGGAGCGATCACGTGTAATAAAAACAGTCCGCTAGCAAGAACTGCTCAATTTCCTGTAGAAGTTGTAGTTGGACCAGAATTTGTCACCGGAAGTTCTCGAATGAAAGCAGGAACCGCTCAAAAAATGGTGCTGAATATGCTTACAACCACAACGATGATTCAGCTAGGAAGAGTAAAAGGCAATCGAATGGTCGATATGCAATTAAGTAATCAGAAACTCGTAGATCGTGGTACAAAAATGATTCAAGAAGCAATTGCTATAGATTACGATGAAGCTAAGATAGCCTTACAAAAATACGGAAGCGTTCGCGAAGCGATTAAAAACTTAAATAGAAATGACTAAAAGAACCAACAAAGAAGTTTTAGGAAAAGGAATACGTTATTTAGCCGGTGCATTACCTACAATTTTTATCGGACCTTCAATTTTATATTCGGCATTCCATAACAAAGAACATCCTTTATATATTGCTGTGCTCATTTTAGGGATTGTTGTTTGCGCTCTTGCTATATTTTTAATTTTTAAAGGTATAAGCACCTTAATGAAAGCATTATTTGATTAAACAAAAACACCCGCTAAAAATTTAGCGGGTGTTTTT
>ENA-ORDG01000918-ORDG01000918.1-marine-metagenome-genome-assembly--contig:-NODE-918-length-12713-cov-2.631292_pt1 | contig 12713 bp, 10 predicted proteins | sample MGYA00248629_ERZ508524 | MGnify/ENA primary metagenome ERZ508524 (study PRJEB26194, sample SAMN05421901) | marine metagenome | isolation source: East of Rio de Janeiro, Brazil, South Atlantic Ocean...
CACTGGTTCCGCTGACCAAGGCTCTGTTTACCATCAACCGGTTCTTCTCTTCGAAACGTTGGAACGACTGTTGGTGCATCCAGGCGGCGTTTATCTGGATGCCACCGCGGGCGAAGGTGGACACGCCTCCGCCTTGCTTCAAGCCTCAGCTCCCGGAGGCCGGGTGTTGGGCATCGATCGTGACCCCCGTTCTTTGGCCAGGGCGGCCGTTCGTCTGGAGCGATTCGGCGAAAGTTTTATTCCCATTCAAGGTAATTACAGCCAAATGGTGGCTATGGCCAACGATCACGGAATCGACCGGGTTGATGGGATACTCATGGACTTGGGTCTGTCTTCCCGCCAGCTTGATACACCAGGATATGGGTTCAGTTTTCGGACGGATGAACCCCTGGATATGCGATACGACCCCAATGGGCCTCTTTCCGCGGACGAAATCGTCAACGCCTACTCTGAAGAGGACCTGGCCAACGTTATATTCCGGTATGGTGAGGAACCCCGGTCCCGCCGAATCTCCCGGACGATCGTCCGCAACCGGCCCATCAACTCCACCGGCCAACTGGCTTCCCTAGTTGCGGCAGCTTTGGGTCCGGGATCAAGGAAGGGAAACCGGGTACACCCAGCAACACGTACTTTCCAGGCACTCCGTATAGAGGTCAACGATGAGTTGGCTAGCGTGGAGACTGGATTAGCTGCGGCGATCGATCTATTGGCCCCCTCTGGAAGACTGGCGGTCATCAGCTACCACAGCCTGGAAGACAGGATAGTTAAGACTGCCTTTCAACGGGAGTCCGCCGCCTGTATCTGCCCTCCGGGACTTCCGGTATGCGTTTGCCAGCACGAGCCTACTTTGAACCTAATAAATCGCAGAATAATCAGGCCATCTTCGGAGGAAGTGGCCGGTAATCCACGAAGCCGCAGCGCCCGGATGCGGGTAGCGGAGCGCCGCTGAAGGGTTCGGCAAGGCCCAACCAGGATGAAAGGACGGTATTGATTTGAGTAAGGAAACGTTCTACACCGCTGTTGACATCGGCAGCAATAAGGTCTGCTCTATCGTTGCTAGGGTGGGTGCTGAAGGGGATCTGAAGATCTTGGGGACCGGAATGGTTACCTCCCAAGGGATGCAGAAAGGCCGCATAGACAACATAGATGAGGTCAAAGTCGCCGTTAAATCCTCCTTGGAAGAAGCACAAAGGTACATCGGCCGGGGAGTCATCTCCGGAGTGTATGCCGGTGTTAGCGGGTCCCACATCAGTTGTCTTAACACGAAAGACATGATGGAAAATCCCAGCGCCGATGAAGACATTGGTCCTCAGCACCTGGACCAGTTGATTCGGTCGTCCTTTCCTAAAGTGGACCCGTCTCAAGAGATTCTGCACATGATACCCATTGGGTATGAAGTCGATGGCATGGAAGCGGTGCGAAATCCCGCCGGGCTTCACGCCAAGCATATAAACGTTGAATCCCATGTAGTAATGGGAGACGCGGCAACGCTAAGAAATACGGTTAAAGCCATTGAGGCCAGCCGGGTTTCGGTCAGGAGCTTGGTCGTGGAATCGCTGGCGTCTGCTGAGTCCACTCTGACCGGCGACGAGAAAGAGATGGGCGCCGTATTGGTCGATATCGGCGGCGGGACCATTGATCTAATGATTTACCGTCAGGGAAACCCGTGGTATTCGGCGGTGATTCCAGTGGGCGGCAATCAACTCACCAGGGACCTGGCCGTGGCTATGCGCATCCCTTATTTCTTGGCTGAAGACATCAAATTGAAGTGGGGTAATGCCTTGCCTGAACTAGTTCGGGCAGACGAAGAAGTGGTGGTGCCCAGCTTCCAAGGGCAGCCTCGAAGGATCGCCAAGCGCAAAGACCTTTGCGAACCCCTGCATGCCCGGACAGTGGAAATGCTTAAACAGATCTTGTTGCGGGTCCGCCAGTCAGGCCTACGACAACTTCCAACCGCCGGGTTAGTGATTACCGGAGGATGCGCCGAGTTGCCCGGGATACGTGAACTGGCTCTGAAAACCTTGGGAGGTCCAGTTAGGTTGGCCTACCCTCAGGGCATCGCAGGGCTGCCTACGCAATTACAAAAAGCCAGCACCTCCACCGCGGTGGGACTGCTGCTTTGGGGAATCAAACATCAAGGGGAAAGGCGCTCCTATAGCACCAGAGACCGGACCGTCAAAGTCCACAGATCTCTGCGGGAGCGGCTGATGGGAGGTCGCAAACAAGAGCAAGGCGTTCAAGTCGGGTAACCGCTGGGGATTGGCCCAGCCTGAAGACCTTATCGCGATGGCGACGCGTGATCGAATCAACAACACTGCGACGCCGAATGATACCGGAACAACCAGTGTAAAACAGGATAAAACTCGTGATGTGGAGGGGAAACCATGGTTTTGGAAAACTCAGCGTCTTGGGAGCCGGCACGGGAAAACTTGGATCCTTTGAACTTGATGCCCGAAGGGGGCCTGGCCGTCCCTATTATTAAAGTTTTGGGTATAGGCGGAGGCGGCAGTAACGCCGTGAGCCGGATGTTTAAGGAAAAGTTGCCCGTTGTGGAATACTATGCGGTCAATACCGACTCCCAACACCTTTTCCGCTGTGATGTGGCGCACCGGATCGCCATCGGACAGAACCTGACCCGGGGACTCGGTTCAGGCGCCCAACCCGACCTGGGTCGTCAGGCCGCGGAAGAGAGCCGGCAGGATATCGAGAAGGCTGTCGAAGGTGCCGACATGGTTTTCCTGGCCGTGGGTATGGGCGGCGGCACCGGCACCGGCGCGTCGCCGGTGATTGCCCAGATCGCCAAGGAGTCGGGCGCTTTGACCGTGGCCGTGGTAAGCAAGCCCTTCTCCTTTGAAGCCAATAACCGGCGCAAGAACGCCGAAGAGGGAATCTCCCGTCTCAGGGACCATGTGGACACGGTTATAGTGATCCCCAACGACCGGCTGTTGACCATGAACACCCAGGGCGAGCAAACCTTCACTTGGGAAGACGCCCTCAAGATGGCCGACTCCGTTTTGCAGCAGGCCATCCAGGCCATCGCTGAAGTGGTTACGGTACCCGGCGAGATCAACGTCGACTTTGCCGACGTGAAGACCATTCTCAGCAACGCCGGTCCCGCCTGGCTGGCCATCGGCAAGGGCCGGGGCGAAAACCGGGCGGTGGAGGCGGCCATAATGGCCACCAAGAGCCCGTTGCTGGATATCGCCATGGACGGAGCCAAGCGGATCCTGTTCGTGGTCAGCGGAGGCCCAACCCTTAGCCTTAAGGAGGTCCAGGAGGCCGCCAACGTCATCCAGGAAATGGCCGACCCGGACGCCAACATCATCTTCGGGACCTGCCGTGACCCCAAGTTGGACGACGAAGTAAAAATCACCATGGTAGCCGCTTCCTTCCCAGTGATGGCGGACAATGACCATGCCCGTGAAGCCGACCTGGAACGGCTGTTGCAGGACGTTATCCCTGAAAGTGAAGAGGAACTGGACGTTCCCAGCTTCCTGCGCCGCCAATCGTCCTCCAGGAACCGGGGGTTCTTCAGATAAACTAACCGGGCTAATATGATGTGGCGCCCCCGGAAAACCATCCGGGGGCGCCACATGGAAAACCTACTGGAGCATGAAGCTCCACCAAATATGAGGAATATTCTCGGAAGCCTGGAAGCAATAATACTCTTTCCTTAGTAACCTTAAACAAATAGGCGCCGAGAACCTTATCGAGGCCGTCCCACTATGGGGCGGCCTCTACTTTTTTGTCGATGCGGGACGTTGCCCTAGAGCCCTGGATTCGATAGCGGACGCCAATGGAAACAACGAGAACGCCTATTATTCTCCGGCCGGAGATAGGGAGTAGTGATTTCGCCCAGAATATCGGCGCGTGTTTCCGAAATCCGCGGTTGCTGCCCTTGTAGTAGTGGCTGTGGATCATACCAAGCGGACATAACATATTGAACGCAGATCAGTTCGGAGCCTGAGAGGCGGAATCCGGCGCGTTTCTATTGACTTTGGCTATACTCGAGTATACAATCTGACTACTATCGGTGGTAGTTTGACATAAAACCTACACAGTATGTAGTATTCTTAAATGATTTCGGAATTATTTTAAGAAAATAGTCAAGATATGCATTGTCCTTATTGTACATTCAGTGATTCCAAGGTAACCGATTCCCGGGTGGTGGAAAACGGCATACGGCGCCGGCGGGAATGCCAGCAATGCGGTCTTCGCTTCACCACTTATGAAAGGATTCAGGCCGCAGCCCTTATGGTGTCCAAACAGGACGGACGGCGGGAGGAATTCAACCGGGAAAAGCTGATCATTGGAATCAGGAAGGCCTGCACCAAACGCCCGATCTCTTCCCGGACCATCGAGAAGATGGTGGAGGATGTTGAGGCGGAGCTGCAACATCTGGGTCAAGTAGAAGTCCCGACGTCCATTCTCGGCTCCATGGTGATGGAACGGCTGATGAAATTGGACCGGGTCGCTTATATAAGGTTTGCCAGCATTTATCAGGACTTTCAGCAGATCGAAAGCTTTGAGCAAGCGGTGCAAGACCTCAGAGAAGAGAACACCCAGCTACCTTTAATGGATGTGCCGCCCGGAGAACCTAGCCGTAAAAGGCGGAGGACCGCAAATGGCCAGGCTCGCCAGCGGGGCCGAATCTCAAAACCCAACGGCGATAGCAATATTCAAGAGTCAACCGGCGAACCAGAAGGAGATAACGTTGTCAAACAATAGCTTGCAATCTTCCGTTCTTTCCAGGCTGCTTACCTTAAACAGCGATATCCACGATTTGGAATCTCAGCTGCGTCAAGAACCAGTGCCCCGTCTGCGATTGGAGCATCATATAAGGTTCGAGACCGACAAGATAAACAGCATAGCGGAAACTCAAGACGCCATCGATCAGAATGTGCGCGCCAGCTTAATGACTTGCTGGCTGGGAATGCCAGAAGAGTAGCACTCCTTTTCCCCGTGGCTATCACGACGGGTATTTGGATATAAACCGGTCGAACTCTCGCGATGCGCCGTCGCTGCCAACTGGCTGCCCGTCCTGTTATTACATGGTTAAAGTGAACCGCGGAAATGCCGCCCTCCGTCGTCCTAAGAAGGACCACAACCGAGGGCGGATTTCCATTTTTTAGTAGCCTTATTCACGGATCCTTCCGAGATTTATCGAAGTTCCCCATTTTCGTTCCGGGTACTATTGACTTTCCAAATATCGGCTTGTACAATTCGGCCTACCATTTATGGTAGCAATTTGGCCCACTCATACTCTATCTGGTATTTGGTTGGATTTTTATACACTTTTAATATTAGTTGAAAGAAAAAGCCGCTGACCCCTAAAGTTTTCCCTCAGGGGACTCATCGGTGGATCAAGCGGCGGGGCCTTCACTGACAGTAGGGCAAGGAAATGACAACATCGAGCGGTTAAGGTGTTACGAGGTGGAAGGTATGGCGGGATGGGATACGCCGCATGTTCCCGCACTGTTGTTACACCCTGTGACCCTTTAGGAGGACCCGGCAATGACATCCACTCGCGAGAGTTCCGATATATCGATTCATGACCGGCGGCGGGCGATCGCCCTGGCACTGTCCGAGGCGGGCATTTCCCGGCTGATAAACGAGCGGACTCAAGAACTGACTGAAAACGCCAAGGTGGTCTTGGACCGCCGCTACCTTTCTAAAGACCGGGAAGGCAACATCCTGGAAGACCCCAACGGCATGTTCCGCCGGGTAGCTCAAAATCTTTCCCAGGCCGACTTGAACTACGGAGCCACCGAAGAGCAACGGCAAGCCACCGAAGACGAATTCTACGAAATGATGTGGCGCCTGGAATGTCTTCCTAACTCTCCCACATTGATGAACGCCGGCCGGGAGCTGCAGCAGCTTTCCGCTTGCTTCGTATTGCCGATCGACGACGCTCTGGACTCGATCTTCGACAAGGTCAAGCAGACGGCCCTGATCCATAAGAGCGGTGGGGGGACGGGTTTCTCCTTTACGCGCTTGCGTCCGGCGGGCGACGTGGTTGGCTCAACTGGGGGAATCGCCAGCGGTCCGGTTAGCTTTATCCGGGCCTTTGACACCGCCACCGACGTGGTTAAGCAGGGCGGCACGCGCCGGGGCGCCAACATGGGCATTCTCAACGTAGACCATCCGGATATAAGGACTTTTATCCAGTCCAAAGAAGACGGCCAAAACCTGAATAACTTCAACATCTCCATCGGCATAACCGGGGACTTCATGGAACGGGTGAAGTCGGGTGAGGATTACGACCTGGTTAACCCCCGTACCGGAGTGGTGGTCCGCCAGGAGAACGCCCGCGAGATATTTGAATTGGCGGTGGAGATGGCCTGGAAGACCGGAGATCCCGGTTTGATTTTCCTGGACCTGATCAACCACTACAACCCCAATCCTCAGTTGGGGACGATCGAGAGCACCAATCCTTGTGGTGAGCAACCCTTGTTGCCGTTTGAGTCCTGCAACCTGGCTTCGGTTAACCTGGCCCGCATGGTCCGGTACCAGGACGGTGACGTGACGATGGATTGGGACCGGCTGGCAAGCGTGGTGCGGACGACTGTCCATCTCTTGGACAACGTAATCGACATGAACAACTACCCCATCAAAGAAATCGAGGAGATGAGCAAGACGACCCGCCGGATCGGGCTGGGAGTGATGGGGTTCTCCGACCTGCTCATCGAGATGGGCATCCAATACGATTCCGAAGAAGGCTTGGAGCTGGCGGAACAAGTGATGGCTCGTGTTAATCACGAGACCGCTTCAGCATCCAGCGAGCTTTCCCATATAAGAGGCACCTTCCCGGCGTGGGCGGGCAGTACCTATAGTACTCCAGGTCCCTTCGGGGAGCCGCGGCCCATGCGCAATTCGGCTCCCACCACCATTGCCCCCACGGGCACGATCAGCATCATTGCCGGTACCTCCAGTGGCATTGAGCCGCTGTTTGCCCTCAGCTACGTCCGAAACGTGATGGACAACACCCGTCTGGTGGAAGTCAATCCCTACTTCGAGGCAGTGGCCCGGCGGGAAGGGTTCTACTCCGAAGCATTGATGGAACAGTTGGCGGAGACGGGTAGCCTAGAAACCCTGGATGTGCCTGATTGGGTAAAAGGAGTTTTCCGCACCTCCCACGACATCAGCCCGGAATGGCACGTGCGGATGCAGGCCGCTTTCCAGAAATATACCGATAACTCGGTTTCCAAGACGATCAACTTCCCTCATAATGCCACGACGGATGACGTGGCTAACGCTTATACCATGGCCTACGACCTGGGATGCAAGGGGATCACGGTGTACCGGGACGGTAGTAAATCCGGGCAGGTCCTAAGCACGGGCGCGACCGGCAAGCAAGATGAATCGGACTCTGGCGCCGCGCTGGCAGAGTTGCTGGGAACGGGCCAATCCGGTTACCAAACACCGCGGCGGCGGCCCCAGTCCATCCGCGGCGTCACCGAGAGAGTGCGCACCGGTCACGGCAACATGTACGTGACCATAAACTTCGACGAAGAAGGGACCCCCTTCGAAGTGTTCGGTAATCTGGGTAAAGCCGGAGGCTGCGATTCGGCCCAACTCGAGGCTATTTCCCGGTTGGTATCCCTAGCCCTTCGCTCTGGATTGGATCCTAAGATCGTGATAGAGCAACTTAGGGGAATCACTTGCTGCCCGGCTTGGGATGATGGGACCTTGGTGCGTTCGGGTCCTGACGCCGTCGCTCTTGCCATGGAGCGACACACGTCAGAGGCCGCGGCCTTGCCGATACAATCCGGCGAGAACGGCGTACAGGTAAAGCTTCTAGCGGAAGGCGGGAATGGCAATGGGAATGGGTCTAAAGGTAGCGGCTATTTCCAGGCCCGAAAATGCCCCGAATGTAACACGCCGGTCATCTACCAGGAAGGGTGCTTGATGTGCGTTTCCTGCGGATGGAACAAGTGCGAGTAAAGATGAAGCTAGGTCTAGGAAATCGTTGGAGACTGGAGAAACTTGCCAACCGGCCGGGGGCCGGGCGCCTAATCAGTATTTTTGGGGGCAACAGGCAGGTGCGGGTGGTGGAGTGTTGGGGTCGCCCAACGGTACAGGTGGCTAAGCCTCGTAGGTGACAGTGCAATGCACCTGCCTGCCCTCCTCCCTGAAGCCCCCGGTTGGCCCCGGGGGCTTCTCTTTTCCGGTCAAGATTCTTCTGTTACCAGACCGGCTGTAATCGACTTATCAGTTTTCCGGAATTTGCGCCTTGGACCGCGTTTCGGGCCGCCTGATTTGCCCCTATCAGGTGCTATAATCTCGGCAGCGCCCGGGTTGGTCCAAACCGGTAACTCCATTCAAACAGATTACCCTCGCAAATGTCCAGCATTCAGGAGACGTAAATATGGCTGTCATTGAAAAACCCGCCATCGCCATAACCATGGGAGACCCCTGCGGCATCGGTCCGGAAGTAGTGGTCAAAGCCCTATCCCAGGCTTGGGTTTATGCCTCCTGCAGGCCATTGGTGGTGGGCAACGTCTATGCCATGCAAAAGGCGGTGGAGTTGACGGGGACATCACTACGCATAAACGAACCCAGCGACCCAGCGGCGGCGGGAGATGACCCTAAGGTCATCGATGTCCTAGATATCAAGAACCTCAATCCTGAAGACATCACCGTGGGTGAGATCAGCCCAACCTGTGGCAAGGCGGCCATGGAGTGGGTGACCCGGGCCGGGGAACTGGCGTTGGCCGGCGTGGTGGCCGGTCTGGCGACGGCGCCGCTGAACAAGGAAGCAGCCAGCCTGGCCGGGTATCAGTCCATCGGCCACATGGAGCTTCTGCAGGAGTTATCCGGCGCAAAGACGGTAGCCACCATGCTGCTGGCCAAAAATCTGCGGGTGGTGCACCTCTCCACACACCGGTCGTTGCGGATCGCTTGCGACTACGTGAAGAAGGACCGGATCCTAGAATTCCTTCAGTTGACCCACGACAACTTCGTAAGCTGGGGGTTCAAAAGTCCGAGGATCGGCGCGGCCGCCCTTAATCCCCACGGCAGCGACGGCGGATTGCTGGGCAATGAGGAGGCCGAAGAGATAGCTCCGGCGGTTGAGGCGGCCCGCCAGCGGGGTATCGACGTCACCGGCCCCGTGCCGGCTGACATAATCTTCCATCAGGCCATCCAAGGGCGGTACGATGCGGTGCTGTGCATGTTCCACGATCAAGGGCACATACCGGTCAAGGTCTACGGATTCGAGGAAAGCATCACCGCTAATCTGGGTTTACCCTTCGTCCGCACTTCGGTGGACCATGGCACCGCTTTCGATATCGCCGGCAAAGGCATCGCCAGCGAGGTTAGCATGCTGGAATCCATCAAGCTGGCGGTGGGCCTGGCCAAGGGCAACGGACTTTCGGATTTCTGATGCATCGGTCCAAGAATTCCGGAATATAGGGCATGCCCGATTTAGCCACGGTGCTATAATGGGCCTTAGATATCGTAACTGTATGCTAAAGTTATCATTTCCCCGGATGCGTGGGGTCCAGGAAATTGGTCTCCCGTTGCTGAACAGGCACAGGGTGTGAAGTATCATCCCCATCCTAAGCTTCCGCCTTGGAGGGGGAAGGGATAATTGATAGAGATGTAATGGCGATGAAGTTAGCGTTTATCGGGGGCGGCACCATGGCTGAGGCGATCCTTCGCGGTGTGTTGGACGCCCAAGTTGCCGCTCCAACCGATGTAGCCATCGGGGAGCCCAGACCGGAACGGCGGCAATTCCTCTCCAGCGAGTTCGGCGTGCAAGCGCACCAGGGAAACCTGGATGCGGCTAGAGAAGCCGACCTGCTGATCTTGGCCATCAAACCCCAGGACCTGCCGGTTATATTTCAGGAACTTGGGGAACGTCTTAGGCCGGAGCAGGCGGTCCTCTCTATAATTGCCGGGGCCAAGATGTCCACCCTTTCAAAAGGTTTCAGTCACGAATCAATCATTCGGGTGATGCCTAACACTCCAGCCCAGATCGGCCAGGGAATGAGCATGTGGACCTGCTCCCCCCAGGTGAGCGAGCAACAGCGGGATTTCACTCGGTCCATCGTGTCAACCGTAGGCAAAGAAATATATGTAGACGATGAGAAATACATGGACATGGCGACGGCGTTGAGCGCCAGCGGCCCCGCCTACGTGTTCATGATTATCGAAGCGCTGATCGACGCCGGGGTTTACGTTGGGTTGCCCAGAGACATGGCGCGAACGATGGCGCTCCAAACCGTATACGGCAGCACTCAACTGGTGATGGAAACCGGACGTCACCCAGCCGACCTGAAGGATATGGTGGTTTCCCCTGGTGGGACCACCGCCGAGGGTTTGCAGGTATTGGAACGGGCCGGCGTTCCCGCGGCCATCGTTGATGCGGTAAATGCCGCGTTCCAAAAATCAATCAAACTTGGACAGGGGTAGATAGGGCGGTCTATGGTTCTTCTTCAGTGGTTTTTCAATGCGATATACGTAGTGATTTTCGCCAAGGTGGCCCTTTCGTTCATCATGCCTATCGCCGGGCAAAGGCCCCATCCCACGTTGGTCAGGATAAACCTGTTGGTGAACCAGATCACCGAGCCGATTTTTGCCCCCATACGGCGGTACACCGTGTTCAGCGGGATAGACTTCAGCCCGTTCGTTGTCATATTGGTCGTGGCTCTGGTTCGAAGTAAGTTAGGGGTATAGACCATCCGGTGCGCCTGGCCCAGGCCGTGACGACTACCCATTTCCCCTCGGACGTGCTGATTCCTTACGTACATCCAAGGGCCATGTGCCGGAAAGGTGGATGCTATGTCCACTGATCGTGCATCCCAGTTTCAAGATGGCGGCCGTTTGGCCGGACAACCTGATGTAGCCATAGTAGTGGACAGCGCCTGCTGTTTGACTCCGGATCTGATACGCCGATGGAACATCACCCTAGTCCCCCACGAGTTGATTATCGATGGCCGCTCATATCGTGACGGCGTCGACATCAGCCCCGGCGAATTTTACAAGATGCTTCGCGACAGCCGAGTAGTGCCCACCACCGCCGCCCCCCGGCCCCAGGAGTTTCTTGACGGAATGCTGGCCGCCGGTGAGTTGGCGAGTAACATCTTATGTATTACCGTATCGGCCAAATTCAGCGTGGCTAATCGGTCGGCTCTTGCCGCCGTCGAGACGGCCGGCGAGAGGTTGCCAAATTGCCGGATCAAGGTCATCGATAGCCAAGCGGCGGCGGGCGCTTTGGGCCTCATTGCCTTGGCGGCAGCCCGGTGGGCTCACGACGGTTACGGCCTGGAACCCATCGCCGCCCGGCTCGAACGGTTGATACCCAGGGTAAATCTGCTGGCGTTCTTAGACAGTTTCGACTATCTGAACCGCAGTGGACGGGTGGGCAAGATCAAGGCGTGGACCGGCTCTCTTTTGGGTGTCAGACCATTGACCGAGTTGCAAGGCGGCGAAGCCCGGTTGTTGGAGCGGCCACGGAGCCGCCTCCGGGCGATGGACCGGTTGGTGGCTATCATGAAGCAGCGTGTAGGCCGTGCGCCGGTAGTGGTTAACATAATGGAAGCCGGCTCCCCGGAGGATGCCTTGGCGATCGAGCGGCTTATCCAAGATGAGATCAACTGCCAGGAGATGTTTATCAGCCAGTTCTCCCCGGTCATGGGAGCCCATACCGGGCCCGGCCTGCTGGGCGTGGCTTCTCATGAGATCGAGGGCGAATGGAATCACGATTCTTATATGGAATCAAACCAGGCCGTTTGAAATTTGAGTAGCGAACCTTCCGAACAACGTCAGCCATTTGGCGGCCTTTCCATCGCCCTAGTTCAAGAAACCGCCGTTCCTCTGCGCATTGCCTTGGCTAGAGAATTCGCCCTAACCCAGCCCGGGCCGACTGACAAACCCTGCCTCATTATATTGTCCGGACTGCCAGGGACCGGAAAATCGCATTTCGCCAAGCAGTTGGGGAAACGGCTGCCTCTGTTGGTATTGGAGAGCGACCGGCTGCGCAAGGTACTGGCGCCCAACCCCAAATATACCCGGGGGGAAAGCGCCCGTCTATTCGCCGCCTGCTACCTGCTGATTGAAGAGTACCTGCTTCAGGACCGGCTGGTGCTGCTCGACGCCACCAACCTGACCGAGGGTTTTAGACAACCCGTTTACGAGATCGCCGATCGAGTATCGGTCCCGATGGTCTTGGCACGTATTACAGCGCCCGGGGAGATCGTCCGCCGCCGTCTGTCCGACCGGGGAGCCGGGATGCATCCCAGCGACTATTCAGACGCCGGATGGCGGATCTATAGCAGGATGTATCCCCACGAAGAAACGATCGCCCGGCCCCACTTGAACGTGGACTCTTCCGGTGACATATCCCAATCGGTGGAAGAAGTGGTACGGTTGGTGCAGTCTAACAATCGTGCTACCCTGGATTAATTAATCGGGAACACTTCCAGCCTCGACTTGTTTGTTAGAAACCGTAACAGTTTAATGGTCCGACATGCTCAAGATTCCCCTATGAACCGGCATAACAGGGCCGGCGCGGCCGAGGACGGGTGCGGCCGATGAGCGGCGTTCGGGCGTTGCCCTACGCCGAGCTGCCTCCTACTTATCATCGCTGGAAGTGGCGCGTTCTGCTCTCTTTCTGCGTTTTCTACCTTTTTCTTTACCTGGGGAGGTTTAACTTCTGGCCGATAGCCCCCCTCGTCCAAGAAGACCTGGCGCTGACCCACTTAGAGATC
>ENA-ORDG01000919-ORDG01000919.1-marine-metagenome-genome-assembly--contig:-NODE-919-length-12696-cov-2.834297_pt1 | contig 12696 bp, 13 predicted proteins | sample MGYA00248629_ERZ508524 | MGnify/ENA primary metagenome ERZ508524 (study PRJEB26194, sample SAMN05421901) | marine metagenome | isolation source: East of Rio de Janeiro, Brazil, South Atlantic Ocean...
CCGGCTCGGGCACGATCCGGTCGATCACGCCCAGTTCCTTCAGATCCTGCGCAGTCACCTTCATCGCCTCGGCAGCGTCGGCCGCCTTTTCGGCGGTGCGCCACAGGATCGAGGCGCAGCCTTCGGGCGAGATCACGGAATAGATCGCATGTTCGAACATCAGCACCCGTTCCGCGCTGGCCAGAGCCACCGCGCCGCCTGAGCCGCCCTCGCCCACGATCGTAGCGACCATCGGCACCGGCAGCGCAAGGCACGCCTCGGTCGAACGGGCGATCGCTTCGGCCTGGCCGCGCTCTTCCGCCTCGATCCCCGGGAACGCGCCCGAAGTATCGACCAGCGTGACCACCGGCAGGCCGAATCGCCCGGCAAGGTCCATTAGGCGGATCGCCTTGCGGTAGCCTTCCGGCTTGCCCATCCCGAAATTGTGCTTGATCCGGGTCTGCGTGTCGTGGCCCTTCTCATGCCCGATCAGCATCACCGGGCGGCCGCGCAGCGTTGCGAAGCCGCCGATGATCGCATGATCCTCACCAAAATAGCGATCCCCGCCCAGCGGCATGAAATCGGTGAAGGCGTGCTCCACATAGTCGCGGAAATGCGGGCGCTGAGGGTGGCGCGCGACCTGCGTCTTCTGCCACGGGCTGAGCGAGGCGTAGAGCCCCTTGAGCATGTCCGCGCTCTTCGCCTCGAGCTTCGCAAGCTCGTCACCCATGTCGATCTGATCGCCCCCGTCGGCGCCCTGATTGGCGGCACGAAGTTCGGCGATCTGCGCCTGCAGCTGGGCCACAGGCTTCTCGAAATCCAGAAAAGTCAGCATTCGCGGCTGCTATCCCGCTGTCGCCCGCCGCGCAAGCGCCCTTGATCGGCAAGCGGGTGCCTTTCGTTCACCAGCGCGACCAGCCGGGCGGATTCGACATGGGTATAAATCTGGGTCGTCGCGATGTCCGCATGGCCCAGCAACGTCTGCAAGGCGCGCAAATCCGCCCCACCTTCGAGCAGGTGCGTGGCAAAGGCATGGCGCAGCACGTGCGGGCTGATCTTCGCCGGATCGATTCCTGACCGCTCGGCAAGCGCCTTGAGCAATTGATACAGGCGGATGCGGGTGAGGTGCTTACCGCGCGAGGGGAACAGCCATGGCGATCCTTCGGGGCGCACCGCCAACCAGCGTGACAGCACCGCGCGTGCCCGCGTACCCAGCGGCACAAGCCGTTCCTTCCCGCCCTTGCCGGTGATCGTCAGAAAAGGCGCATCGCGCGGCACGGCAGAGAGCGGCAGGGTGACCAGCTCGCTCGCGCGCAGGCCCGATCCATAGAGCAGTTCGATCATCGCCAGCAGGCGCAGCGCCGCCGGATCGCCCTCCTCCGCCTCGCGCTCGGCCTGCGCGAACAGCGCCTCGACCTGCGCATGGCCGAGTATCTTGGGGAGCGAGCGGCGCTTCGTCGGGCTCGGCAGTGCGGCGGAGGGGTTGTCGCTGCGCAGCCCCTCGTCTTCCAGAAAGCCGAAGAACTGGCGCAGCGCCGAGACCTTGCGCGCGACGGTCGCGGGCGCGAGATCGGCCCAGGCCGCGCCCAGTCTGGCAAGGTCGGTGCGGGTGGCATCCTCCAGCGGGCCGACGATCCCCACCGCGCCTTCCAGATCGCGGCGATAGGCGGCCAGCGTGTTGGCCGCCGCCCCGCGATCGACCGCCAGTGCGGCAAGGAAATCCTCTATCGCCCGCGCGCCCATGTCAGGTGCGCGCAAGCGCCTCCGCCGCGATCATCCGCGCTTCGGCTTCCATCCCGCTGCGGCGCAATGCGGAGACGATGTGATAGAGGTGGCGTGGGGTCATCCGGCTCCAGTCGTCGCCCTGCATCCCCACGCCCATCAGCATGGTGACCAGCGCAGCATTGCGCACCTCGCCCGCGCGGTCGATCAGCGCGCTCCAGCGGGTTTCGCGGCCCAGCTCCAGGTCCAGATCGCGATCCCACGCATTGCGCGTGCCGTCCGAAATCCGGCCCAACCCGGCGAGCCCGGCAACCAGCATTCGCGTGCGCCGCGTCCCCGTGGTCGCATCATTGTCGCGATAGGAATCGATTTCGCCGCTGGAAACCTGCCCGCTATTGCCCGGCAGGCCGACGGCAAGCAGCCCCCAGCCCGCATCGCCTTCATCGACGATCTCGCGCCAGCGCGCGGCATCGCGATCGAGCCCGGCGGTAAGCATCGAGGCGATCAGCGGCCCGGCGTCGGCGGCGAAACCATCGTTCGCCGGGATGCGTGCGGCGGCATAGGCGGTCAGCACCTGCCGGTCGTAGGGAATCGTCTCCGCATCGCCCCACAGGGTCCGGATCGCGGTCACCCGCGCGGCCGGATCGGGGTCGACATAGGCCGCGCGCAGCAGCGCCGCATCGGTGCCCAGCGGGCCCTCCTCGCGACTGGCGGCATAGCCCTGCGCATAGACATCGATCAAAGCGGAGGAGGAGAAAATGCCCTCACGCGCGGCGCGCCGCACGCCCTCGACCCGCTGCGATAGCGGCAATGCGGGGAGCGAGGCGGAGACGCGCTGATAATAGGGCCCGGCATCGTCGATCAGACGGTCGGGGATGTCGATCCCCAGCGCCGCGGCGAGGCCATAACGCCACGGGGTCAGCTCGTCGACATCGTCCCATTCGATGGTGACCGCGCTGTTGCCCAGCCCCGCCGCGCCGGCGAAGCGCTGCGCCAGCAGCACGTCGATCACGTTGCCATCTTCGCCGCTCTGGCGATCGCGCAGCCGCAGCAGATTGTTGCGCGCCCGCGCTGCTTCGCCGGCATAGGCGCTGCAGATCGAACGCAGCATCTGCCACTCGACATCGTCGCGATATCCCGCGCGCAGCATGGTCAGCGGACACGCCCCCACGATATCGCCGGTCGCGATATAGGCGTCGATCGCGGCGTTGGAGAGCCGCGCGTTCCACACATCGACATCGACATCCTGCGCGATCGCGCGGGCCACACCGAACTCGCCCATCCGGTTGAGCAGCTGGGCGCGCAGGCCGGCGAATTCGACTCCGCTCATGCCCTCCGGCGCTGCGAGACGGCTGGCGAGCGCACGGCGCAGCGCAATATGGCCCCAGCGCGAGACGAGCCGCCCCTGTGTTCCGGTCAATGCGGCCCGAACGATCGACTGCGGTTGTCGCGCCAGCGAGGTCGCAGGCAGACCGCCCTCGTCCTCGGCCAGAATGCCGACGCGGGTGGTCGCGCGGCGCTGCGCGTTCGGGATGTCGTAGGTGGGCCTGAGGCCGAACAGCTCGTCCAGCTCGTCGGTATCGAGCGCTTCGAGCTCTTCCAGCGTGGGCAGGCGATTGCTGCCGGAGCTGCTCGAAGATTGCTCTTCGCTCGGCGCTGCTCCCTCACTCGCCGGTTCCCCCGCAGGCGCAGCGGTTTCTGCCGGTGCGGGTGCCGCACTGGGTGCGGGAGCGGGCGCGACGGGCGCAACCACCGCTGCCGGATTGGCTGCGACCAGTGCGATCGGTGCCGCGAGCACGAGCAGGCCCGTGCCAGCCAGCAAGGCAGCCTTGCGTTGCAGCATCATTGCGCGGCCCCCGGCAGTTCTATGGTTTGCGTGATCGGTCGCATCGGCTGTTCGCCGCCATCCCACCACGCCCAGGCGAGAATCGCGATGATCGCCAGCGCACCCACGCCGATACGCCGCCGTGCGGTCTGCGAAATGTCTATCTGCACGCGTCCGATACCCTTTGTTGCCATCGCCCTAGCCCATCTCTACGCCACCGGGCAATGGACCGAGTGCCTTCCCCTGCCGACCGGGCGCGGCTCCGCGCGCTTAAGGAACGCCTCGACCGGCCGATCACCCTGGTGGGGCTGATGGGCGCGGGCAAATCGACCGTGGGCCGGCGGCTGGCGACCCTGCTGGAATGCAATTTCGTCGATGCGGACGACGCGATCGAGGATGCCGCCCGGCTTTCCATCGCAGAGATCTTCAGCGAATTCGGCGAAGGCTACTTCCGCGATGGAGAGCGCCGGGTGATCGCCCGCCTGATCGAGGAAGGGCACGGCGTCATCGCGACCGGCGGCGGGGCCTTCGTCAATGCGGAAACGCGCGCGCTGGTGCTGGAAAAGGCGGTCGCGGTGTGGATCGATTGCGACATCGCCACGCTGGTCGAGCGGACAGGACGCCGCAATACGCGCCCGCTGCTGCGCGATGGCGATCCCGAAGCGATCCTCAAACGCTTGCTGGCCGAACGCGCCCCGCATTATGCGCAGGCGCAGATTCGCGTCGAGGGCCAGCAAAGCCCGCACACCCGCACCGCGTGGACGATTATCGAGGAGCTTGAGAAGTGGCTGTCGTAAATGTCGCGCTGGCAGGGCGCAGCTACGAGGTACGGGTTGGCCGCGACCTGTTCGACAATTTCGCCAGTCAGGTCCGCCCCTTCCTCGAACGCTATAGCGCCGAGGAGCGAAGCGTGCCGTTGGTCGCGGACAGCAATACGCGGGCGCTGTTTGCCGAAGACCTCGAGCAGTCGCTATTCTGGGTGGGACTGGAGATCGACTGGTACGAGGTCACCCCCGGCGAGGGCTCGAAAAGCTGGGCCGAGCTGGAGCGGCTGACCGACTGGCTGCTGGCGCGCGGCGTCACCCGGTCCGATCATGTCTTCGCGCTGGGCGGCGGAGTGGTCGGCGATCTGGTCGGCTTCGCCTGCGCGATCCTGAAGCGCGGCTGCGGCTTCGTCCAGCTGCCGACCACGCTGCTGGCGCAGGTCGATTCGAGCGTCGGCGGCAAGACCGCGATCAATGCCAGCGCGGGCAAAAACCTGATCGGCGCGTTCCACCAGCCCTCGCTCGTGCTGGCCGACACTGGCTGCCTCGCCACCCTCCCCCAGCGCGAAATGCGCGCCGGACTGGCGGAAGTGTTCAAGTACGGCCTGCTGGGCGATGCGGAATTCTTCGCGCGCGTCGATAAGGACAGCGCGGCGATCCTCGCCTGCGACAATGCAGTGCTCGAAGCGACGATCGCGCATTGCGTGGGCATGAAGGCCCGGATCGTCGCGGAGGACGAGCGCGAGACGAAGGACGCCCGCGCGCTCCTGAACCTCGGCCACACCTTCGGCCACGCGCTGGAAGCGGAGACGGGATTCGGCGACAGGCTCCTTCATGGTGAAGCGGTGGCGCTGGGCATGGTGCTGGCGGCGCGATTTTCAGCCCGACGCGATCTGATCTCGCTGGCCGACGCGGAAAAGGTGACCGATGCGCTGGCCCGTGCAGGCCTGCCGACCGAGATTTCCGCGCTGGGGCTCGACTGCGACGGCGCAGTGCTGGCCGATCATATGCGCCACGACAAGAAGGCGGGCGGCGGCACCGTCCCCTTCATCCTGCTGCGCGCTCTCGGAGAGGCCTATGTCGCGCGCGATGTAGAGCTGGCGGACGTGGCCGCCTTCATGGACGAGCAGCTACAGGCGCATTGAGGCGCGCGGCATGGAAGCCGCCTAAAACAGCCGCGAACCGTCCGGCACTGCCTTATCGGGCGAGAACAGCACGACCTCGCCCGCCTCATCCGCGAAGCCCAGCGTCAGCACTTCGGACATCACCGGGCCGATCTGGCGCGGCGGGAAGTTGACCACCGCCGCGACCTGTCGGCCGACCAGTTCCTCGCGCGTGTAGTTCGCGGTGATCTGCGCGCTGGTCTTCTTCACGCCGATGGTCGGCCCGAAGTCGATTTCCAGCTTGTAGGCAGGCTTGCGTGCCTCGGGGAAATCATGCGCGGCGACCACGGTGCCGACGCGGATATCGACCTTCAGGAACTGGTCGAAGCTCGTTTCCTCGGCAGCAGGCGCATCGGGTTCGTGGGAGAGGTGCATTAATCGCCTCAGAACTCGTAGTTCGTGCTGAAGCTGACGTTGGTGAGCCGCCAGCCGATCGCGGGCTTCTCGAAAGTTATCGTCCAGACTGCGATATCGCGGGTATGCTGGCAGGCGTATATCAGCTTCGCCATGAGGCTACCGAGGTTCTCCCGTCGCACGACCTCACACCGTTGCAGCTGGCCGTCACTATCGAGCATCTTGTCGAGCTGGACCGAAAAGTCCTCGATTTTATCGCTGGTATCATCTCCGAAACCTTCGAAGATCAAAGACGCGGCAAGCTCGCTGTTCTGCATCTTGAGCAGGTCGAATATGCCCTGCGCCCGGCTTTCGAGAACCTGCCAGTCCTCCGCCGAAGGAGACGGGTCTTCCTGCGCGCTCAACGGCGCGGCGAGTAGACCCGCTGCAACCAGGCCGGCCAGTAGATATCGCATTGCTTCCCCCTGGTTTCGAATGCCCGTCCTCAAGCGTAGCAGTGGCTTACTCCAGCTCCAGAATCACCTCATCGACCGCCAGGCTGTCGCCTTCAGCGGCGTTGATCGACGAGATCGTGCCTTCCTTCTCGGCGCGCAGGATGTTCTCCATCTTCATCGCCTCGACCGTGGCGAGCGGCTGGCCCGGCTGGACCTCGTCACCCTCGGCCACGTGCAGTTTCACCAGGAGGCCCGGCATCGGGCAGATCAGCATCTTGGAAAGATCGGGCGGCTCCTTCTCGATCATGTGATCGAGCAGTGGGGCGAGTCGCGCAGGCACCGCGAGGCCCTCGTGCGTCTTGCCACGCGTGGTCAGCGCCCAGATCGCGCTGCTTGTCCGGCGCAGCTGAATCGCCAGGTTCTCGCCATTGCCGTTGGCGGCGGCGAGCACCATGCCTGGCTGCCAGTCGGTCGTGCCGGTAATCCACTCGCCATCGACGGTCGCCCCGCCTTCGCCCAGAACCACCGCGAACTTGCGGCCGTCGATTTTGACGACCCAGTCGGACGGCACCTTGGGCGCGCCATCGAGGCGGCCCGAGATCTGCCCTTCGTGCGCCATGACCGAGCACTGCGCCCCGGCAATCAGCGCCGCGACCAGCTTCAGCCTCGGCTCGTTCACCGCCGCGCCCTGGAAGCCTTCGGGATATTCCTCGGCGATGAAGCCCGTGGTCAGCTCGCCCGAGCGGAAGCGCGGATGCTGCATGATCGCGCTCAGGAAATCGATATTGTGGCCCGGCCCTTCGACGCGGAACGCGTCGAGCGCCTCGACCTGCAGGTCCGCCGCGGCATCGCGGGTCGGGCCCCAGGTGATCAGCTTGGCGATCATCGGGTCGTAGAAGATCGAGACTTCGCCGCCTTCGAACACGCCGTCATCCACGCGGATGCCGCCGCCGCCCATCTCGTGCCCTCGCCGCCCGGCGGGGCCGCTTGCACCCGTCCAGCCCGGGACCGGCGGTTCGTAGCGGACCAGCCGCCCGATCGAAGGGAGGAAGTTGCGGTAGGGGTCTTCGGCGTAGACGCGCGTTTCGATCGACCAACCGTCGATTTTGATATCGTCCTGCTTGAAGGGCAGTTCCTCGCCGGCAGCCACGCGGATCATCCATTCGACCAGGTCGACGCCGGTGATCGCCTCGGTCACCGGGTGTTCCACCTGCAGGCGGGTGTTCATTTCGAGGAAGTAGAAGCTCTCCCCCGTCTTGTCCGCGCCGCTGACGATCAGTTCGACCGTCCCGGCAGAGAAGTATCCGACGGCCTGCGACAGCGCGACCGCCTGCTCGCCCATTGCCTTGCGCATTGCGGGCGTGACGAAGGGCGACGGCGCTTCTTCGACCACCTTCTGGTGGCGGCGCTGGATGCTGCATTCGCGCTCGTTCAGGTAGAGCGTGTTGCCCTGCCGGTCGGCGAGGATCTGGATTTCGATATGGCGCGGGTCTTCGATGAACTTTTCGATGAAGACGCGGTCGTCGCCGAAGGAGTTGAGGCCTTCGCGCTTGGTTGCCTCGAAGCCTTCCTCGACATCCTTGTCGTTCCAGGCAAGGCGCATGCCCTTGCCGCCGCCGCCTGCTGACGCCTTCATCATCACCGGATAGCCGATCTCGTTCGAGATCTTGAGCGCTTCCTCGGTGGTGTCGATCGCGTCCTTGGAGCCGGGCACGGTATTGACGCCGGCTTCCTTGGCCAGCTTCTTCGATTCGATCTTGTCGCCCATCGCGGCGATCGCCTTGGCCGGCGGGCCGATGAAGACGATGCCTTCCTTGTCGAGCGCTTCGACGAAGCTCGCGCGTTCGGACAGGAAGCCGTAGCCCGGATGGACCGCTTCGGCCCCGGTCTGCTTGCACGCCTCGATGATCTTGTCCGCCAGCAGGTAGCTTTCGGCAGCCGGAGCGGCGCCGATATGGACCGCCTCGTCCGCCATCTTCACGAAGGGCGCGCGCGCATCGGCATCGGAATAGACCGCCACGGTGGCGATCCCCATCCGCTTGCACGTCTGGATCACGCGGCAGGCAATCTCACCGCGGTTCGCAATCAGGATTTTGGAAAACACTAGCCCGGAAACTCCAGATATTCACGTAGTTGCTTGGTGCGCGCCTCGGTCAGCGCGGTGAGGCAGGTCGAGCGGATCAGCGGCATAATCGAACCGCCGCGGTACTGGCTCGCCTCGAACGAACCATGTGCGTCGCGAAAGGTCAGCCAGGCACGCTGCGCGGCCAGCAGCTCGCGATGCTGGGTGCCGTCGCCGACATCCTTGTCGACCGACTTGGCGCGCTGCGACGCCTTCTTCCACACCGCGTTGAGCTCGCGGTCGGCGGCCTGATACTCCCGCCCTGCGCAGATGTTCATGTCCATCTGCGTCATCGCGTTTTCGCAATCGACCTGCGGCTGCGCGGCTTGCGCGCTCGCCTGCATCAGCAGCAATGCGGTCAGGATCATGCGTCCGTCTCCTCTTCTCGTGCCTTCGCATAGCCGATAAGTGCCCTAGCGTAAGCCCCCACGCCCCTGCGCTCCACCTCACCATTGAGCAAGGTTGCCAGCCCGCCCGCCAGCCTGCCGACATTGGCGGTGGAAAGCTGGCCCAGCGGGGCGACGTAGATGCCGATGGTGAACAGGATCGCGCCCGTGCGCGGCAGGCGACGCAGCGTCTGGCGTTCGGAGCGCACGAACAGCGTGCTCCCGGCGTTCTCAGCCGTCACATGCGCGAAGGCACGCTCGGGCGGCTCCGCGACCCAGCGCATGTCGGGCGTGGCGGCGATGAACCAGTTGGCGCGGCCATAGATCGGGCCGGGTCGCAGCTTTTCCATGAAGCGGTCGACCCCGGTGGCGAGCTGTTCCTCATAGCCCTGAATCGGCGCGTGCAGCGCACGCAGCGGCAGCCCCATCTTGTCTGCAGGCGTCCAGTCGGACGGCCACGCGACCGCCGCCCCGACCAGACGATAATGCTCCTCGTCATCGCGGCGGGTGAGCAGGCACATATCCTCGTGATGCGCATGGGCCGCTTCGGCCAGCCCGCTCGACACGCCAAGCCCGGTGGCAAGCTCGCGCCCCGCCGCCTCCCCCTCGGGCGTCAGTTGGATGCCCTCGGGGAATTGCGCAAAACCCTCCGCACGCGCGGCCAGGTCGGGATCGGACTGCAGCCACTCGTTCCCGCCCAGCTTCACCAGCCCCATCTTGAGCTGCCCGCCGCCGCGCGCACGGGGCAGCAACTCGTCGACGGAGAAGCCGAGGCTCACTGCGCGGAAAGCGCCGGCCCACCCCGGTCGCAGCGAAGGCCCAGCCCGTATTCCTCCAGCCAGTCCGCGTCGGTCGGCAGGAGATATTGCAGCGCCTCGGGCATCAGAGCGTGCAGGCTGTTGGAGTGATGCAGGTCGGCGCGCCGGTCGGAGAAACAGTAGGCCTGCCCCTCCCCGATTTTGCCGAGCAGCGCCAACATGCCCTGCTCGGTCTCGCCACCCTCGTCGGCGAGCGACAGGTATAGCGGCGGACGCCCTGCCACAGGGGCGCTCGCGGTCAGGGCAAGCGACTGGCCATCCCACTGAAGGCTGGGGGAAATTGCCGCATAGCCGCTGAAAAGATCAGGCCGCTCCAGCCAGGTTTCGACCACGAAATGCCCCGCCGCGCTCTCGCCCAGCAGGATGATCGTACCATCATTGCGATAGCGCTCACGCAGGAGCGGGAGAACTGTGTCCGCCAGCCATTTACGAAAGGCCTCGCTCTCGCCTGCGGTGGGATATTCCGCTTTTTCACCCGCAATAGACGTAGGGGGTAACAGCTCGCGCTGACGATCCACGGTCTGGATGCCGACCAGGATTGCAGGCTGGCTGCGGCCCCACAGGCGGTTCCATTTCTCCAACCCGTTGCCCATAAACAGGTCCTGATCCACGCCGCCGTCGAGCTGAACCACAATGGGCCAGCTTGTGTCGGGCTGGTCAGAGTAATCGGGCGGAAGGATGACGTTGACCGCGCGCTCCTCCCCCAGAGCCTCGAGCGTATAGCTCTCGCCCACCACGATCGGCTCGGGCTCCGGCACAGCCGCAGGCTGACCGGAGGCGAGCAGCAGCGCGGCGAGCGCGCCGATCACTCGGCAGCCTCCGCCACCTTGCAGGCGCGTGCGGGCTCTTCCTGCATCAGCGGGGTGAGCCCCAGCTTGGCGAACAGCGCGCCATCGCTGTCGTCGCCCGCATTGGGCGCGGTCAGCAGCTTGTCGCCGGTGAAGATCGAGTTCGCGCCGGCGAGGAAGCACAGCGCCTGCGTCGCCTCGGACATTGACTCGCGGCCTGCGGAGAGCCGCACCATGCTCATCGGCATGCAGATGCGCGCGACCGCGACGGTGCGGACGAATTCGATATCGTCGATCTTGGCGAGCGGCGTGTCCGCCAGCATGTCGCCCAGCACCGTGCCCTTGACCGGCACCAGCGCGTTGACCGGCACGCTCTCGGGATGCCGCTCCAGCGTGGCGAGCGTGTGGACGAAGCCGACGCGATCCTCGCGCGTCTCGCCCATGCCGACGATCCCGCCAGAGCACACGTTGATCCCGGCATCGCGCACGTTCTGCAGCGTATCGAGCCGGTCCTGGTAATTGCGCGACGAGATCACCCGCTCGTAATATTCCGGCCCGGTGTCGACATTGTGGTTGTAGTAGTCGAGCCCCGCCTCCTTCAGCATGTCCGCCTGCTTCGGCGTCAGCATGCCCAGCGTCATGCAGGTCTCCAGCCCCATGTCGCGGACGCCCTTCACGATCTCGACGATCGCGGGCATGTCGCGGTCCTTGGGGTTGCGCCACGCGGCACCCATACAAAACCGCTGACTGCCCGCATCCTTCGCCTGCGCCGCGGTTTGCAGCACGGCGCGCACATCCATCAGCTTGGTCGCCTCGACGCCGCTATCGGCCTTCACCGACTGCGAGCAATAGCCGCAATCCTCCGGACACCCGCCGGTCTTGATGCTGAGCAGCGTGCACAGCTGGACCTGTTCGGGCGGATGGTTCTCGCGGTGGACGCTCGCCGCCTGAAACAGCAGCTCGGTGAAGGGAAGATCGAAGAGGCCCGCGATTTCTTCGCGGGTCCAGTCGGTGCGGATGTTGGTCATTCGAATGTTCTTTCGACTCTAATTTTCTTTTCGACGCGGCGGGCGAACCAGCTGCTGAAAAGGAACGATATCGCAACGACCGCAGGCATGCTTACTCCGAACCAGAGCCATGCGACCGGGTCATCAGAGTACGGGCCTGAGATGTCCAAGGCCATCGCGAGGACCGTGATAAGAAATTCGACTGCATAGCCGGTAACAAAGATGATGATAGTCAGAACAAACGTGCCAACCCAAACTACGCGCTTCACTCCACCAACTCCCTCAATTCGTCACCCCCGCGCAGGCGTGGGTCCCGCTTATTTGCGCGTAACACCCGAGAAGCAGCGGGGCCCCAGATCAAGTCCCGGGTGACAATGTCACTCGATTTCACCCCGCCACCCCTCAGCCCACTTCGGCCAAGGCCTGCTCAAGGTCCGCCTTGATATCCACGATATTCTCGATGCCGACCGACACGCGAACCACATCCGGCCCCGCGCCTGCCGCGATCAGCTCGGTTTCGCCGAGCTGGCTGTGCGTGGTCGAAGCGGGGTGGATGATGAGCGAGCGGGTGTCGCCAATATTCGCCAGATGGCTGAACAGCTTTACGTTGGAGACCAGCGCCGTGCCCGCATCATATCCGCCCTTCAGGCCGAAGGTGAACACCGCACCCCCGCGCCCGCCGAGGTATTTGCTCGCCAGCTTGTGATAATCGCTGTCCCGCAGCCCGGCGTAGGAAACCCAGGCGACCTTCTCGTGCCCCTTGAGCCATTCGGCCAGCTCCAGCGCGTTGTCGCAATGCCGGTCCATCCGCAGGTGCAGCGTTTCCATGCCGGTCAGCGCGAGGAAGGCGTTCATCGGCGCGAGCGCGGGGCCGAGATCGCGCAGGCCCAGCACGCGGCAGGCGATGATGAAGGCGATCGGGCCGACCGGCTCCAGCGCGTCGACCAGCACCGCACCGTGGTACGATCCGTTGGGCCGGGTGAGCGAGGCGAACTTGTCGCCTTGCGCCTTCCAGTCGAACTTGCCGCTGTCGACGATCACGCCGCCGACCGCATTGCCATGCCCGTTGAGGAACTTGGTGGTCGAGTGGGTGACGATGTCCGCACCGAAATCGAACGGCCTGCACAGCGCAGGCGTCGCCATGGTGTTGTCCACGATCAGCGGCACGCCGCCCGCGTGGGCGACGTCCGCAATCGCGGAGATATCGCTGACGACGCCGCCCGGATTGGCGAGGCTTTCGATAAAGACGCAGCGCGTCTTGTCGTCCATCGCGGCGCGGATGTTCTCGGGATCGTCGGCATCGACGAAGCGCGTTTCCCAGCCGAACTTGAGAA
>ENA-ORDG01000920-ORDG01000920.1-marine-metagenome-genome-assembly--contig:-NODE-920-length-12694-cov-5.035745_pt1 | contig 12694 bp, 11 predicted proteins | sample MGYA00248629_ERZ508524 | MGnify/ENA primary metagenome ERZ508524 (study PRJEB26194, sample SAMN05421901) | marine metagenome | isolation source: East of Rio de Janeiro, Brazil, South Atlantic Ocean...
TTTTCTTCTTCAGATCGAATATCGATATGAATTTCAGACGCAGGTCCGCAAGGTCCTTGATCGCCCATTTCCCAGAAGTTATCTTTTTTATTTCCTAGCAAAATACGCTCTTCCGGCACGATCTCTTTCCAGAAATTATAGGCTTCTTCATCTTTACCAATTCCGTCCTCTTCATCGCCTTCAAAAATGGTCACGTACAGAATTTCTGGATTTACTTTAAAAACTTCCGTCAATAATTCCCAAGCCCAAGCGATCGCCTCTTTTTTAAAGTAATCGCCAAAACTCCAGTTCCCCAACATTTCGAACATCGTGTGGTGATAAGTATCTTTACCTACTTCTTCTAAATCGTTGTGTTTCCCACTAACACGCAAACATTTTTGAGTATCGGTTGCTCTGGTATTTTTTGGCGTGGCATTGCCTAAGAAATATTCTTTAAACTGATTCATCCCTGCGTTGGTAAACATCAAGGTAGGATCGTCTTTGATGACCATTGGCGCCGAAGGAACAATCTGATGTTTTTTAGATTCAAAAAACTCTAAAAATTTGCTGCGTATTTCGTTAGATTTCATACACGATTTTTTGTAGCTGAAACGTTAAATTATGTTACTAGTGAAACAATTTTTATCTTTGTTCGTCTTATTAAGCGAAACCGCTTAATTTTTGAAGGCAAAAATAGCATAATTTAAGACAATGTCGAAGGTTAAATATTATTACGATAGCGAAACGCTTTCTTATCGAAAAATCGAACATAAGAAAGGTAAAAAATTAGGCTACGCGTTATTGGGTATCACCGCTTCTCTTTTGGCCGGTTTCCTTTTATTAGTGGTTTATTTAAACTTACCGCAAATAGAAACTCCCAAAGAAAAGGCGATGCGTCGCGAATTGCAAAATATGGAATTGCAATACGAAGTACTCAACAAAAAAATGACGCAAGCGCAAAAAGTTTTAGCTGAAGTACAAAATAGAGATAACAATATTTATCGGGTTTATTTTGAAGCAAACCCCATCCCGGAAGAGCAAAGAAAAGCCGGTTTTGGAGGAATAAACCGATATAAAGATCTAGAAGGTTACGATAATTCTGAATTGATTATGGAAACCGCTAAGCGTTTGGATATTTTACAAAAACAGATCGTTGTACAATCTAAATCGTTAGATGAAATTGCCAATTTAGCCGAAGAAAAAGAAAAATTGTTAACTGCAATTCCTGCCATTCAACCAGTAAAAAATGAAAATTTAAAGCGAATGGCTTCGGGTTACGGTATGCGAATGCACCCGATCTTAAAATACCGAAAAATGCACAACGGGATGGATTTTAGTGCGCCCACCGGATCTTTAGTTTACGCTACCGGAGATGCTGTGGTTAAGAAAGCTAAACGCACCACCGGTTTTGGTAATTTAGTGGTTTTAGATCATGGTTTTGGTTATGAAACTTATTATGCGCATTTAAGTGAATTTAAAGTACGACGCGGACAAAAAGTAAAGCGTGGGGAAATTATTGCAGAAGTAGGAAGCACCGGCTTATCGACTGCGCCGCATTTACATTACGAAGTGCACAAAAACGGCAAAGTAGTAAATCCTATTAATTTTTATCACGGAGACCTAACTGCAGAAGAATACGACATTATGTTGAACCAGTCTGCACTTGAAAATCAATCTTTAGATTAATGCACATTAACCTCCCTGATAAACTCTATTATAGCATTGGCGAAGTTGCCAAAGCTTTTAAAGTGAATGCTTCACTTATTCGATTTTGGGAGAAAGAATTTGATGTGATTCAACCCAAGAAAAACGCAAAGGGAAACCGAAAATTCACCAAAGAAGACATTAAAAATCTTGAGCTCATTTATCATTTGGTAAAAGAACGTGGTTTTACTCTAGAAGGTGCAAAAACACATTTAAAAGAAGAAAAGGTCGAAACTTTAACTAATTTTGAAATTATTAGAAAGTTAGAACATATTAAATCTGAATTGATCAACATTAAAAATCAACTTTAAAAAAACTAAAAATGAAAAAGTGGTTAATCCCTGTTATTATAATTGTAGTCTTAGGTATTATTGGTTATAGCCTCACCGCAGGTGTAAACAATACAGCTGTAGAGTTAGAAGAAGACGTAAAAGCTTCTTGGGCCAATGTAGAAAGTGCTTACCAACGTCGTACAGATTTGATCCCAAATTTGGTAAATACGGTAAAAGGAGCAGCAGATTTTGAACAAGAAACTTTAACCGGTGTGATCGAAGCGCGTGCAAAAGCAACTGCAGTAAATATTAATGCCGATAATTTAGATAGTGCTTCTTTACAGAAATTTCAAGAAGCACAAAGCGGACTTTCTTCTGCGTTATCAAAATTAATGGTAAGTGTAGAACGTTACCCGCAACTTACGGCCACACAGAACTTCAGCAATTTACAATCGCAATTAGAAGGTACCGAAAATAGAATTAATGTAGAGCGTAACCGTTTTAACGAGAAAGTTAGAGCTTACAATACTTACATTAGAAAATTCCCAAATAATATTTTTGCAGGAATGTTCGGTTTTGAAAAAATGACACCTTTTGAAGCGCAAGCAGGAGCAGAAAATGCCCCAACGGTAGAATTTTAAAAATGAATTAAATGCTGAATTATTTCAGCATTTTTTTATGATGAATGTTTTATTCAACAACGAAAATTCAGCATTAAAACTTTTAGAAAATGGCTAAAGAATTTATTTCAGTAAAAGATGAAGAAGAAATTGTAGCGGCAATTCGGATTTCAGAAAAAAATACTTCAGGAGAAATTCGTGTGCATATCGAAAAGAAATGCCCAACCGAACTTTTTGAAAGAGCCAAAGCTGTTTTTCACGAGTTGAAGATGGACAACACTAAACTCGAAAACGGCGTTCTTATTTATCTGGCGATCGAAGATCACAAATTTTACATTATGGGCGATAAAGGTATCGACAGAAAAGTACCTGACGATTTTTGGGAAAGTACTAAAAATGTGATGCAAGACCATTTTAGAAAAGGCAATTTTAAACAAGGTTTAGTTGACGGAATTTTAAAAGCCGGGGAGCAATTAAAACATCACTTTCCTTATCAACAAGACGACATTAACGAACTTTCAGACGAAATATCTAGAGGATAATGCCACAACTAACTCAAGTATTCAGCAAAAAATTTTTATTCGGAATTTTATTTCTACTGGTCGGAACCTTAGGTTTTGCTCAACTGAATATTCCCGATAAACCTTCAAAAGAAACCAGCGTCTACGATGGTGCGAATGTTTTAAGTGCTGCTGAAAAAAATGCGTTAACACGAAAATTAGTGCGCTATGCCGATACGACTTCAACCCAAATTGTAATTGCGACCATACCAACCTTAAACGGTGAGCATATTGGTACGTATGCTGCAGAATGGGCACAAGCTTGGGGAATTGGTCAAGACGGAAAAGACAATGGTTTTTTAATCTTACTCGCTAAAAAAGACCGACAGATTTTTATTGCAACCGGTTACGGAACCGAAGAGTTTATGACCGATGCAACGACAAAAACGATTGTCGACCAAGTGATTTTACCAGAATTTAGAAGCGGAAGTTACTACCGAGGTTTAGATCAAGGAACAACAGCCATTATGCAAGTGATGAATGGGACTTTTGACGCTAACCAAAGTGGTAGAGATTTAGGTTTTAATCCGTTTCCTATCATTGTAGTCTTCATCATTTTTATTGTGATTATCATTTCTATTATTAAAAAGAATAATGGTGGCGGCGGTGGTCGTGGCGGTCGTAGGAATGGTGCCGATACGCTTTTTGATGCCATTATTTTAAGTAGTCTTGGCCGCGGAATGTTTGGCGGTGGTTCTTCCGGAGGATTTGGAGGAAGCAGCGGTGGCGGTTTTGGAGGCGGAGGCTTTGGTGGTGGCTTCGGCGGAGGCGGCTTTGGCGGCGGTGGCGCCGGAGGAAGCTGGTAAGGCTTAGGTTTTGGGTTTTGGGTTTTGGGTTTTGGGTTTTAATTTTCAGAAATTAAAATTGGAATTACTATTTAATATGTACTTTAAATTTTTAATTCACAAATAACACTTTTAAATAAGTAAAATATTTATATATTTGAAATTGAGCGATTCTCTCAAAACTTCAAATATTAAAATGAAAAAATTTTTACTTCTATTCCTTAGTATAGGAATAATGGCCGCATGTTCTTCAGACGATGACAGCTCTGGCTCAAACGACAATGTAACTTCTGCTGAAATCACTTTATTAGACGCTAATAGTGATTTAGTATCAGGTATGACTGTATATGCTTACAGTGAGAGTACTTGGGAGGTTATAGGCAATGATACATTCTTTGCAGACTTTCAAGCTGCCTCAAATAGTGAAGGAATTGCAACATTTAGTGACCTTACGACCGACACAGAATTTAATGAACTTACAAATTACACTCATACATACAGATTTGTGGTAAACTATTCTATAGACGGAACAGATACCTCAAAAGTACTCCCTATTACATTTGAATTAGGAGACGACATTTCTGAAACAATAACTTTAGATTAAATAATAAATTTAAGAATCGCTTAAAAAAAGCCCCTTTTTTGAAATTTCAAAAAAGGGGCTTTTACAAACTATATAAACAAAACACAAATTAAAATCTTCCTCTTCTTCTGTCGTTAGGGTCTTTACCACCAAACTTGCTAAACTTATAGGTAAAACTGAACATCACGTATTGCTCTAACACCAGTTGTTGAGTATCTTGTATAAAATCTTCTCCCGTATACCTTGAGGTTGAAATATTTTGATCTAACACATCAAACACTTTTACTTTCACGATCCCATCGTCGCCTAAAAGTTTATAGCCTAAACTCATATTCCACAGGACAAAGTCGTTTTTGAATCCGGGTGACATATTGCCAATGTGCTGGTAACTAATATCGTTCCCGAAAATGAAGTTCTTCGGCCAATAAGTAGTAAGCTCAAGCCCTAAGTTATGGTTGATAAAATTTTGATCTCTTCCTGTATTTAAACTATAAGTAGCATTGTTATAAGTAAGCTGATAATTAGGATCTATCGAAATTAAATCGTCAATTTCATACCTCACGGACAGTTGTGGCGTTAACGATAAGGTTTCAGAATTAAATTGCACACCATTGGTAAAACCTATATTTTTATTAAAACTGGTTCTAAAACCTACTCTTGGGTTTAATGAGCTTCCGTCTTCAAACTTTATTTTTTTATTTAAACTAAAACCGGCAAATAAATTATAAGCGCCATCGACATTCGTATAAGTCGTGGTTCTTACCAAATCTTCATCGGTTGTTGTTAAAGAAACTACTCGATCGTTATAAAATGTTCCTCCTAAATACGCATAAAAACCAGAACGGCTTTTAAAATCATAATTATTAAAGTTGGCATAAATATTATGCTCTAAGGTAGGATCTAAGTTAGGATTACCTGTAATAATATTTAAAGGGTTAGTTGTATTGGTTACCGGTTGTAACTGAGTTAAACTCGGGGTATTTCTAGAATTTCTGTAATTGAAATAGATCGATTTTGTGTTGGTTAACTTGTACCTAAAATAAGAGTTTACAAATAGGTTATTATAAGTATTATCAAATGAATTACCGGTAAATAGATCTTCATTTTTTAGACGAACACTTTGTAAACCACCAGAAAAACTTGCTCTCAACTTTTCACCTTCATACACCAAACCTGCTTCGGGGCGATGATCGAAAGTTTCAGATTCAAAATCGTTACTTAAAGCGTCGTTAAGTGAATTAAAATCGTCTTCACCTTCTTCACGATCATAAACTAATCTTGCGCTGTTTCTATTACGCTTACGATACGCATAATTTACATCTAAAGATAATTTCTCTGAAAGCGGTAAACGAGAACGAAACTCTAATTCATATTCATCTTCTTCTGTATCTTGATCGATAAATTGATCTTGAACTTCGGTACTTTCTAAATTTCCGGCATCGTCGTAAATCTCTCTGGAAGAATAATATACTTGATCGTCTTCAGAAGTATTATTGGTATTATTAAAACCTAAACGAATAAAAGCTCCTTTGCTACCAAACTTTCGAGTAACATCGAAACGGTTACTAAAATTGGTTGAAAAAACTTCTCCGTTTTGCTGTGTAGTGGCATTGTTAATTGGCGTGCCATCTTCTTCAAAAGATTCTGTAAAAGAATTATTGCTAGAAAAACCTTTGTTTACATTTACATTAGGTCTAAACGAGATTCTAGTTAAAGTATCGGGTTTAAATTCAAAATTTACACGAGCTCGATGGTTATCGTTTTGACGTTCTGAAGTTGATTCTGAATTATTAAAATACGTACGATCGGGTAAAATATTCTCACGATTAGTTACCGTTGCTGTTCTGTTATCGGCTCTATTGAAGAAGTAATTTGAATTTAATTCGGCTTTTTCTCCCCATTCGTTGGCAAAATTGAAACCGGCATTATCAGACTTTGTGATTCCGCCGCCACCGCCGGTGTTATTAATAGAATAAGCGCTTCGGCCCATTGCATCGTAAACTTCGTCGAAAGTAAAACCGGAAGAGTTGATGTTGTTCGAGCTCCCCAACAGGCTTACTCTTAATTCATCCTTAAAATAATTTGCGATTCCACTTAACTCATATCGCTCATCGGTTCCTCCTCCGGCTGTTAATCTAGAAAAATATCCTTTGTTTTTATCTTCTTCAATGGTAAGATTAATGGTTTTATTTTCTGAATCTCCTTCTTCCCCGGTAAATTCTTCAGATTTTGTTTTGGTATCGACCACCTGAATTTTATCGATAAGTTCTTTGGGTAAATTTTTAGTAGCAATTTTTGGGTCATCGCCAAAAAATTCTTTTCCGTTAACCAAAATCCTGGAAACTTCTTTACCGTTTACAGTAATATTACCTTCATTATCAACCTCGACTCCCGGCAATTGCTTCAACACTTCTTCTACATTAGCGTCGGGTTGTGTTTTAAATGAACTTGCATTAAATTCTAAGGTATCTCTTTTTATGGTTACCGGCGCGCGATCTCCTTTTACCAATACTTCATCTAAACTATTGGTAGAAAACTTCATGATCACTTCACCTAAATCTATATTCGATTGTTCTTGTAAAGAGAATTGTTTTTTATAGGTATTAAACCCGGTATAACTTATAAATATATTAATCGCATCGGCATCACTTTTACCTTCTACAGAAAAATTACCATCTACATCTGAAATGGTATAATCTACCAGGCTGCTATCTTGAACTTTTTCGATATAAACCGTTGCTGACTCTAATGGCGTGTTTTGAGAATCGACAACTTTACCCTGAACTTGAAAATCTTGCGCTTTTGTATATGCAAAACACAATAAAGACATTAGTGCAACGAGGATTGCTCTAAAGTTAAATTTCATAAAAATTGAGATTAAGTAGTTAAGTTTCTATTATAATAGACTATAGAAAACTCAAATAGTTTCATCTTATTTTAATAAATTTTTAAAAGTTTTATTTTTTATGAATTTTAAATTAAAAATGTTTGAATTATATCAAAAAAAAACGCTTCTTGATGTAAGAAGCGTTTATGCTGAAAGTATTTTTTAATATTCTGTTACAGAACCCCAATTTTCTCCGGTTTTAATTCGGTATAATTGCATTTCTGAAATACCAAATTGCTTGGCGATCATTTTCATTCGGGTTCTTCGGTTAGGATCGTGAATTTTTCGTTTAATAAGTTTTACGCGTCCTTCAGTAAGTTTAGAGTAACATCTTTTGTGTTCTTTATTCACATACTCAGGATTTGTAAATTGATGTACTTCTTTCTCTCTACGAGTTGCCCATTTTAAGTTATCGATATGATTGTCTTTTTTATCGTAATTTAAATGAATAACAAACTCACCATCACCTTGCTCTAAAAAGTTCTGCGCTAATAATTTGTGAACGTATTTTGAAGATTGTTTTCCGTTCTTTTTACGAACTCGCAAGATTTGATACCCGTGAATAAAAGATTTTTTCACTAAAAATTCTTGATCGGTTTTACAGTTTAAAATACGCCCGTATGTTGAAATTTTAAAATGTTCATCTTCAGAAATATCGTCTTCGAACTCGAGGATTTTCCATTTTTCGTTCTTTAATGCTCTAATCATAAAATTGGGGGTTTTATATTAGTATAGATAAGATTATAAATCAAAATAACTGATTTACAAGCTAAAGTAGACAAAAACTAAGCATACCACAAAGATTTAAGCTTAATCTAACAATTAGTGAGCTTTCACGAGAAATATAGAATATGTTTGCTCCTATCTATTTCAATTTTACCGATGTAGAAAGAGGGAGGATTACTTCAGCAACAAAAAAATTCAACTTAATAATTAAAAACAACGAAATCTGTTTCTATAATTTGCCCACAATTCAAAACGAACAAAAATTTCATGCGAACCACTGTTGTATCTACTCAGTTCCGTGGTTTCATAATCATAAGCATAGCCAATCGTAATTTCATCTGAAGCTTGAAAACCGGCGATAGCACTAACGGCTGAGCCTAATCTATAAGAAGCGCCTAGCGTAAATTTATCGTTGAAATAAAAATTTGCTGAAAGATCTACCGCCAACGGCGCACCGCTTACCGATTTCAGCATAAAAGCAGGTTTAAATTTTAGATCTCTATTTATTTCATGCACGTAACCGCCAATTACATAAATATGTGCTTTATTGGTATAAGTGGCTACCGTGACATCGTTATAACGCTTGGTTTGTAATAAATTGGGCGTGGAAACACCTAAATACCAATTGTCGGTATATAAATAACTCCCTAAACCTACTACAGGAGAAAAATGACTAAGATTGGTTAAATTAGGATCATTTAAGTCGGCTACGGTTAACCGATTTATGTCAATATCTAAATTATCGACTCCTGCTCGAACTCCGAAAGACAATCGTGTATCTTCTCTCCCGTCTAAGGGTAAAATATAAGAGAAATTTGCCGCGATCGATTTTTGAGTAGAAGCACCAATATTATCACTCGTCACATCTAAACCCACATTCGCAAGACTTCTGCCACCTACCGGCGTGTGTGCTGCGAAATTAAATGTGCGTGGCGCGCCTTCTAAACCTACCCATTGCGCTCGGTAGAGCCCAATGACACTCAAGACTTCACGAGTACCGGTATAGCCGGGATTCACGCTCATCGTATTATACATATATTGCGTGTATTGCGAATCTTGCTGCCCAAAAGCTACGCTAAGCGAAAAGAATAATAAAAGGTAAAGGTAAAATTGCTTCATTCTCTAAATTCTTAGTCGGTGCTTAAGTGAATATATCCTGCTTTTTGATGTTTTTTTAAGCCATCGCCTTGCTCATAATCGTATTCTAATACGTAGAAATAAGTGCCTGAGGGTAATTGTGATTGTTCTTGAACGGTTAACCTTCCGCTTGAGTAACCGTCAAAAACTTGCCCCGAAGCGCCATAATTATCGGTTTCAAAAACTTTTACGCCCCAACGATTAAAGATTTTCACTTCTAAATTTCGTGCACAAGAAGCTTCTTCATTACTTATTTCTAACACATCGTTAAAACCGTCACCATTTGGAGTTACTGCATTAAAAACCACGATTTCGCAAGGATTAACTTCGTCATACTTCATTAGCGCTAAAGTGTAAATACCGGAGCGCTTAATGGCGGTAGTTACTGAATTTTCATCGGTATTTGTGAGTCCGCCTTTATCTTCCCAACGTTGAATGATAGGATTCCAATAAACTATGTGAATTGCATCTGCTGTTGAAGTTTGATTCAAGATATAATTTGGCGTGGTGTTCGAGTTCCAAGTTAGGCTTAACATCGTTTCTTCTCGATTTTCCATATCGATCTGCCAATATTCACGATCATCTATTCGCTCGATCAAACCTTCTTTTTGCTGAAGGTCATACAAGCCTCCCGGATTTTCTAAAAAGTAAGTGGCTTCAATAATATTTTCTGAAGTAAGCATCGAAATTCCTGCCGGTCGATAATAGTTTTGATGACCAATGGGGTAAATAAAATTATGATTGCCAAATTTTACCACAGGACCATCTACAAAACTTAAATTATTAGCTTGATAAGCCCAAGCTTCGTCTAAGAAATTGATCGTTCCGCCGCTGAGTCTGTTTTCTAAGATCCCTAAATTAAAATCGGCATCTCGATAAATATGAAGTGTTGTCTTTAACTGAAATGCGACTTGTGAGGTCGGATTTTCTAAATAAAAATTCGTCGTGAAAATTTCTTGTCCCGAAATGTCTTGTAATTGATTACCCACCAAGCGTAAAACTCCGGTTTGATTATAAAAATCGAATATTCCTTCATTTAAAATATGGCCGTAAAAACTGGTTCTTCCGTCGTTATAAAAGGTTGAATTCGGTTTATTGTTGAAATTAGAAACGCTTGAAAACTTAGTGTTTTCACTCACATATAACATTCCGGTATTTACGGTTTGTGCTGAAACACTTCCGCAGAAAAAGGATATAAAAAACGCTATGTAAAGTATCTTTTTCAATCTAAATTATTCTTGAGTTACAGATGGAATAAACGGATTGACCATTGCCGGTTTTACCACATACATTCGATGGTCTTCCACTTCACCTTTAAGCAAAGTATTCTCTGGCGTGAGCATTCCGTAATAATTATCAGACAAGCGCAAACGCAAATAAGTAGGAAGAATTTTTACATCGTTAGGCACCGTCCAGCTTAAGGTTGCCGTTCCTGTTCCCGGAGCCAAAACCTGCATTACACCTTCTCCTGCCTCGAAAGTTCCGTTCACATTAAAATCGATCCAGGCTTGTAAATAGGAAGGATCTACTGTCGTGTAAGGCACATCGATCTGAAAAGTCTCTCCGGCGACATAATTAAAATTTCGGTAATAAAAACGTTTTAAATTAGCAGGTAAAACATCTTCTTCGGTCGTTGGGCCGCCATCATTATCGTCTCCTAAAGCATCTACAGAATATTGTGTATTAAAATCGCGATCGGGTGGTGTGGAACCTAAGTAACTAATGTTGGTTGCCGGTATTTCTGTGGCCGGAGTATAGGTTGATGTATTTAAATTAACGGTGGTGCTTAACGGAATTTGATCTGAAAAAAACTCTGTATTATCGATAATATGCAAGGCTTCGCCATAACTTTCTGGCGCATCGCCACGATCGAGTTCCGGCATTAATAAACCTAACGCAATTGCTGTTAACCCGGCACCTTTTACTTCAACATTAAAACTGATCTCGTAATTATTCGCCTCGGTATCGTAGGCAGTTTCATTAAACGAAAGCACGGTAATGGCAGCCGTATTATTATCGTTTCCGTTAAATAGATGAACTTCCTGAACGGTTCCTGCAATGTTATTTTTCTCTATTTCATAACTTCCTGCTCCAATATTTTTTTTGACTTCAATCACCTTCCAATCTCCGTCGGCACTAACTTTTAATTCTTCTGAAGATGACAAAGATTCTGCATCTGCAATGACCAAACCTTTAATTCTTACCGGATTCCCATCTAAAGAAGCTTCACAATTTACCGTAAAATTTACGGTCGTTCCACTATTGGCGTTGATAATCCCGGCAACCATTTGATTGTTATTTCCGGCGCCACCAATGTTATAAAGATTATCCATAGAATCGCCGTTATAATTTCCCGGGATATAACTTCTAATGGAAGAAGCCGGAGACACATTATCGATCGTCGCTTGCAAACAGAAATATTTATTTTGACTTAGTTGAATTGAAGCGTAAGAAGTTTCACCGTCATTTAAAATCTGATTGGTTAACCCATAAGTATCTGCGGAAGATTGCGCTCCCCAAGTAAGCCAAATAATTCTATTTAAATAATTACCTGTACCACCGGTAGCAAAAGTTGATGTAACTATATTACCAGGATAACATTGTGCATTGCTTGAAAAACTCGCAAAAAGTAACAAAGCAAGCATTATATATTTGCTGAATAATCTCATAAAAATCTATTACTTATTTTACTTCAAAAACAATGTTCATAAATGAAGACTCTGTCACTGCGGAAGTATTGTAAACACTATAGTTCAAGACACCATTATTAGAGATTGAAACATTATAAAAAACCGAGGTATCATACCAAGTAACATAATAATTGAGCTCTGTTGCCGGTAAAACCGGTAAAGTATTACCTGCGTTACTGGTATTGGTAACCAACGGAACTGCTCCTGTACCACCAAATTGATCTTGGTATTTATCATACAAATCGATCACGCCATAAGTTTCTCCCGCAGGCACCTGATCTGATGAAGTAGGCACCAAAATAGAAGGCATATAAAAGAATTTTGGCATAGCAGCTTTTACTTTTTTAAGAATACCTTGCGCATCCATTACTACCACATCGTGCGTTGGTGAATGTCCATCTTGTAAACCTTCTATCGCCAGTGTATTAGTAGCTGTAGTTGTAATTGCAGTAGGCTGAATTAAATTACCGCCTAATTGAAAAGTATTGTTGTTTTGGGAAAGTCCGTTTTCTGCAAAATATTCAACCGTTAAGGTTTGGCCGTTGGCATTCGTAAAAGTATAGCTACCGTCATTGTTATCGGTATACGTTACGGTGTTTGCATCAAAAGTAACTTGTGTGCCATCAACAGCTGTATGTGTAAAAGTTCCGTCTCCGTTGTCTACAAAAATATCACTGTTCGTATCCAACATATTGATGATCTCGTCATAAATATCTCCTTGATTCTGAATGTTCGTCACCACATCACCAAC
>ENA-ORDG01000923-ORDG01000923.1-marine-metagenome-genome-assembly--contig:-NODE-923-length-12650-cov-2.167343_pt1 | contig 12650 bp, 13 predicted proteins | sample MGYA00248629_ERZ508524 | MGnify/ENA primary metagenome ERZ508524 (study PRJEB26194, sample SAMN05421901) | marine metagenome | isolation source: East of Rio de Janeiro, Brazil, South Atlantic Ocean...
TACCGGGGTCGGCCGAGGATTTTGCTCGGGGGCCGACATGAGGCGGGACACGCCGGACTCTCTTAAAGGAGAGAATTTTACCGGGAACCGGGGCACCACGGAGGGACCCGACGCCGCCAGGGAGCACTTCTTCCACGGTTTCACCAAGCTGCACCGGGACATCTCGCAGATACGCAAACCAACCATCGCCATGATCAACGGCCCCGCCGTCGGCTCCGGCATGGACATGGCGCTGCATTGCGATATCCGTCTTGGCTGCGAGAACACCAGGTTCATCGGCTACCAGCAACTGGGACAGATAATCGAGAACGGCGGTAGCTACTACTTCCCCAAGATGGTCGGGCTGGGCCGTGCCCTGGAGTTCGCCTACACCGGCCACCTGGACGCCCAGCGGGCTTACGACTGGGGGATACTGAACTACCTGGTCGACTCCGGCGATCTGGAAGAGACAACCAGGGAACTGTGCGGCCGCATCATGCGAACACCACCCATGGTGCAATGGGTGAGCAAGCGGATCATGCGGGCCGCGTTGGATTCCACCTTAGAGAACACCATGGTCTTGACCTCCAACGCCGGAGGGATTTTGAACGGTTCGGAAGACGCGGAAGAGGCCCGGCGAGCTTTCCTGGAGAAGCGGACGCCCTCGTTTAAAGGACGCTAGACCGTCCTGAACTGACGACAGGGTTTGCGGCCATCCCCCAACGATCAGAGGAGTATGGCCGCAACCGGGAAACATATTTTCGCTACCGGTAAGGCTGGCCGAATCGTTCCCGGTGGGCGATCTCTTCCATGGGCTTCCGTGGAGTGCCTTTTTTCCGGGGCCCCTCGGCGGGGTAGCCGAAGGGCAACACCGTGATCAATTCCATCTCTTCGGCGATGCCCAAAAGCTCCTTGACGGCTGTTTGCTGGGCCGGGTCACGCACGCCGGCGAAGCAGGTGCCAACGCCTTCGGACCAGGCCATCAACTCCATCTGCTGCAGGGCTCTTCCCGCGTCCAGTTGGGGCCGGGGAGCGTTTTCCATAACGATGGCGATGGCCATCGGTGCTTGGCCGATGAACCGCCCCTGGCTACATATCTCTCCCAGAGTCGTCAGAGTACTACTGTCTTGTATAACTATGAAGTGCCACGCCTGAGTGTTGCTGGAACTGGGCGCCCAACGTGCCGCCTGGAGGATCTTCAGTATCACGTCTTCAGGGACCGGGTCGGGCTTGAACTCCCGAACGGTCCGGCGGCTCCTGATGCACTGATAGACATCCATGTTTCACCTCGTCGCAATGCTAAAATTTGACCTGAGGTCTGATCTTCACTGGCCCGCGTCACTGGCCCCGTACTCTAGGATGCGGTAATCTAAGCCGGTTGACCACCGGCACAGCGAAATAAATCAGAGAGCAATGAACGATTATCGCTCTCTGGAATGGAGAAACGCATGGTTAGGATCCCTCCGGTCACTCGAGAGTCAATCAGAGAAGATCTCAGAGAAACTTTTGATGAAGTATCCTCCGGTCCCGGCGGTGTCGGCACCGGACCCATGTCAATCTTAAAACACAGTCCGGAGATGTCCAAGCGGGCCATACCCTTGTTCAACTACGTGCGCAACGAGTCGTCCGTCCCGGCCAAGGCCAGGGAGTTGGCGATGCTGACCACGGCCCGGGCCATGGACTGCCCATACATCTGGAACGCCCACGTGGCATTGGGAAGACAAGCGGGGCTCAGCGACTCGCTCGTGGACGCGCTACGAGACAAACAACCTCTCCCCCAGATGTCTCCCGAAGAATCTGCCGTGCTGAATCTGGGCATGGAGTTCTTCTTGACTCACCGAGTGAGCCAGGACACCTTCCAAGCAGCGCTGGACCAGTTCGGTGAGCAGGGATTCGTTGAGTTGACCACCCTGATGGGTTACTACACGATGTTGGCCTTCAACGCCAACGCCGTGGACCTGGGTCTGCCCCACGACTTGGTGGAGGAGCCTCTGCCGATCTAGGCCCGCTGTTCGGGCGAGACTACTATTCCTCGTCGATAGAGATCATCAGCGCTATGGTGTCGCCATCGGGCAAAGTGGTGGTGTGCCCATTGCCGTCGGTGTCTTCCACCAACCGCACGTCGCCGGGATTGAATGTGTGGGACGTGCCGTCGGACAGCCCGATAATCATCCTCCCTTCCACGTGGATGTGCCAACGGCGGGAGGCGGCCGGGGGCTGGTCCATGAAGTGACCCGGCTCCCGTTTCTGAACGCTGAAGCTCATGGTGCCCTTGATCTTAATGTTGGCCAGTTCTTCGTCGGTGTACTGTGTTATTCGGCTTTCGCCGTCGTCCCCGCTGTACAACCTGTAAACACCCATTTCGGTTCCTCCAAATAGATTGCTTTTTTGTGCGCGGTGTGCCCTCATTCCAGCCTCGATTTCATCGTCGGCACCCCTCTTCCTGCGGGAGAGGGGAAGGGGGGGGAGGGGGCCTAGATCCCCAGCATCTGTTCCAAGTTTCTGAAGGAAATCTTCTCCTTCTCCTCGGTTGACAGACTGGTGAGACTTTCCAGCCATCCGCCCGGCGAGGGGTCCCATCCGACGAAGGGCCAGTCGCTACCGATCACCACATGGTCGGCGCCAACGGCGTTGATCAAGAAACGCAGCGAGGCTTCGCTGCTGGTCAAGAAGTCGTAGTAAAGCTGGCTCTGGTAGCGGCTAGGGGGTTTGGGGATGTTCGCCCTTGCCTCGGAGCGGACTTTCCAGGCGTGGTCCATGCGGCCCATCCCAAAGCATGCCGGTCCCCCGCCGTGGGCGACAATCACCCGGAGGTTAGGGCACTTCTCTAAGATGCCGCCGTAGATCAGAGTGGCCACCAAAATCGCGTCTTCCAAGGGAACGCCGATGCTGTTGGATAGGCCGTACTTCCTGGTCCGTTCCAGCGCCACCAAGTTCTCCTGGGGCTGGGGGTGGAAGAAAAGCAAGGCCCCCATAGATTCGGCGGCTTTGAACAAGGGCAGAAATTCGGGTTCGTCCCAGGTTTTGCCATTGACCACCATGTCGAACTCCGCGCCTTTGAGGCCCAGGACTTTAACCGCCCGCTCCAGTTCCTCGATGGACGCATCCACGTCCTGGAGCGGCAGAGTCGCCAAGCCGGAGAACCGGCTGGGATGTTGCTTGCCCATCCCGGCGATCTCGTCGTTAACGTCTTTGGACATCTGGATCGCCAGACCTTTCTCCCAGTGGTAAGGGAATAGTGGCGTGTGGATCGACACCACTTGGACGTCGGTCCCCTCTTCATCCATGTTGACGATGCGCTCTTCGGGGGTGAAGCGCAATTTCGGTGAGTTGATAAAGATCCGCTTACCATTGCCCGCGACGAACCCCAGGCCGTCTCCGGACTCCAGGCGCATCCCATACCAGTCATCGCCGCCGTCAACGGTCTTCCACAGGCACTGGGGCATCAGATGGGTGTGCACGTCGATGTGTCTCACGAATAGTCCTCCCGATTGGGGAATTCAAATAGCGCCCTGAATAGGACTAGATTCCCAGCAAACCTTCCAGATTTTTCCAGAGGATGGCATCTTTTTCTTCTTGAGTGATGCTCTCCATTTCCATGATCCAGGAAACCGGCCAGTCTTGGGCCATGTCGTAGGGCCAGTCGGAGCCGAAGACCACCCGGTCGACACCCACTTGGTCGATGAGGAATCGCAGGGCTTCCTCGGTATAGACGATGCTGTCGTAGTAGAAGCGGCGCAGGTAGGTGCTTGGCAGGTTGGAGTTCAACCGGTTGGCTTCCGGGATGCCCTGCCAGCCCCGGTCGATGCGGCCGATGCCGTAGCACGTGTATCCGCCGCCGTGGGAGAAGCAAATCTTCAAGTCTGGGCAGGCATCCATGACCCCGCCAAAGACCAAAGAGGCGAAGGTCAACGTCCGGTCGGCCAGGTTGCCGATGGAGTTGGGCAAGTGGTATTTCTTGATGCGCGGCGACACCACGGTGTCGCCACCTTGGTGGAAAAGAATCAGCGCGCCTAACTGCTCCGCCGCCTTCCAGAAAGGCAGGTATTCCGGCTCGTCCAGCATCTTGCCATTGATCTTGTCGTCGATCATGGCTCCTTTGAATTTCAACTGGACCATGATCCGCTCCAGCTCGGCAACGGCGGCAGCGGGGTCCTGCATGGGCAGGGTTCCCAAACTGGCGAACCGGTCAGGCCAGGTCGTCGTCATCTGGTTTATCTCATCATTACAATCCACGGAGGTCGCCTTGGCGGTGGCCGTGGGCAACTCATAATTGTAGAACCCGGCGTAGGGGGACAGGACCTGCACATCGACTCCTAAAGAGTCCATGTCGGCCAGGCGTTGCTCTGGGGTCCAACTGGCACGCGGAGGAAGTTGACCGCGGCTGCTCCCGGAGATCATCACTTCTCGCCCCCGGGCATCCTGCTCTCGCCGCATCCCATGCCATTCTCCGCCGCCTTCCGTGGCCCGCCAATAGCACTGGGGAGTCACGTGGGCATGGACATCGATACTTCGCATAATTCTCTCCTGGCCGCCATTCCTGGACGTGTGGATAATTCCAGGCGGAACCGTAGCATCACGTTAACCTATCTGTCAATTTGCAGACATTACGGGGTTAGTCACAGAGCCACAGAGGAACGGAGTTTTTATTTTTCACCGCCCCTCTGTGGCTAATATCTGGACAATTGACATAGGCGCAGACCGGACGCTACAGTGATTCCATCTTAAGGTGGTTCACAGGAGCTAAGCGATGCCCTTGCAGTTCGGCGTATTCGATCACATCGAGCCTGTTCCTGACATGCCTCTGGACCAGATCTACCGGGACCGGTTGGTGCAGATCGAACGGCTAGACTCCGCCGGATTCTTCGCTTACCATCTCGCGGAGCATCATACGCCCGCGGTCCACAGCTTGGCCCCTTCCCAAAACGTATTTCTGGCCGCCGTTTCCCAGCGAACAACTAGGCTTCGGTTCGGCCCATGCGTCTACGTTCTTCCTCTGCATCACCCGGTTCGGTTGATCGAAGAGATCAGCATGCTGGACAACCTTAGCGGTGGGCGGATGGAGATCGGTGTAGGCCGGGGCGGCGTCATTGAAGCTTATTTCTGGGGTCAGGAATCCGACATCGAAGTCAACCAAGCCCGATACCTGGAAACTCTGGACGTTATATTGAACGGGCTCAGCCACGATGAACTGAATCATAAAGGCGAGTTCTACAATTTCGAAGAGTTGCCCATGCGTCTGAGGCCAAAACAGGCCCCCTACCCGCCGATGTGGTACATGCGGAACGTGGAGACTTCGGCGATCACCGGGATGCACTCCATTATCGTGGGAAACCTGGACGGATTCGAGGCCAACGTCAAGCGATACAAGGAGCTATGGGAAGAGCACCAAGGTCCGGGCGCCCTCACCGCCCAAGGCGAGGAGCCCAAGATTGGCCTGGTTAATCACCTGGTCGTCGCGGAAACTGACGAAGAGGCTTTGGAAATAGCGACGCCCGCTTGGGAACATTACAAATGGAACCTGGGAACTCCCCGAAGACTGGAAGTCGAGAAGAGAGGACTAACTCAGTTTCAAGGTGAAAGAGCTCGGATGCGTCCGGCCAACCAGCCCGACCGGGAGGCGCGAAAGGACCTATTTTCCGAGTTGGAGTCGGCGGAAGTACAGCGAAGACGCGCCAATCCGGGCGGCCTGGAGCACAGCGCGGGCCGTGGCGCCGGAGCGGGTTTTGGCGTAATCGCCGGCTGCCCTGACACCATCAAAGAATACATGGAAGAATACGTGGCCACCGGCGCCAACTACTTCGTGGCGTCCTTCCAATGGGGCAGCCTCACCCACGAACAATCGATGCGGTCATTGGAGCTTTTCGCCACCGAGATTATGCCCCACCACATGGAGACGCCGGTTACTGGATCAGCGGTATAGCCTAATCTCAATCAAAACCGGCGAAAGCTGGCATGAAAAGGAGAATGTGATGGCGACGACACAGCAGAAAGAGTACAGCGTGGGCGGTGTATTGATGCCCCGGCCATTCAAGATTCGGCGGTTGGGACACTTCGGCTTCAACGTGAACAGCCCCAAAGATTCTCTGACATTTTACCGGGACCTGCTGGGCTTCAAAATCTCGGATCACCTGGATTTCAAGGCGAACCCTCAGCGGGCAGAGATGCTGAAGGACGTGGCCGACGCCGGCGGTTACTTCATGCACCACGGCGGCGACCACCACTCCTTTGTCCTGTTCCCCAGAGAGGCGATGGACGTGATGGGACGCAACAGCGGCCACACTGGGGACGGCGATGTAACCATCAACCAGATCACTTGGCAGACCGGGTCACTGGAAGAAGTGGTGAACGGCGTGGGTTATTTCGACGAACGGGAAGTCCCCATCCGCCGCTCGGGCCGGGACATGCCGGGAAGCAACTGGCACACCTACGTCTGGGACCCGGACGACAACATCAACGAGCTGTACTACGGTATCGAGCAGATCGGCTGGCTGGGACGAAGCAAACCCAGGGAGATGCACTACCGGGGTTTCGGGGAGAAACCTGGATTGCCCCAGATGTCGGAAGCGTTGGAAGTCGACGAGGCAGTGGAAAAGGGAATCGACATCTATTCGGGCACCAGAGACGTGGAAAACCTGCCGGCCACCTTCGACGTGGAGGGCGTACTGCTGCCCCGGCCTTTCAAAATCACCAAGATCGGTCCGGTTAACCTGTTCGTCAATAACCTGGACAACGCCTTTGACTTTTACACCAACGACCTGGGGTTTGTGTTTACCGAGGAGAGCGTGTACAAGGGCCACCGGGTAGTGTTCCTGAGGAACGGCAACGAGCACCACAGCCTGGGCCTCTTCCCCAAAGCCTTGCGGCAAGAGCTGGGATGCAGTCCCCACACCTCATGCATGTCCTTCGGCGTGGAAGTCGGCAGCTATCAACAGCTAAGAAACGCGGTCGCCTTCCTAAAAGAACGGGGCGTTACCTTCAAGGAGATCCCCGAAGAACTGCACCCGGGCGTAGACTTCGCCGCCTACGCCACCGATCCCGACGGCCACATGATTCAGTTGTACTACTACATGGAGCAACTGGGTTGGCAGGGAACACCGCGCCCCAAAGATCTCAGGCGGAGCAACGGCGGCGAATGGCCGGAAACCTTAGAACCCCTGTCCGACACCTACGTCGACCAGGTGTTCCAGGGACCGTTGGGGTAAGACTGGATTTGGTTTGAAGCCAGGGGACGCACCCCCATCCCTTCGGCTGCGCTCAGGGCAGGCTCTAACCTTCCCTCGTAAAGGGGGAAGGGACTAATCTCCTCCCCCCTTGCGGGGGAGGATTAAGGTGGAGGGTGGTTCGCCACCGACGGACATCAAGAGAAAGAGGCTCCCGCGTTGGGGAGCCTCTTTCTCTTATTAAGGACGGTCGATTCAGCTATGAATCATTAATCATAAGAGACCTGCGCCTTTTCGAATGCCGCATCAATCTCATCACTCATAGCCGCGACGTCGGCGCATACGGCGTAACGAACGTAGGGGGGAAAGTGGACGCCTACCATGCCGGTCTCTTCAATCATCATAAAGTTGAAGTGTTCGGCGCTCTCGACCTTTTGCCCAAAGGCATGGTCCGGCGCCAGCCACAGCGTGAAGAAACCGGCCGCCGGCTCCAGGGCTAGGCGCATTCCTCGGCCCGTCAATATCTTCGCGAGTAATCCCAGGCGGGACCGGTACATCTCCTTGACCAGGTAGATAGATTCCATGTCTGTCTCAAAAGCCGCTACCACTCCCGCCGCCATGGGGGCGACGAACCCGGTGTCGGTCTTACCTTTAACCTCTTTGAAGTCTCCGACGAAATCGGAAGAACCCACCATCGCCCCAACATGCCACCCGGTACCGTTGCCGATGAGCTTTGCGGCGGTGAAGGCCTCCGTCCAGGAAAGATCGGGGTAATCGGGGGCTATGTCGGACAAACAAAGACTCTCGGGGCCATGGCTGAGGATGATGTAAGCCGCGTCGTTGAAGAGGCGTACGTCGTGGTCGCTGCAGTACTGGCAGATCTGCCTCAGCCAACCCTCGGTGGCCACCTGGCCGGAAGGGTTATGAGGGTAGTTCATCATGATTAAGCCGGTGCCATCTTTGATCTGATCCGGCGCGAACCGGAACTCGTTTCCGGGGTTGAGGGAAAGAGCGTAGTTGGTAGCGTAGGGGTGGTAGCCGCACCAATCCGCCGGAATTGGATATCCTGGGTCAGTGGTAGTTGCCACGGTTAACGGCTGGTTACCGCATCCGCAAGCCAGCGGGACCAGACCGAGCATGGGCTTGATTCCTGGCATCGCCAGATAGTCCACGTCGCCTTCTTGAAAGTCTCGTTTCACGTGGACCTGGATGAACCTTTGGGCGAAGTTGGGCACGCCGGGACTAGCGTTGTACTGATAGGTGTGCATCGCCTCGTCTTCGCTCATCCCCGCGGCGGCCGCCGCCTGTCTGGCGCTGAGGAGCGCCGCGCCCTTAGGCTCGCCGATGGACAGGTCCAGCAGCTTGATGCCCGACGCCTCCGCCGCGGCCCGCTTGCCCCGGATGGTCTGGAGTACGTTCTCGCCACCCGCCGGCAGTCTCGATCCTCGCATGTGGCTCTTTCTCCTTCTGGATGGGCTATCCGAAGCTGCGACGGATTCCCGATTCAGGTAGCATGATGGCAACGGATATGCCCCCTGTCAACCGATGCCCTCACCCCCTCTCCCAGAGGGAGAGGGGAGACCTCGCCTACTCCGACAACTTGAACAACTGCTGGGCGTTTCCTGATGTGACCTGGGTAATCTCCTGAGCGGAAAAGCCGACTTGGCCGACACTGCCGATCGGGTCAGGGTCATCCACCGGGAAGGGGTAGTCGGTACCCAATAGAATTTTCTCGCTTCCAACCAGATCCCGCAGAAAACTCAGGGCCGCCGCATTGTGGACGATGGTGTCGTACCAGAATCGGCCTAAGTAGGCTGAAGGCGGCTGAGCCGAGGCCTCACCGGGTCCCATGTTTCGGTAGATCCTATCGAACCGGCCTATCTGGTAGGAAAAGAACCCGCCACCGTGGGAGAGGATCAGCTTCAGATCGGGGAAACGGTCCAACACGCCGCCGAATATCAAAGTGCCGACGCTGACCGTGCTGTCGTAGATATATTGGACAATGACGTTGAGGCCGAAGTTGTGGGTTCTGGGAGCGGGCACCGGCTGGGTGGGATGGATAAAAATAGGCACATCCAGTTCCACTGCCGCAGCCCAAAAGTCGTCCAGAGGGGACTCGCCCAGATTGATGCCGTCAACGCTAGGAGCAACTACACCACCCAAAGCTCCCAATTCCTTGACCCCATATTCTAACTCGGTGGCGGCCCGGTGAGCGTCCTGGAGGGGGACCGACGCCAGCATGGACAGGCGCTCAGAGTGTTCCTGCACCTCTTCCCCCAACCGGTCATTCATCAACCGGTGCCAGCGGGCTCCGTCCTCCGCCGGCATCCCGTAACCGAACAGGTCGGCCCATACCGACAAGACTTGCCGGTCCACGCCCTGTCGGGCCATTACCTCCCACCGGTCATCAAGGTCTAGCAGGGCGTGGTAGAAGGGCCGTAGGGTGAGGCCGTAGTCGTAGCACAAGCAACCACCGGCGCCGGGCGGACCATCTAAGCGGGAGCCATACAAGGACGGGTTTTGCTCCACCGCTTTCAATATGGACGCTGGAACGTAGTGGGCGTGGACATCAATTGTCATGTTTTCTCCTTAAACGTCCATGATGGCTTTGCGCTGGCCGCCGTCCATGGAGATTGCCGCGCCGGTAACGAAGCTGGCCCGCTCCGACCCCAGAAAAACAACCATGTCGGCGACCTCTTCGGGGGTGCACAATCGTCCGATGGGGATGCTGCTGATCGCCCGCTTTTGGGCTTCCTCCTCGGTGATTCCCTTCTCCCTGGACATGGTGCGCACCAAACCCCACCAACGGTCGGTATCCACTGGACCGGGGTTTAAGGCATTGACCGTAATGCCGAAGGGCGCCAACTCTTCGGCGATGGCCAGAGTGAAGTTGATCCCCGCCGCGTTGGCCGCTCCAGGCGTAATCTCAAAATAGATGGGTTTGACCCCGTCATTCCCAATAACATTGATGATGCGGCCCCAACCCCGCTCCTTCATGTACGGTATGGCCGCTTTGCAGGTACGCACATACCCCAGAAACTTCAGGTTCAGGCTTTGCATCCAGTCGGCTTCCTCCAGATATTGAAGGCTGCCACCGGGAGAATTACCGGCGCAATTCACCAAGATGTCCAGGCGTCCAAAATGCTCCGCCGCCGTATCCACAAAGCGCCGCGCGTCGGCCTCGGTACCCAGGTCGGCCACGATGGGCAGGACTTGCCGGCCGGTTTCCTGGGCGATCTCCCCCGCGACCCGGTCGAGAGTTTCTTTGCCTCTGGCGCAGATCGCCACGTCGACCCCCTCCCGCGCCAAAGCCAGCGCTGAGGCCTTGCCGATACCCATGCTTCCCCCACCCACCAGGGCTACTCTGCCGCTTAGACCCAATTCCACGATTGTCCTCCTTCCAAATACGTCCGGGGATTGACCACGCAGATCAACCGGAATATGCTTGCGAATAGGCGGCTGGAGCGTCCCTTTCGAAGGCTGCCTCCGCCTGGTTTCGAATAACAACGCCGTGGAGGTGTCTCATGTCCATCATTCTAGACCACACCATCGTACCGGCCCACGACAAGGAAGCTTCGGCCAAGTTCTTCGCGGACATTTTCGGGCTTAGCTACGACGGCCCGGCGGGACACTTCGCTCCGGTTAAAGCCAACGATACCTTGACCCTGGACTTCGACAACCGGGAAGGATTCGACAGCCACCACTACGCCTTCCACGTCGACGATCAGGAGTTCGATGATATTTTCGGCCGCATCAAAGACCGGGGAGTTACCTACGGCAGCGGACCCCGGGACCTGGACGACATGCAGATCAATACCCGGCGAGGCGGCAAGGGTGTTTATTTCAAGGACCTAGACGGCCACATCCTCGAGCTTCTAACCCGCACCTAGCCGGGCTAGAGCTAAACCACCCAGCGTTTACACCTCAACGACCTGCGTTCCCGCGATCATATCGTGGATGCAGGGGCGGTCGCCTCGGAAAATGAACAGGATGTCGACCAGGCCGTACAATGGAATGATCCACAGCAGGCCGTTGACGATGAACCGTAGCAGCACGTTGGGAACAAAGCCGCCGTTCTCCCCTGTATCCATTTTTACGATGCGGATCCTCAGCGCCTTCTTCCCCAATGTCTGCCCGTCTTTGATGAGCAGTACCATCTGGTAAACGAAAACGATGAGAATGGCGACGACAATGAAAACGCCGGAGACCGTCTCTCCACCCGGCCCGTGAACGAGCAAAGGAGTGACCACTGCCAGGATCACCGGCGGGATCACATAGACGAATCCATCTAAGATGAACGCGCCCAACCGGGCGATCCTATCGGCGAGCTTAGCCGATGCCCTTGCGGAGGTCAGCGAAGTTCCGCAATTAGAGCAATATCCGGCTCCCTCTGTATTGTCCGCGTGACAATTCGGGCATTCCATGGCTCAATTCCTGGCGTGTCCGGAGCCGGTCTTAACCGCAGGCCAGCGCGTAAACCTGGGTCGCTCCTTCGGGCAGCGGGTAGGCGTTCCAGGACTCTCCCCGGTCCAGGCTGCCGAACACTTGTCCACCGTTGGTGGCGCAGTACATGCGGCCGCGTTGGTGTTCATCGAAGGCGACGCCGAACATCGTGCTATTAGCCTCGAACCCCATGTCGACACGCTCCCAGGTGGCGCCAACGTCTTTGCTCCGAAACAAGACGCCCAGGTCGCTCTGGAAGTTGCCGCCCGCAGCCACCCAGACAGTCTTGGGGTCTCCCGGCACCTCTTTAATGCCCCGGCAGTAGGTCTGTCCCTTGGCGTTCAGGGGCTCCAGATCGACGTGGGTCCAGTGGTCGCCACGGTCAGTGCTGCGGAACATGCCGGCTCTGGAGATACTGAGAACGGTCCCCGGGCTAAGCGAACTGGCCATGACGCCATGCATGTCCACGAAATCGTCGTTCGCGTACAGTCCGTGGCTCAGATTCTCCCAGGATTCACCGCCGTCCACCGTGCGGATGAGGCCGCCAACTTCGATGGCGCCGTATAGCTCGCCGGAGTCGGCGGCGCTGGCGGACATCATCAATATCCGCTTGGCCGGATTTGCGCCCGGAGCCATGGTCACTTCGGGGAAGCGGACGCTGATGGGGATGGGCTGCCAGTTCTCCCCGCCATCCTCGCTCCGGTAAATCTCACAAGCCTCGTAGCCGGCGTACATCACATTTGAGTCTCTGGGGGAGTAAAGCAATGACCACACGGGCTGGCCGTGATCCGGCACGTTGACCTTCTCCCAATGTTCCCCGTGGTCAGTGCTGCGATAGGGTCCTTCTTGGGTGCCGGCGTACACGATCTCCGGTTTTTGGGGATGGATCGCCAAGGCCCGGATCGCGGGGGCTTCGGGCAGGCCGCTGCCCTTCAACTCCCACTCGGTTTCGCCTTCCGCCAGCCGGTATAGTCCGGACTTGACTGTCCGTCCGGGAGCGGTTTCCCCCGCCAGACCCACATATGCGTATGATTTGTTCGCCGCCATGATTCGTCCTCCATACTA
>ENA-ORDG01000928-ORDG01000928.1-marine-metagenome-genome-assembly--contig:-NODE-928-length-12625-cov-6.187361_pt1 | contig 12625 bp, 10 predicted proteins | sample MGYA00248629_ERZ508524 | MGnify/ENA primary metagenome ERZ508524 (study PRJEB26194, sample SAMN05421901) | marine metagenome | isolation source: East of Rio de Janeiro, Brazil, South Atlantic Ocean...
CCGGTGGAGGCCAAAGTTATATTCAGTTCACTGCCTTTTACTCCGGAAATAATTTGACGAATTGAAGAGAAGCCTGGAATAATTATCAGTGCAGAAATACAAGCATACCAATGTGTTTCCGTCCAAAAAGCTAAAATGAAAGGAATCACTGCTGAAAACACAAGGGCTGCCAGATATTCTGCTCGAGCGAAGGTGGTGCCAAAACGGACAGCTAAGGTAAGTTTCCCAACTTTCTTATCCGTTGGTTCGTCACGTAAATTGTTAACGGCAAGGAGTGCTGTAGCTAATAGTCCGGGACCGAGTCCTGCAATAATAACTACCGGTGTAATTTCAAGTGTTTGCACATAAAAGGTTCCGCCTACTGCAACAGGACCAAAAAAAATTAGTACAAATAAATCTCCAAGACCCAAATAACCAAGTGGCCATGGCCCACCTGTGTATAGTATTCCTGAAGCAATTGAAAGTATCCCGATTATAACAATAGGCCAGCCGCCCCGAAAAACAAGATAAATTCCCACCAAAGTAGCCAGTCCAAAAACCATCACAAAATTCCAGAGCATTGTTTTTGGTCTGACTTGTCCTGATTGTGTCACACGGACGGGACCAAGACGTTCCTCGGTGTCTGCACCCTTGATATAGTCAAAATAATCGTTTGAAAAGTTCGTGCCGATTTGAATCAGCAGTGCACCCAAAAGTGCTGCCAAGGCTGCAAGTGCATGTCCCTTTCCCTCTCCAAAAGCCATTGTGGTGCCGATCAATATTGGAGAAACGGCTGCACCCAAAGTTTTTGGACGAATTGCCGACAGCCAGACCCGTAAATAATTAGAAATGTTCACTACAAAATCTTATTTAAACAAATTAGCATGGACCCAGTTTAGAAAACCAGGGACAACTCATGGATAGCGGGTGAATTTGTTGAAATCCGGTTTGCGCTTTTCCAGGTAGGCATTGCGTCCTTCCTGTCCCTCCTCAGACATATAAAAAAGCATGGTTGTGTTTCCAGCTAATTCCTGTAAACCGGCTTGACCGTCACAGTCTGCATTAAGTGCCGACTTTAAACAGCGTAATGCCATCGGCGAATGCTGCAGCATTTCCCGTGACCACTGCAGTGTTTCTTCTTCAAGTTTTTCCAGGGGAACGACTGTGTTAACCATTCCCATTTCCAAAGCTTGCTGTGCAGTATATTGGCGGCATAAAAACCAGATTTCGCGGGCCTTTTTCTGTCCTACCATTCGAGCCAGATAGCTGGAACCATAACCTCCGTCGAAGGAACCGACCTTAGGTCCGGTTTGCCCAAAAATTGCGTTATCGGCTGCAATAGTCAAATCACACATCACATGCAAAACATGTCCGCCGCCAATGGCATATCCTGCAACCATTGCTACAACAGGTTTTGGACAGGTTCTGATTTCCCGCTGAAAATCTAAAATATTGAGACGCAGATGTCCGGTTTCGCTGTCTTCATAACCGGCAGAGCCGCGTATACGTTGATCACCTCCGGAACAAAAAGCTTTTTCACCTTCACCTGTTAAAATTATTACTCCGATTTTTGTGTCTTCCCGCGCGTCATTCAAGGCTGCACGCATTTCGCGGACTGTCAGTGGACGAAATGCATTACGAACTTCAGGACGGTTGATGGTTATTTTAGCAATACCTTCATTTGATTTTTCGAAATTTATGTCTGTGTAGCTGCCGCAAGATTTCCAATAATTATTATTCATTTTGCTCCATTCTTGATATAATCGGTTTCTCAAAATAAAAACTAATGTTAGCACACGTCACTGTTCAAGACGATAAAAAACCCAGAAGAAGAATTTTTGGTAGAAAATTTTATGAAAAAGCTTGATTTCAAGTTAACTTTTGAGTTATAATTACAGGTTATCATATAAATCACTTTATACTCTGAGAACAGGAAAATGTTTGCAATTATACGTACAGATGGAAAGCAGTACCGTGTAGCTCAAGGAGAAACTATTCGTTTGGCCCGGATTAGTGCAGAACCGGGAGATGCTTTTGAAACAGATCAGGTGCTGGCCATAGGAGGAGAAGAGAGTGAACTGAAATTTGGGAAACCGGTAATAGTTGGAGCAAAGGTTCAGGGCACAATACTGCAGCATGGAAAAGACCAAAAAGTTATCGTTTTTAAACGTAAGCGTCGAAAAACTTATCGCAGAAAATATGGTCACCGCCAGGCACACACACTGGTAAAAATTGATAAAATCAGTGCCAAGGCTCCTGCAGCCAAAAAATCATTGCCGGAAAAGATAACTGCAGAAAAAGACACGGCTAATAAAACTCCAGCCAAAAAAGCTGCACCTGTAAAAGTTGCTGCTAAAAAGGCTGCACCTGTAAAAGCTGCTGCCAAAAAGGCTGCACCTAAAAAAACTACAGCTAAAAAAGCTGCTGACAAGTAACCTCTAGCCTGTAAAAAAACAATGGCACATAAAAAAGCTTTCGGCAGCAGTCGCAATGGACGTGACTCACAAGGACAAAGACGGGGAGTGAAAAAGTTTGGCGGAGAACTTGTTAAAGCCGGAAACATTCTGGTACGTCAAGTTGGTTCTACTTTTCACGCAGGTTTGAATGTTGGTACCGGGAGAGATTTTACTTTGTTTTCAAAGGTCTCTGGACATGTCCAGTTCATTAAAAAAGGAAGCGGAAAACATAAGCGCAAATATATCAGCGTTATTGCGGACGATGCAGCAGTATCTGCTTCTGTTTGAGATATGGGCGCTAAACCCCGTTCACTTTCCGGAATAAAACCTACCGGTACTCCCCATTTAGGAAACTATCTGGGAATGATAAAACCGGCGATACAATTACAGAAAACGCACGAGACGTTTTACTTTATCGCCGATTATCATGCTCTTACCTCCACTCGTGATCCCGAGAAACTAAGGGAATACACAAACGATCTCACAGCCATTTTCGCAGCACTGGGCATGGACTTTGAGAATCACGCATTTTTTCGACAATCTGACATTCCGGAAGTTACTGAACTGACCTGGATCCTTTCCTGTATTACATCAAAGGGTATGATGGAACGGGCACATGCCTATAAGGATGCAGTATCCAAAGAGCAGGATGTCAGTATGGGGTTATTTTGTTATCCGGTTTTGATGGCTTGCGATATCCTGATTTATGACTCAAATTTTGTCCCGGTGGGTCAGGATCAGCGGCAGCATCTCGAAATTACGCGTGACCTTGCCATCCGTTTTAATCATCTTTATGGAGACGCCTTAGTTGTCCCCGAAGCAATCATTGCAGACGATGTTGCCACCATTCCAGGACTGGACGGAAGGAAAATGAGCAAATCCTATGGAAACATAATTCCTTTGTTTGCATCGGAAAAACAATTTCGCAAAGCTATTATGAAAATCACTACCGACTCAAAATCAGTGGATGAAGCTAAAGATCCAGAGGCGTGCAGTGTGTTTGCTCTTTTCAAGTGTTTTGCAGATAAAGCAGATCAGGAAGCCTTAGCCGAACGATACCGTGCAGGAGATATGGGCTATGGTGAAGCGAAACAGCTTTGCTTCGAGAAACTTAATGCTGAACTTCATGAACCACGTGAAATTTATCAGCAAATACGGAACGACCAGGCAAAGTTAGATGGTATCCTCGAATCCGGACGTGACAAAGCGCGCGTCATTGCCAGGCAAGTTACTGATCGTGTACGTAACAAAGTTGGTTTGTGATTTCTGCAAAAGCAACAAAAAAACTTGAATTCAACTGATTTTCGCTGATTGCCGCGGATAATTATCTATGATTTTCCGTAAAAATCTGAGTTATAAAACACTAATCTATAACCACCATTCATCACATTGAAATGATTCCTGATATTCTTGCATCACGTTATGCCAGTCCTGAAATCACCTCAATCTGGTCTCCAGAAGGAAAAGTACGTCTTGAACGAGAATTCTGGATTGCAGTGATGAAGGCACAACGTAAATTGGGAGTTGATATACCTGAGGCTGCGATTGCGGCGTATGAAAATGTCCGGGATAAAATTGACCTTGAAAGCATTTCGCAGCGTGAACAAAAACTGCGGCATGATGTAAAATCCAGAATTGAAGAATTTTGTGAATTGGCCGGATACGAGCACATTCACAAAGGGCTTACCAGTCGCGATTTAACGGATAATGTGGAACAACTGCAAATTCTCCGTTCTCTGCGTTTAGTAAGAAGCAAAGCTGTGGCGGTATTGCATCAGTTGGCTGATTGGAGCTTACGCACCAAAGACATAATGCTCGTTGGACGTACCCACAATGTTCCTGCACAGCCGATAACTTTGGGCAAACGGCTAGCCATGTTCGGAGAGGAAATAATGTTCGGGCTTGGGCGGCTCGATCACCTGATTGAAAATTATCCTTTGCGCGGCTTGCAGGGAGCTGTTGGAACAAGACTTGATCAATTGGTTTTGATGAACGGAGATAAAAAAAAGGTGCAAGAGCTTGGTGAACAAGTACTGGAGCATTTAGATTGCAGTGCGTCTTTCAATGCAGTGGGTCAGGTTTATCCGCGCAGCCTGGATGTGGAAACCGTGCGTGCGTTGATTGCACTCAGTTCCGGAATTTCGAGTTTTGCGAAGACTTTGCGTTTGATGGCAGGACAGGGTTTAGCCAGTGAAGGATTTCAGCAGGGACAGGTTGGCTCTTCCGCAATGCCCCATAAAATGAACGCCCGCACTTCAGAACGAATCAACGGTTTTCACCAAATACTAAACGGTTACGGCACGATGCTTTCCGGATTGAGCGGTGATCAGTGGAATGAGGGGGATGTTTCGTGTTCAGTAGTTCGGCGTGTGGCACTTCCCGGGGCTTTTTTCGCGTCTGACGGACAACTTGAAGCGGCCCTTACTGTGCTGAGCGAAATGGGGTTTTTTGAAGCCGCGATTGCACAGGAACTGCAGCAGTATCTACCGTTTTTGGCCTCTACCACATTGCTGATGGAAGCAGTGCGCAAAGGTGGTGGACGAGAAAGTGTGCATGAGGCGATCAAGGAAAACGCGGTTGCCGTCGCGGATGCCTTGAGGAACGGAGATCTTGGTGAAAATGATTTATCGCAGCGACTTGCAGATGATGAACGTGTTCCTTTGGATTTGCAGGAAATAGAAGCAGTGCTGAATGATCCGGAACGTTTTGCAGCTTCTGCACCGGAACAAGCAGAGGCATTCGCTAATCAAGTACGGAAATGGACTGAACGCTTTCCGGAAGCAAAAAAGCTGGTACCGCAAGTGTTGCTTTGAGTTGGGAGAAGGAGCCGGCTTCGCTGCCCCTTTTAAATATGGAAAACTGCTGGGTTTTACTCAGCAGATTCGTACTTCTTTAACTCAAATGACTTTAGATGCGCCAGACGTAAACGGGAATAGACTTCAATTAAAAACGGTCGCAGTTCATTGATGTCTTCGTCATCAGAAAATTCCGTGAAAAACTGTTCGTATTGATCCAGTGCAGGAACAAGCAATCCGTTATCCTTCAATAGCCCTGCATAAAGGAATCCGCTTTCATCCATACTTTGAAACTCGACTTTCTGCTTTTTGAACTTTGCGAGTTTCCTTCCTGATAACACTTTCAGGTTCGCAGTTTTAGCTGTGTAAGCCACAGCGCCGCTTCCATCAAGCACCTCTACAAAATATTTTTGATTTTTGCTGAAAGGCTTTATCCTGGTACGAACAACCCCATCTCCTGTTGCCGGAACATCATAGACAGCAGAATCTGTCCAGGTATTGGTTTTGCGATCCTTTGTACCCAAATGCAGGCGGTAGGCGTAATCGGCACCGGCAGTTTCCCAGGCCAGCTCAGAAAAATCTGCTGAAATGGTATTTGTCGCCAATTTGAGGTTAATCCCTCCTTTTTTAGCAGCACGCCGCACAGTAGTATATTTCTGAGTCTTTTTGAACTGCTTTGACAATCCTGACAATAAGCCGCCTCCAGCATCGGTTCCACCCAGGCTTCCCTCAAGTACCTCTAATCCTTTTTTGGTGAATTTGATTTTTGAATTGGCTGTAAGCAGAGTAGTTTCGTTTGTTTCTTGATTCAAAAACTTTATCGAACTGTCTGCACTGACCCTGACCAGATAATTGGCATAAACGAACTTGTTGCGCCGAACTTTTTTCCAGCGTTTCCCCTTTTTGCTGTATTCAATTTTGCCCTTAATATCAACCAGCATTCCCAGGGGAATTTTTTTGGCCAGTACCGGCTGCAAGGCAAAGGCAGAGAGAAAAAGAAATAAAGTGATTAATTTTATGAAACGCATATAACCTCCTGCGGTTGGGATTGAAGTGGTTTAATTCTAGTTTGAGGTTAACACAACAACTATAAACAGACAACACCCTTTTAAGCTGATTCTTTTATTTACTTCAAGCAAGCTTGGATTATGTCTTTTGTCTCCACAGTTTACAAGCTAAGATTCAACAACACAAACTTCTTTTTTTATCAACGGTGATTCTATGATAAATGTAAGCAATATACAAGTTTACTGATTTATTATTAGTTGTTACCCTCGATGAAAAAGTTCTTCAGATGCAAATTAATCCGAATTAATTTCACAGATTTGATGATCAGGCTATTGTTCAACTTTGTGTGACAATCTCTACAGGCATTCCGACCGACAGCTTTCCATTAATTGTTGCAATCAGATTCTGACCAAACTGTACGTTGCCGTTTTGTTTTCGATAGCCAGCCAGTGTACGCAGTGGTTCTTTTCCGGAAAATTTTCCAGTTTCCGGATCAACAGTAGTGAGTATACAACGTGAACATGATTTTACTATTTGAAATTCACATTCTCCAATTCTGATTTTTTTCCAGTTATCTTCTGCATAAGGCTCCGTGTTTTTCACAACCATATTTGGACGAAAACGTTTCATTGCTAAGGATTCCGGAAGACGGTTGTTAAGGTCACTTAAGGATGATTCAGAAATCAGCAGCAAAGGGAAACCATCTGAAAACGAAACCTGATTTTGTGCAGGCGCATAGTCCGGATCCACCGGACGATTGCTGTGATCAGGCATAAAAACAATTTTACAGCTTTTGCGCAAATACTCACTGATCCACAATCCGGATTGGGAATTGGCAGTCCAGGCCTCACAACGGTCACCCCAAATTTCAACTTCTTGAGATTCGCCTTTTGTGGGAAACAAAGGCAGACTTAACTCGGACATTCGCGGGGCGTTCAAAGTCAGCGTTTGACCGACAAGTTCTGTGTTTATCAAAGCCATGCTTGGGCAGGTTCTTTGTGTCATAAATTGACCGGAATCATCCACTACCATCCAACGTCGGTCATGTGCCAATCCTCTTTGCTCCATAAAAGCGTTATCCAGAGAAATTCCACTTGCTGATTTTAGCGGGTAAATATTGAGTTGACTTAAAACCGGATTCGTCATTTTTCGATCCTTCTACTTAGATTCTCTGTGGAAACTAAAGCAAGAGGTATCGATGAGGAAATACCAGATGAAATTTTCCTGAACATTCTCTATTATCAAGATAAAACGGCAATACGATATATTCTTCATCCATAACAGAATCACGAAGAAACCCCAATTGTAAGATATGACGGCAACTGGCCACTTTTAATTTGTCGCTTTTTGGCCATAGTTCTAACAAACTGACAAAAAATTTGCGCAGCATTTCTCCAATTTCCAGATAAGTGATAGAATCTGCTTCACGTAAATCATTAAAAATATTTGCATGATTTCGAGAATTTTTTGTATGAACCAATGAAGCCAGTCCCTCACCGACGGTGCGGCTAAAATGCAAAATCCACACTGAGTTGGAATGTTTCATCTCAAACAGAGAAAAATAAGACCGTCCGGGAGACCAACTGCTCAAGTTGGCATAAGACAGGCATTGTTCAGTTTCAGAGGTAATTCTGAAGGCTCCGGGAAGGATTGTTTGAAGTTGGGCAGTTAGTGTATTTACCAGTCTCTGAACTAATAAATTCTCTTTAGACTCCGAGTACCTTTCGATTTGCTGTGAAAAACCTGCTCCGGGGAAGTTTTCGTCAGATGCCGGTTTTTCGATTTTGGGAACTTCAAATGTCTCCCGAATCATTTGTTGCAGTATTTCCTCTGACGTAATTTCTGTGACTGATGTTTGATTTAGCATTTTTTACTTTATAATTCCAAATCTGAAATGTCCCGGAAATCTCTTTCCAATTTCAGGATCAATTATACATCCAGATTCCGTTTGAGGCCAACACAATTTTTTTTAAAGAAAACTTCCGAGTTAATAAGATTGAATTTACTGCTAATTTTTGAGAAGATCTAAGGAAAATGTTGAAAGACAGATTACGTGCCAATTTAACAGAAAGAAAAAAAAATCGTGACAAAACTTTTACATATTCAAAGTTCATGCAGAAGTCTCTTGGCATCACCATTATTTTTCTATTTTGTTTTTCAGGCGGACTGTTTTTTGAACAAAATTTAGGGGCAGAAAGTCAGGGCCGCAAAATACAATCATATGTAAAAAATGGAACTGTTTTACAGGCCAGGAAAAGAGAAGCTCGTGTTCTAGAACAAAAAAACAAGGGACGTAAAGTGAAGTATTATGTTTTGAAAAAATCTGTTTTGCAAGGCAGAAAAAGTATTGCAAAAATGTCTGCAAATAAAATGTTGGAAACCGGCCTGATTACTTCTAAGATGGTTAAAAATAACCACTGGTTTGTGAAAAAGCCTTTTCAGCCGCGATATACAAAAGTCAATATTGTCAGTAAATATACTCCTCCGGAGGTAAATCCAGAAGAATCTGATAAAATAAGCCGCGAGGCGATGCAGATGTCTAAAACACGAGCACGCATAACTGGACCTGTTAAGCCGGGCATTCTTTATTCTGAAGAGTCCAGTCGTGGAGTATTGGAGATGACTAAAACACGTGCGCGCATAACTGGACCTGTTAAGCCGGATATCATCTACTCTAAGAAGGTAAGTCGTGAGGCAATGGAAATGACATTGAAGCGCTCCCAAAAAGCTGTATCTGCAGGAAAAACTGTATCTGCAGGTAAAGGCATTGTCTACTCTGCTAAAACATTGATAAAAATGAGTAAAAGGCCGACCATTGTTTATGCTCCATTTAAAAGTGAAAAAGCCGGTGAGAAGAAAAAAACCGATGTCGAAAAAAATTAAGTCAGTTCAACCCCTTGAAATTTCCCAGGAACTTTCCCCGTCAATTTAATTGTGGTGAAAACTTAAATAGTGTCTGAACGAAAATCTATCTACCCCAGTTTTTATCAGGGCTTCAGCAGTTTTTGAATAACCAGAGATTTAGTTGTCAATTTTAAGTTTTCTGCTAACAGAATGAAAAATCAGGCCAAAGAACTGTTAGCTGACTGCTGAAAGCTTTTTGTAAAATCCTCATTGCTGAAATCAAAAATAATTAACTGTTATTACAACATATTATTTTTTTCTTTCAAGCACTAATAATCAATATAAGAAACAAATATGGCTTTTTTGCTAATAAAAGGTATTATCAAATTGTAGGATCCAAACACATCATTGACTGAGGTAAAACAATGACTCCAAAAAAAGTAAACGATTTAGATCCGCAGGAAACCCAGGAATGGGTAGAGGCTATGGAAGCAGTTGTTGAAAGAGACGGTTTTGAAAGGGCACAATTCCTCTTACGAGAATTAGCAGACCATGCGGTTTTGTCTGGAGCAGGCAGTCCTTATTCTGCTAATACACCGTATCTGAATACAATTCCACCGGAACTTGAAGTACGTTCTAAAGGAGATCAGGAACTGGAGCACAAGATTCGCTCAATTATCCGTTGGAATGCAGCGGTAATGGTCATGCGTGCAAATCGGGATTCATCTGACTTAGGAGGGCACATCGCCAGTTTTGCTTCTTCGGCTACACTGTATGATGTCGGTTTTAACCATTTTTGGCAGGCAGCAGGTAAAGATCATGGTGGTGATTTAGTATTTTTTCAGGGTCATTCAGCACCAGGAATATATGCTCGGGCCTTTGTGGAGGGCAGGCTGACGGAAGAGCAAATGGATAATTTCCGTCGTGAATCCGATGGTAAAGGTGTTCCTTCATATCCTCATCCATGGTTGATGAAAGACTTTTGGCAGTTTCCGACTGTTTCCATGGGACTGGGGCCAATCATGGCAATTTACCAGGCACGTTTCCTAAAATACCTTCACAACCGCGGTTTAGCAGACACTACCGGACGCAAAGTATGGGCTTTCCTGGGGGACGGTGAAACAGATGAACCGCAATCTCTGGGAGCAATCGGCCTGGCCTCCCGTGAAAATTTGGACAATCTTATTTTTGTTATTAACTGCAATTTGCAAGGACTAGATGGTCCAGTACGTGGAAACGGAAAAATAATACAGGAACTTGAAGGTGATTTCCGTGGTGCAGGTTGGAATGTGATAAAAGTTATCTGGGGTTCATACTGGGATCCTTTGCTGGCAAAAGACACTGAAGGTTTTCTGCGTAAACGCATGGATGAAGCAATTGACGGAGAATATCAGGCTTTTAAAGCAAAAGGTGGAGCATATACCCGAGCTCACTTTTTTGGTAAATACCCTGAATTGCTGGAGATGGTTTCTAATATGTCTGATGAGGACATTTGGAGACTGAACCGTGGTGGGCATGATCCTCACAAAATATACGCAGCATACCATTCTGCAGTAAGTCATACGGGACAGCCAACTGTAATTCTCGCAAAAACGGTAAAAGGTTACGGGATGGGAGGATCTGGTGAGGCAATCAACATCACTCATTCACAAAAGAAAATGAAAATGGACGATCTGAAAAGTTTTAGGGATCGTTTTCAGGTTCCAATTTCTGATAAAGAAGTGGAACAAATGTCGTTTTACAGGCCTCCTGATGATGCTCCTGAATTGGAATATCTTAAACAGTGCCGCACTGCTCTTGGTGGCCACCTGCCCGCCCGTAGAACAAAAGGAGATTCTCTTGACATTCCCTCATTAACAATTTTCGAACGATTATTACAGGAAACTGGAGAACGGGAAATATCCACAACTCAGGCACTTGTGCAGGCAATGACGTTATTGTGCAAAGATAAAAACATCGGCCAGCGGGTTGTTCCCATAGTGCCTGATGAAGCAAGAACATTTGGCATGGAGGGAATGTTTCGCCAAATCGGAATTTATGCGCACGAAGGACAAAAATACGAACCTGTCGATCGTGATCAATTAATGTATTACAAGGAGAATCAGAGCGGTCAATTATTGGAGGAGGGCATTACTGAAGACGGCGCCATGTCTTCCTGGATTGCTTCTGCGACGGCCTACAGCAATTCCGGAATGCAGATGATTCCATTTTATATTTTTTACTCGATGTTTGGATTTCAGCGGATTGGAGATTTAGTTTGGGCTGCTGGAGATATGCAGGCACGGGGATTTTTAATTGGCGCTACTTCCGGACGAACCACACTCAATGGTGAGGGTTTGCAACATGAAGATGGACACAGTCAAATCATGGCTGGAAATGTGCCCAACTGTGTTTCTTATGATCCGACTTTTTCTCATGAATTGATGGTGATTATGCAGAATGGAATGGAACGCATGTTTAAAAAACAGGAGAATGTTTTTTATTACATAACCACAATGAATGAAAATTATTCGCATCCGGGCTTAAGTAAAGGTCAGGAAAAAAACATTGTGAAAGGTATGTATTTGCTGCAAAAAGGTAAAAAGGGGGAAACGAGAGTACAATTGTTGGGTTCCGGATCAATTTTACGGGAAGCGATTGCTGCGGCAGATTTGCTGTCTGCAGATTTTAAGGTGGAGGCGGACATCTGGAGCTGTACCAGTTTCAATCAACTGAAGCGTGACGGCGATGATGTTTCACGCTGGAACATGCTGCATCCAGATAAAAAACCAAAAATGAGTCATGTTGAAAAATGTCTCTTAGACACAGACGGTCCTGTAGTTGCGGCAACAGATTATGTCAAACTTTTTGCCGACCAGATACGTGCATATGTACCTCGATCTTATTCTGTGCTTGGAACTGATGGATTTGGCAGAAGCGATTCACGTCAAGCCTTGAGAAAGCATTTTGAAGTAGACCGTTATTACATTGCAGTGGCATCGTTAAATGCTCTTATGGAAGATGGGAGTGTTTCATTCAAAACAGTAAATGCTGCCATCAAAAAATACGGAATTGACCCCAACAAAAATAATCCATTGATGTCCTGAGGAGAAACGCCATGAGTAGTATCAAAGACATACTTGTTCCTGACATAGGTGAATTCGATGCAGTAGAAGTTATTGAAGTTCTGGTTAAATCGGGAGACGCCGTTTCTGTTGAAGATCCGCTGCTCACAATGGAAAGTGATAAGGCCTCAATGGATGTTCCTTCTCCGTTTAGCGGTACAGTAAAGACTGTAAAAATAAAAGCTGGAGACAAAGTTTCACAAAACGACCTGATCCTTACTTTAGTGGTAAAAGAACTTGAAACTGCAGTTACGGAAACTTCTGCTGAAACAGAAAATTCTGAAGCAACTGCACCGGAAACTAAGGATATTGTTTCCACAAGAAAATCTGAATCAACAAGCTCTGGAGCTGTTTCCAAAGAACCGGCACGGCGTCCACCGCCAATAGTGATGTCGGTTAACCAGAAATCATTTTTGCGTGCACATGCCAGTCCTTCGAT
>ENA-ORDG01000929-ORDG01000929.1-marine-metagenome-genome-assembly--contig:-NODE-929-length-12622-cov-4.467278_pt1 | contig 12622 bp, 10 predicted proteins | sample MGYA00248629_ERZ508524 | MGnify/ENA primary metagenome ERZ508524 (study PRJEB26194, sample SAMN05421901) | marine metagenome | isolation source: East of Rio de Janeiro, Brazil, South Atlantic Ocean...
CCACCTGCTCGAATGGCCACAGGTGCCGGGCGTGACCGCCGAGGGCGCACGCTGGGAGAAGCTGCGCGAATTGCGCGAGAACGTGATGGAAGCGATCGAGCCGCTGCGGCGCGACAAGGTGATCCGTTCTGGTCTTGAGGCCGATGTCGTCGTGCCTGCGAATGCAGTGCCCGAGGGCTTCAGCGATGCCGACCTCGCCGAATTGTTCATCACCGCGTCAGTCACACGCGGCGATAGCGATGCGGTGACGGTGACGCGGACAGATGAAAACAAGTGCGGGCGCTGCTGGCGCCTGCTGCCCAGCGTCGCCGAGGATGGCGATTTGTGCGATCGTTGCGAAGATGTCGTCACGCAGCTGGACGGCGCAGCATGAGCCCCGTCCTGCGCCACCGCCTGGTCGGCTGCATCGTCGCGCTGCTGATCTTTGCAGTCGACCAGTGGAGCAAGAATTACGTCACCAAGACGCTCGGCATCGACCGTATCGGCGATGCGATGGAACTGCTGCCGATCTTCGACCTGCGCTTCACGCGCAATTTCGGTGTCTCGCTGGGCATGTTCGAGGCGACCAGTCCCGAAATGCGCTGGGGCCTCGTGGCGGTTACCGGGCTGATTGCACTGGTGGTGACCATCTGGATGTTGCGCGAGAAACTCCTCGGCGACATCCTCGCGCTGTCGCTGATACTCGGCGGGGCACTGGGCAACATCAAGGATCGCTACGATCTCGGATATGTCGTCGATTTCGCCGACCTTCATTTCGGCGAGTTTCGTCCCTTCCTGATTTTCAACGTCGCCGATGCGGCTATCACCATCGGCGTCCTCATCGTCCTTGCGCGGGCCTTTTTCATGCGCGACAAGGATGACGACGAGGTCGATGGCCTCATGAACACCAAGGCGGCCGACGCCGCGGAGAGCAAGTGATGAGTAAATTCACCCGTTTCGCCCTGATCGCCGGTCTCGGCGCCATGACCGCTGCCTGCGGCAGCGGCGGCCTGCTCAACCGTGATCGTCCCGACGAGTTCGCCGTCCAGCGGCAGGCCCCGCTGGTGGTTCCGCCCGATTTCAACCTCGTGCCGCCGCAGCCCGGTGCACCGCGTCCGGCTGAGGGCAGCGCGGCAGCGCAGACGCTCGAGGCCCTGTTCGGCGGTCCGCAGGCGCGCAGCAGCGTCGAGACCAGCGTGCTCGACCGCGCCGGCGCCGCCGCGCCCGGTATCCGCAGCGCGGTGGGGGATCCCGACACCGCCACGGTCGCCAAGGGCAGCGTGACCCGCGACATCATTGCCGCTCCCGAAGGCGACGGTGCCAGCGCAGTGGCCGTGATCCCGGGTTAGTTTTGTGTTTCGCACCGACATCCGTCGGTGCATCCTCGGGGCTATTCCTTCGCTTTGCTCCGGGCCCCTGTGGGCGGGCAGTCGCCCTTGCCTCGCCTTCGGCTCGGTTCCCATCGCCACCATGTCTGAATAGCGCAAGTCCCGTCCGCGACCAGCGGACGGCAAGGCCAATCGGCCGCCCGCAGCGGGCGCAGCTTGCTGCGCATCTAGCGAGGACGCACCGACGGATGTCGGTGCGAACACAAAAACTAGGCCCCGAGCTTTTCGCTCGTTTCGCTGCTCACCAGCAGCTTGTCGATCCGGCGGCCGTCCATGTCGACCACTTCGAAATGCCAGCCTTGGTCGGTGAAGTGATCGCCCTCATTGGGCAGCCGTTTCAGCACATGCAGCGCATAGCCCGCCGCGGTCCCGAACTCGCGGTCCTCGCCATATTCGATGCCCAGCCGGTCGGCGAGGACATCGGCCGATAGCGAACCCGACACCAGCAGGCTGCCATCGCCACGCTCGACGATCCCCGGCGCGTCGCCCGGATCCTGATCGCTGGCAAAATCGCCAACCAGCGCGGTGAGCAGATCGACCGGGGTTATGATCCCGTCGAGATGGCCATATTCGTCATGCACCATGGCCATTGCGACTTCGGCCTGCTGCAGCACGCGTAGTGCATCGACCGCATCGAGCTGGTCGGGCACCACCTCCGCCTTGATCATCAGGCTGGCGATATCGACTGGTTGCTTGGCGATAAGGCGCGAGAGGATGTCGCGCACCTTGACCACGCCGAGCACGCGGTCGGGCGACCCCTCGGCCACGGGCAGCAACGAATGCGGGCTCTCATCGAGCACCGCACATACCGCCTGTTCATCGGCATGGATGTCGATCCAGTCGACTTCCGTGCGTGGGGTCATCAGTTCGCGCACGGGGCGCTGGGCAAGCCGGACAACGCCCTGCAGCATCTGGTGCTGTTCGTGTTCGATGACGCCGCTGCGCGTGGCTTCGGCGAACAGCATGTGCAGTTCTTCGGCGGTGACGGCGCTTTGGCCGGCAGGGCGCACGCCCAGCAAGCGGATGAGGATCCCCGAGGACGCATCGAGCAACCACACCAGCGGCGCAGCCACTTTTGCCAGCAGCGCCATCGGACGTGCCATGACGATGGCAATGGGCGCGGCAGCGCGCAGGGCGACCTGCTTGGGCACCAGCTCGCCGACGACAAGGCTCAAATAGGTCGTCACGACAATCACTGTGGCGAAGCCGGCCTCTTCGGCCCAGCTTGCGGGAACGCCGAGCAACTCGAGGCGCTCCCCTACCGGCCCGCCGAGGCTCGCTCCGGAATAGGCGCCTGCGATGATCCCGATCAGCGTGATCCCGATCTGCACGGTGGAGAGGAACTTCCCCGGCTCGGCGGCCAGTTGCAACGCGATCTGGGCGCTACCGTTGCCCTGTTGCGCGGCCGTGCGCAGCCGCGCGGTCCGTGCCGAAACGATGGCCAGTTCGCTCATGGCGAAAACGCCGTTGAGCACGATCAGCCCTGCGATGATCAGCAGGTCGGTCCATGGAAAAGGTGTCACCCGCGCACGGCTAGCACAAATGTTTGGCGCTGCCAGCGTTTCCTGCTGTTTATCTGCCAGCCACGCGGAACGGCTCGCCGCTTGGGCGGTTTGATGGATTGTGACGCGGGTGGGCGCGTCCGCCATCACTCGCCCGGCGAGCGCCGCCTCAAGGCGTCGGACCGGAGACCTCAGAGGAGGAGAATTTATGAAGAAGTCGCGTATCATGACCGCCAGCCTCGCGGCGGTGTCGCTCCTGACAGTTTCGGCCTGCGTTACCGATCCCAACACCGGCGAACGCAAGGTTTCCCGTACCGTCCTCGGCACGGCCGGCGGCGCGCTTGCAGGTGGCCTGCTGGGCGGTGTCATCGGCGGCAAGACCGGTCGTATCATCGGTGCAGCTGCAGGCGGCGTCGCGGGCGGCGTGGTCGGCTACAACATGGATAAGCAGATCAAGGAACTCGAAGAGCAGACCGCGGGTTCGGGCGTCGATGTCAGCGAAACCGATGGCGGTGAAGCGATCCTCGTCAACCTTCCCGACGGCGTCACCTTCGCCACCGGCAGCTACACGATCTCGCCCGGTTTCCGCGACCTGCTCGATCGCGTGGCGTCCAGCCTTACGCAATATCCCAACAGCCTGATCGATGTTTACGGGCACACCGACACCGTCGGTTCTGCCGATTCGAACCAGCGCCTGTCCGAACAGCGCGCGCAGGCAGTCGCCAACTATCTGATTTCGCGCGGTGTCAATTCCTCGCGCATCCGCTGGATGGGCTTTGGCGAAACGCGTCTCAAGGTGTCGACGGGCGACAATGTCAACCAGCCGCTCAACCGGCGTGTCGAAATCAAGATCATCCCCTTCGATCAGCAGGATATCCAGGCCGCGCAGTCGCAGGGAATGTAAAACGGACGCTCTCTTCGGAGCATGCGAGGGGGTCGGCAGCGCGCCGGCCCCTTTTGCGTGGTCGCTAGCCCTCGGGGGTAGCGAGACGCTGCGCCAGACGCTCGACTGCCGCGGTATGGATATCGGGCGCGCTGACCAGGACACCGAAGGCCCGCGGATCGCGCTTGTTGTAATCGAGCTTGCGGCCATAGGCGTCGCTCACCGCAGCCCCCGCCTCACGTGCGATCATGCCCGCGGCAGCGATGTCCCATTCGAACCCCCAGCGCACGGTGGCGACCAGATCGGCCTCGTCCGCGGCGACCATGGCAATGCGCAGGGCGATCGAATTGGGCTGGTCGACCGTAACCAGGTCGGTGTCGGTCTTGGGCAGCGCATGTGCAGGTACGCGCGAGCCGGGAAATTCGCGTCGCATGGATGCGGTAAGCCGCTGGCCGTTTCTAAACGCCCCCTGCCCCGCCACCGCCTGCCAGGTTTCCCCGCGGGCGGGCGCGCACAGCGTCCCGATGAGCGGGCGCCCCCCGCTGATCAAGGCCACGGAGACCGCCCAGCCGCTACGGCCGCGGATGAAGTCGCGCGTCCCGTCCACCGGATCGACCAGCCAGATCAGATCATGGGCGAGCCGCGCCGGATCATCGGCGGTCTCTTCGGAAAGCCAGCCCGCGGACGGCAGCAACGCACCCAGTTCGCGCTTGAGGAAGGCGTCGACCGCAAGGTCGGCCTCGCACACCGGATCTCCGGGCTTTTTCTCCCACGCGTCCAGCGCGTTCCCCGCCCCCGGCCACAGGTCGTAGGCGATCCTCCCGGCTTCGGAGACGATGGATTCGAGGCGCTGGCTGTCGATCATGGGTATGCGCGCGCGCACTGCACCCGAAAGCGGGCCTTTTCAAGCGGGCTCAGACATGCTTATGGCCGCAGCGACTCTTATTCCCCCACGCGCGTCACGCGAAGGACGAAGGATTCTCATGAACATTCACGAATATCAGGCCAAGGAACTGCTTGCGAAATACGGCATCGGCATCCCCGCCGGCCATGCCGCTCTCACGGTCGAGGAAGCGGTCGAAGGCGCGAAGCAATTGCCCGGTCCGCTCTATGTCGTGAAGGCGCAGATCCACGCCGGCGGCCGCGGCAAGGGCAAGTTCACCGAACTCGGCCCCGACGCGAAGGGTGGCGTCCGCCTGTCGAAGAGCATCGAGGAAGTCGAGGCCAACGCCAAGGAAATGCTCGGCAACACTCTGGTCACCGTGCAGACGGGTGACGCGGGCAAGCAGGTCAACCGCCTCTACGTGACCGACGGCGTCGACATTGCCGAGGAATATTACCTCTCGATGCTGGTCGACCGTGCCACGGGCCGTGTCGCCATGATCGTTTCGACCGAAGGCGGGATGGACATCGAGGAAGTCGCGCATTCGACTCCCGAGAAGATCACCACGATCACGATCGACCCGGCGCAGGGCTTCATGCCGCACCATGGCCGCGCAGTGGCCTTCGCGCTCAAGCTGAAGGGCGATCTCAACAAGCAGGCGCAGAAGCTGGCCAAGCAGCTCTACACCGCTTTCATGGATCTCGATTGCGAGATGCTCGAGATCAACCCGCTGGTCGAAACCGAGGACGGCAATCTGCTCGTTCTCGACACCAAGATGAGCTTCGACGGCAATGCGCTGTTCCGTCACAAGGACGTCGAAGCGCTGCGCGACGAGACCGAAGAAGATCCGGCCGAAGTCGAAGCCAGCGAATACGACCTCGCCTACATCAAGCTCGACGGCAATATCGGCTGCATGGTCAATGGTGCCGGCCTTGCCATGGCGACGATGGACATCATCAAGCTGAACGGCGCCTTCCCCGCCAACTTCCTCGATGTCGGTGGCGGCGCCACCACCGAGAAGGTGACCGCTGCGTTCAAGATCATCCTCAAGGATCCCGCGGTCGAGGGCATCCTCGTCAACATCTTCGGCGGCATCATGAAGTGCGACGTCATCGCCAACGGTATCGTCCAGGCGGCGAAGGACGTGAACCTCTCGGTTCCGCTGGTCGTCCGGCTCGAAGGCACCAATGTCGAAGAGGGCAAGGCCATTCTCGACAATTCGGGCCTCGCGATCGTGAGCGCCGACGACCTAGGCGACGCCGCCAAGAAGATCGTCGCCGAAGTGAAGCAGGCCGCCTGATCGGCTGTACCACGGTTTGCCGCCCTCGTTTCGCCCGGGCCGTATGCTCGGGCACTCGGGGGCGGTCCGTCATGATTTCCCTTGATTGTCGCTGCCCCGCATTCTGATCGGGGCAGCCCGCGTCGCCGGGGCGACTAGCGAAGCCGTTTGAAGCGGAACACCAGTTCCCTGATTTCTTCTCCGTCGCTTTTCATCCGGACTGCCACCAGCATCGCGTCATCGCCATCGCAGCGATAAGTCAGCGCGCTGAAATAGGCCGCGCATTGGTCGATCGACAGCAGGGGGAAGGACAGCATGTCGTCCTTCTCCTCCCATCCGGTCAGATCGGCATTGAAATGCTTGAGCCGCACGACCAGCGAGCCCGCCTCTTCCGCAACATACATATGCTCGGTGAACATGATTTCGCCCGCGGCGGTTTGCTGCACGAAGGTTCCGACCATTGTCGCGCTGCTGGCGGGTAGCCAGCTCTCGTAAGCGCGCGCGCCGCCAATACCCTCGCCGACCCACTGGCCGAGCATCCAGTCCAGCTGCGCTACCGTAGCGGGCGGCGGGTTATGGCCTTCGGGGGCTAGACGGGTTTCCTGCCCCATCGCGGGCGACGCGAGGAATGCCAGCATTGCAAATAGGATCGCTCGAGCGCGCATGGCATGCTCCCTGCCGAAAGCCGGAAACTATTCGCCAGCAAGGCCATAGTAAAGATGCACGCCCGCCTCTCTTGACCCGTGCCGCGCGCAACGCGAGGGAATGGCGAAAATGCCCTGAAACCGGCGGCTGCTCAGCTTGACGTTTACGTAAACGCGAGCTAGGCGAAGCCTACAGATTCTATCGAGAGGAAGGTATCGCATGAAAATCCTCGTCCCCGTGAAGCGGGTGATCGATTACAACGTCAAACCGCGGGTCAAGGCCGATGGTTCGGGCGTGGACCTTGCCAACGTAAAGATGAGCATGAATCCCTTCGACGAAATCGCCGTCGAGGAAGCCATCCGCATCAAGGAAGCGGGCAAGGCCGAAGAAATCATCGCGGTCAGCATCGGCCCGGCGAAGGCGCAGGAAACCCTGCGCACCGCGCTTGCCATGGGCGCCGATCGCGCAATCCTCGTCGAGACCGATGACGAGGTCGAACCGCTCGCCGTGGCCAAGATCCTCAAGGCGGTTGCGGAGGAAGAACAGCCCGGTCTGGTCATGCTCGGCAAGCAGGCGATCGACGACGATTCGAACCAGACCGGCCAGATGCTGGCTGCCCTCATGGGCCGTCCGCAGGGCACCTTCGCCAACACGGTCGAAGTCGAAGGCGACAGCGTCACGGTGAAACGCGAGGTCGATGGCGGCCTGCAGACCGTCAAGCTGACGCTTCCCGCGATCGTCACCACCGACCTGCGTCTGAACGAACCGCGCTATGCATCGCTTCCGAACATCATGAAGGCGAAGAAGAAGCCGCTCGACACCAAGAGCCCGGCCGACTTCGGGGTCGATACCGCACCGCGCCTGACCACGACGAACGTCTCCGAACCGCCCGTCCGCCAGGCTGGCGAGAAGGTCGAGGACGTCGATGCGCTGGTCGCCAAGATCAAAGCGCTCGGCATCGCCTAAGCCATTCGGACGAGAAGGAAGACTGACATGAAAACCCTCGTTTGGGTCGAACACGACAACAAGAGCCTCGCCGATGCAACGCTTGCCGCAGTCACCGCTGCGGGCAAGCTGGGCGAAGTCCACCTGCTGGTCGCCGGTGCCAATTGCCGCGCCGTGGCCGACGAAGCCGCAAAGATCGCAGGAGTGGGCAAGGTTCACCTCGCTGACGACGCCGCATATGAAAATGCGCTGGCCGAAAACGTTGCCCCGCTGATCGCCGAGTTGATGGCGGACCATGACGCATTCGTCGCGCCTGCAACCACCACCGGCAAGAACGTCGCCCCGCGCGTTGCTGCGCTGCTCGACGTGATGCAGATATCGGATATCCTCTCGGTCGAAGGCGAGAAGAGTTTCACGCGCCCGATCTATGCCGGCAATGCGATCGCCACGGTCGAATCGTCCGATGCGAAGCTGGTGATCACCGTCCGCGGCACCGCCTTCGAGAAGGCCGCCACCGAAGGTGGTTCGGGTGCCGTGGAGGAAGTCTCGGGCCCGACCGATGCAGGTCTTTCGAGCTTCGTCAGCGAAGAGATCGCGGAGAGCGATCGTCCCGAACTGACCAGCGCCAAAGTCATCGTCTCGGGTGGTCGCGCGCTGAAGGATTCGGAAACCTTCGAGCAGGTCATCACCCCGCTTGCGGACAAGCTGGGAGCCGGTATCGGCGCCAGCCGTGCTGCGGTTGACGCGGGTTACGTGCCCAATGACTACCAAGTCGGGCAGACCGGCAAGATCGTCGCTCCCGAGGTCTACATAGCGATCGGCATCTCGGGCGCCATCCAGCACCTTGCCGGGATGAAGGACTCCAAGACGATCATCGCGATCAACAAGGATGAAGACGCCCCGATCTTCCAGGTGGCGGATATCGGCCTCGTGGCCGACCTCTTCAAGGCTGTGCCGGAGTTGACCGAGAAGCTCTGAGCAAACGGTTCACTGACAATGCGAAGGGCGGGCCGAAAGGTCCGCCCTTTTCGTATCAGATCACATAGATATCGAGCGTGTGAATGGTCATCCCCACCAGGCCGCCGACAAGCGTGCCGTTGATACGAATGAACTGAAGATCGCGCCCGACCGCGCTTTCCACCCGGTCGGTGATGGTCTGTGCATCCCAACGCTTGACCGTTTCGGACACGAGCCGGACGATCTGGTCTCCATAGCGCGTGGCCACGCCCACCGCGGTCCGGCGCGCGAACCGGTTGACCTGCCGCTGGAGCCGCTCGTCATCGCGCAGTGCTGCACCCAGTTCGCCGAGGGTTTCCCCGATATAATCATGCCCCGTCGAACCGTTCGAGCTTCGTATCGATTCGATGAGATTGGCGCGCAGCCGTTCCCAGACTCCCTGCCACCAGTCGCCGATAGCTGGATTTTCAAGCAGCTCCTGCTTCATGCGCTCGATCCGCTCGCGCATCTCGGGGTCTTCGCGCAGGCCGTGGGCCAAATCCTGCAGACCTTCCTCGATCTTGCTGCGTAGCGGGTGGTCGGGATCGACCAGAACTTCGGCAAGCAGTTTGTAGAGGCCGTCGAGAACCGAATTGGCGAGACGTTCGTCGAGACCGGTAAAACGGAGCACCGCGTTTGCCCGCTTGTGGACCATGTCACGCACCAGCGTTTCGTTATCCTCGAGCACCAGTCCGGCCCAGCGGATGATCTTGTCGATCAGCGGTCGGTGGCGGCCATCGGCGATCATTGCCTCAAGCATCCCGCCGAGAAGTGGCGCGACCTCCAGCTTCGCCAGCTGGGTCTTGAGCCCTGTCCGGACCTGCGTGCCAAGCCGTTCGGGATCGAGCGATTCGAGCACCTCGACCGCAAGCTCGCCCGCGCCCGCACGGATGCGCGAATCCTGCGTTGCCCGCGGGTCTGCGAGATAACCGCCCACCGCCTGTGCAAGATTCATCGAACCCATGCGCCGTCCGACCACGGCGGGGGTCAGGAAATTGTCGCGCAGGAAGCCCGCCATGGTATCGGCGATGCGATCCTTGTTCTCGGGAATGATCGCCGTGTGCGGGATCGGCAGGCCAAGCGGACGCCGGAACAGCGCGGTGACCGCAAACCAGTCGGCCAACCCGCCGACCATTGCCGCTTCGGCGAAGGCATGTAGATAGCCCCACGCCGGATGCACATCGAGATAGCGCCCCGACCACAGGAACAAGGCGGCCATCAGCACGATGAGCCCCGACGCAGTACGGCGCATCATCCTCGCCCTGTCGGGCGCGATCGTGGCACTGCGCGCGGGTAGCAGGTTACTCACTCGGCGGGTTCGAGCCCCGGTTCGTCGGTCCCATCGCCCGGCAGCCCTTTCCGATCATCGCCTTCCTTGTAGGTCAGCAGCCGGTTGCGCAGCCAGGGCCCGGCGCGCTTTTCGAAGCCGTCCGCTAGGCTGAAGCCGGCAGGAACGATGAGCAGGGTAAGCAGTGTCGACAGGATAAGCCCGCCGATCACGACCGTGCCCATCGGAGCGCGCCACGCGCCGTCACCCGAGCCCAGCACGCCTGAGAGAGCCGTGGGCACCATGCCCGCTGTCATTGCGACGGTGGTCATGACGATCGGTTGTGCACGCTTGTGCCCCGCATCGATGATCGCGTGGAGCTTGCGCGTACCCTTGTCCATCTCCTCGATCGCGAAATCGATCAGCAGAATCGAGTTCTTCGAGACGATGCCCAGCAGCAGGAGGATACCGATATAGACCGGCATCGACTGCGGCTGGCCGAACAGCCAGACGAGCAGGATGCCACCAAGCGGTGCGAGCGCGAGGCTGGTCATGTTTACCAGCGGGCTCATCAGGCGCTTGTACAGCAGCACCAGCACGGCAAAGACCAGCAAAACGCCCGAGACGATGGCGATGCCGAGGCTGGTGACCAGTTCCTGCTGCCATTCGTCTTCGCCCACGACGTCGCGGATCACGCCCTGCGGCAGATCCTGCAGAACGGGCAACGCATCGATTTCCGCCTGTGCTTCGCCCTTGACGACGCCCTGCGCGAGATCGGCCCCCACCAGCACGCGGCGGTTCTGGTTGTAGCGCTGAATGGTCGTCGGGCCCGAACCGAAGGACACATCGGCGACGCGCGAAAGCGGGACCGAGCCGCCGCTCGCAGTCTGGACCGGCAGGTTCTTGATCGTATCGAGGTCTTCGCGCGAACGCTCCGGCAGCTTGACCCGGATCGGAATCTGCCGATCGGACAGCGAGAACTTCGCTGCGTTCTGTTCGATCTCGCCCATGGTGGCGATGCGGATGGTCTGACTGAGCGCAACCGTGGTGACGCCCAGCTCGGCAGCGATGTCTTCGCGCGGCTCGATGATGAGTTCGGGCCGGTTGATGTCCGCGCTGATGCGCGGTGCGACCAGCATGTCGATACCCTTCATCTGCTCGACCAGCGTTGCGGCTGTCTCGTTGAGCAGGTCGGGGTCCGAACCGGCCAGCATCACCGTCATGTCACGCCCCGAACCGAACCCGCCCGATTGCGAGGCAAAACGCACGCGCGCGTCGGGTATCTGGGCCAGCGTGGGTGCCAGCGCACGTTCGAATTCGATCGAGCTGCGCTCGCGATCGGGCTTGAGCGTCACGTAAAGCGTGGCCTGCCCTTCGCGGACGCGTTCGAGCGCGAGTTCGACTTCCTGCTGCTCATACAGGATGTCGGCGACTTGGTCGGTCACGCGTTCGGTCGTCTCCAGCGTGGTCCCGGGAACCATCTCGATCTCGACCCTGCTGTTCTCGTCATCGATATTGGGCTGGAACTGCGAGGGCACGATGCCGAACAGCAGGATCGTCAGCAGCAGCGAGAAATAGCCCACGCCGAGCATCCACACGCGATGGTCGAGGAAGCGCGCGTAGAGATACTGCCACGCCTGCGCCATGTGACTGCCGAACAGCCGAGCGATAAAGCCGGCCAAGCGGAAGAAGGCCAGCGTCGCGAAAAGACCGATTGCGAGCGCCAGTGCCAGTTGCACGAGGCCTATGAGCGTGACGACGAGCTTTACGAAGCCGCGCGGTTCGGGATCACCGCCCGTTATGAGCTCCGGCAGCTCGAGCCCCTGAATCAGGTCCGACGCGGTGAATGTCGCCATAGCAGACACAGCCAGCGCACCGAGCACCACCAGCAGCAGCGAGAGGATATAGAGCCAGCGCCGCCGCGGGCTCTCCACTTCTTGCCGCGCGGCATACATCTTGCCGCGGTCGAGCGACCAGCGCAGCACGTTCATATAGCGGTCCATCATCGGACCTTCGCCATGCGCGGCCTGCCCCTTCGCTTTCAGGAAATAGGCTGCCAGCATCGGCGTGATCATGCGCGCGACCGCGAGCGACATCAGCACTGCGACCACCACGGTGAAACCGAAATTCTTGAAGAACTGGCCGGAAATGCCGGGCATGGCACCGACTGGGAAGAACACGGCGACGATACAGAAGCTGGTCGCAACCACCGGCAGCCCGATCTCGTCGGCTGCATCGATCGACGCCTGATAGGCGGTCTTGCCCATGCGCATGTGTCTGACGATGTTCTCGATCTCGACGATTGCGTCATCGACCAGCACCCCGGCAACCAGCGCCAGCGCCAGCAGCGAAAGCTGGTTCAAGTTGAAGCCCAGCAGATCCATGAACCAGAAGGTCGGGATCGCGGACAGCGGGATGGCGACCGCGGAAATCGCGGTTGCACGCCAGTCGCGCAGGAAGAAGAACACCACTACCACGGCGAGGATGGCGCCCTCGATCATGGCGGCCATGGCGCTTTCGTACTGCTCCTTGGTGGATTTTACCGTGGTGAACAGCGGGATGAACTTCACCCCGGGGTTTGCCGCTTCGATCTCGGCGATCTTTTCCAGCGCCTCGTCGAAGACGGTAACGTCGGAAGCGCCCTTGGCGCGGCTCATCGCGAAATTGACGACTTCCTTGTCGCGCACCTTGCTGATCGAAGTGCGTTCCGAATAGCCGTCGCGGACCGTAGCGACATCGGCGAGCTTGACCGTACGCCCGCCGCCGAGCTGGATCTGGCGCTGGCTGAGCGCATAGGCATCGTCGCTATTGCCGAGGACACGGACCGACTGGCGCGTCCCGCCAACCTCGGCCAT
>ENA-ORDG01000930-ORDG01000930.1-marine-metagenome-genome-assembly--contig:-NODE-930-length-12622-cov-2.516939_pt1 | contig 12622 bp, 13 predicted proteins | sample MGYA00248629_ERZ508524 | MGnify/ENA primary metagenome ERZ508524 (study PRJEB26194, sample SAMN05421901) | marine metagenome | isolation source: East of Rio de Janeiro, Brazil, South Atlantic Ocean...
TAACTGGGACCCGGAAGAATACAGCGGCGGCCGCAATTTCGGCCATCTCGCCTACCGGGTGGAGGATATCTACGCGACCTGCGAGCGGTTGCGCTCCGCCGGGGTGACGATCAACCGCCCCCCGCGCGACGGGCACATGGCCTTCATCCGATCGCCCGACGGAATCTCGATCGAGCTGCTCCAGAAGGGCGAATCGCTGCCCCCGCAAGAGCCGTGGGCGTCGATGGAAAACACCGGGACCTGGTAACCGGATCGGGAATTGCGCCCCGATTGCCACACATCCGAAAAATTGCAGTGGGCGGGGAACCCTGCGGAATCGCTGGGCTTGAGCGTGGTTCGCGATCGCTCCCTTTTGTTCCCACAGGAATCTCGGGAACGGGACTCACGAGGCGTGCATTTTTCGCGGCATGATGCACTTCGGTGCCCCAATCAGGAGTTGACCAATGTCGAGCATGCCTTTTCGTAGCAGCCGTCCGGACAGCTGGACCACCCCTCAGCCGCACACCGACGCAACGATGCGGATGATGAAGTACGGCAAGATCCAGCCGATGCACCAGCCGACCTTCTGGGAACGGCTTTTCGGCGCGGTCTGACAACCGCGACAACCCGAATGAAAAGGGCCGGGGCGCTATGTGCGCTCCGGCCCTTTTCGTTGCTTGGGGTGTAGCTGCCCTAATATTCCTCGGGCTCTTCCGGCGTGTCCGCGTGGAAGTCCTTGCCCGCCGTCCGGTTGCCGCGGGCCAGCGCAAAGACCACGCCCGAGAGCAGCAGGAGGCCGAGCAGGTTGGGCAGCACCATCAGCGCGTTGGCGATGTCGCCCATGCGCCAGATCAGGTCGCTCTCGCGGCTCGCACCGATGAAGATGCCCACGCACCACAGCACTCGCCAGATCCGGTGGAGGATCTTCTCCCCGCCCAGTGTCGATCCGGGAATGCGATCGTAGAGGAAGGTGATCGCCCGCTCGCCGTAATAGCTCCAGGTCAGCAGGGTGGTGAACACGAACAGCAGCAGTGCGAGGCTGGCGACCAGCGTGCCCAGCGGAATGCTGCCGATCGCGAAGGGGAAGGCGGCGGCAAACGCGCCGCTGGTCACAGCGAAGCCATCCAGATCCGCCTGCCACGCATGCAGCACCGGCTGGCCTGCGTGGCTGAAGTTGCCTTCCACGGTCAGGATCACCAGCGCGGTCATGGTGCAGATCACGATCGTGTCGATGAAGGTGCCCAGCATCGCCATGCGGCCCTGGAACTCCGGATCGTCGGTCTGCGCGACCGCGTGCGCGATCGGGGTCGAGCCCTGGCCTGCCTCGTTCGAGAACAGCCCGCGTGCGACGCCTGCGCGGATGGCGAGGATCACCGCGGCACCCACGACCCCGCCGCTGGCCGACTGCACGTTGAACGCGCCGCCGAAAATGCGGCCGAAGGTTTCGGGGATGTCCTGGATGTTCAGCGCAATCGCGATGATCGCCATGACGATATAGGCCAGCGCCATGATCGGCACGACGCTCTCGGCGACGCGGCCGATCGACTTGATCCCGCCGATGATGACGATGAACACGAGGATCGCGACGATCAGCCCGCCGAGCCATTCCTGAATGCCGAACAGTTCGTTCAAGCCGTCGGCGACCGCGTTCGCCTGGATCGCGTTGCCGGTGACGAGGCCGCTGATCAGCGTGCCGATGCAGAAGAACACCGCGAGCCAGGTCCACTTGGGGCCAAGGCCCATCATAATGTAGCTCATCGGGCCGCCGCGATAGGTGCCCTCACTGGTGGTTTCGCGATAGCGGATCGCCAGCGCGCCCTCGGCAAAGGCCAGCGCCATGCCGAACAGCGCGGTGACCCACATCCAGAAGATGGCGCCCGGCCCGCCCAGCGCGATCGCGGTCGCGACGCCGGCAAGGTTGCCCGTGCCGACCTGACCGGAAAGCGCGGTGGAGAGCGCGGCGAATGGCGAAATCTCGCCCGCGCCGCCTTTCTTGCGGCCAGCGAACAGGTTTTTCACCGCCGATCCCAGGTTGGTGATCGGATAGAACCTGAGGCCGATCATGAACCACAGGCCTGCGCCCAGCAGCACGATCGCGAGCGGCGGGAAGGGCAGCACCTCTACCCCGTCCCAGGTTCCGCCCCAGATAAAATCTGCGACATTGGTCACCGGGCCGAGCAGTCGCTCGTCCAGCGTCATCTGCGGATCCGCAGCCATATTCGAATTTCCCCCTGATGCGTCCCTTGAAGCGCGGGAGGCTATAACCGCGTGCCGGGCAGCGCAACGCATTTTCCCCGGTGCTTGCGTTTGCGCGTAAGCGGGCCTAGATGCGACCGGGTCTCTCGACATCGAAGCCGCAGACCCGCCCTCACGATCAGCCGATCATGAAGGCGATCCCGGCTTCCCGGAAGAGACGCGAAATTCTGGTTCGACACTCATCAGGTGGAAACGGCGGACATGGCCGAAAGCAAAGCCCAAACGAAGAAGCGCAGGACATCTCCCGGCGAATTCTTCAATCAGGTCAAGGCCGAGACGAGCAAGGTCGTCTGGCCGACCCGTCAGGAGACGGTCCAGACCGCGATCTTCGTCAGCATCCTGGTGCTGATCCTTTCGCTCTTCTTCCTCGGTATCGATACGCTCTTCGGCGCCGTCGTCCGCTTCCTTCTCACGCTCGCCTGAGGCCCGCAGACAATCAATGGCACGCTGGTACATCATTCACGCCTATTCCGGTTTCGAGAACAAGGTTCGCGACGCGATCATCTCCGAGGCTGAGCGCCTCGGCCTTTCCGAAGGGGTCGAAGAGGTCGAAGTCCCGACCGAGACCGTGACCGAGCTCAAGCGCGGCAAGAAGGTTCAGGTCGAACGCAAGTTCATGCCCGGCTACGTGCTGGCCAAGCTGAACATGACCGACGATATCTATCACCTGGTCAAGAACACGCCCAAGGTCACCGGCTTCCTCGGCGCGGGCAACAAGCCGCAGGCGATTTCCGAGAAAGAGGCCGCACGCTATTTCGGCGGGGTGGAAGAGGCGAAGGCCGCACCCAAGCAGCAGGTTTCGATCGATTACGAGATCGGCGATCAGGTCAAGGTGCTCGACGGGCCCTTCGCCAGCTTCAACGGCGTGGTCGAGGAACTCGATTTCGACAAGTCGAAGGTCAAGGTTTCGGTCTCGATCTTCGGCCGTGCGACCCCGGTCGAACTCGACTTCGAACAGGTCGAACTGGTCAAGTAAGCCGCTGCCGGGCGCGTTGGATGAAAACGCGGCCCGGCATCTGCAATCGCAAGAAACGCTTCGCCAGCCGGGAGGCTGCCGAACGGGTGGCGCAGACCGCACCCTTCACGCTGCGTGCCTATCGCTGCGAGCTGTGCCGCCAGTTCCATCTGACCAGCCGGACCAAGGGGATGCAGATCCCGCGCCACGAACTGGGGCGGCCCGAACTCCGGCATTCCTGAAGCTGCCCGGCTAGCTCAGCCAGCCCAGGCTCTCGCTGTAGGCAAGGCTGAGCATCAGCGTGTCGACTGCCGCGTGGGCGAGGATGCAGGCCCACAGATTGCCGCGATTGGCGATCCGCAGCCAAGCGAGGAACAGCCCGACCGTCGGGGCCACCAGCACCCCGCCAAGCCCCTGATAGAGATGCGCCAGCCCGAAGATCGCGGCCTGGATGATCGCGGCGGGCCACTTCGCACCACGCATTCCGCGCAGTCGCATCAGCCGGTCCATCAGGAACCCGCGATAGAGCAGTTCTTCGCCGAAACCTGCGGCAAACCACGCGACCAGCACGATCCACAGCGCGAAGCTGACCGGGCCGGCCGTTGCCAGATCGGTGATCATCGAAATGTCGACCTTGGGCAGGTCCAGCGCATCGATCGCCATCCCGCCCAGTCCGAACAGCGCGACGATGCCTCCCAGGCCCAGCGCCGCCAGCCCCAGCGTGCGCCGCGGATTGACCGGCGGGCGGATGCTCCACGCGTGGCGCAGGCAACCGTCGGAGGCCAGCCAGGCGCGCGCCACGATCAGCGCGGCGAGCATGCTGAGCACTGCGCTGGACAGCAGCATGGGATTGGTCATCACGAAATTGTGCGCGGCCCCGCCGCTCGCCAGCAGAAATGCGAAGGGCACTGCGACCGAGACGCCAAGGTAAACCCCGGCGACGGTGGCAAGCTGAAGCACGAACCGCAGCCAGCTGAGGCGGCGAAGGCGGTTTCTGGCGAGGGAGCGCTGCTTCATCTAGTCCTATACGTGTAGGATTGCCGACGGTTTCGCAACCGCCCGCTGGCCCCGGCGGCTTTCCTACTGCGACCCGCTCTGCAATGATCGGCGCGGTGTTCCTTCAGGGACGATCGCGGTTCGGAAAAAGAAGCCTGCCACGGGGTCCATGTGTCACCCCAGGGTGAAGGGCGGCTTGGGCAAAGGTTTGATTGTCAGGGCCTTGGAGCGGATCGGTCCAAGGTTGGTCCAGGGTGACACATGGGTGACACATGTCACCTGTCGCCGGGGCAGAAGCCCTTGCCTGAACCGGGCTGCTAACGCCTCGGAGCAATGGCTTGCCAGGCGGCGAATCGCTTGCATTTCGCGGCAAAATCGCTATCTGCGCCGCTTCCCGAGCACAGCTTTGGAAAACCCCATGCGGGAGGCGATCCCTGGATCGCCGCTCACCGCTTACCATGAGCGTGGTGCGAAATCGCTACGCGACAGTGAGAAAAGGAGGCCTCTCATGGCCAAGAAGATCGAAGGTTACATCAACCTTCAGGTGCCCGCCGGCACCGCCAACCCCTCGCCGCCGATCGGCCCTGCGCTGGGTCAGCGCGGCGTGAACATCATGGAATTCTGCAAGGCGTTCAACGCCGCGACGCAGGACCTTGAAAAGGGTGCTCCGATCCCGACCAAGATCACGGTCTATGCGGATCGCAGCTTCACCTTCGTCACGAAGTCGCCGCCCGCCAGCTTCCTCATCAAGAAGGCGATGAAGATCAAGTCGGGCTCCAAGGAGCCGGGCAAGAACATCATCGGCTCGATCAAGACCAGCCAGCTGGCCGAGATCGCCGAGACCAAGATGAAGGATCTCAACGCGAACGACATTGACCAGGCGGTCAAGATCATCGCCGGTTCCGCCCGTTCGATGGGCATCGAAGTGGTGGAGGGTTAACCGATGGCTACTTTGAGCAAGAAGCAGAAGACGCTGGCCGAGAAGCTGGACGCCGAAAAGCTGTACACCTTTGACGAAGCGCTTTCGACGCTGCGCGAGCACAAGGCGAAGTTCGACGAGACCGTCGAAGTCGCGATGAACCTCGGCGTCGATCCGCGCCACGCAGACCAGATGGTCCGCGGCATGGTTTCGCTCCCCTCGGGCACCGGCAAGACCGTGCGCGTCGCCGTGTTCGCCAAGGGCGACAACGCCGATAAGGCTCTGGCTGCCGGCGCCGACAAGGTTGGCGCCGAAGACCTGATGGAAGACATGCAGGCCGGCAATCTCGATTACGACCGCGTGATCGCAACGCCGGACATGATGGGTGTCGTCGGTCGCCTCGGTAAGGTGCTGGGTCCCAAGGGCCTGATGCCGAACCCGAAGCTGGGCACCGTGACCCCGAACGTGGAACAGGCCGTGAAGGACGCCAAGGGCGGCCAGGTCGAATTCCGCGTGGAAAAGCAGGGCATCATCCACTCCGGCCTCGGCAAGCTGTCGTTCAAGGACGAAGAGCTGAAGACCAACTTCAAGGCTTTCACCGACGCGATCGTCAAGGCGAAGCCTTCGGGCGCGAAGGGCAAGTACCTCAAGAAGGTCACCCTGACCTCCTCGATGGGCCCGGGTCTGAAGATCGACCTGAGCGAAGTCGAAGGCGCGTAAGCCTTTTACTTCACTGGAAATTTCAGGAGGCCGGGGCGGAAACGCTCCGGCCTTTTGCTATGCCTTGAGCAGCCTGCGCGCCGAAGCCAGCGAGCGATTGCCCTGCACCAGCACCTTGCCCCGGGCGACGCCCGCATCAAAACTGGCCCGCGCACCCAGCAGCAGGCGGTTGGCGAGGGTCGGTCGCAGCAGCACGAAGGAACAGCAGGCAATGGCGTGTGTGCCGAACAGCGCCTTGTGCGCGCCTTCCCCCTCGGTGAAATCGAAGAAACGGAAGCGCTCTTCCTCGAACAGCATCCGCAGTGCCTCCATCTGCAGCACCGTCCCGGCGGACAGCCCTGCATGCGCGGGATCATAGCCGAGATGGGCATATACCAGCGTGTCCCCGCGCACCGGCAGCGACAGGTACGCGACGGGCTCGCCATGCAGAAACAGCAGGAAACACCGCATCCGGTCAGCCGCAGCATCGGCCAGCATCGTGGCCCGCGCCTGCTCGCTATCGGGCAGCCCGGCATCGAGCAACCGCGCCTGATAGGTCTTTTCCGACAGCGGCAGAGCCAGATCGAGAAAACGCGCGACCTCCTCCGGCGTGCAATAGCTGCGCACATCGAGCGTGCCGCCATCAGCCTGCGCGAACTTGCGCGACTTGCGCCGCAGCGTGCTGCGCGTCTTGCTCGAAAAGCGGGTGAGGTAATCGTCGAAACTGCCGTCCATCGCGATGTAGTGGCGGCGGAAATCCTCGCGTGCGCCCACGATATGACCGGGAAAGCGCGCCGCGATTGTGTCTGCCATGGCCACCGGCGCGGACAGGACACGTACTCCGTCGGCAGTCCCGTTTGCGTGGTCAGGCGTGCGCCCTACCAGCGCGTCTTCGAGTGAAAAGGCCAGCGGCGTGAGCATGCGCCTGGCTGAGAACAGCCGCCGCGCGCCCAGCGTGAAGGCGATCTGGACCGGCTCGGCGGCCATTACTGCGCGCCGTAGAGCGTGTTCGAAACCGCCTGTTCGGCATAGCGCAGGCCCACCGTCCACGCGCTGGCCGGGACCGGGCGGGGCATCTCCGAGCGCCGGAAGACCCTGACCGGGGGCGACTGGGTAAAGTCTGCGGTCCACAGACCATCGGTCTCTGCTAGGAAGCGGCACAACCCCTCGAAGCGATTGCGCACGACCTTGTTCACCGCGAGGCTGCGGCGGTTGATAAGCTCGAAACTGTGCGAGACGATGGTGAAGCAGGTCATCCGCCCGTCGCGGGCATGGAGCAGAGCTGCCTCCATCTCCTTCAGCGAAAGCGCGGTGATCTGCGCATGCCGAACACCGCCGCCGATATCGCCGACGCAGGACACCGGCACTTCGACAATGCCCTCGTATAACAGCGGCTGGGTGTCGGTTGCGCGCAGATCCAGCGCGCTGTCACCATCGGAGATGCCAGGGGTATGGCTGCTGTCGTAGTGCAATCCGATCTCGTTCAGCGCGCGCAGGGTATCGCGGTTCGCCCCATAATTGCCCGCGCGGAAGGCGACTGGCACCGGAGCCCCTGCCGCCACCAGCGTGTCGCGTGCCCATTCGAGGATGCGGCATTGCTCCTCGAACGCGAAGTCCTTGATATTGCGTCCGGCCAGTCCGTCGAATGGTCCGCCTGCCGGGGCCAGCCCAAGCCACTCGGTGTGGCAATGCAGTTGCACCTCCTGCCCTGCGGCGAGGATCGGTGCGACCACATCCTCGATCGCGCCAACGCCCCAGATCAGCGCAGGCATCGGATCGACGAAGAACACCGCGCGCTGGCCGTATTGCTCCAGCAACTCCAGCTTGTGGGTGATCCCGGCAGGCCCATCGGGGGTGATGCATGCGATCGATCGCGCGAAGTTCTCCGCCCGATCGACCCGGCATGGCCGATGCGGCAGGGCGGCCGAATACTCGGTGTCGATGGTGAGGTAGACGCTGGTCATGGCATGCGCAGGTTAGCCACGTTTCGGTTAAGACGCGGTTCGCGTCTCCCTTGCGGCGTCAAATCCCGCCCGCGACCGGCGCGTGGCCTGCCTCGCTCAGGCTGTCGCGCAGGTCCTTTGCGCATGCCGCCAGCGCTTGCGCATCGGTCGACCGGATGACGAAGTTCGCGCCGACCGTGCCTTCGCGGAAGAACGGGTAGCTGCCGATCTGGCAATCCTCGTGCGCCTTTTCGATCTTGCGCAGCAGGCCCGCAACCTCGCTCTCGGCGGTCCAGCAGCCCATCGTTTCGCTGAGCAGCGGGGCACCGCCTTCAAGCGTGCCGGTCAACGCGTCGAGCATGCCTGCGGTGATGTGCGGCACGCCGGCCATCAGGAATACGCTGCCGATTCTGATCCCGGGCGCGCCGGACATGCGGTTGGGAATCAGTTCGGCCCCTTCGGGCACCCGGGCCATGCGCAGCCGGTCTTCGGTCAGGCCGCCCGGCTTGTCCGTGTAATAGCGTTCGAGGATCGCCCGCGCTTCGGGGTGGATCACCACTTCGCGGCCCAGCGCGGCGGCAACTGCGTCCACCGTGATGTCGTCATGGGTCGGCCCGATCCCGCCGGTGGTGAACAGGTAGTCGTTGGCGCTGCGCAGCGCGTTCACCGCCTCTACGATCCGGTCCTGCACGTCGGGCACCACGCGCACTTCGGCCAGGCGGATGCCCTGCACCTGCAGCCATGCGGCGACCTGCGCGATGTTCTTGTCATGGGTGCGGCCGGAGAGGATCTCGTCGCCGATGACGACCAGCCCTGCGGTCCAGATACGTTCGCTCATAATGCTCTCAGGTGGTGCTGCCGGCGGTGGTCGTCCGGGCGGGTGCGGCGTCGCTCGCCGGGGCGTGGGGCAGCGCGCGGAAGTGCAGGATACCATCGTCGACCGGATCGCTCTTCATCTGCTTGCGGTCGACCCGGTAGTCCTGATTGAGCCGCCACGGGAAGCCGACCGCGTTCTTCGGCATGATCGCCTTTGAGCGCTGGATGTAGCCGGACGAGAAATCGAAGATGTCGTCCTCCTCCAGCGCGGCCTCGTCTGCCGCCGAGAGAGCGGGCACCGCGATGTCCATGCCCTTGGCGTCCATCATGTTCAGCACATCGCACACATAGGCCGCGTTGAGGTCCGCGCGCAAAGTCCAGCTGGCGTTGAGATAGCCGAACACCACCGCGAGGTTGGGCAGGTTCGAGAACATGCACCCCTTGTAGTAATAGCGCTGCGAGAAATCGACCGCCTCCCCGTCAACCGAGATCGCGATCTTGCCTGCCACGGCCAGCTTCAGCCCGGTCGCGGTAACGACGATGTCCGCGCGAATCTCCCGGCCGTCCTCCAGCACCACCGCGTCCTTTGCGAAGCGGGCGATGCGCCCGGTGACGACCTCGGCCTGCCCACTCTTGATCGCCTCGAACAGGTCCGCATCGGGCACCAGGCACAGGCGTTGATCCCACGGATCGTAAGGCGGGGTGAAAGCTGCCTCGTCGTACTTGTCGCCCAGATGTTCCTGCATCTTCTTGGTCAGGAACTCCTTGACCTTCTCCGGCTGACTCTGCGCGCGCTTGAAGCCGACATCCTGCATGACCACGTTTTTCCAGCGGGTGATCCTGTAGGCGGTTTCCTCGGGCAGGACCTTGCGCAGGAAATTGGCGAGCCCGTCGCGCGCGGGGCGGCTGAACATCCAGGTGGGCGTGCGCTGGAGCATCGTCACCTTGGCCGCCTTGCCTGCCATCGCGGGCACGATCGTCACCGCGGTCGCGCCCGATCCGATCACCACCACGTGCTTGCCCTCGTAAGACAGGTCTTCTGGCCAGAACTGCGGGTGGACCACTTCGCCCTCGAATTCGCCCAGCTCGAAGCCGGGGTCGTAGGGTTCGTCATAATCGTAATAGCCCGAACCGAGATAGAGCCAATTCGCGGTCAGCCGCTTGCGCTCTCCCTCGGCGGTGAGGACGGTGACGATCCAGCGCGCGGTGCTGCTGTCGAAATCCGCGCTCTCCACCTTCAGCCCGAAGCGGATGTTCTCGCGAATGCCGCGCTCGTCGACGATGCGGTTGAGGTATTCGAGGATGGAGGATCCGTCGGCGATGCTCTTCTCGTGCCGCCAGGGCTCGAACACGAAGCCCAGCGTATGCATGTCACTGTCCGAGCGCACGCCGGGGTAGCGAAACAGATCCCAGGTCCCGCCCAACCGCTCGCGCCTCTCGAGGATGGCGTAGCGCTTGTCCGGGCATTGCGCTTCCAGATGGGCGGCCATGCTGATGCCGGAAATGCCCGCGCCGACAATCAGCACGTCGAAATCGGTGTCACTGCTATCCATCGCCCATCGCTCTCCGTCTTTGTTCGCAACCTATCGCATGATCCGCCCGATGGCGAGAGGGTGGCTGACGCCGCTGCGCATCGTGGCTAGGGCGTTGAACATGCCCTGCAACCCGCTCCGCTTCGCTCTTCTGGCCACCGCTGGCCTTGCCACGCCCGCACTGGCGCAGGAGGCGACCGATGGCGCGCAGGACACGGTGATCGTGGTCACTGGGCGCGGGCTGGAGGAGACTCCCGCAGCGCCTGCATATGGGACGGTCGAGATCACCCGGGAGGAGGTGCTGGGCACTCCGTCGGGCCGGATCGAGGAGGCGTTGGCGGGCGTCGCAGGCTTCCAGCAATTCCGCCGCTCGGACAGCCGATCCTCCAACCCGACCGCACAGGGCGTGACCTTGCGCGCGCTCGGTGGCAACGCGACCAGCCGCGCGCTGGTGACACTCGACGGGGTGCCGGTGGCGGACCCGTTCTTCGGCTACATCCCCTTCGCCGCGCTGCTGCCCGAACAGGTCGGGCGGATCGCGGTGACGCGCGGGGGCGGTTCTGGCCCGTTCGGCGCAGGTGCCTTGGCGGGGACGATCGCGATCGAGAGCCTGTCGCCCGAGATGCAGGCCCCGCTGGGCGCGAGCGTGCTGGTGAACGATCGCGGTGGGACCGAGGCGGCGGGTTCGTTTTCACAGGCTCTTGGCGCAGGCTACGCGACCGGCGCGATCCGCTGGGATCGGGGGCCGGGGTTCTACACCGCCCCCGAAGACCAGCGCGTAGCTGCCAGCGTGCCCGCGCCGTTCGACAGCGTCTCAGGCCAGCTGCGTGCGGTGGTGCCGCTGGCGAGCGATCTGGAACTGCAGGCGCGGGTGCTCGCCTTCGACGATGAGCGCACGCTGCGCTTCGCCGGGGCGGACAGTTCGGCGAGCGGGCAGGACTATTCGGTCCGGCTGGTCGGGCGCGGGCGCTCGCAGGTGGATGCGCTGGGCTATGTGCAGGCACGCAACTTCTCCAATCTCGTCGTCAGCTCGACCCGCTTCGTGCCCGTACTCGACCAGCGCAACACGCCCTCGACCGGGCTGGGCGGCAAGATCGAGGTTCGCCCGCCCGTTGGCGGGGCGCACACCTTGCGCCTAGGAATCGACTATCGGCGCGCGAGCGGCGAATTGCAGGAGAGCCCGATCAGTGCGTTCACCGGGCAAATCACTGCGCGGCGGCGTGCGGGCGGGGTCACCAGCGATCTCGGGTTGTTCGTAGAGGACGACTGGCAAGTAGGACAGCTGGCCCTGACCGGCGGGCTGCGCGCGGACCGGACGGTGATCGCCGACGGCTTCTACCGCGAGAGCAACGCGGTCGGCGTGGTGGTGACCGACACCGCCTTCGCCGACCGCAGCGACTGGACGCTGAGCTGGCGTGGCGGCGCGCTGCTGAGGGCGACGCCTTCGCTCGACCTGCGCGCAGCGGCCTATAGCGGGCTCCGGTTGCCGACCCTGAACGAGCTGTACCGCCCCTTCGTGGTGTTCCCTGTTGTGACGCAGGCCAATGCGGACCTCGCTAACGAGCAGCTGCGCGGGGTCGAGCTGGGGCTCGACTGGCGACCGCTCCAAGGGGTCGCGCTATCGCTGACCGCGTTCGACAACCGGCTGGAGAACGCGATCGCCAACGTCACCATCGCGCCTAACCTGCGCCAGCGCCGCAACCTGCCCAAGATCGAGACGCGCGGGGTCGAAGCCGGACTGCGTGTGGCGCGGGGGCCGATCCGCTTCGACGGCAGCGTGAGCTACTCCGACCCGCGCGTCGAGGGCGAGGGGGCGTCGCTTGCGCTCGACGGCAACCGCCCGCCGCAAAGCCCGCGCTGGATGGCGGCGGCGAGCATCGCCTACGCTCCGTCGGACCGGACCCGGATCGCGCTCTCGCTGCGCCATGTCGGCGATCAGTTCGAGGATGACCTTGAAACCGATGTCCTGCCCGCCTTCACCACGCTGGGGGCATACGCGCAGGTGCCGCTTGTAGGACAGCTCGATCTCGTGCTGCGGGCCGAGAACCTGTTCGACGAGACGATCGTCACCCGCAACGATGGCGGCGATCTGGACCTAGGCGCGCCGCGTACCGTCTGGGCCGGGCTGCGCTACGGCTTCTGAAGTTCGGGCGAGGGATCGCGCACGTCGTCCACGCCTTCGAGGATCGCGGGGTCGAGGTTGTCGCCGTGCATCACCGAGATATCGCCGGTGGTCTCCAGCACAACCGCGCGCACCTCGTCGAAACTCATGGTGTTCGATTCGCGCAGCTTGGCGATGATGTCGGATCGCGACACGCGGGTCTTGCTCATCGCTTCGGTACAGAACCGGCCGTCGATCATCAGCAGCACCGGATCGTTCTGGATCGTTTCCTCGAAGGTCTCGGATTTCTTGCGGACCTTCGCGATGACCAACTGCACCGCGAACAGCGCGAACATCACCACAGCTGCCTGCGCAAAACCCTGCCAGTCGGTCGCGCGGCCCATCCCGGCCAGCACGGTGCCGCTG
>ENA-ORDG01000936-ORDG01000936.1-marine-metagenome-genome-assembly--contig:-NODE-936-length-12592-cov-4.166920_pt1 | contig 12592 bp, 13 predicted proteins | sample MGYA00248629_ERZ508524 | MGnify/ENA primary metagenome ERZ508524 (study PRJEB26194, sample SAMN05421901) | marine metagenome | isolation source: East of Rio de Janeiro, Brazil, South Atlantic Ocean...
GGTTGAGCTCGGCGATCAAGAGATCCTGCTGCTCGCCCGCGCGCTTGCGTTCCTGCGCGGCGGCATCAGTCAGCCGCAGGATTACCTCCAGCAGGGTGATCCGCAGCGTTTCGGCCAGATCCAGCTCCGCCTGGGTCCAGTCGGCGCTGCGCCCCTCGACCGTCTGCTGCCATGCAGCGAAGCTCTTGCGCGGGACGAGGCGTTCGCCCTCGGCCGTGCGTTCGACTGCCTTGTCCGGATTTCCCGCCCAGGTCACCACCTGTGTCAATTCGCGCCGCCAGAGGATGAAATAATCCCGGGCCTGGCGCGAGACCGGAATGATCAGCGCGCCCGCCGCCCGCGACGCAAAGGCCTGCGCCTCGGGAATCGCGCTTGCGAGATCGGTTCGTGCAAGGATGCGCCCGGCCGGCCCGCTATTCAGAGCGGGCAGGATCTGGCGGAACTCATCTTCCGAGGGGGCATGGCCGCTCGCCCGGTAATCGCCGTCGATAAAGATGCTCGCCCCGTCGTGCGGGATCGAATCGCCGATCGACTGGCCGATCTGCTCGAGTGTTTCGCGCAGGTTTGCCCCTGCGGCGAGCCGGGTCATCACCCGCTCGTGCAGGTTCTGCCCCAGCGCGCGCCGGGCCTCTCCGCTATCGTGCAGTGCCCGGTCGAGCGTCAGCGAAAAGAGCTGCGAGAACACCTCCGCCGCCGTCCGGTTGGAAAAGGGCAGCGCGCGGGGCTGATAATGGTGGCATGCAAACAGGCCCCACAGCCGTCCGCGCACGATGATCGAGATCGAGAGCGAGGCGCGTACGCCCATATTGCGCAGATATTCGATATGGATCGGCGAGACCGAGCGCAGGGTCGACAGGCTGAGGTCGATCGGATCGCCATCGAGCCGCTGCCCCGGCACTACCGGAACCGGCGTATCGTTCACATCGGCAATGATCCGCAGACGGTTGCGCAGGTAGAGGCCGCGCGCCTGCTGGGGAATGTCGCTCTTGGGATAGCGCAGACCCGAATAGCTATCGACCGCACTTTCGCGTGCTTCGGCAATGACCTCGCCCGAACCGTCCGGATGGAAACGGTAGACCATGACCCGGTCGAATTCGAGCAGCGCCTTGAGCCGCTTCGCAGCGGCCTGGCAGATATTCTCGACTCCGTCGATGCCCTCGAGCCTATTCACCATCGGCCGGATCGAGGCGACGTGATTGCCGGAGCCCGCCGTATCGTGTCGCTCGAATTCGAGCACTAGGAGCCCGGCAGTGCGGTGGATCGAGCAATCGAACCGGTTGCGCCCGCCTCCCAGAACCGCAATCGAGAAGACCCGCTCGGTATCGTCCGGTTCGACCAGCCACTTCGCCGCGTCCCGAATGGTCTCCAGCGTCAGTTCGGGCAGAATGGAGTCCAGCGAATCCCCCCGCGCAATCGCCTCCAGACCGAGGAATTCGGCAGCATTCGCGGAATGGTGCGCAATGAAATTGTCCGACGAGACGACCAGCATCGCGCCGAATGACTGGATATGGCCAAGCTGGTGGATCGGTTCGCGGTCGCAGCTGGTCAGATCGACCTCGGTTTCGACCGCACTCATGCAGCGATCGCCACAAGCTGGCGATCGGCTTCGCGGGAGAAATGGGCGAATACGGCGCGCGCGGTCTGCTCTGCACCCGGGTTGATCTCGTCGGAGGCGAGCAGCGCACGCAGCGCCTTGAAATAAGCGGGCATCGTCTCGTCGCGCAGGAACTGCATCGGCCAGCCTTCGGGCGCGCGGCCGGTCAGCTCGCGTTCCATCATCCGGTTGCCGAGCGAGGAGCCTGCCAGCACCCATGCAGCGCCAAGCCACGCGACCGGGCCTTCGTTGGCTTGGGCGAATGCGGGGACGTCCTCATCGAGCGCGTCGACCTCGGCGCAGCCGAGCGCGGCAAGATCGGCCTCTATCAGGCCGGTCTGCGCAGGTGGCAGCCATTCCGGCGGGCAACAGCGCGCCAGCCAGTTTTCGACGCCGATTCGCGCGCGTGATTGCACCCGCAGGAAGCAGGCGTAATCGTGCCGATCGGCGAGATCGAGCCGACCGAGTGCATCGTCCAGTTCCTGGTGATCGTCTTGTGTGGCCGCGCGCAGTTTCGCGCGCAGCGCGGGTGCCGTGCCGCACCTGGCAGTCATTCGCGCGTTCCTCTTCCCGTCCAAAACTGAGCCTGTGCCACCAGCCACAAGGCGCGATAAGTTCTTCTATACACGAGGGAAGGGGTAAGTTCCCAGTATAACCATTATCAAGTCAGGACTTTGGGCCGGAGAGCAGTTTTGTACCCTTTTCGCTGACCGCAGCCGCGATTAGCGGTTTGAAAAAGGACAGCATGGGCGGCAGGTCGAGCTCGACGACCACCTGCTTTTCCTCGATTTCGATCGCGACGCGCACGGTCTGCCCCATCGCTGCGACCGACATCCTCATGCAATCCTCGCTCGGCCATTCGCTGGTCATCTCCGCCGCACCGCCGGGCATGTGCTGCGGCAGCTCGGGCATGCGCTCGCGCAGGCGGCGGCGGACCTCTTCCTTGGGCAGGTCGTGCTTGATCGGGACGCGCATCAGCGGGGCGCCTTTTCGCTGGAGCCTTCAGTCGCCGCCGGCCCGTCGCCATAGCGATAGCCGAGATAGCGATGCTGGACCGCCAGATCGTCAAGCGCGCCGTCCGCAATCTTGCGGTTGATCGAGTCGATCTCGCCGCTGATCTTGGCGAGGCCCTCGACCAGCCGCTCGTCGGCGGTCGCCCCGGCGTGTTCCTCCTTGCGCATGGCGGCGGGCACGCGGGTGTAGGACTGGACCATTTCGGGCAGCGTCTCGCCCACCAGTTCGCGAATGTCGCGGATCGAATCATGGCTGGCGGGAGCCGTTTCGAGCTGCTGGCCGAGCAGGTCGAGCTTGACGCCAAGGTCGTCGACCAGCGCCACGGCGGGCGCGGGAAGGGCGGGGCGCTGCGATTCCAGCCACAGCTCCGTGCGGGCGACCATCTGTCGCGGTGTACCCTTGTTGAGGTCGCCCGCCTGCGGGATCGAGATGCGCGGAAAGACCGAGAAGATGCCCGCCGCCGCGATCAGCGCGAAGAACGTCAGCACGATGCCGACGAAGCCGATCCCGTCGATCACGATGCCCGCGATGGTCGCAAAGGCGAGGATCGCCGCCGCTGCGATCAGGATATTGCGCAGTTTCTTGAGCCGGTGGCGGTTGCGCACCTGCGCCGATTCGCGCCCGATCGCGGTGACCCGGCGGTGGCGCCCGCCGACCCGGTTGTCGATCAGCAGCTGGCGGCTGTCGCTGAGCAGGCGCTCGCTGTCGCGGGTCAGGTCGTTCACCTAGCCCTCCAGCTTGAGCAGCGAGTCTTCGGATGCGTTGAGCTGTGCCTGGGCCTGTGCCTGGCTTTCCGCGCGGGCGATATATTCCTTCGACTTCTCGACCTCGCTCGAAAGCGTGGTGACGGTCTGCTTCATCGTGTCGAGCGCCTTCAGCTTGAAGGTGTCGACCTCGTCCATCGTCGCGTAGATGTTCTGGAAGGCGTTCTGCAGCGTCTGCATCGGGATCGTGCTGGCGGCAGCCTGTTCGTGGATCTTGCCGGTCTGTTCGCGCAGCAGCTTGCCGGTCGAATCGATGATTCCGGCGGTGGTGTCGTTGAGCGCGGTGATTTGCTTCAGCACCAGCCGCTGGTTGGTCATCGCCTCGGCCACGGTCACGGCCGTGCGCAGCGCGCCCACCGTGGTGGTGCTGGCGCGGTCGACGCCCTTCACCAGCTCGACATTGTTCTTCTTCACCAAGTCGAGCGCGAGATAACCCTGCACGCTGACCGCCATCTGCGTGAGCAGGTCCTGCGTGCGCTGGCGGACATAGAACAGCGCGGTTTCGCGCACCGCCTTGGCCTTGGCCGGATCGGTCGCGTCGAGTTCGGCGGCCTTTTCCTCCAGCTTCGCGTCGAGCGAGTTGGAGATGTGGATCATCTGTTCCAGATTGCCCATCGCCTCCCACAGCTTCTGCCGTTCGACGTCGATCGCGGCATTGTCCATGATCAACTCGTCCTTGCCGCTGGCGAGGTTGTTGAGGATCGACTGGATATGGGTCTGCGCGCTCTGGTAGCTGCGGAAGTAATTGGTCAGCTTGTTACCGAAGGGGATGATTCCGAGGATCTTGCGCGGCCCCGACAGCTTGCCGCGCTTTCCCGGGTCGAGGTCCTCGACCACGCGGCGCAGTTCAGCAAGATTGGCGCCGACGCCTTCGTCCTTGTCCATCGCGCGTACGGGGCGATCGAGGAAGCGGTTCGACATGCCCGCCGCGGCCATGATTTCCTTGCGGCCCATATTGGTCAGCTGGTCGACCTTCTTGCCGAATTCGGGCGAATTGGCGTCTTCGGCGATCAGGTCGGCGACGAAGCCGTCGACCTTGGTCTCCAGCTTGGACTTCACCTCGTCCGAGACCGGCACGAGACCCGCCGCCTTTTCCGGCTTGACCTCGGGCACCGGATCGGGCGGCGTCAGGTCGAAGGCGGTTTCGGTGGCAGTGGCAGTCTGCGTTTTCGTATCGCTCATGGGCGCGGGTCTCTCCAAGCGGCTAGAGTCCTGTATTAGGGTGGCAATACACGATCTTCAAGCGTGCAGTCACCCATTGTCGCGATAGTGCCGCGCGCATAGCGCCGAGCGCAAGCCAATTCTGGAATGGGCCCGCGCATCTGCGAATGCGCGGGAACCGGGGTCAGGCGGCCAGTTCGAGCGGGACGATCTCGCCCGCGAGATACTGCTTTTTCGCCTTGGCACGGCTGAGCTTGCCCGAACTCGTGCGCGGCAGCGTGCGCGGCGGCACCAGTTCTACGACGCAGCTCATCCCGGTGACACCGCGGACCTTGTCTGCGATCTGGTCGCGCAGCTTGATCCGTTCGACCGGGTCGGACACGCGGCAATGCACGAGCACGGCGGGGGCTTCCTCGCCCGCCTCGGTATCGATAGAAAAGGCGGCGATGTCGCCATGGTTGAAGCCCGGCAATTGCTCCACCGCCCACTCGATATCCTGCGGCCACAAATTCTTGCCGTTGATGATGATCATGTCCTTGGCGCGGCCGACAATGAACAGATAGCCATCCGCCATGTAACCCATGTCGCCGGTGTCGAGCCAACCATCGACCAGGCAGTCGGTGGTCGCTTCCTCGTTGCGGAAATAGGAATGCATCACGCTCTTGCCGCGGCACCAGACCTTGCCGATCTGGTGGTCACCGCGGGCCTGGTCGTTCTCGCCGCGGATCTCGACCTCCATCCCGGGGATCGGCTTGCCGCAATTGACGATCGCGCGATAGCGCGCGGGCTTGGACAGGTCGCGCGGGCGGCCCGAGAGGCGCTCTTCCTCGACCAGCTCGACGCGAATGCCTTCACCCGGCGGCATGACGGTGACCGCCAGCGTCGCCTCGGCAAGGCCGTAGCTGGGGTTGAAGCTGTTCGCCTGGAAGCCCGCTCCGGCGAAGGCGTTGACGAAATTCTGCATTACGTCCGGACGGATCATGTCCGCGCCATTGCCCGCAACGCGCCAGCGCGACAGGTCGAAGCGGTCGGCAACGCTGCTCTGGCTGGAAATTCGGCGCGCGCAGATATCGTAACCGAAGGTCGGCGAATAGCTGAGCGTGGTACCCTGGTTGCGGCTGATGAGGTCGAGCCAAGCGAGCGGGCGCCGCGCGAAATGCTCGGTCCGCAGGTAATCGCAGGAAACCTGGTTCGAGATCAGCGACAGGAAGCAGCCAACCAGTCCCATATCGTGATACCACGGAAGCCAGCTGACAACGCGGTCGTTGGTGCCGATTTCCATCGATTCCGCGTGACCGCGCAGATTGTGCAGCAGCGCCTCATGCGTCACCGCCACCCCGGTGGGGAAGCGGGTCGAGCCTGAGGAATATTGCAGATAGCAGATGTCGTCGGGCTGCGCCTCGGGCAGGTCGCAGGGCGGCGCGGGGCGCTGCGCGAAATCGTCCCAGCTTTCGCCGCCGCAGCCCTGCCGGTCGGCAGCGGCCTTGGCCATTTCGGCGATTTCACCCGGATAGATCAGGACTTTGGGGTCCGAGCTCTGCAATTGCACGGCAAGCTGGTCGATATAGCCTTCCTTGCCGCCGAAAGTGGTCGGCAGCGGCAACGGCACGGGCCACGCGCCCATCAGGGTGCAGGCGCAGAACAGCGCAGCGAATTCGGCGCTGGTTTCGGCGACCAGCGCGACGCGGTCTTCCTTCTCGATCCCCATCGCGACCAGCCGGTAGGCGGCCTGCTGCGCATCCTCGCGCATCTGCGCATAGGGATAGACGCGTTCGAGCGTCCCGCGCATGTCGTGGAAATTCAGGCCTTTCGCGCTGCGTGCAGCGTAATCGAGGGCCTCGTTGAAAGTCGCGAAGTCCGAACGGCGGCGCGGTAGCTCGCAATCGTTCGGCGTCGGCGTCAGTGCGGCGTCGGTCATAATTATCGGCGATACCCGTAAATTGCTGGGGCCTTGCGGGCTCCCTCATTGCATGATTTGCCGCGCGAACCAAAATTCCGCGCGCTCTCCCATGTTTCCCAATCTTAAAGGACTGTGGCAGTAATATGGCCGATGGATGATGAACGCGCAACAACCGGGCGCACTCGCCGCCGCGCAAAGCCGCTTGATCGCACGCGGCTGGAAGAGCTCGCAGTGGCATATGTCGCACGGTTCGCGACCAGTGCGGGCAAGCTGAGAGCCTATCTGCAACGCAAATTGCGCGAGCGCGGCTTCGTCGAGGACGAAGCGCCCGATCTGGACGCGCTCATCGGCAAGTTTGTCGAGCGCGGCTATGTCGATGACGAAAGCTACGGCCGTGCGAAAGCGGGCGACCTTGCCGCACGCGGCTATGGCGCCCGCAGGGTGGAGCACGCCTTGCGTGCAGCGGGGATCGGTGAGGAACTGCGCCACGCGCTCGAGCCGGGCGAACACGCCAGGCGGCACGCCGCGCTGGTGCTGGCGCGCAAGCGCGGTTTCGGCCCGTTCGAACGCAAGCCCGTTGCCGGGGGGGATGAAGAACGCAAACTGCGCGAGAAGCGGCTTGCCGCGATGCTACGCGCGGGCCATGATTTCGACATGGCACGGCGCGTGGTCGAAGCGCGCAGCGAGAAGGAGCTCGAGGAATGGGTCGCAGAAGCACGCGAGGACACGGCTTGAGGACACTGGCCGCGTTTGCGGGGGGCGCCGCGCTGGTTGCCTGTTCGCCGCAGACGCAGGCGGGGGCGGCTTCCGAACCGACCGAATCGGCGCCTGCTCCTGCTGCAAGCGTTCACCCGGTTTCCGGTCTCGCGGTCATACCGCTCACGGTGACCAGCGGTGACGAAAGGATCGCATTCTCGGTCGAAGTCGCCGATACACCCGAGGCGCAGGCCCGGGGTCTGATGTTCCGCACAGATCTGGGCGACAACGAGGGAATGATCTTCCCCTATGACGGAACCCGCGCGCAAAGCTTCTGGATGAAGAATACGCCATTGCCGCTCGACATCATCTATATCGGGCCGGACCGGCGGATCAGCAATATCGCGGCCGAAACCGAACCCTATTCGCTCGACCCGGTCTATTCGGTGGGGCCGGTGCTGGGCGTGCTCGAACTGCGCGGCGGCCGCGCTGCCGAACTGGGGATCGAGCCGGGCGATCTGGTCGAATGGTAATTGCGCGAGCACCCGCATGCGGGCGCTTGAGGCAGGGCGAATAAAGCGCTAACCGCGCGGACATGAACTTCCTCGCTAAGATCTTCACCTGGTGGAACGGTGCCACCATCGGCACCCACCTGTGGTCCGCCCGCAATGGCGAGCACGTCGGTACCGATGCGCAGGGCAACAAGTACTTCCGCTCGAAGAAGGCCGCCGAGGGCGCCCGCGAGCGACGCTGGGTGATCTACGAGGGCGCGAACGATGCGAGCCGCGTGCCGAGCGAATGGCACGGCTGGCTCCACGGTGCGTTCGACGACGTGCCCGAGAGCCATCTGCCGCCGGCGCGGATCTGGGAAGCCGATTTCACGCCCAATGCGACGGGCACCGCGAAGGCCTATCGTCCCGCGGGTGCGCTCGAGCGTGGTGGCCAGCGGGCCCGCGCGACGGGTGATTACGAAGCCTGGTCGCCCGAGGCGTGACGATGCGCGGGGCGCTTGCCCTCATCCTGCCGGTCGCGCTGCTAGCCGCGTGCGAGCAGGAGGCCGCGCCGCCCGAATCGGCAGTGCAGACCGAAGTCCCCGAAGAACTCCAGCAGGGCGAACTGCCCGTGCAGCCTGCCGATGAGGCGGGGATCGGAACCCCGATGGAAGAGCGCGTTGCAACGCTCGGCCTGCTCAACAAGCGCAACAATGTCAGCCGCGACCTCGAACTGCGGCCGGGCCAGCAGCAGCGCGTGGGCGACGTGATCGTCCGCCTGCAGGCCTGCGAGCGCACCGCACCGTGGGAAATGCCCAAGGAAACGGGTGCCTTCGTGCAGTTGCTGGTCAAGGAACGCGGCACTGAGGACCAGTTCTTGAAGGTTTTCTCTGGCTGGCTATTCAAGAACTCGCCCAGCCTGAACGTGGTCGAGCATCCGATCTACGACGTCTGGGTCAAGGATTGTACGATGGCTTTCCCGGGCGAAGAGGCTGCGCCGAACCGCGATACCGCTTCGGGAAGCGACACTGAAGGGTGACCTTCGGCCTGCGCGAGCAGGTCGATATAGCGCGCCTGTGGCAGTGCCACCGCCCCCATTCTGGCCAGATGTTCGGTCATGAACTGGCAGTCGATAAGCGCATAGCCCGCCGCGCGCATCGCTGCGACCAGCCAGGCTAGCGCCACCTTGCTCGCATCGTCGGTCCGGCTGAACATGCTTTCGCCGCAGAACACGCGATCGAAGCCCACGCCGTAGAGCCCGCCGACCAGTTCGCCATCGCGCCAGCATTCGATCGAATGCGCATGGCCGGCCAGATGCAGCGCATTGTAACTCGCCTCGATCCGGTGGCTGATCCAGCTTTCGGCATGTTCTTCGCGCGGGGCGGCGCATTCGCCGATGACCTGGTCGAAGGCGGTGTCGCAGGTCACGCGGAAGCGGTCCTGCCGCAGCACTTTGCGAAAGCTTTTCGACAGGCGGAGCCCGTCGAGCGGAATGATCGCGCGCTCGCGCGGCTCGACCCAATAGACCTCTGCATCGCTGCGATGATCGGCCATGGGAAATATTCCGCTGCGATATGCGCGGAGCAGCAGTTCGACCGGAATTCGGGAGGCGGCGGGTGCGTGCATTGCGGGCAATCCTAACACTTCTGACGCGCGCGCGATATGCGCCTTGCCATTCGCAGGCACTCATACTAATGCGCGCCCTCCTGCAGGGGTGTAGCTCAGCTGGTAGAGCATCGGTCTCCAAAACCGAGGGCCACGGGTTCGAATCCTGTCACCCCTGCCATTTCCTTCTTCGGATGACTTGTCGATGTCGCGCGCGCGCCCTATCGGGCGGCGCATGACAGAAGAAGAAAAGCACCAGCGCGGCATCGAAGACCGCAAGTTCTACGCTGCAGAGCAGGAGGCCCGTTTCGAGAAGCAGGGTCTTGCAACGCATACGCCGCAAACCGAACATCCCAGCTACAAGCTCGCATTCCAGGACAAGGATTTCCTCCTGCGCGAGGAACTGCGCCCCGTGCGGTTCCAGCTTGAACTGCTCAAGCCCGAGATGATCCTCGACGAAGCGGGCGTCGGGTCGACGCTGGTGATGTATGGCAGCGCACGCATTCCCCCGCCCGAATCCGCCGAGACCGCGCTCGAAGGCGCGAAGGACCTGCCCGAGGACGAGCGCAAGGTTGTGGAAAGCCTTGTCGCCAAGTCCAAATATTACGACGAAGCGCGCAAGCTGGCCAAGATGGCGACCGAGAAGTCGATCATCGACAACGGCAAGCGCCAGTTCGTGGTCTGCTCGGGCGGCGGGCCCTCGATCATGGAAGCGGCGAACCGCGGCGCGAGCGAGGCGGGGGGCGAATCGATCGGCCTCAACATCATCCTGCCGCACGAACAGGCGCCAAACCAGTATGTGACGCCCTACCTGTCGCTCAACTTCCACTATTTCGCGCTACGCAAGATGCACTTCCTGTTGCGCGCGCGCGCGGTGGCGGTCTTCCCCGGCGGGTTCGGGACCTTCGACGAGTTCTTCGAACTGCTCACGCTGATCCAGACCGGCAAGATGAAGCCGATCCCGATCCTGTTGTTCGGCAAGGACTTCTGGTCGCGCGTGGTAAACTTCGAAGCGATCGCCGAAGAAGGTACGATCTCGAAGAAGGACCTCGACCTGTTCCGCTGGTGCGAAACCGCGGATGAGGCGTGGGAATATCTCTGCGAGTTCTACGAGCTGGGTTGCTGATCCGACGGCGCGGGATTGCGCACGGCCTGATGGCCCAGCGGACCCGCGCCTTCGCCGAATTCCGGGGCGTGCATGATGGCCGCGTGCGTGAAACCGCGCGCCAGCCGGATCGCATGGGTCAGCGGCTGCCGATAGCCGAGCAGCGTCGCCAGCGCTGCAGACAGCGTGCAGCCGGTGCCATGCGTGTGCCGTGTCTCGATCCGCGAATGTGCAAAACTGGCGAGCTTGCCCGACGGTGTGGCGATGCGATCGACGACCTGCGTCTCATCACCCGCATGCCCGCCTTTCGCCAGCACCTGAACGCCGTGGCGTTCGGCCAGTACCCTAGCGGCATCGAACATGTCTTCGTCGGCAATTTCGTCGCGCCCGGTCAAGATCTCGAGTTCGGGCTTGTTGGGCGTGACGATGGTGGCGATTTGCATCAGCGCGGCGAAGCCTGCGATCGTTTCCTCGTCAGCCAGTACCGATCCGCTGGTTGCGACCATCACCGGGTCGAACACGATCGGCCCGGCAAAGGTGTCGAGCCGTTCGGCCAGCAGGCGTGCGGTATCCGGTGAACCGAGCATACCGATCTTGATTGCGTCGGCGCCGATGTCGGACAGGCAGCTTTCTACCTGATCGAGCACGAATTGCGGCGACAACGCCTCGACGCCCTGCACCCCGCGGGTGTTCTGAGCGGTAACGGCGGTGATCGCTGTCATGGCATAGCCACCCAGCATGGTCACCGTCTTGATATCCGCCTGGATACCCGCACCGCCCGAACTGTCCGAACCGGCGATCGAGAGAATGCGGGGAGGGGATGCCGTCTCGCTCACGGTGCGAACTTCCGCACAGTGCTGGGTGGGTATTCGTCGTGCAGTTTCTTCGCGCGGGTCGGACGGTCCATCAGTTCGCCGCCACAGTTCGGGCACATGTCGTCGAGTGCATCGGCGCACTCGGCGCAGAAGGTGCATTCGAAGCTGCAGATGAAGGCACCGGTGTTCTGCGCCGGCAGGTCGGTGCCGCAGCGTTCGCAGTCGGGTCGCATTTCGAGCATTGTCTCTCCTTCGCGCCGGGTATCGGCTGGCGCTCCCCGTCATTCCGGCCGGATTCAGGCGGCGGCGCGAACCGCGTCGCAGATACGATCGACCACGGCCTCGACCTGCACCGCGTCATCTCCTTCGGCCATCACCCTGATCAACGGTTCGGTACCCGAGGGACGGATCACCAGACGGCCGCTGTCTGCCAGCTCGCTTTCGGCCTCGGCGATGACCTGCTTGACCTGCGCATTCTCGAGCGGGGCCCCGCCTTCATAGCGGACGTTCTTCAGCAATTGCGGGACGCGATCGAAGACATGCAGCAATTCGCTGGCAGGCTTGCCCGTGCGCACCATGCTCGACAGCACGCTGAGCGCGGCTACGGTGCCGTCGCCGGTGGTCGCATGGTCGGTCAGGATCATGTGGCCCGATTGCTCACCCCCTACATTGAAGCCGCCTTCGCGCATGCGTTCGAGAACGTAGCGATCGCCGACCTTGGTGCGCTCGAGCGTGAGGCCGATGCTCTCGAGATAGCGTTCGAGGCCGAGGTTGGACATTACGGTTGCCACCACGCCGCCGCCGCGTAGGCTCCCGCGGTGCTGCATCCGGGTGGCGATCAGCGCCATGATCTGGTCGCCATCGACCGTTTCGCCCTTCTCGTCGATCACGATCAGCCGGTCCGCGTCGCCATCGAGCGCAATGCCGATGTCCGCCCCTTCTTCGACCACCCGTGCCTTGACCGTCTCGAGCGAGGTCGAGCCGACCCCGTCGTTGATATTGGTCCCTGTCGGCGTAACCCCGATTGCGATGACCTCGGCACCCAATTCCCAGATCGCACTGGGGGCGACCTCGTAAGCGGCACCGTGCGCGCAATCGACCACCACCTTGAGCCCGTCGAAGCGGATGTCGGCCGAAATCGACTGCTTGACCGCGTGGATATAGCGACCGCGCGCGTCCTCGATCCGCCGCGCCCGCCCGATCCGCTCGGGCTCGACCAGCTGCGGCTCCTGTTCGAGCAACCGTTCGAGCGACGCCTCGGTCTCGTCGGACAGCTTGAACCCGTCGGGACCGAATAGTTTGATGCCATTGTCTTCGAACGGATTGTGGCTGGCCGAGATCATCACGCCCAGGTCGGCGCGCATCTCGCGCGTCAGCAACGCGATGGCGGGGGTGGGCAGCGGGCCGGTCATGATCACATCCATGCCCACGCTGGTGAAGCCCGCCA
>ENA-ORDG01000941-ORDG01000941.1-marine-metagenome-genome-assembly--contig:-NODE-941-length-12569-cov-2.804355_pt1 | contig 12569 bp, 9 predicted proteins | sample MGYA00248629_ERZ508524 | MGnify/ENA primary metagenome ERZ508524 (study PRJEB26194, sample SAMN05421901) | marine metagenome | isolation source: East of Rio de Janeiro, Brazil, South Atlantic Ocean...
TGCTGATCGACTTCGCCACGCTGACCGGCGCGGCGCGGGTCGCGCTGGGGCCGGACTATCCCGCGCTGATGACCCGGCGCGACGAAACCGCCGAAGCGCTGATTTCCGCCGGCAAGGCCCATGATGACGAGCCCTGGCGTCTGCCGCTGCCCGGCATCTATCGCGAATGGCTCGATTCTCCGCTCGCCGACTGCATCAACGCGCCCACCAACGGCTTTGCCGGGGCGAGCGTGGCAGGCCTGTTCCTCGACCAGTTCGTCGGCGAAGACATCGACTGGGCCCATTTCGACACCTACGCGTGGCGACCGACTGCCAGACCGGGGCGGCCCAAGGGCGGTGAAGCCTACGGCCTGCGCGCCAGCTGGCACATGCTGCGCGAGCGTTTCGGAGCCTAGAAAAAGAGCGCCATAAGGGGTCGCAAAGCGCGCCGAGGTTGTTCAGCCGCGGCGCACAGGCTAAGCGGCCAGAAACAACAGAACATGATGACCAAACCACTCTAGTGAGCGATCTTCCTTCCAGTCACCCGCATGCAGGCCAGATCGGCCTGACCGGCCCCGTCGTGTGGCCTGAAAAGGGCACGCTGCCGCTGCGCCGCGACCTTGCGCATATCGACCTCGCGCCGCGGTTTCTCGTCGCCAATTATGCGGTGCCGGTGCCGATGCAGATCGGCGAGGCCCCCGCGCCGCTGGTGCGTTCCACCCTCGAAGAGGACGACGTGATCACCACGCTGGAGCCAGGTGCCACGTTTGAAGCTCTCGACGTCACCGGAAGCTGGGTATGGGGCTGCCTCGGCCCCGAAGGTCCGTCGGGCTATGTCCGGCGCTCGGCCTTCCCCTGATGGGCCGCTGGTCATGACCACCGAAGTTTTCGTCGATGGCGCTGCCGGAACCACCGGGCTGGAAATCGTCGCCCGGCTCGAGGCGCATCCCCACTTCACACCCGTCGTCCTCGACGAGGCGCGGCGCAAGGATGCCGATGCGCGGCGCGAGGCGCTCAACGACACGCTCTTCGCAGTGCTGTGCCTGCCCGACGATGCAGCGCGCGAGGCGATCGAACTGGTCGACCCGGCGGCAAAGACGCGCATCGTCGATGCCTCCTCCGCGCACCGTGTGGCCGACGGCTGGACCTATGGTTTTCCCGAGCTGATCGGGCGCGAACGGATCGCAGGCGCGAGCCGGGTGAGCAACCCCGGCTGCTACCCGACCGGCTTCCTTGCGCTTGTCGCGCCGCTGGTTCGCGCAGGGCTACTGCCCGCCGACTGGCCCTTCACGGTCAACGCGGTCAGCGGCTATTCGGGCGGCGGCAAGGCGCTGATCGAACGGTTTGCGGACGAGCCCGACATCGCCTTTCGCACCTACGGCCTCAACCTCACCCACAAGCATCTGCCCGAGATGCAGCGTCACGCGGGGCTGGAGCACGGCGTGCTCTTCGCCCCCAGCGTGGTGCCCGCCTATCGCGGAATGCTGGTCGAGGTGCCGCTGCATCTTGGCGCGATGCGAACCGAACCGACCGCCGACGCCCTTCATGACGAGCTGGCCAGGTTCTACGCGAACTCGGAGGTCGTCGAGGTGATGGCCAAGGGCGATCCGGGCGAATTGCTGCTGCACCGCGATGCCGCCCCGGATGATGGAATGCGGCTCCACGTCTTCGGCAATGAAGGCGGCTGGAACGTGCGCCTCGTCGCCCTGCTCGATAACCTCGGCAAGGGGGCCAGCGGGGCCGCGATCCAGAACCTCAACCTGATGGCAGGCTTTCCTGAAACTGCGTCGCTGCAACTGCGATAGGCACAAATGCAGCGCGAAGGCCCGATTTCGCGCAATGAGGTTGCCCCTTTATCGCAGTGCAACATTGCACTAGGCTCGTGTGACAATTCGCCGACTCGCAGCGGCAAACCCGAACGGGAAGGACACGGCACGCGGTGAAAAAGATCGAAGCGATCATCAAACCCTTCAAACTCGACGAGGTGAAGGAAGCGCTGCACGAGGTGGGGGTCTCGGGCATCACCGTGATCGAGGCCAAGGGCTTCGGACGCCAGAAGGGCCACACCGAACTCTACCGCGGTGCCGAATATGTCGTCGATTTCCTGCCCAAGGTGAAGCTCGAGGTCGTCGTGGCCGACGCGGTGGCCGAACGGGTGGTCGAAGCGATCGCGGGCGTCGCCCAGACGGGCCGGATCGGCGACGGCAAGATCTTCGTCTCCACGATCGATTCCGCGCTCCGCATTCGCACCGGCGAGCGGGACGAAGACGCGATCTAGCGGTCACCTGCGATAAGATTTCCCGGGCATTTCCGCCCGAAAACCATCCGAAAGGAGCATCATGTCAACTGCCAGCGACATTCTGAAGCAGATCAAGGAACAGGATATCGAGTGGGTCGACCTGCGGTTCACCGATCCCAAGGGCAAATGGCAGCACCTGACCATGGTCGCCGATGTCCTGACGGAGGATGAACTGGAAGACGGCTTGATGTTCGACGGTTCGTCGATCGCCGGCTGGAAGGTCATCAACGAATCCGACATGATCCTGCGCCCCGATCTGGAGCGGGTCTATCTCGATCCGTTCAGCGCGACCCCGATGATGATCATCTTCTGCGACATCGTGGAGCCCAACACGGGCGACTGGTACGCACGCGACCCGCGCTCCACCGCGAAGCGTGCGGAAGCCTATCTCAAGTCGACCGGCGTGGGCGACACCGTCTATGTCGGCCCCGAAGCCGAATTCTTCATGTTCGACGATGTCCGCTTCGAAGACGGCTACGCCGGTTCGGGCTTCTCGATCGACGATATCGAGCTGCCGACCAATTCGGGCCGCGAATACGACGCGGGCAACATGGCCCACCGTCCGCGCGCCAAGGGCGGTTACTTCCCCGTCGCGCCAGTCGACTCCGCGGTCGACATTCGCGGCGAGATGGTCGCCACGATGAAGGAAATGGGCCTCAACTGCGACAAGCACCACCACGAGGTTGCCGCAGCGCAGCACGAGCTGGGCCTGACCTTCTCGACCCTGGTCGAAACCGCCGACAACATGCAGATCTACAAGTATGTCGTGCACCAGGTCGCGCATGCCTACGGCAAGTCGGCGACCTTCATGCCCAAGCCGATCAAGGACGATAACGGCAGCGGCATGCACACCCACATGTCGATCTGGAAGAACGGCGACCCGACCTTCGCGGGCACCGGCTATGCCGGCCTATCAGACAATTGCCTCTATTACATCGGCGGCGTCATCAAGCACGCCAAGGCATTGAACGCCTTCACCAATCCGACCACGAACAGCTACAAGCGGCTTGTTCCGGGCTTCGAAGCGCCGGTGCTGCTGGCGTACTCGGCCCGCAACCGCTCGGCCTCGTGCCGCATTCCTTATGGTGCAGGCGAAAAGGCGAAGCGCGTCGAATTCCGCTTCCCCGATGCGATGGCCAACCCCTACCTCGCCTATTCGGCGCTGCTGATGGCGGGCCTCGACGGGATCACCAACAAGATCCACCCGGGCGAGGCGATGGACAAGAACCTCTACGACCTGCCGCCGGCCGAACTGGCCGACGTGCCGACCGTTTGCGGTTCATTGCGCGAGGCACTGGTCGCGCTGGAAGAAGACCACGAGTTCCTGCTCAAGGGCGACGTCTTCACCAAAGACCAGATCGACGCCTATGCCGAGCTGAAGTGGGAAGAGGTGATGCGCACCGAAACCACCCCCTGCCCGGTCGAATACGACATGTACTACAGCGCGTAATCGCGCCGGATCGCAAAGATCACCAGGAGGGCCGCCGGAGCAATCCGGCGGCCTTTTGCATTCAGCGGCTTGAGCCTGCTCAGCGGGGAGTGAGCATCCCGCGAGCACCGGTGGCGACGAACGCACCGAGCAAGGTCATCCCCATGACCAGTGCGATCATCGATTTCGCTTCGATGGCCGGGCCCATTCCGTTCATCGAGAATGCGCCCCAAACCAGCAGGGTTGCGATCACCATCGCACCGGCGATGCTCCCCGCTTCCAGACTGACCTGACGCATCAACTCGTCTTGGTATTTCCAGGTTTTCACGATCAGGAAACCGGCCACGGCCAGGGCCACGATCACGGTTCCCACCGCGATGGAGACTGGCACCGTACCGCCCGTCCCGCTGTTCGCCAGCACGATCATCATCACTCCAAGAACGCCATTGGCCAGCGAGCTGCCCAGCAGCGACTGCCGGTTCTCGACCAACTCGTCGCTATCTTCGACGTTGAGAACCTTGGAGCCTGCCTTCGGCATGAGCGTACCAATCCCCACGAACAGTGCCATGGCGAGATAGGCAATTCCCACGCCGGAGAGGATCATCGAGGAACCGCCTACCGTAGGCGCGTCGGTCCAGCGGAACAGCAGCGTGACGCCGAAGAAGCCTGCGATCGCGCCGAGCAGAGCCGAAATGAGCATCTTCCGGAGGGGACGATGCAAGGATGGTTTCACGCTAGGGTTCATGAGTTACTCTCCGGGGTCCAGTCGTCGATAAACAGATCCGGCACGTCGACGGCGAACAGCTTCGCCATGCGCAGTGCCAGCGGGAGAGAGGGATCGTACTTGTCGGTTTCGACCGCGTTGATCGTCTGCCGCGACACGCCGAGCCTGCGGGCAAGCTCGCCCTGGCTCCAGCCCGCCCCTTCGCGGTAGTGCTTCACACGATTTTGCAACCGATCATTCTCCCGGAAGCACCCACCCCGGGTGCTGACAAGAGCTCTTTACAGTCAAGAGCTCTTTACAGTCAAGAGCTCTTGTCAGGTCGCGCTGCAGGCCGCAGCAAGTTAGCTAGTAATCCCGGCTCGCCTCCACGGACACGCCGTTGCGCCCAACGGTCGAAACCGTGGCCAGCAGCGAAAGCCAGCTGGTGATCCGGAATTCCGCATCCGTGGCGCTGTAGCCCCGCCCATCGGTGATCAGTTCGACATAGAACCGCCGTCCGATGTTTTTGCCCAGCGCAATCGACGTCCCCCGGTCAAGCACCGGGTCCGCCGAGACGATCCGCAGCCGATCGAGCCCGATCGCGCTGCGCAGCTGGTTGATCGGGTCGAGCCCGCCGCCTCCGCGCAGCGAGGCGACCGCCGCGCCGAGCTGCAAGGCATCGGTGGCAGACAGGCTGGTGATCGACCCGCCGAACAGCAGGCGCGAAAGGATTTCCTCCTCGGGCAGCGAGGGGTTGGAGCTGAAGGTGATCTCAGGCTGCTGGGCATTGCCCTGCACGCTGACCGTCACATCGATTCCGTTATTATCGGTCTCCGCGACGATATCGAGCCGAGGGTCGATCGCGCGACTCTCGTCGAACTCGATCCGCCCGCGGGTGACCTCAAAGCGTGCGCCCGCGAAGGTGTAGTCGCCCCGGATCAGGTTCGCCTCGCCCCCGATCCGCATCTCCTGCGTGGTGCCGCGCACGCGGACATCGGCGCTCCATTCGCTGTCCAGCCCCATGCCGTCCACATCGACGCGGCTCGGCGCGCGCGCATCGACCAGGAAACGCCACGGCGCGCCCGGCGCGGACGGCTGGTAGCGATCGCGCGGTAGATTGATCTCGCGCGTGTTGATCGTGGGAATGCTCGCAGTCTGTGCCCCGTTGCCCAGACGCCAGCTTGCCTTTTCGACCAGGAGGCGACCGGCGATGGTGCCGCCCGATCCATTGGAAACGATCCGCAGCGGGCCGGTAACGGTTGCCTGCAATCCGCGCGCATCAATCAGCTGCGCCTTTTGCGCCGCGGCACGAATATCGATCTCCGGCCCGCGACCAGGGCCCAGATTGGCAAGGTCGATCACGCCGCTTCCGTTGATCGCGCCACCATTCGGCGCAGTGCCACGGAACTCGGTGATCTGCAGACGCGACCCGGCGAAGGCACCGCGCACGCTCGCGTCGCGAATGTCGGTTCCGGAAACCGAACTCTGCACGCGCAGATCATCGCTCGACAGCGACCCGCGCACGCGCGGGTCGGCCAGCGTGCCGCGAAGATCGGCGGCAACCGCGACCGGCCCGGAAAAGTCGAACAGGTCGATCGCAGCCAGCCGCCAGAGCGATTGCGCTGGGCCACGATAGCGCAGCTGACCGAACAGGTCGCCCGCCTGAAGGCGTTCGAACAGGCTGCCATTGCGCGGCAGGTCGGAGATCAGCGCCTGGATTCGTCCGCCTTCGGTCCCGTTATCGTCGAGGATGGCGCGCGTCTGAAGCCGGTCTGTCTCAAGCCGCGCGACTAGCGACAGGTCGACCGGGCGCGAGGCGAGGATCACGCCAGAGCGGGTGAACTTGTCGACCCTCACGCGCGCTTCCCCGGTGGGCAGCCCGTCCTTGGGCGCGGCATAGGTGATTGTGCCCGACAGCGATCCGCCGAGCCCCGCATCGCCCATCACGATATCCGCCAGCGACAGGGGGATGTCGCGCACATTGAGGTCGAACCGGGTGGCTTCGCCACCCATGCGGCCCTCGGCAATCACGAAGCCGTCGCCGTAATCGATCTGAGAGCGCTGGAGCGCCCAGCCGCCACCTTCGAGCTTGGTCAGCACCGCGCGGCGCGGCATCGTCAACTCTTTCCCGGCGAGGTTGCCGCGCGTGGCCAGCGCAATACGGTCGGGCGCGATGTCGGCTGCGAGCTGCAACGCGAACCCGCGCCCGCGCCGCCCGGCAATCGCCGCATTCACATCGCCGCGCCCGTTCACCAGCCGCGCATCGGCGGTCATCCGCCCGATGAACAGGTTGCCGTAGAGGATTCCCTGCGCGCTCGCTGTGCCCTGAATGGTCGTATCGCCGTCCGCGATCTGACCGCTCATATCAATGTCGGCCTCCGCGATCTCGAGCGTGGTTGCCCCGCCGAACCGCGCGTTGCGCGCCGCCAGCGCGACGTCGAAGCCCTGCCCACCACTGCGCGGCGCGAGCATGATCATCCCGTCGAGCCCGCCGCCTGTCAGCGCCAGCGTCCCGCTGGCAGCGCCGCCGCCCAGCGTCAGATCGCCGGTCACGCTGGTTTCGGAGACGGTCAGAGTTTCCACCGCAATGCGGGTCGGCCCGCCCGGGGGCGAGAACAGGCCGAGCGTGCCATCAAACCGGCCGAGCGTCGAATCGCCCTCGGTCTCGATCCGGAAGCCCTCTTCGATCGGGCTCAGCGCCACGCGCACGTCGCGCAGACCTGCAGCGGGCAGCGGCTCTGCGAACACCAGCACCGCTTCGGGGCCACGGTCTGTCAGTGATGCTTCGACAGTGAACGGCCCGTACTGCGCCTGCCGTCCGCGCCCGGCCACGCGTGTGGTACCCGGCGCAACCTGCCCGTCGAGCACCATGTTCAGCTTGCGCGAGTCGAGCCGCACCTGGCGGAAATCGATCGGCGCGTTCTGCGCAAGCGACACCCCGCCGGAAAAGTCGATCACCGGCCCCGCCAGGTTGACAAGTGTGTCGTTGGTGACGCGCGGCACCTGCCCGCGCACTTCGGCGGTTAGTTTCCAGGCACCGTTATAGAGGAAGTCGATCGAACCGCCCGCATTGACCCGGCCGATCTGGTCGAAGGCGAGCCCGTTGACCGCGACCGGCCCGCGCACCTGCCAGCGGTTTTCCGCGACATTGCCGTTGAGCGAGAGTTGCGCGCTGGCATCGGGGAAGTTGATCCGGATGCTGTCGGACACCAGCTCGCGCCCCGTAAACACCAGTCGGCCGTTGGCGGTGCCGCCGATCAGCTGCGGATCGGCGAGCGCGTTGCCGGTCTCGATCCGGCCGACGCGCGCGTCGATCGGGATCACCCAGCGGCTGCCATCATAGGTCGCGGTGCCTTCCTGCGCGATATTGCTGATCGTAGCGCTGCCAGCATCGAAGCGCTGCGCCACGAGGCGGAAGGGAATGGCGAGATCGCGGAACGGCCCGTCGATCGTGCCGCTCGCCTCCGCACCGACCAGTTCGAGGTTCGCCCCGAACAGGCGCGGATCGCGCACCGCCGCCTCGAACTGAATGTCGTCCGCGCGGTTATCTGCCAGGTTTGCTCCGCCTTCGGCCACCAGCGAGAGGCCCTGCCCGAGCAGCTGAACTTTGCCGTCGACCACGCGGTCCGCAAAAGTACCGGCGGCCTCGATCCGCGTGTCGCGACCCAGCGCGCGCTGGGGAATCCCGGTCAGGAACGGCGTTGTGTCGGCCCGCCCGACAATGCCGTATTTTCCGTCCTTCGCGCTCAGCCGGAAGCGGGCGAGAGATTCGCCGTTGCGGTTGAGCAGCATGTCGCCCGACCAGTCTTTCCACGTCCCGTCGCCGTCGATCCGCCCGACATAATCTCCATCGAGATTGGCCAGACTGGTGATGACTCCGCCCGCGGGCGCATCGACGCGCATGTCGACATCGAAGAGATCGCCATCGGGCTCGGCAGTCAGGTCGAGCACCAGCCGGTCGCCCTCCCCGAAGCGCCCGTTGGCCTTCACCATCGCGCGACCATCGCGGATATCCGCGCTGCCGACCAGATTGACCTGCCGCCGCGCATCGCCCGCGATGCCCGGGGCCAGCGTCCAGTCCACCAGCTCGAGCTCGTCGATCCGGATGTCGAAGCCCGGCAGCATCGGCGAGTCCGGATCGCCGGGATTGAGTTTCGGCAAACGCTTGAGCTCGCCCCGCCGCGCTTCGAGAGAATCGATGTCGAGCCCGCTGCTCAACCAGGCGAACGGATTCCAGTCGAGATCGACCTCGGGCACGGTCAGGAACACGCCCTGCGGGTCCGCGAGCGAGAGGTCGTGCAGGACGAGATCGCTGTAGATGCTGCCCTCGATCCGCCCGATCGAGATACGCAGGCCCGACTTGGGCTCTATCTTGGCGACCTGGTCGACGATCCAGCGCTTGCCGATCGGACTGTTGAGGCCTGCGACCAATGCCGCGCCCAGCAATGCCAGCACGACCACAATACCCACGGCCCACTTGGCGATGCGCGTACCGGTGCTTTTCGCCCGCAGCGCGTCTTCGGTCGCCTCTTCCCGGATCGCCTCTTCGCTCATCAGAAGGCCTGCCCCAGCGAGACGTAGACCGCGACGAAGCTGTCGGTCGGACGCGGATTGATCGGGAAGGCGACGTCCAGCCGCAGCGGGCCGAATCCGCTCAGGTAGCGCACGCCGACACCGGCGCCGACGCGAATGTCCTCGAAATCGGGATATTGCTCGACCCCGACAGACCCTGCATCGACGAAGGGCACGACCTGCACCGCGCCGTCGAACAGCGGGGTCGGAATACGCACTTCGGCCGAGACTTCGACCAGCGAGCGCCCGCCGATCGGATCGTTATCGTCGTTGCGCGGCCCGATGGCCCGATAGCCGAAGCCACGCACGGAGCCGCCGCCACCAGCGAAGAACCGCCGCGAGGGTGCGATGTCGTTGAGCCCGGCCCCGGTGATCGAGCCGACGCCGACGCGCCCGGCGAGGATCGGACCATTCTCGCCGATCTGTTTGTAATAGGACGCATCCGCCTGGTTGCGGACGTAGAAGCTCTGCATCCCCTTCGTGCGCGAAACCTCGGGCGAAGTGCGCAGCGAGACTCGGAAACCCTCGGTCGGGTTGAGCAGATCGTCGGTGGTGTCGATCTGCCCGTAGAGCGGCAGCGCGGCGACGAAATAGGTCTGGCGGGGCGGCGGCGTGGCGCTGTCGAGGCTGCTGTTGTCGATATCGAACGCAAGCCGCTCGTCCGATGCGACCAGTTCAAGCCCCATGCTCCAGCTGAACGGCTTCTGGAAAAGGAGCGTCGAAAGCTTCTCGTAGGTTGCGATCAGGCTGGCGGTGTCTGCGGCGAAGGCGGTGTTGTCGAGCGAGCTGGCGAAGGCGTCGACCGTCAGGATGCGGTCGCGCCCGCCGAAATTGCTCTTGCGGAAGGTGATGCCCGCCAGCTGTTCCTGCGTGCCGACAACGCCGCGCAGCTTCAGCGCACCTTCGGGCGGGAACAGGTTGCGATGCTCCCAGCTTGCCTCGACGCGGATGCCCTCTTCGGTGCCATAGCCGATAGCGCCCGCGATGGTCCGCAGCTTCGCCTTGGTCAGGCCGACCTTCATGTCGACCACGCCCGGCTCGCCATTGGCGGGGGCCTGTGCCTCCACCGGAGTGATGGTTGTCGAAGAGACCAGCCCGGTGGCGATGATCGCGCGGCGCAAATCCTGCTCGTCGTCGCGGTTGTAGATATCGCCAGGCTCGAACCTCGCGATCGAACCGAGGTGTCTGCCGGAGAGGAAGTCCGGCTCTTCGGAGATCACCTTGCCGAAGACGTAGCGACCGTTGGGGCGCACCGGCATCGTCAGATCGCCTTCGATCCTCGCATGGTCGATCAGCAGCTCGGGCGCGTCGATCTCGGCGAAGGGATAGCCGGTATTGCCCAGCGCGGTGTCCAGATCGCCCCGCTCGCGCACGATGTCGTAGCTGTCGACATAGTCGCCGGGCTTGAGCTCGAACGCGCTGCGCAGTTCCTGGTAGTTGGGTGCCTGATCAAGATCGCCCAGATCGATAGTGCCGAATGTGAAACGCTCGCCCGGCAGCACGTTGAAGCGAACCTGCGGCCGCTCGTCAGACCCGTCGATCAGATTGGGGCCGACCTCGCGCACGATCTCGCCATCGTAATAGCCATAGGCGCGCAGCAGGCGCACCAGCAATTCCTCGTCCTCGCGCGCCCGCGCACCCAGCTGGCCGACATTGGTCTCGCTGTCGCCATAGGCCTCAATCGTGGAAAGGCTGGTGAACTGGTCGACGAAATCGTCCATCTGCGGGAACGCGTCGGGCTCGCTCGGGAAGGCGAGCGCCAGTTGTTCCGTCAGATCGATCACCACCGGATCGATCAGCAGCGGCCCCGCCTGCAGCGGATTGTCGTCGGCGAAGGTCGCCGTGCCGTCGTCCTCGACCTGCTCGACCGGCGCCAGCTCAAGCGGATCGGGCCAGTCGATAGTCAGCCCGGGCAGATCGGCCAGCGGGCTCTCGGGCTCCAGCTCCGGGGCGTCGGCCGGGAACGGGTTGGGCCCGTCGATCGGCGTCGGCTCTTCGGGAGGCACGCCATCGGCGGCCCATTCCTGCGCATTGTCGATCGCTTCGTCGGGGATCAGCGCTTCGAGTTCGGGACTGGCCGAGCGATCCTGCGCAAAGGCGTATCCGGGATGGCTGGCAAGCACTGCGGCAAGCGCGGCAATGCACGCACCGCGCGCGAACCTAGCGGGTGACGGCGAGCGCCTTGTCGCCTGCTCCGGCAGCAGCGCCGCCTTCGCGCACGGCTTCCTGGATGAGACGATCCTGCTCCTCGGTTCCAAGCCGGCGCCATCCGCGCGGGCCGAGCCGTTCGAGCGGGCGGTAGCGGATCTTGTACTGCATCCGCGCGGAGCCTTCGACCCAGTAGCCGAGATAGACATAGGGCAGGCCCTCTTCGGCTGCCCGGCGGATGTGATCGAGAATGATGTAGTTGCCAAGACCCGACCGTACCTCGTTTTCCGGGTCGTAGAAGCTGTAGATCATCGACAGCCCATCACCCTGCCTGTCTGTCAGGCAGGCGCCAACCAAGCGACCCGTGGAGCCGTCGTCTGTCGGCTCCCTGTATTCAATAACATAGCTCGACACGGGCGTATGCTCCACCATGTCGGCATAGTCCACCTCGTCCATGCGCGTCATCCCGCCTTCGGGATGGCGCTTCGCGAGATAATCCCGCAACAGCTCGAATTGTTCCGAAGTCGCCCACGGGCGGCATTCGGTCGCGATCAGATCGCTGTTGCGCTTGAGAATCCGCTTCTGCGCCTTGGACGGGGCGAATTCGGAAGTCACCACCCGAACCGAGACGCAGGCCTGACAGTTCACGCAACTGGGCCGGTAGGCGACCGTCTGGCTGCGCCGGAACCCGATCCGCCCGAGCGCTTCGTTGAGCTGGTCCGCATGCGGCCCCTTCAGCTCGGTGAAGACCTTCCGCTCCATCCGGTCGGCCAGGTAGGGGCACGGCGCGGGGCTGGTCACGAAAAAGCGAGGGAAACGAACGGGGGCAGTCACGGCTAGGCCTGGCGCTCCTGGCGATGGCGTAAATCTATCGATCGGCGGCTGGCCACGGGATATGCCTCACCAGCCCTCGTCTTAGAAGGGCCTTAACCACAAAGCAGGGTTAACGAGACCTTATTTTGCACATCTGTGGCAAAACGGATCAGGCGAGTTCGACGGAATGAACGTCGTAACCCGTCTGGCGCATGTCCGCGATCAGCGCGTCGACCTGCTCCTTGTTGCGCGCCTCGCACTCGATTTCGGTGATCAGGCCCTTGGCCGGCAGCTTGGTGAAGACCCGCTGGTGATAGACCTCGATGATGTTGACGTTGTGCCGTTCGAACAGGGAGACGACCTTGTGCAGCGCGCCCGGCTGATCCTTCAGCGCGATCCGCAGCCGCGCGAGCCGCCCCTGCCGCGCCAGATCGCGCAGCAGCACGGTGGCGAGCAGGCGTGAATCGATATTGCCACCGCACAGCGGCAGGCCGATTTTCTTGCCCGCAAACTTCTCCTTGTTCGCCAGCACTGCGGCGAGGCCCGCAGCGCCCGCGCCTTCGACCACGGTCTTCTCGATCTGCAGCAGCAGCGCGACCGTGTGTTCCAGATCCGGCTCGCCCACC
>ENA-ORDG01000942-ORDG01000942.1-marine-metagenome-genome-assembly--contig:-NODE-942-length-12564-cov-2.556178_pt1 | contig 12564 bp, 16 predicted proteins | sample MGYA00248629_ERZ508524 | MGnify/ENA primary metagenome ERZ508524 (study PRJEB26194, sample SAMN05421901) | marine metagenome | isolation source: East of Rio de Janeiro, Brazil, South Atlantic Ocean...
TTTCGTTTCAGCGGCGCGGGCGGACCAGCCGCCTCAGTGGAAATCCATGTCCGCGTCGCGCAGCTTGGCGAGATTGGGCCGGGTGAAGAGCTTGCCCCGTTCCGCCCAGATGACGATCAGGAAGGACAGGGTCCCGAACACCAGCAGCCCAAGCGTGAAGGGCAGGGTCGTTCCGTCGAAGGCGCGGCCCACCAGGCTGCCGAGCGCCGCCGACACCGCGGTCGTCAGGAACGCCTGGAAGGACGAGGCGACGCCCGCGCCCTTGTGAAACGGCTCCATCGAGATGGCGCTGAAATTGGACGCGGTGAAGGCCACGGTCAGCATGGTCAGCGCCTGCAGCGTCATGAAGCTGACCAGCGTCTCCCATCCCATCAGGATCAGCGCCAGATGGACGGCGGCGATCAGGCAGAAGCCGATGAGCGCGCTCTGGCTCATCCGCCGCGCGCCGAAGCGCTGGACCAGGCGGCTGTTGATCAGGCTGCCGATCCCCATGAAGCCGGCAATGGTGGCGAAGCCGATCGGGAAGATCGCCGCCGCATCGAACACGTCGAAGAAGATCTGCTGCACCGACAGGATGAAGCCGATGAGGCCGCTCATCACCACGCCGCTCGCCAGCATGTAGCCGATCGAGCTGCGCGTGCGCAGGATGAGGGCGATCGTGGCGAACAGCCCGCGCGCGGTGATCCGCATGCGGTTTTCCGGCGCCAGCGTTTCCGGCAGCCGCACCAGCATCCAAAGCAGGATCATGCTGGACAGGATGACCAGCACCCAGAAGATCCAGCGCCACGGCGCCACCCACAGGATCGCTTGCCCGAAACTGGGCGCCATCACCGGGATCAGCATGAACACGGCAAAGATCAGCGACATGACTCGCGCCATGGCGTCGCCGCGGAACCGGTCGCGGATGATGCCGACGGTGATGACCCGGCTAGCCCCCGCGAAGAAGCCGGCGCAGCCGCGACCGATCAGCATCATCGCGAAGCTCTGCGCGCTGGCGCAGGCGATGGAGGACAGGACGAACAGCGCCATCGCGCTGCCCAGCACCGCCTTGCGCCCGAATCGGTCGGACAGCACGCCGAACAGCAACGATCCGATCCCCAGCCCCATGAAATAGACGCTGATGATCAACTGCCGGTCATTGGGCTGGGGAATGGACAGATCGCGCCCGATGGCGGGCAGGGCCGGCAGCATCGGGTCGATCGACAGGGCGTTCATCGCCATCAGGCACGCGCACAGCAGCACGAATTCGCGGAAATGGATGTCGCGGGGCGGCGATGAAGCGGGAATGTCGGTCATGCTCGGGCTATGGGGGCTCCGCGCGGCATGCGCCACCCCAAATCAGGCCGCCTCCTCGCCCTTCATCCCGCTGCCCATCATGGCAAATAGGTCGTTAACCATTTTTTATCGGCTGATGGGCCACAGTCTCCCGCGTGAACAAACCAAAGGGTCGATCAATTGCTTTAGCGGGATGATGGGGGAATCACTTTCATGGGCAACAGTTTCAAGAGCGCGCAATTTCTGATGGAGGCGCGCCTGTCGCGGGCGGCCTGCGGTTCGGCGGACGACTGCTTCGACCTGGGCGTCGCCTTCAGCTGCGGCACCAGCGGCCTGCCGATCGACTTGGTCGAGGCGCATAAATGGTTCAACCTCGCCGCCCTGCGCGGCAGTCGGCAGGGCCAGTCGATGCGCGCGGAGATCGCCGAGGAAATGACTGCCCGCGAAATCGCCGAGGCCCAGCGCCAGGCGCGCGCCCTCATCGCATCGACCCAGGCGCGCGCCGCCTGATCAGTCGCCCTTGCGGAATGGAGTGCGCTGCGCCAGCCATTGCCGGTCGCGCTGCACATCCTCGCGTTCGGCCGTCAGAAAGCCGGCGACCGCGCGCCTGAACCCGGGATTGGGGATGTAGTGGGCTGACCAGGTGGGTTCGGGCGCATAGCCGCGCGCCAGCTTGTGCCCGCCCTGGGCGCCGGCCTCCACCTTGTGCAGCCCGCGCGCGATGGCGACGTCGATCGCCTGATAATAGCAAAGCTCGAAATGCAGGTTGGGCACGTCCTCGACGCAGCCCCAGTAACGGCCATAGAGCGTGTCGCCGCCGACCAGATTGAGCGCGCCCGCGATCGGCCGCCCGTCGCGCAGGGCGAGCATCAGCAAGACCCGGTCCGCCATCGTCTTGCCCAGGATGGAGAAGAAGGCGCGGGTCAGATAGGGCTGCCCCCATTTGCGCGCGCCGGTATCCTGGTAGAAATCCCAGAAAATATCCCAATGCGCTTCGGTCAACTCGTCGCCGCTCAGGTGGACGATCTCCAGCCCCTCGACCGCGCGCCGGCGTTCCTTGCGGATATTCTTGCGCTTCTCGCTCGACAGGTCGGCCAGGAAATCCTCGAACCCGCCATAGCCGCGATTGGTCCAATGGAACTGGCTGTCCTCGCGGATCAGCCAGCCCGCCGCCTCGAACAGCGGCACCTGTTCCGGCGCGACGAAGGTCGCATGGGCGGACGACAGGCGGTTGCGCTCGACCAGCATCTCGATGCCCGCAATCAGCGCCGGAGCGAGCGCGGCGTCGCGCAGCAGCAGGCGCGGCCCCGGCACGGGCGAAAAAGGCGCGGCGATCTGGATCTTGGGATAATAACGCCCGCCCGCCCGCTCCCAGGCGTCGGCCCAGCCATGGTCGAACACATATTCACCCTGGCTATGGCTCTTGGCGTAGAGCGGCGCAGCGGCGGCGATTCGCCCATCGCCATCGTCGATGACCAGCGGCAGCGGCTGCCATCCGGTTGCGCCGCCGACGCTGCCTGATCGCTCCAGCGCGGCCAGGAAATCCCAGCTGACAAAGGGATTGTCCGCCCCGGCGCAGGCGTCCCATTCGTCCCGGGGCAGGTCCGCGACGCCATTGGCGATCCGCACGACGACATCCGTCATGCGCCGTCCTCATAGATGATCTGGTCGGCATGGCGCCCCGCGCGCGCATGGTCGGCCGGGCTGCGCACGGTCCAGCTCAGCACGGGCAATCCCCGGCGGCGGGCATGATCGGCGAAGGGCGATGGCAGGTCGCGAATGTCACAAGCCAGAAAATCGGGTCTCCCCAGCCAAAGTGCAAGGGCGCGTTCGATCCGCCCGCGCACGGCGCCCTTATTCTGCTGGGTCACGACCAGCCCGCGCAGCTGTCGCTTTCGCTGTCGGGCAAAATAGCGCAGCACATGCGGGTTGAAGGACATGATCGCGATCGGCGCGTCGGACCACTCGGCCAGATCGCGCGCCACGGCCGCACACAACGCCGCGACGTGCCGCCCCGGCGCCTTGATCTCCACCAGCATCGGCACGCGCCCCTCGCAGCGCGCCAGCAGCGCCGACAGGCGCGGGATCGCGCCGCCGTCGGGCAGGCGCATCTGGTCCAGCGCCGCGGCCGGCAGCGCCGCGATACGGCCGGGCTGGCCGGTCATGCGCTGAAGGTCGGCGTCATGAAAGATGAAGGCGACGCCGTCGCGGCTCGCCCGCACGTTGCATTCGATGCCATGGCCGGCGGCGATGGCGGCGTCGAAGGCCGCCATGCCATTTTCGCTTACGCCCGGCCCGTGCAACCCGCGATGAGCAAAGGGCCGGGCGGTCAGGAAGTGCGCGTCAGGCCGGGCGGACAAGGACGATCGCGTCGATTTCGACCACCGCGCCCAGCGGCAGCACGGGCACGCCCACGGCGCTGCGCGCATGTTTGCCCGCGTCGCCAAAGACATCGACCATCAGTTCCGACGCACCGTTGGCGTACTTTGGCTGGTCGGTAAAGTCGGCCCCCCTGCTGATGAAAGCGCCCAGCTTCACGATGCGCTCCACCCGGTCGAGCGAACCCAGCGCCGCCTTCATCTGGGCGATAAGGTTGAGGCCGCAGACTCGCGCGGCGGCGACGCCATAGTCCAGGTCGCGGTCCTCGCCCAGCCGTCCGGTCATCAGGCCATCGGGCGCCAGCGCGATCTGGCCGCTGATGTGCAGCAGGCCATTGGCCTCCACGGTGGGGACATAGGCGGCGACCGGCGCTGCGGCCTGGGGCAAGGTGATGCCGAGTTCGGCAAGGCGGGCGTCGATGCTCATGACATGGCTCCTGTAGTAACGATATCCTTGGGGGCCGGCCCCTGCGCCAGCCTTTGCATGATCCACGCCTCGGCCGCGACCCAATCGTCGATCCGGGCATGGGCATAAGGCGCGGCGGGAACGCCGGCAGCGATTTCTGCCTCGCCGACCATGTGCAGCCGCCACACATCGGGCGCATGCGTCGCGACCGAATGATGATGTTCGGCCAGATCATCGATGAACAGCGCGATGCTGGGCTGACGATCGGCAACGATGTCGGCCAACGGCCGCCCCTTGCCGCCCTGGTTCCAGTGGACCGGAAAATCCAGCCCCAATGCGGCCAGTTGCGCGATCCGCTGCTGATGGTGGCGCTCGCCGATATTGGTCAGCACTTCGATGTCGGCGATGCGCGACAGGCGCAGCAGCGCTTCCACGGCTCCCGCGATCGGCGCCTGCCGGTGCATTTCGGTGTCGAAGAAGCCGATCAGCAGCTGCCACACCAGTTCGCGCTCCAGCGGCTCGCCGCTATCCTTGTGGCGCAGCGCTTCGGCGAAGCTGCGGTCGTGCATGTCGAAATGCACGTCATGCGTCTCGTCCAGCCACTGGCGGAACGGCACGACCATGTGCAACAGCACTTCGTCGCAGTCCGTGATGATCAGGGGGCGGCTCATCGGTTCAGTCTCTCCTGCGCCGCGATCAGGGCGGCGGGGCTGGTGTCGATCGCCGCGGCGCAGGCGACCAGGTCGGGCTCATGATCGGCCAGGAAGCCCAGCACCGCCGCCAGGATCGTCGGGTCGCCGACGCCTGCCCGCAACGTGGCGGCGTCCATTCCGGTCAGCGCCAGCAACCGGTCGGCGCGCGCATCGTCGGCCAGTGTCCAGCCAAGCGCCAGCAGCGCCAGCATCGCGGGATCATGGCTCTCTGGCGAACTGCTATCCGGCTTGCGATTCGGGCTGTCGGGACGCATGATGGGCCTCTGGCGGGGAAGCGGTCGGGCAGGGCGCGCTTCACAATGATTGGCGAGTGACCGGTGGCAAAGCGCGTGCTCGTTGTCGAGGACAACGAACTTAATCTCAAACTTTTTTGCGATCTGCTGCGGGCGCATGGGCATGACGTCCTGCCGCTGCGCGACGGGCGCGACGTGCTGCGCGAAGCGGGTGAATTCCTGCCTGACCTCGTCATCACCGACATTCACCTGCCCCATGTCAGCGGGTATGAGCTGATCCTGTCGCTCAAGGCGGATGCGCGGCTTTCGGCGGTTCCGATCATGGCGGTGACCGCCTATGCCGGCCAGGGCGACGAGGATCGGATCCGGGGCGCGGGCGCCGACGCCTATGTGTCCAAACCCATATCGGTGCTGCGGTTCGTCGAGCAGGTGAACGCGCTTCTGTAGGGATCCGCGCGCTGTCATCGGGCTGTCATCGGCCTTTCACGGCGCGGCCATCGTTCGGAAGTCCTGCCGTCATTCCCGTCTGCCACCCCCCTGCGCCATGGCGCGGCCTTCCGCCGACAGCCTGGACCACAGGGGTAGATCATATGTCTCATCTAACCGACGAGGCGCGCGCGCGCACGCGCGCCGCGCAGCCCACCATCGATATGGGCGACAACAGCCTGGAAGCGATCGTCGCCGCCAATCCGGCGCGTCGCACCGTCCTCAAGAACGGCCTGCTCGGCCTTTCGATCCTGCCGATGCTCGGCGCGCTCGCGGCCTGCGACGATGACGATGATGACAGCAGCCCGACGCCCACGCCCACCCCGACGCCCACGCCCACCCCGACCCCCAGCTACGGCATCAGCTTCACCCCGGTGGCCGAAAATCTGAACGACACCGTCACCGTCCCGACTGGCTACACCGTGCAGGTGCTGCTGAAGGCCGGCGATTCGATCGAGCCCGGCACCGCTTATGCCGACGCCTATCCCACCCCCGATCAGGCCGAAAAATGGGCCGGCGGCAACCATGACGGCATGGAATATTTCGAACTGTCGGGCACCGACGCCAACAGCGGCGGCCTGCTCGCCATCAACTTCGAATATCCCGACTTCAACATCCTGATGGACGGCGACTATGACGCCGACACCGCCACGGCCGCGCAGAAGGCGCTGGCCCTGTCGGCGGTGGGCATCGGCGTGGTCGAAGTGGCCAAGGCGTCGGACGGCACCTGGTCGGTGAAGGCCGATTCCCGGTATAACAAGCGCTACACCGGCAACAGCAGCTACAAGGCCAGCGGCCCCGCGTCGGGCCTGCTGTCGGGCACGATCAAGGGCATGCTCAACAACTGCTCGTCGGGCCGCACCCCCTGGGGCACCTACCTCACCTGCGAGGAAACGACGGACAATTATCTCGACCCGACGCAGCCGGAGGAAAATTACGGCTGGGTGGTCGAAATCGACCCTTATCAAGAGCTGGCCGCGCCCACCAAGCGCACCGCGCTCGGCCGGTTCGACCATGAAAATGTCGCCTATATGGCCAATAGCGACCGCCGCGTCGCCTTCTACATGGGGCATGACGGCACCCCGGGCTGCATCTACAAATTCGTGTGCGACCGCGCCTATAGCAGCAGCGACCGCGCGGCGAACACCGACCTGCTCGACCGTGGCACGCTCTATGTCGCGCGCTTCAATGGCGATGGCACTGGCGAATGGCGCGCCCTGGTCCAGGGACAGAACGGCCTGACCGCCGGCGCGTCCGATCCGGGCAATGTCAGCCAGTTCACCACGCCGCCCGAACCCACGACGGTCGACTTCACCAACCAGGCGCAGGTGCTGATCAACACCATCTCGGCCGCGCGCGTCGCTGGCGGCACCGTCATGGACCGTCCGGAATGGATCACGGTCGCGCCCGACAACAGCGCGATCTTCGTGACGCTGACCAACAACAGCAGCCGCGCATCGACCGACGCCGCCAACCCGCGGACCCAGAACCGCCACGGCCACATCATCAAGTTCAAGGAAGAGGGCGATTCGCCCCTCGCGACCAGCTTCAGCTGGGAAATCTTCCTGCTGGCGGGCGATCCGGAACTGGCCGGTTTCGGGGACGATCTGGAAGGCGACATCAACGGCGACACCTTCTCCAGCCCCGACGGCATCCGCATCGACCCCCAGGGTCGCCTGTGGGTCCAGACCGACCACTCGATCCCCGGCACGTCGGGCAAGCCCGACACCAGCATCGAGGACGTGTTCGGCCATAATGCGATGTTCTACATCGACCAGGAGTCGAAGGAATCGATGCGCTTCCTGGTCGGCCCGGAAGGCTGCGAAATCACCGGCATCGCCTACACGCCGGACCTCACCAACTTCTTCATCAACATCCAGCACCCGACCGGCAACTGGCCCGTCGATGGCGAAGAGCCGCGCTCCTCGACCATCGTCGTGCGCCGCGACGACGCCACGCCGATCGGCAACTAAGCCCGGGCACCTGTCCCCTCTCCTTTGCGGGAGGGGACAGAAGAAAAAGGGGCGTTCCGCAAGGAGCGCCCCTTCTTTCTGCCCATACCGCCACGGCCAATGGTCGCGGCAACAGCAAAAGGCCCGCTCCCTTATCGGGACGGGCCTTGCCTGTTCGGAACAACCGGACGATCAGGCGCGCGGGCGTGACGCCCGCAGCGGCTTACTTGATCTTGGCTTCCTTGAACTCGACATGCTTGCGCGCGACCGGGTCGTACTTGCGGAAGCTCAGCTTCTCGGTCTTCGTGCGGGGATTCTTCTTCGTCACGTAGAAGAAGCCAGTGTCAGCCGAGCTGACGAGACGGATCTTGACGGTTGCCGGCTTGGCCATGGCCCTATTCCCTGGTCGTAAAATGCGTAAAAAGAAAAGCGGCCCGTTTCGGACCGCCCCGTTTCAGCGGTGCCCCATGGGCCAGATTCGCGTTGCTGTCAAGGCCGTGGGGTCGAAGCGCGCAGGCTTTACGCGGCTTTAACGGTCGCGCTCCTAGCATGGCCATCACAGGGGACGGGAGTGAATCTGATGCGACATGACCCGATGCTAGCGATCCAGGCCGACCTTCTGCGCCGGGTGGACGGGCTGGCGGGCGAACGCGGCCATGTGTCGGCGCTGCGGCTCCACGATGAAGTCGACCAGATCCGCCATATCGCCCGCGCCTTTCACCTCGACGAAGTGGAGGGCCTCGCCGGCACGCTGGAAAGCGCGCTGTCGCTGCACGGCCTGGGCCCTGTGGTGCTTTCCTACCTCGACCGCATGCGCGAGGCGATCGGCGCGGACAGGCTCGCGCCGCTCTTCCAGCCGGTCGCCGCGTCCGCCACGGTCGTTCCGCTGCGCGCCTGACGCCGGCGCGCGCGCATGGATGCCCTGCTGACCGCCCTGCTCGGCTGCCTGCTCGGCGAAATGGGCGACAAGAGCCAGTGGCTCGTGCTGGCGCTCGCCACCCGCTATGACCGGAACCGCGCGGTGATCGCCGGGATCATCGTCGCCGCTCTCGCCAACGCCGCCATCTCCGCCTTCGCCGGCGCCTGGATCGGCCCGATGCTGGGCCCCGATGCGCGCTTGCTCTTCCTTGCGCTCGCCACCCTGTTCCTGGGTATCGGGCTGCTCTGGCGCGTGTCGCCGCCCGATACGCTCGACGGCTGGCCGACCGGCCCCTTTCTCACGACCGCGCTCGGCCTGTTCATCCTGGGCTTCGGCGACGGCCCCCAATTACTGATCCTGGGCATCGCCACCCGCACCGGCGATCCTTGGCTCGCCGCCATTGGCGGCGCCAGCGGCGTTATCGTCGCTCTTGTGCCGGTCGTGCTGCTCCGCGCGCAGTTGATGGCCGCCCTGCCGATGCGCGCGATCCGCTGGACCGGCGGCGGCTTGCTCCTGCTTATCGGCGCCGGGCTTGGGCTGGCGGCGACGGGCCTGCTCTGATCGACAAAGTTCATCAGCCTGATCGCCAGAAAAAATGGCACCATCGGCCGGAACGATCATTATATGAGCGAAACCAATTCCCGCGAACAGGAGGATATTGCATGACTGCTCCCGATCTCCAGACGCCCACTGATCTGAAGAGCAACGAAACCAAGTCCGTTGCCGAAGCGCTCAACGGGGCGCTGGCCGACAGCTATGCCCTGTATCTCAAGACCAAGAATTTCCACTGGCATGTGTCGGGGCCGCATTTTCGCGACTATCATCTGATGTTCGACGAACAGGCGACGCAGATCCTGGCGACCACCGACCTCATTGCCGAGCGCGTGCGCAAGACCGGCAATGTCACGCTGCGCTCGATCGGCGACATCGCCCGGCACCAGACCGTCAAGGACAATGATGCCGACTTCGTCGCGCCCGCCGACATGCTGAAGGAATTGCGCGACGACAATCTCGCGCTGGTCGAAAGCTTCCGCGCGGTGAAGGCCGCCGCGACCGAAGCGGGCGACAATGCGACCGAAGGCATTGTCGACGACTGGACCGACCAGGCCGAAGAGCGCGCGTGGTTCCTGTTCGAAGCCGCCCGCGGCGCCTGACGCCCTTACGCCACCATGAAGAAAGCCCGCCGGCGCAAACCGGCGGGCTTTCTTTTTGCGCCTGCCGCCCGCGTCAATTCGCGCTGGCGGCGGCGATCTCCAGAATCTCGATCGCCTCGGCCTTGCCCGCGAAATCGACTTTCTCGCCCACTTCGGCGTCCATCATCGCCCGTGCGAGCGGCGAGGAAAAGCTGATGCGGCCGGCATTGGGATCGGCTTCGTCATCGCCAACGATGGCGACGCGCTTGTCCTGCCCGTTCAGCCGATAGGTCACGCACGCGCCGAAGGCGACGGCGTCGCCATCCGGCACCGGCTGCTCCAGCGCCGTCGCCAGTCGCGTGCGCCAATAGCGCAGCAGGCGCTTGTGCTTCTTCGCCGCTTCCTCGTCCATCGCCGTCATATCGACCGCTTCCAGTTCGGCCACCGTCTCCCGCGTCATGCGCATGCCCCGCGCCGTCACCCAATTGGGACCGGGCGGAAGGGGGATCTCGAACTTGGGCTCCATATGTTCATCGTCGCTCTCGCGACGAAAGGCGACGCTCATCGGCCTCTCCAGTCATTGGTTTCGTCAGGTGGACAGGCGGGCCGGTCGGCCGCTCAATCCTCGTCGAACAGCCCGGCCAGCTGCTCCACCATCGTGCCGCCCAGTTGCTCGGCGTCCATGATGGTGACGGCGCGGCGGTAATAGCGGGTGACGTCATGGCCGATGCCGATCGCCACCAGCTGCACCGGCGACCGGTTCTCGATCCAGTCGATCACCTGCCGCAGATGCCGCTCCAGATAGGTTCCGCTATTGACCGACAGGGTGCTGTCGTCGACCGGCGCGCCATCGGAAATGACCATCAGGATGCGCCGTTCCTCCGGCCGCGCGATCAACCGGGCATGCGCCCATAGCAGCGCCTCGCCGTCGATATTTTCCTTCAGCAGCCCTTCGCGCATCATCAGGCCCAGATTCTTGCGCGCCCGCCGCCACGGATCGTCGGCTTTCTTGTAGACGATGTGGCGCAGGTCGTTGAGCCGTCCGGGCATCGGCGGGCGTCCGGCGGCAAGCCATTCCTCGCGCGCTTGCCCACCCTTCCAGGCGCGGGTGGTGAACCCCAATATCTCGGTCTTGACGCCGCAGCGCTCCAGCGTGCGCGCCATGATGTCGGCGCTGATCGCCGCGATGCTGATCGGCCGCCCGCGCATCGAACCGGAATTGTCGATCAGCAGCGTGACGACCGTGTCGCGAAACTCCATGTCGCGCTCGATCTTGTAGCTTAGCGACCGCGTGGGATCGATCACGATCCGCGCCAGCCGCGCCGCGTCGAGCAGCCCTTCCTCCTGGTCGAAATCCCAGCTGCGCGACTGTTGCGCCATCAGCCGGCGCTGCAGCCGGTTGGCGAGCTTGGTCACCGCGCCCTGCAGGCTCACCAGCTGCTGGTCCAGGAAACCACGCAGCCGCGCCAGCTCATCCTCGTCGCACAGATCCTCGGGCGCGACGATCTCGTCATATTTCAGCGTATAGGCCTGATAGTCGAAGCCGGGCGGCAGGTCGGACATGGGGCGATTGGGGCGAACCGGCATCATGCCTTCCTCGCCCATATCCTCCGCGCCTTCCTCGCTGTCGGCGTCGAAATCGTCGCTATATTCGCTCTCGCCGTCCTGCGCGTCGCCACCCTGGTCCTCGGCGCGCGCCTCGGCATTCATGTCGCTGTCGCCCGACTGCTCCTCGCCGGAATCGCCTTCCTCCTGCTGATCCTCCTGATCCTCGCCTTCGTCCTGGCTTTCGGGCTCGTCGGTGTCGGGCGGCACGTCGGCGTCGATCAGCTGCAGATGCTCCAGCATCGCGGTGGTCAGCTTCTGGAAGGCGCGCTGGTCGTCGATGGCCAGCATCAGCGAATCGAGGTCCGCCCCGGCCTTGTCCTCGATCCACTGGTCGACCATCGCAACGCCGGGCGCCGCATCCTTGGGGATCGCCTGTCCGGTCAGCCGTTCGCGCACCTTCAGCGCCAGGGCGGTCGACAGCGGCACCTCGTCGGCGGATCGGGCGCGGCGGATCGCGTCGGACTTCAGCCGCAGCGCCAGCGCCTCGTTCAGGTTGGCGCGCACGCCGGCCATGGATCGCGACCCGATCGCCTCGACCCGCGCCTGCTCGACCGCATCGAATACGGCGCGGGCGACCGTCTCTCCGGGCGCGGAGGACGCATGCACCCGCGCATCATGGTGCCGCAGCTTGAGTGCGGAGGCGTCAGCGAAGCCGCGCGCCAGCGCCACCTGATCGGCGGGCAGGGCGCGGCCGGGCGTCGGCACCTTAATCGCCTTGCCCACGGCATGGGGCGCGTCGGCGGTAAAGCCCACCTCCACATCCATATCGCGCGCAATCGACCGCGCCGCGCCCGACAGCACGTCCTTGAAAGCGTCAATGGGGGAACGTTCTGTCACCGGCGCTCCGGATCGCCGACGCGCGGCACGGCGATGGTTTCTATCTGCGTTTCGACCTCGCTCATCAGCTTGTGCAGCGGGCATTTGGCGGCAACCGCGATCAGCGTGTCATGCTGTTCGTCGCTCATCGGCCCGGTAATGGCGATGCGGGTGGTCAGCTTGTAGACGCCCTGCCGTTCCTGGCTGTTGTCGCGCACCACGCCGACATGGATATCCTCGACCGGGATCGCGTGGCGCTGCGCGTACCAGAGCATGGTCATCGCCTTGCACGCGCCCAGCGCCGCGTCATACAGGTCGTGCGGGTCCGGCCCGGCGTCATGGCCGTCGGGCGCCGACATGTCCGCGACGATCTCATGCCCCCGGATGCTGATCCGGTGCGCGCTGCCCTTGGGGTCGATCCGCTCGACGACAATCATGGTCTGTCTCCCGATCTTGCAGGACCGGGGCGAAGGCTCAGTTCGCCCGGCTCGCGACGCTTTCGGGCAAGTCCTTGCCGAAGACGCGCTGATAATATTCGGCGACCAGCGCCCGTTCCGCCTCGTCGCACTTGTTGAGGAAGGACAGGCGGAAGGCGAAGCCGACATTCTTGAAGATCAGCGCATTCTGCGCCCAGCTGATGACGGT
>ENA-ORDG01000947-ORDG01000947.1-marine-metagenome-genome-assembly--contig:-NODE-947-length-12522-cov-3.777662_pt1 | contig 12522 bp, 12 predicted proteins | sample MGYA00248629_ERZ508524 | MGnify/ENA primary metagenome ERZ508524 (study PRJEB26194, sample SAMN05421901) | marine metagenome | isolation source: East of Rio de Janeiro, Brazil, South Atlantic Ocean...
GGCTGCAGCAGCAGTTAAAATGATTTCTCCAAAGGGTTCATCCTGCTCTATAGACACCTGATTGGTCCGCAGCATTTCTAAAATTGCCATAAACGTAACCACAATTCGCAGTCTTGTTTTTAAAAAAGGAAAGAGAGTGGTAAAGCACAAGCGTTTAGCAGAATCAATTTCTCCTTTTAGAAAAGCTATTTGTTCATCTAAATGAATAGGCTCCTCATGCAGCTCGTAGGGATTTACATCCGGCAAGCGGTGAATAAGCTCTTGAAAAATAGTTGATAGGGTAAAAAGGGTAATGTTCTGAATGGGGTTGGATTTTTTTTCAGAATCTGTGAAATAAGTCATTTCCTGCCCCCGTGGATAATGAAAAGAATGCTCCGTATATGTTTCCTGTAATTCTTCACTCATTTTCTTGAATTGCTGATATTCTAACAAGCGCTGCACGAGTGGGGTTCGGGGATCTTCAAACTGGTCTTCTTCATCATCTGATACAGGCAGCAGCATTTTTGCTTTTATTTTCATCAACAAAGCTGCCATATATACAAACTCCCCTCCCAAATCAATATTCATCAAATCCATCATTTTCATATAATCCAAAAATTCTTTGGTAATTTTGGCGATGGGAATATCATAAATATTGAGCTTATCTCTCTGGATGAAAAAGAGCAGCAGGTCCATGGGACCTTCAAAATTTTCTACTTTTACTTTATAATCCATTAAATTTATCGGGCTGGCTGAATAAAGCCTACTTTGCGATATACTTTGGAAAGAGTCTTTCTTCCGCGGTAAAACGCATTTTCAGCGCCCTGGGCCAGTACTGATTCCAAATAAGCTTTATCTTGGATGATTTCATTGTATTTTTCCTGAATGGGCTCCAGGAATTCAGCAATAACATTCCCCAGTTCTGTCTTAAAATCAGAATACATTTTACCTGAAAACTGTGATTCTACATCCTTGATAGGTAATTCTGTTATGAGAGCATACAATTGCACTAAGTTGGATATCCCCGGGCGGCTATCATCTATTCTAACTTCCGTTCCAGAATCTGTTACGGCTCGTTTTATTTTTTTCTTTACAACATCAGGCGAATCCAATATTGCGATGAGATTATTCAAGTTTTCATCGGATTTAGACATTTTCTTTTCTGGCTGCTGAAGGCTCATAATACGAGCGCCGGCCTTAGGAATATATGGTTCGGGCACCACAAATGTATCCGAATAAGTAGAATTAAACCGAATTGCCAGGTCACGAGCCAACTCGAGATGCTGTTTCTGGTCTGCACCAACCGGTACAAGGTCTGCCTGGTATAATAATATATCAGACGCCATAAGTATGGGATAGGTAAAAAGCCCAGCATTGATGTTGGCAGCATGTTTTTTCGATTTGTCCTTAAACTGGGTCATGCGATTTAACTCGCCCATATAGGTGATGGTGCTGAGAATCCACATGAGTTCTGCATGTTGAGGCACATGAGATTGAATTACAATGGTACTTTTCTCTGGATCAATACCGCAGGCGATATACTGTGCAACATAAGAAAGACATCGTTGCCGAAGTTCAGCAGGATTTTGCCGAACCGTTAAGGCATGCATATCCACCACCAGAAAAATGCTGTCATGCGTCTCCTGCAGGTTTACCCAGTTTTTTAATGCACCTAAATAGTTTCCAATACAGAGGTGCCCACTGGGCTGAATGCCCGAAAGTAGAATTGGTTTATGTGATACAGTCATTATTATTTTCTCTTATAATCCCCAATTATTTATTTCAATTTTTTCCTTAATCGCTTCACCTTTATCTGTTCCGTAGGCGGTTCTAATTCCTCAATTCCATATACCCTCTTCTTATTTCCCATTGTTTAATTACTCTCCTGCATAAATAAATAGGGTCGCCACGAACTCTGAAATTGCTTCACAAATTTTTGTAGATGTAATATCATTGTCGGCTTTCGGGGCGTCTTGGATAAATCCATTTGAATATACCGTAAAGAATGGTTGCCCTTTTTTGTATTGCAGGGGACACAGGCTGCTACCAAATTATCCCAACTATCTTGCCCGCCCTTATTACGGGAAATAATATGGTCAATGGTCATGGGTACAGATTTCTTTCCACAATATTGACAGGTATGATTATCCCTTTTCAATATATTTTTTCGAGATAATACAATTTCTTTCCGGCGAATTCGTGCATATTCCTTCAATTTTATGACACTTGGAAGGGGCATCGAGAGATAAACAGAATGAATAATTTCACGATAATTCTCTAATGATTCAACCTTTTCGCTTAAAAGGAGTATAATAGCTCTGCGCGCACCAATAACCATGAGCGGTTCATAGCTCTGGTTTAAGACCAAAACCCGTCTGTTCAGGATAGCAGCCATCAGTCCACTACCTTAGCAGATATGGAATACGTTTTAAAAATTGATTGGCTTAAATACTGATTGAATCCTGCATCTCCTTCATTGATAGATTCTATTTTTACTTCTCCAGAACAGTGTATAATTTTACCCTCTCCCAATGAAAATCCCACATGATTTATTTGCTTATTTTCAGCAAAAAATACCAGATCCCCCTGTTTGGCTTCATTCATATTTATTTCATGTAACCACTGGGATTTAACCTGCATTCCTGTATCTCTGGCAATGGATACTCCAATTGCACTCAGTACCAATTGAACAAATCCTGAACAATCAAAGCCATAGGAACTTTTTCCTCCCCAGATATATGGAGTTCCCAATAGAGATTTAGCCAATTTTATTAGCTGTTCCCGTGATTGAATTGTAATTGAATTTTGAGCTGGAATTTTACCTAACTTCCCATCAGGAAGAGCAATTGAAATAAACTGTGTATCCTCTTCAATTACAGGTATCCTTGAGCCAAAAGATAAAAACCGGTCTTCACTGGTTTTATTATGAGTGGTAATAAAGGGGATGAAACGATCTTTAAGGATGATCCAATTTGCGAAAGATTGTGGATTTTCAATTATGTAAAATCTATAAATCCAACCCTCATAACCATCCTCCTGACGGATATGGTACCAGTGTCTGTCCTCTTTTAATATTTCAACCGTTTCCCAGATGAGGGCCTGGGTGACCATTTCAGAACTGAAACGAGCTTCTCTGTGAATGGAGGCTACCGCTGTAGCAATTACCGCCTTTCGGCTCATCGATTTTTCACATACTCAATGAGTTGTTTCCCAATTTCGGTATTATCCATAAAGGCATCAAATACTTCAGCGCCGGGACCCGTTGCCCAGATAGGAACAAAGTTGGCAGAATGGTAATCTGATGTGAATCGAATCTCCAAGTCAGAATCTTTTCCGTCATGCACCGCAACCCCCCCACATTCATGGTCAGCGGTAAGCACTACCAGCACGTCGGGATTGCGGGCCTGATAATCCAGGGTAAAATTAATAAGTTCATTCAGGGAAGCCATCTCACCCTGAATATACTCAGCGCTGTTGGCATGGCCGCCCCAGTCAACCTGGGATTCCTCAATCATGACAAAAAATCCGTTTGGATTTTGCTCTAATCTTTGAAGCGCCATCTCAGCCATTTGAGTGGTGCTGGGAGTTCTACCTTCATGAACGGTTGGCAACGCACCTTCTGCGAACAAACCTAATATTCTTTTATCTGGGTTAAGCTGTGCATCAATAGATTCGATAAATTGTCCACCTCTATTCTCATATTCCGTAATAAGTTCATCCGGCCAGAAGGTTTTGCCGCCTCCTAAAATAACATCAATTTCCGTTTCGGCAAACTGCTCTGCAATCTGCCATTCTTTCTTGCGATAATCGACATGAGCTGCAAATGAAGCCGGTGTTGCATGGGTTACAGAGGATGTTGCCACTAAGCCAGTGGCCATGTTTTTCTCTTCAGCCCACTCCAGCATGGTTTTAACACTTAATGTGTCTTTATCAACCCCAATAGCGCCATTATAGGTCTTTTGTCCTGAGGATAAAGCAGTGCCGCTGGCGGCAGAGTCTGTTACCCGCTTACAGGTTGTTCCACACTGACCATCATTTGGATGGGTTGCTACAAGTCCGACATGGTCAAATCGTGCAGGTGCAAACTCACCATTGGCGTAATATGATAAGCTGTACTGCCCAATGCCCGTACCATCAGCAATTATAAATATTATGGATTTGGGCGTAGATTTATTGCTATGAGCTTTTTCGTTTAATTTATAGTTTACATGAGGAGCAGATGGGATGGTATTGGTTTTCTTTTCCTGAAGTGCAACGCCATAGATATTGTAACAGCTGAATACCTGAATAACTATAAATATTTTAATACAATTTTTCATTTTATAATCCTTAGAAATTTTCGTTTTCCAACTTTTAATACCACATTTTCTCCAGGTTCAATTACCAAATGAATATCACCCACTTTTTCTTTATCAATTCGAACCCCGCCCTGCGTAATCATCCGCTTGCCTTCACCATTACTGGCAACCATTCCATTTTTTACCATGACGATGATGAGCTTTTCAGATTCTGTGAGTGTATATTCAGGCATATCATCCGGCTCATCTTTTTGAATGAATAATGCATCGAATTCCTTTTCTGCAGTAATGGCTGCATCACAATTATGATACAGTGCAACCAGCTCTCTTGCCAATTCGCGCTTTAAATCCCGGGGATTTGAAACTCCCTGCTCTAAATCATCCTTTATGGCAATAAGTTTTTCACTGGATATTTCCGTAGCAAATTCAAAATAGCGGCCAATGAGCGAATCCGGGATTGACAAGGTTCGTCCATAAATCTCTGAAGGAGAATCGGTGAGACCTATATAATTATCATATGATTTTGACATTTTTTCCACACCATCCGTACCCTCCAAAATGGGTGTGGTAATAATAACCTGCGGATTCTGTCCTGCTTCTTTCTGTAAATCACGCCCCACCAGTAAGTTAAACTTCTGATCGGTACCTCCCAGTTCCACATCAGATTTCAAATGAACGCTGTCATACCCCTGCGCCAAAGGATAGAGGAATTCATGTATAGAAATGGGTACCCCATCCTGGTAGCGTTTGGTAAAATCGTCACGTTCCAGCATGCGGGCCACTGTGTATTTGGATGATAACTTTATGACCTCAGAAAAATCCATTTTACCCAGCCAATCTGAATTATAGACGATGGTCAAATTCTCATTAGACAAAATGATGGAGGCCTGGTCAATGTAGGACTGAGCATTCTCTTTGGTTTCTGCAAGCGTTATTTGAGGCCTGGTTTTATTGCGGCCCGTGGGGTCACCAATCATGGCCGTAAAATCGCCAATGAGCAGAACTGCTTCATGTCCTAAATCCTGGAAATGACGCAATTTACGTAAAACAACACCGTGGCCAATATGCAAGTCAGGGCGGCTGGGATCACAGCCAAATTTCACTTGCAGGGGAATACCCGTTGCCAGTGACTTGGTTAATTTCTGCTCTAATTCTTCAATGGGGATAACTTCATCTGTTCCCCTGATAATTAAATCTAATTGTTCTTTTACCGGTGCAAATGTGCTCATATTAATTATTGTAATTTTTCATTGCCCTATCCACTTGGCGTTTTACATCCTTATCCATTTTGGTTTTGCGCTTATCCCACATTTTTTTACCTTGAGCTAAGCCAAACTCTATTTTAACTCTGCCATGTTTTAAGTATAAAGAGAGAGGAATGAGTGTTTTACCTTTTTCCTCAACTAATTTACGTATTTTGGACAATTCTCGTTTATGGAGCAGTAATTTTCGATCCCGAACAGGGCTGTGGGTGGAATAACCTTCATTGGAGTATTTCCCAATATGCATTCCCACAGTAAAAAGTTCATTATCGATAAAACGCACATAGGCTTCTTTAATATTTGCCTTTCCCTCACGAATTGCTTTTACCTCGGAACCGTAGAGAACCATTCCTCCCTCATATTTTTCAAGGATATGATATTCATGCCATGCTTTGCGGTTGGTGGCTATGACTTTGCTGCTCATTTTTATTTATTATTGCCCCTGCGATTTTGCCCATGATTAAGGGTATAAAATTAGAAACATACAGCTTCCACGGACAAGAGGGATTTGGGATTAATCTGTTTATATTATAAAAGACTAAATAAAATTCAGACGTTTAATTACTTAAAGTATTACTTTATCTTATTTCTATATCTATTATATATTGTAGTTTATTATATTGACTTTAATTTTACAACCTTACTTCACCAGCATCAAGTTCTGCGGCTATTCTATCCTGTAATCATCTTATTATGCTTATCCAATAGCTGTAATGCATGGTTTTCATCTTTGCCTACCATTTTACTGTAGCCCACAATATCGGTGAACATGATGGAGGATGATTTTATGCGGGAGTCAGAAATTGTCGACATATTAATTAGACGAGTTTTCTAATCATGCAGGGGATAAAACTTTGGATATGCATTTTATTAGGTACTCATTTTCTTCTTCTGTTCCAATCGTTACCCGAATACAATTTGGCAGTCCCCATCCAGGTAAATGCCGGAGAATTATCCCTTTATGAAGCATATTGTCATTAAAAGATTTGGCCTCTTCCTCATTCTCAAATACCAACGTAATAAAATTTGCCGCTGAGGGGATGGTTTTGATTTCTGCTTTTTGAAAAGTCTGCTCAAGCTTTTCTTTCCAATGATGACAATTGCTAATTGTCTTTTGAATATAATCCTCATCATCCAGGGCTGCTACAGCAGCAACTTGTGCGGGCCAGGAGGGTTCAAAAGGGAGTTTTACCTTATTCAGGTTTTCAATTAAATCTTCATGGGCAAATCCATAACCCACCCTGAAACCTGCCAATCCGTGTGCTTTGGAGAAGGTTCTCAAAGTAATAACATTATCATAGCGGTATTGCATAGAATCAGGATAATCTGATAAATGGCAGGCATATTCAAAATAGGCTTCATCTAATAATACAAGCACCCGTTCCGGTACCTGGGCCATAAAGGCATCAAACTCAGATTTTGGGAAATAGGTACCGGTTGGATTATCAGGGTTCGCCAAATAAATAATTTTGGTATAATCGTTTATTTGCTCAGCAATTGCCGGTAAATCATGATGGTAATTTTTCAAGGGCACCCAATTAGTATGTATTCCACTGGCATTTGCCAAGACCCGAAAACCAATAAATGAATTATCCGCAGCAATGATTTCATCACCCTGACGCAAGAATGTACGCATAATGGTGGACATAACCCCTTCACTTCCCCCGCCCACCACTACATTGTCAATTTTTATATTAAAACATTCTGCCAACTTTTCCCTGAGAACAAATGCTGAGGCATCCGGGTAGCGAAAATTATCTGCTAAGGTTGACCTTACCGCTTCCAATGCCTTAGGAGAAGGTCCATGGGGGTTTTCATTAGACGCTAATTTAATGATATGCTCTAATCCCAGTTCCCTACGAACATCTTCAATGGGTCGCCCTGGTTTATACGATTGGAGGCTTCTGATATGTCTGGGTACTAAGGGCATAAAATTCTATCCTTAATTACTGTTTGAGTTTCAGTTATTTTCATAAAAATGCGCACAAATTTAGTTTGAATGGTATATACCCACTTACTAATTTGTCAAGCATTTGGCAAACTTACAGGAATATCATGAATTACAAAAATATATAAATACACCAAAATCAAAACTTTTTGGACAATACTGAGAAAGCATAAATTAAACCAATGAACAAAGACAGAAAAAAACAATTAAGGGGGATATTATTCCAACATTTAGATGGGATTACCTTATGTTCCACCATAGCTACTTTATTTAATAATGGTATCACCCAATTCATTCTAAAAAATAAAACCTTTAGCATTCAGGATATTTTGAGTAAATATGAATGTAATGCAGGCTATATGAATGTAGCGCTGAGACTGTTGGCTTCCCAGGGATGGTTAAAACGGAATATTATTCAGGATGGTGAAGATATTGAATTTCATTTAACCGAAAAAGGAGTGAAAGGGCTGGCCCATGCCCACTATTATGATAGATTTTATACTTTTATTCCTTTTCTTATAGATATTGATAAATATTTATTTGACCCCCATGCAAAAGATATACAAGATGAATTTCAAAACCTGCAAATTTGCCTGGATACTTTAAATTCCAATGTACCTGCACCCGGCAGCACCGAATGGGATGTGTCTAAACATCTTGAAGGATTATTGGTGGGACCAATATTGGTGGCGTTCGGTATGAGTGATTTCTTCCTGGAAAGTTTAGAGAATAAATCAGATATCAATTTAGAAAGTATGGGAGATAAATTGCCCATCATGAGTTCAATATTCAGCTTATTTATTTATTTGAAATGGATAGTAATAAAAAATAATAAAAACTATTTTTCCGAAGAGGGCTTATTTTTTATTAAACGCTCAACTGCTTACGGGGTCACCGTCTCTTACCTGCCCACATTTAATCAAATGCCCGAGTTGCTATTTGGCAATCCTAATGTTCTTTGGAAGCGGAGTCCTAACGGCTTAGAAACCCATGTAAATCGTCACATGAATGTATGGGGAAGCGGCGGAGCGCATTCACTCTATTTCAGGAAAATTGACGAAATAATCACTCACATATTTAATAAGCCTCTGGATGAGCAGCCTATAGGGATTGCCGATATGGGTTGTGGAGATGGCACTTTATTGAAACATTTATATGAAGTGGTGAAGAACAAAACAGAACGGGGAAAACACCTCCAGCTCTACCCTCTTAAAATTATCGGCGCTGATTTCAATAAAGCTGCCCGCCTGGCAAGCAGCATTACCTTGCAGGAAGCAAAAATTGAGCATTCAATCCTTCATGGCGATATTAGCAATCCGGCAGATTATGCGAAAAATTTGAAACAAGAATATGGTTTGGACCTTCAAAAAATGTTAAATGTGAGATCATTTCTTGATCATAATCGAATCTATTCACCTCCAAAAAAAACCTTTCATGATACTGTTTGTAATTCTACCGGCGCTTTTGCTTTTAGAGGCCGATGGATACCAAATAAAGAGTTAAAGCAAAACCTTATTGAACATTTCAGTTCATGGCATGATTATGTGAGTAAATATGGACTGCTGATTCTGGAGCTACATACCATAGCGCCCGAGGTCACTGCCCACAATTTGGGAAGTACAGTAGCCACAGCATATGATGGAACCCATGGCTTTTCTGATCAATATATCATTGAGGTGGATACTATGCTGGATGCTGCCGAAAAGGCTGGATTAATTCCAGAACCGAAATATCAAGCACTCTTTCCAAGTGAGGAATTAGCAACTATCAGTATCAATCTTTTTAAGGCAGTAAATTAAATACTTATTATATTAAAAAATTGGTCTGAACTAAGTTTACCCTGAGATAATTTTAATACCAACTCCACTGGAGCTGTCATTAATATTTTTTGTCCGCCGTGTAGTAATTTCCAAACAAATTATACCATTTATCACCGAAATATCTCTTTTATTAATGCTGTAGCGATATTTAGAAAGGTGAGATTCTATAGAATGAAATAATAAATCTCCTGTTCTGCCAGAAATAGCCGAGAGTAAAATAAACATAATGACAGCGAATCTGAATCTGATATTAATAATATAAATTAATTGCTTTTTCATTACAATTTGGACTTGTTTCAAAATAAAGGGTAATTCTATTTGTTTTCTCTCTCTTTAAAAGCTGTTACAATTAAGAGTTTAAATGATATTAATTATCTCCTTTATTATAACGATGACAAAATTAGGTCCGGTTGCTGGATGACTTCTGAGAAACAGCATGCTCCTCCTCGCGAATGGTTATCTGACCCGGGTCTGACATTATTAGCCTTTCATTTTGAAACGTGATAAAAATCACATCATGCACTCACCCCAGATTAGTATTGCACAGATCACAAAATTAATTTTCCCACTCACATAATTTGTCACTAATGGATTGGCAATACTTATATCAAAAACAGTTAAGCGAAAACCAAGATCTTAAGAAGCAATTGGATATCGTTGAATCTATTCTGAGAAATTTTCTACCTGTAGTCGAACCTAAAGACGAACAGAATTAGTTAGTTACTATCAGGTTAATCAATAATACCATGATTTTTCAGGAAGGCTTCATTATTGGGGTCTCGTCTGAGAAATGCTTTTACAAGGTTCATTGGATTTTCGCTACCCCCCTTTTCAAGAATGGTTCTTCTAAAATGAAGACCAGTTTCTAAATTCAATAATCCTTCTTTTTCAAAAACTGAATACATATCTGCGGCATAAACCTCTGACCAGAGATATCCGTAATACGAAGCGCCATACCCTAATAAATGATCAAATGATGCTTGCTGGTGAGTACCCACAGTATAGGTATAATGGGTAATAGAATTTTGCAATTCACTCATAATTTCTGTTGTTGATTTTAAACTTGAAGAATCAAATTCTTCATGAAGAGTTAAATCTAATAATCCATAAAATATTTGTTGAAGTAAATTATTTCCAGATTGAATATTCTTTGCCATCAGCATACGATTTAAAAGTGAATCTGGAATTATCTCACCAGTTTTATAATGAGTGGCAAACAGGCTTAATGATGTTTTATTCCAGACCCAATTCTCAAGCATCTGAGATGGAGCTTCCACAAAATCCATAGCAACCGATGAGCCGGCTTGGCTGGATAACTCTGTTTTTGTAAGAATGTCATGAAGTAAATGACCAAACTCATGGAAAAATGTCTCTACATCCTCATGCAATAATAAAGCAGGAGTATTTTTACCAGGCGGAGGGAAATTACACACTAAGCATGAAATTGGTCGCTGGTACCAAGAGTTTAATTTCTTCCCACTAACAATAGAAAATGCAGCTGCATGCTGATATTTATTTTCCCGGGGATACAAATCTAGATAAAACTGCCCAATTAATCTATTGTCAGCATTCTCTCTCACTTCAAACATCCGCACATCAGAATGCCATACAGAGGGATTATCTATCTCAAGAAATTTTAAATTGAATAATTGGCTGGAAATTATAAATAATCCATTTATGACATTATCCACTTGAAAATATTGCTTAACTTCTTCAGAATCTACATTGTATTTTTTCTGTAGGAGCTTATTTTCATAATAATGTTTTTCCCAATCAAATATAATTTCACCATCGTCACCTTTCAGATCACGCTTCAATTGTAACAATTCTTCAGTATCAACATCTGCAATTTGATTTATTTTTTTGATTAAATCTTTCTCAAACCTCCAAACTGCCTCAGGTGTTTTTGCCATTGCATCTTCAATATTTAGTGCAGCATATGAGGGATATTTTAGCAATTCAGATAAGGATTTACGATTCAATAAAATCTCATCTAATATATTTAAATTATAAGGCATCCCCCTATTCAGGAATTTATATCGCAAAACTTTTCTCAAGGAGTCTGATTCTGCATATTCCATAAAAGGGTAAAATGATGGATAGGAAAGATCAATACCATAGCTCCCGTCCTTTTGCAAATGATTTTGCAAATAATCAGCTGGGAGCCCTTCAGTCATATTAAATGTTATAAATATAGTATCTAAATGGGAAGCAAGGTTGTTTTCATAATTTAGACTCAATTCAGAAATTATATTTTGATACAGTTTTAGTTTTTCGCGATCCTTCATTGATAATCCGAGTCCGCTGTTGCGAAATTCTCGAAGTTCACTTTCTAAAAACCGTTTCCGATTTATCGGTAAATTTTTGGCTTCATTTGTAATAGAAAATTGGAGTACAATCTCAAACAATGCCTCATTTGCAGATAACTCAACAAAATAATTTTGAAAAATTAAAATCGATTTATTAGCTTTTTCTCTAATATTAACATTTGGATGAACCGAAGCTAAAAGTTCAAGAGGATTCCAAACCTTTGATACCGTATTATACAAATCATCTAATCTCAACAGGGTATTATTGAAAGTGTAATTATTGTTAGAAATAGCTAATATTTCAGAAATAATTATATCTGCCTCTCTTAAAACAAAGTCTAATGCCTGCTCAATATTCTTTTCATTAATTTTTGCGAAATTGATATTTTGATTAAGTGAATAAATAAGTGGATTGTCAAAATTACTTTGAACATTGAATATCTCTATATTTGGGGAATTATAACACGCTAAAACAATAAGTAGAAATGAGAAATATAATTTTTGAAATAATTTCATAGTATTAAATTACAGAAATATTATATATAGATTCATCCAGTAATAAGGAAGCGGTCATACAGGAGGAGATATGCATGACCGCCATTGTGGGCCTTTGCGTAAATGTACCAGTGCAGGAACAGGATTATTTAGAGGAGTGCCCCTGCCTCTTATAAAGTATCTCCTCTTGAATACACGTTTAGTGATGGTGGTCACATTGATCTTTTTTGTGGGGGTATTTTGTGATTCAAACCACACATTTAGCTTTAATTTACAGCTGTTAACTGAAGTGCTGTGAAAAACTAAAAATGGGAGGTCAATTATTTATCCAGTGGGAAGTCTGCTTTAATCTCATCATAAACCTGCACGGGTTTATTCTGTTCATAATCAAAACAAACGCAGGTTACTACT
>ENA-ORDG01000950-ORDG01000950.1-marine-metagenome-genome-assembly--contig:-NODE-950-length-12502-cov-5.681529_pt1 | contig 12502 bp, 10 predicted proteins | sample MGYA00248629_ERZ508524 | MGnify/ENA primary metagenome ERZ508524 (study PRJEB26194, sample SAMN05421901) | marine metagenome | isolation source: East of Rio de Janeiro, Brazil, South Atlantic Ocean...
TAATCTCCGCGCCCTCGATGCCGGAGGAGACCTTCATGGCAGCGGTTGGAGATAACGGCATGAGAGGCATAGGCGGGCACATGAGCGACTTCTTACTGGTCATGATCGCCTTCCTGTTTGTGGATGTCTTCGACACCGCGGGTACTCTCTACTCTGTGGGCCGCCAGGCAGGCTACGTCGACGAGAACGACGAGCTCCACAACTCGGATGAGGCATTTGCCTCAGACGCCGTCGCAACAATTGTTGGTGCCGTCTTCGGCACTAGCACGACGACGACCTACATCGAGTCCGCCGCTGGTGTGGAGGACGGAGGTAAGACCGGCTTAGTAGCGGTGACAGTGGGCGTCCTGATGCTCTCAGGGCTCTTCTTCACCAATCTCTTCGCAGCCATACCCCAATTCGCCATGGCCAGTGCTCTGGTAATAATTGGCGCGTTGATGATGCGCCAGGCCGCAGACATCAATTGGGCCGACAAAGAGATGGCCCTCCCTGCCTTCCTAACAATCTGCCTGATGCCCTTCACCTATTCCATCGCGGATGGGATTGCATGGGGGATCATCACCTACGTGACCATCAAGCTCGGAATGGGTAAGATGAATGAACTGAACCCAGTCATGTACGTCTTATTCGTGCTGATGCTGATGTTCTACATCGGTCCGGGGGACACATCAACCTTCGGTTACTTGTTCAGTCAATTCTGAATTGGAAATACGTAACGGGAAACCCGGGCCTGACGGCATAGCCCGAAGGCCCAGGCCCCTCCCCTGGCGGAGTGGATAGCATGTCTGATGAACGAATCAATAGATTGCGAGAGGCTGTTCGGACAGTTCCGGACTTCCCTGTTGAAGGGATAATGTTCCGAGACATCACACCACTGCTGGCTGATGGCACCCTCCTATCGATGGTGACGAATCTCTTCATTGAACGTATGGAAGAAGTAGGGTGGAAGCCCGATATGATCATCGGCCCCGAGGCCCGCGGATTCATCTTCGGCCCCCTACTCGCCAGCCGTCTTGAAATCGGATTCATTCCGGTACGCAAACCCGGCAAGTTACCTGACTCGACGAGGGTGGTGGAATACACACTCGAATACGGAACCAACCGACTCGAAATGCATGAGGATGCTTTAGCATCTGGACAGAAGGTGGTGATTGTCGATGACCTTCTGGCGACTGGAGGAACGGTCGCTGCTTGCATCGAACTCTGTGAGCAAGCTGGTGCCGAGGTCGCAGGATCACTCTTTCTCATTGAATTAGATGGGCTCAAAGGTCGCGACGTGATCGCGCCTGTACAGGTTCAATCTCTACTGAGATTTCCTGCATGATGTAGGCAACATCTCCCCGATTCTTTCATAGCATCACCGGCTTTGCCATAGGAGGATAGCCATGGCAGACAAGCCCCCACCACCACCACCACCACCCCCGGGCAAAGCCAAGGCAGCCCCACCCCCACCACCGCCGAAGCGCAAAGCGCCACCCCCCCCGAAGAGGGTGCCCCCCCCGCCACCGAAGGCTGGAGTGCCACCACCTCCCTCGAAGCGACCCGCACCGACCAAGGGCAGACCACCATCTCGCACAAGTAAGAGGCCAGCAGCCAAAGGAAAACCCATTCCCAAGCGTAAAGTCGCGCCGAGAGGAAAGCCGATGCCACCTTCGAGGGGCAAACGGCCAGCCCCAGCAGGTAAACGCCCTGCGAAGGGAAAAACCAAGCCGACCAAAGGAAGGACCAAACAACAGAAACCCGCGAAGAGGCGTAGGCGACGGTTACGAATCAAACTCGGGTTGAGGGAGAAGGTCATCTCAGAAGAGGCAGATGAATACGTGGACCAAGTTGGCTGGACCGTCCACGAGAACGTTCTGGACGACATCGAGATGGAGGATTCCGACGAGCCGCAGATCATCACTCACCAATGTTCGATGTGCGGCTCGACGATGCAGATCCCGAAACCGAAACGGGACCGTTACAAGGTCTTGTGCGCCTACCCTGAATGCGGTCACTCCGATGCAATTGGCCTCTGAATAGCAGTCAGCACTCCCTGCACCTCCGCGAACCAAACCCAATCAAATGCCCAACAACCCCAGGACCCGTTTTCCGGCAGCGATCAGCAGAACCCCAACAAGGAGCCTGCGAACAGTCGATTGATGGGCTACCCCGGCGCCATATGTCGACCCGATGAAGCCCCCCACCAAGACTACGGGCACCGCGATGGAGATGAAATCCAGGTCCAGAACGAACTGTCCCGACGCTGCCGACCCAATCAATCCAGCCGCCGAATTCACCCAGATGAAAGCGGCAGCACTAGCCGCCACAACCTTCGGAGTCGCCCAGCGATTGAGCAACATGACGGGTGAGAGAAATATTCCCCCCCCTATTCCAATAGCCCCACTCGCAAGCCCGATCGAGGCACCCCAGGGCACGACCTCTCTGAACTCAGGAACGCCCGAAGCGACCTCGAAATCAACAGACTGAGAGTCGAAGAGTCGCCACGCCGCCCAAATCAGAACCATCGACAGCAGCGTGTCGTACAACACACCATCAACCCGAAGATAACCTCCGATGAAAGCCATCGGCACACTGGCGATCAGGAAGGGAACAGTAAGAGAGCGTTGGTGGAATCCTTGTCTGTGAAAGTGAAGGAAAGCGATTCCGGCGACAACCAGATTCAAGGTCCACGAATGCTGCTTCAACCATATTGGGTCAGAACCCGCCAAAGTGCTCAACGAAAGCACCGCGAGATAACCCGAACCACCCCCATGACCGACTGACGAATACAGTATCGCAATGGCGAACAGAGCCGAAAGAATAACCAATTCATCCACTCCAAACACACTTGAATCGAGGCGGGAAGAACACTTGAACGAGACGGTGTCTGAAGAATCATGGAGCGAGGGGTGAGGCTCGAGCGCGCCATTGAATTGGCTTGCGAAAAACCGATGTCCCGCCGTACCGAACACATTCCTCTTGATGCGGCGCACAATCGCATTCTCGCTGTTGGGCTGCACTCGAAAGTCGATGATCCCCGCTTCGATAATTCGGCTATGGACGGCTTTGCCGTTCGCGCCTCGGATTGTGACGAGGCTGGTGCGCGATTACGCATCGTTGGAACTAGCAAAGCTGGTGGTCAAGACCTCCCTACAGTAGAGGCCGGCGAGGCATGTCGAATCATGACAGGTGCTCGAGTTCCAGACGGAGCCGACGCGATCGTCATGGTCGAGGATACCGAAGTTCGGGGCGAATCAGTATCGATAAACGGGCCAGCCAGAACCAATTTCATCCGCCGCCGAGCAGAGAATCTGGCGAGAGGACAAGAGGCTCTTCCAACAGGAGCGTTACTCGGTCCTGCTGAATTGGCCTTGGCCGCGACGATGGGTCACGGTGAGATCGAAGTCGTCGTGAAACCTCGAATAGCGATTATCTCGACAGGAGATGAATTGGTTCGAGCCGGCGATGAATTGGCCGAAGGTCAGATTTACGAATCGAATTCGCATGCTCTGGCTTCGTTGGTCGAGGAGATGGGCTGCAAAGCAAACCGCCTCGACAGTGCACCAGACTCACTCGATGAGTTACGAAAGACTCTCGATTCTCTCGCCGGTCATGACGCCATCATCACCAGCGGGGGGGTCAGCATGGGGGATTGGGACCTCGTTCGGCGGCTCATGGAAGAGGAGGGCGAACTCGTATTCTGGCGAATGAAAGTCAGGCCTGGCGGCCCACCTTTATTCGGTACTTGGAAGGGCACTCCGCTCTTCGGCTTACCCGGAAATCCAGTTAGCAGTCAAGTGATTTTCCATATTCTGCTAGCGCCGTGGATTCAGCATTCCCTCGGCGCTCACCCCGAACTCGGACCCCGATTATCGAGACAAGTCCGAGTTCGATTGAAGAATTCAGTCAAAGGCGCTGAAGACAAACTCTGCCTGCGTCGCATCCGCATCACGAGCGAGGGCGACGAACTCGTCGGCAGCGTCCATACCCACCAAGGCAGTGGCAACCTTCACAGCCTCGTCGCCCACGATGGACTGACCCTTCTGCCTCCCGGCACTGATGCCGAAGCCGGAGATTTCGTCGATGCACTATGGCTTCGTTGAGCGAGGCCGTTGACGAGCGGATGAGTTCAAGGACACCCTCATTCACGGCAAGCCTGCGCGCGGGGGATTGAATCTGGTTCGAAGGGAAGAGAATGGCGCGACCGAACAGGGTTGGATAGTGGTCAAGGGCGCGCGGACCCATAATCTGCGAGACATCGATGTCAAGATTCCAAGAGGAAAATTCGTCGTCATCTCAGGCGTCTCTGGAAGCGGTAAATCCAGCCTCGCTTTCGACACTCTGTATGCCGAAGGACAGCGACGTTACGTTGAGTCCCTCTCATCCTATGCTCGGCAATTCCTCGGCCAGATGAAGAAGCCGGATTGTGACAGCATCGAAGGCCTTTCACCAGCCATCAGCATCGACCAGAAGCAGGGCAGCCACAACCCCCGTTCAACTGTCGCGACGGTCACTGAGATCATGGATTACCTACGCCTGTTATGGGCTCGCGTAGGTCTTCCGCACTGCCCTGATTGCGGATGCGAAGTCACCCGCAGAACAGTTCAGGAAATCGTCGATGACGTGCTCTGGCGCTTCGAAGGCCATGCGATCGCCATCTGGTCGCCCGCTGTCAGAAACCGCAAAGGAACACATGCCGATCTATTCCGCGCTCTCGTCGAACAAGGCTATCTGAAGGGACGCATCAATGGCCGAGAGGAGGAGTTCGAAGGAGCTCCCGAACTAGAGAAGAATCTTCGTCACGACATCGACGTAAGAATCGACAGGCTCCGCCTGTCGCGAACCAACAAGCAGCGATTGACCGAAGCGGTCGCCGAAGGCATGCGTCTGGGTGGCGGGACCGTCGCCATCGAGAGCCTTGAAGCACCCAAGTCCGCGAAGGGCGAGGAAAGCCAAGAACAGAGATTCCAGACGAAGTCAGGGGAGATTATCGCCTACACAGAGGAGTTCGCCTGCGCCGAGCACGGCTCCTTCTTACCCGAGATGAGCCCCCGCGTCTTCTCCTTCAACAATCCACTCGGCGCTTGCCCTGACTGTCAAGGTCTTGGAGTGCAACGCGAATTCTCTCCAGACATGGTGATTGATCGATTGGCCAGCGTCGAAGAGGGTTGCATCAGACCATTTCGCTCTTCGATGATGTCGGGCTGGTACAAGACTCAGATGAAACAGGTATGCGAACACTATGGACATCCCACAGACATCCCATTCGGAGAATTGGACGATGACGCTAAAGACATCCTGTTGCACGGCACCGGCAGCACCGCGATCAATTTTGAATTCTCTTCCAACAAGGGCTCAGCCTACCGAATGATCAGACCGTGGGAGGGTGTTTTCTCCCGCATCAGGCGCACCTATGCCGACACCGCATCTGACCGCACACGCTCACGGCTGGCATCATACATGACCGATGAGCACTGCCTTGAATGCAACGGCAGGAAGTTGAATCGGGCAGTCAGTGGAGTCATCGTCGGGGGCGTCAGCCTACCCGATTTCTCAGCCTGCAGCGTCCTCGAGGCGCTTGCCGTGGTCCAGAGATGGCGCCTCGGTGCTCTGGATGAGACGTGGGATAAATTGGAGCGTGAGGTTCCGACGACAGAAGTCGTTTCGACTTCACAACACCTTGACGAACGCTCACTTTTCATTGGTGAGGAGGTAATCAAGGAGATAGAATCCAGACTCCGCTTCCTCGCCCTCGTCGGCCTTGATTATCTCACTCTCGACCGCCGTGCCAACACCTTGGCTGGGGGTGAATCCCAACGCATTCGCCTCGCTACCCAGATAGGCACTCGACTGACCGGCGTCATGTACGTCCTCGATGAACCCAGCATCGGCCTGCACCCGCGCGACAACGGTCGGCTGCTTGAGACGTTGCGAGAACTGACGACTCTGGGCAACTCACTGCTCGTCGTCGAGCACGACGAAGCAACGCTGCGACAAGCCGATTGGATCGTCGACATGGGAATCGGAGCTGGAAAAGAAGGCGGCGACGTCGTGGTGAATGGCTCCTTCAAGGATCTTCTCGAGTCGAAAGACAGCATCACCGCAGCCTACCTGTCTGGGCGTAGTTCGATACCGATTCCAAAAGACAGAATCGACCCTGATGAGTCACGCTGGCTGACCATCCTCGGCGCGCGCAGGAACAACCTGCGCGATTTGGATGTGAAGATACCATTGGGTTGCATGATAGCGGTGACCGGGGTGTCGGGCTCAGGGAAATCATCTCTAATCACTGAAACACTCGCGCCCGCTCTGCTGCGCGAGTTACACGGAGCCGACACGATTCCAGGAAGTCACGATCGAATCGATGGCACCGAACATATCGACAAGGTGATCGTCATCGACCAATCACCGATCGGCCGAACCCCACGCTCCAACGCAGCCACCTATACAGGTGCATTCACCCCTATCCGCAGCCTCTTCTCAGAGACCAAGCTAGCCCGCGAGCGAGGTTACCTGCCAGGGCATTTCTCATTCAATGTCAAGGGTGGAAGATGCGAATCCTGCAAGGGAGCAGGTTCGATGAAACTTGAGATGAACTTCCTTCCCGACGTCTGGGTAACCTGCGATATCTGCAAAGGAAAACGCTACACACGCGAGACTCTCGAAGTCAAATGGCGCGGGAAAACCATCCACGACATCCTTGAGATGCCGGTGGAAGAAGCAAACGATTTCTTCGCCAACCAGCGAGTCATCCATCGAATTCTTTCAACACTCAAAGATGTCGGCCTCGGCTACATCCGTCTCGGCCAGCCAGCCACCACACTGTCAGGAGGCGAAGCGCAACGGGTCAAGTTGGCGTCAGAGTTGCACAGACCGGCGCGCAGACACACAGTCTACATCCTCGATGAACCTACAACGGGCTTGGCGATGTCCGATGTTCATCAACTCATTGACGTTCTTCTCCGTCTACGCCGGAATGGCCACACGGTCATCATCATCGAACACCATCTCGACGTCATCAAGTGCGCCGACTGGGTCCTCGACCTCGGCCCTGGTGGCGGCGAGCGTGGCGGAGCGATAGTCGCTCAAGGCACTCCAGCAGAGGTTGCGGCGAATGACGCGAGTCATACAGGACAGCATCTGAAGAGGATGATTTGAGAAAATACCGGGATAAGCCTTGAGAAGGGTGGTCATTTTCGAATGAATGTGTATCGTTCCGGAAACCCCGCTCTTTCAGACGCGACTTTCGAGAAATCGTCCTACAGCGAATCTGATTGGTGGGACGATGACTCACACCTGATGTCGATGGAAGGAACTGCCGAGAAGACGGCTATTCTCCTAATCATCACTGCAACAGCAGGCATCGCAACCGCGATGATGATGCCCGCAGCTTCGCTCTTGGTGATTATTGGGTTTCTGGGCGGTTTCATCACCGCGATGATAGTGATATTCTCAGGTTCGACGAATCCTGCATTGATCTGCACCTATGCAGCATTCGAAGGACTCGCGCTTGGTGGCATGACTTGGTTCTTCGAGCAGGCATTTCCTGGGATAGGGCTGCAAGCGATGTTGTTGACATTCCTCATACTCGGCAGCATGTTGATGATTTATCGAGCCGGCCTGATAGCGTGGAATCAAAATCTGGCAATCGCCGTCTTCTCCTCACTCCTCGCCATCATCCTAATCTATATCGTCAGCTTCCTCGGCCCGTTCTTCGGCTTCGAAGTGCCATATATCCACGGCAGCGGCAATATAGGAATCGCTTTCTCTCTCTTCGTGATCGGCATTGGCGCCTTGTGCCTGGTCGCCGACTTCGATTTCATCGAGAAGGGAGTCGAGCGCGGCGCCCCCAAACAACTCGAATGGCGCGCCGCATTCGGGTTGATGGTGACCCTCGTCTGGCTCTACCTTGAGATACTCAAACTCCTCGCCAAGCTCAGGTCACGCTGAGGTGTGGTATTGGAGACAGATCTCATTCTCGGTCTTGCCCTCGCTGGCGCGACACTTGGCATCATCGAGGGAATCAAGCCCGGCCCACTTCTGACGATGGTCATCCGCGAGACTCTTTCTGGAGGTTTACGCGCAGGCGTCTGGACTGCTGCGGCACCGATTTTCACCGACGGTCCTCTGGTGATCGTCAGCCTCTTCGCCGCCGCTTGGATAGCTACAAACCCCCTCGCATTATTCCTTATATCAGCTCTCGGTGCCCTTTTTCTCGCTTATATGGGCTACGAGTGTTTCGGCATCGAACCACCAACCATCGAATCGGAGGCAGTCGCACCGACCGGCTCGTTCAAGCGAGGACTCATCACCAATCTTCTCAATCCGAATGTCTACGTCTTCTGGTTCCTCATAGGTGGACCTCTGATGGCCTCCGCAGCGTTGGAGGAACCACTCGCCCCCATCGCCTACGCAGTGACATTCCTCGTCACGATCATCCTCACCAAAGTCGCGATCGCCATTCTCTTCGATCGCATACGCGGGGGATTCTCGGAGAAGGGCTACCGAGCCTGCCTCTCAGTCTGCGGGGTCGTGATGCTCGGCTTCGCAGCCGGATTCGCTTACCAAGCAGTAGGATTGTACTCAGCCGGATTATGGTGAGCCGCCAAGCGTTTGTGGGCCACCCACCGGCAGAGCAGTCAGATTAGTCACCGGTCCACGCAGGGTCGGGCCCAGCATCATCGACCCATAGATGCCCTCATCGACGATGTTATGCGACAATCCGAACCAAGGTCGTCCATATTGGTCGATCAGAATATCGATGAAATCCCCGAAACCCCCGCAGCGATTGTAACCACATTCTGGAGTTCGGTCCAGAGGGTCGCCGAACTCGTTCAATTGCACAGTGGTGATCAGCGGCTGCTCTGCAAAAGCATCGGTTATCACTGAGATGTAGCCATTCCAGGTATCGTTACCCGAATCTCCGAGATAAGCGAAGGCGACTCGCCCCGAATCGCCAGCAGCAATCGCTGGAAAACCAGTCCCCACAAGCCCTGCTGGTGGAGCTATCATAATTGGATCAGACCAGGTATCCCCCTCGTCACGCGAATAGGAATAATAGGGAAAATTGTCAGCACCGATCCACATCGCGTGGACGTTGTCTTCCTCGTCAGGATAGACCTGAGCTTCCTCAAAGTTCCAGGTATCCGCCGTCCCAGTCGTCTCTGTGGGTAAGCGATGCTCACTCCAAGTCAAGCCACCGTTAGTGCTGCGATATATCGAGTAAGACTCGCCATCACAACTCGGGTTTCCACGGTAGAAGTTCCCGTTATTCGAACCGATCATGTGACCAGTCAACCCACCGCTGTTACAACTCGCCGGGGCTCCAGGCAATTCTGGCCCCCACGTTGCGCCACCATCCTGGCTGGCCGAACAGATCGGATAGGGGTAGTTGCCATTGACGCAGAAGACCCAGGTGGTTTGGTGCAATAATGCGTTGTACGGTGAGGAAGCAATCGTCTGATGATCCTGAACCGACCATCCGGTTGCGACCGTAGGAGGACTCCAACTCTCTCCCTCATCATCCGACCACTCGACGGTCATCCCAAGCAGGGCATGCATGTCGAATTTCATTATCCGATCCGTCCAAGGGTCGACGTAAACATAAGGGTCGTTTGAATTCGCAACAGGCACCGCGGGCGGATTGTAAACGTCCTCGCAGGTGTAGTCGAGCGTTCCGACCATTCCGATCAGTCCCGAGCAGCGAACGATTGCCGTCGCTCCATTCTGACCATTGCCCCAACTGCTCATGTAGAGATTGTCGGCCGAGGTGATTCCAATCGTCGGCTCGAAGGTCGAGATGCCGATGCTGTAGTAGGTTCCATTCGCACAGACAGGGATATTATCGCCGACCAGCACATCGGTTCCGTTGAACAAACTCGTAACGTTCACCGCATCAGTGGCGTTGGCGTAGTGATACCATGTTTCTCGTGGTATTCCGCTTTCACACAGCGCCGTGAAGGCGCTGACCTCTTCTTCAGGAAGCGACTTTTCCGCCCCGAAGCAGCCGACGATGGCAGGGGCCAACAGCAACATCACGAGCAAGGCGGCAACTGTTCGCACAAATCTCTCCGAACATCTCGGCTACATCAGATGCGCGGCCTTTTGGTCAGTGCGCCCAAGCCCACGATATTCTTTCAGAAGGGACTTGGCATCTTGAGTGAGGATTGACCCCCGGCCGGCAGAGGAGCGAGGGGCCTGAGTTCACCATAGAGCGTCGGCCCAGCCATCAGTGTGCCGATGATGGCTTCCTCATTGCCAGCGGCGTTGTGGGCGAGAGCGATCCAGGGCCGCCCTTCATCATCGATCTCGACATCGATGAAATCTCCAAATCCACCACAGCGGATGTTGCCACAATCACTACTGATGTCGAGTGGGTCATCAGGGTCATTGACGACCACAGTGGTGATCAGTGGATGGTCGGCGAAAGCATCGGTCAGAACCGCCATGTAGCCGCCCCAGCCACAAATCTCGTTTTCAGGCCCACTCGTATTGTTTTCACCCACCTCGCAATCGTTGATCTCGCCGATATAGCCGATGACCACACGCCCTTCATCGCCAGCGAAAATCGTCGGGAAACCGCTCTGCTGCACGCTAGGCGCGGCAATCATCATCGGCTCACTCCAAGTCTCACCTTGGTCACGCGAGTAGGCGTACCATGGCTTGTGATCGGTTCCGATCCAAGCCGCGTGCACATTTCCCCCTTCATCCACCGCAACCGAGACCTCGTGGGCATGCCAACCCTGCTGCATCCCAACAGCCGTGGTGATGGTGTGTTCAGTCCACGACTGGCCACCATCCAATGATCGGTAGACGGCTGGCCCTTCGCAAGAGGGATTTCCCCGATACACAGAACCATCTGAGCCACCAGCCACATGTCCATGCAATCCACTGCACTGAGGATAACTCTCAATTGGGTAGCCGGGACGTTGAACATCCCATGTCCGCCCTCCATCGATGGAGCGTGAGCACTGAGGGCCATTTGCCGGAGAGCCGGTGTTGATGCAGTAGATGTAGAGGACTTCGTGAAATGCGGTGGTTCCATCGGGAACAGGCATCGAGGCGATGCTCTGGTGATCTTGGGGCTGGTAATATCCTTCGACGGTGTATGGGATGCTCCAAGTTTCGCCATCATCGTCAGAATACTCGACGAACATCGCCGCCAGAACGTGCATATCGAACTTTACCAATCGGTCGGTGAATTTGTCGACGTAGAGGTACGGGTCGTTCGAATTCGGTGTCTGCCCCGAATCGTCATCTATCTGACCGAACGGCCCGACATCCTCCCAAGTCTGACCTTGATCTCTTGAGCGGATGATATGTGTTCCATCGCCCAAGCCATTGTAATTAGTGAAGAAAATCGCTCCCGAGCTGGTAATTCCAATAGTCGGCTCGAAGGTGTCCCAACCGGTGCCATAGTAGGTCCCATTGGAGTAGAATGGGGTACTGCCCCCGGTCAGGTTTGCTGTGATATTGGCAGCAGCGACCGCTGCTGCGTCGGTCGCATCGACCGCCCACGGCTCTGCGACCGTACCAGGATAATGATACCAAGTCGTCGCCGGAATCGCCCCTTCTGAGAAGACGAAAGGCCCTTCTGGCTCAGCCCCGCTTCGCTCTCCACCGCCGAAGCATCCACTGATCGCGGGTGCTATCATCAGGAAGACGAGGAGACCGGCAAGGCTTCGCATCGCCTCGCCGTCCGGCGGCGCGGTCTAAACTTAATCCACCGTCTGCTCAATCAATCCCAGCCATTCTCGAAGATGGGAGCAGTGGTCGAGAGCACCGAATCGATTGGGTTCATCCATTTCATTCCGAGTTCGCGCTCAGCCGGTGCCGCATCCCAGTAGAGTTTCTTCCTGAGGTGGCGACGAGCCCAGGCAACGTCGATTTTCGGATGGAAGACGGCTGCGATGAGAGCCAGGAGATAGGGCGCTTGCAGGGTTGCCCACTTACGTTCAGGGTGCTGTTTCTTGAGCGCCAGCGCCATTTCGTGCATCATCATGTCACCAGCGACTACGAGGTAACGACCACAGTCCTCCCCATCAGTAAGAGCCCGCACATGAGCCTCGGCAACATCGCGAACATCGACGATAGATACCTGCATGGGAAGATTCAGCGGTATTTCACGACGAATCATCGTCATCAGCAGAGCGAGAGAACCGCGCAGATGGCGCGGCGACATCGGTGGTCCGAAGACCATGCACGGGTGGATGGTGACAAGGCGAGGCCGAGAATCAGCTGGTTGCGAAGCATGCCAATTTCGAACTATGCGCTCGGCACTGGCCTTGGCCAGACCATAGGGATTTTCCTCGACGGTGGCATCATCGGCCCAGGTATCGGACGTCAGCATCTGACCATCAGTCCATTCCATCGGACGAATAGCGGCTGTTGAGGATGTGTGAATGAACCTCTTCACTGAACCCGCCCGCTCAATCGAATCAACTATATTCTGAGTTCCAATAACGCTTGGATCAACTATCTTCTTCTGTGGATTTGAAGCCCGAATAATGACGCTGGCAGC
>ENA-ORDG01000960-ORDG01000960.1-marine-metagenome-genome-assembly--contig:-NODE-960-length-12427-cov-5.148988_pt1 | contig 12427 bp, 8 predicted proteins | sample MGYA00248629_ERZ508524 | MGnify/ENA primary metagenome ERZ508524 (study PRJEB26194, sample SAMN05421901) | marine metagenome | isolation source: East of Rio de Janeiro, Brazil, South Atlantic Ocean...
GGCGAAGGTTTTATGCTCCTTGATGAAGATCAAGTTTCCCATACGGGCCGATATGCCTTTGACCGAACCCATGCGCTCGTCGGAGGCCAACAACAGCCCCAGTTTGTCTTCCGATGAGATGGAGAAAGGATCAGTCTGAATGGGCGTGGTGTACACGCCCCGGCTGGTCACCGGCGGCCCCAGGGATACGGGCCCGTTGCTGGACCGGGATGAAGCCTTGGCGATCTCCACCGCCAATCCGGTGATGCGGTCCACCTCAGATGGGGAGACTATGTTGGTTGAGGCAAAGCCCCATGAGCCGTTGACCAACACCCGCACTCCGATTCCCAGGGAGCCATCATTGCTGAGGGTATCGACCACCCCGGTGCGCACGACGATCCGTTCCTGGTTGGTCTCAACCAGGCGCACATCGCAGTAGGACGCACCCTTTACCGAGGCTAGGTCCAGAGCTCGGGATAAAAGATCATCCATAGGCCTGACGTTCTCCATAAATGGGCTTGAATGTGCCGTAAACAGCCAGAATCCCTGGTACATTTGGCCGAAACAGATTGGCTTATTTTAAATTGCGCGAATGTTTAGTTGTATAAGTGACGTCTTTTCGTAGCCATATGAACGTGAATCGCCATCTACCGCTTAGATTTACTTAGGGAATCCGTTCGAAAAGTTGACACCATGAATACGCATAACTTATATCTCCGTATCTGCTTCCCTAATCTGAGGGATGTGGGTACGTGGAAGGCGTCCCGATGCAGTTAGGGGAAGTCAAAGGCTCGGACACACCAAATATTGTACGTGTCCAACTGTACGAGGGAAAGTTTCCCTCAAGTTAAAGAGGCCTGGAAGCCACGCCAAAAGGTGGGTAAGAGGGACCTCTGAATCAAACAAGGCCGCAAAACGCGGCCAATTCTCCAGAGGAGGCAACTCGATGACGAAGTTGCAGAAGTTTACGGTCCCGATTTTGATTGGCATCTTCTTGTTGATCTTGGCGGCGTGCGGTGGTGACGACGACAGCTCGACCACCAGCAGCGATACTGGCAGTGGAAGCACTACTACCACCGCGGCTGCTACCGCTGTTCCCAGCACCGGCACCACCGGAGCGTCTTTCGAGTTCCAATACGTTTGTGTGAACCGGACCCTGTTGCCTTGCAAGGTGATTCAAGAGTTCATGGATGCCGTTTCAACACGGACCAACGGGCAGATAGAGATACAACTGAGCTCCTACCCTGAGTTGGGTATCAGCGGTTTCGACATGATCCGTCTGCTTGAGGATGGGACCATCGGATTGGGCGAGATCTACAGCGGTTTCGTCGGCGGTGAGTTCCCAATATTTGAGGCCGCAAACCTTTGGGGCGCCTACGAGAACATCGACCAGTGGTTTGAAGCCTCTGAGGCCCTACAAGAAGACATCAAGGCTCTGGTGAGAAGAGAGACAGGCGGAGGAGAGATCGTAGGATTCAACTACTACTCCTCCAACTATTTCTTCACTAAAGATCCTTTGAATTCATTGGATGATTTCGAAGGCGTTAAGACTCGAAGCCACAGCAACGTGCTCTCCGACCTGATCAACACCCTTGGCGCATCCGCCCAGACGATGGCGTTCGCTGAGGTTTATCCGGCCCTGGAGCGCGGCGTTCTCGACGGCGCGGTCACCTGCGGGTCTTGTGCTGTTGGCCAGAAATGGTTTGAAGTGACCGATTACCTCACAGGACCGGTCCCGGGCACTTTCGCCGAGACCTTTATCACCTTCAACGCCATCCAGTGGGCCAGTCTCCCCGCTGACTTCCAGGCGATCATCTTGGAAGAAGGAGTCCTGCACTCCGAGCGGGCCAAAGCCGCTGCTCTCGAATCTGACCTAGAATCGGAAGGGGACTTGATTGAACTGGGGATGACCCACGCCAATTTCACCCCTGAGATGCTGGAGATCATCAAAAACGCGGCGCAGTCTTCGGTAATTCCAAAATGGGCTGAACGGGCTGGAGGTTTCGAGTCAGAAGCCGTTCAGTTGTACAACGAAAAGGTCGGTCCTGTGACAGGCCTCTACGTTACCGCGGACGGTTCGGTCGAGAAGAGATAACCCTCGACTCTCGGTTCGTTCCTCAACGGAACTAAAAAGCGGCGCCCCGGTTTACCGGGGCGCCGCTTTTGTATTCACAGAAAGACTCCGACCCTCGCAGCTTTCTAACCCGAACGGAGTTTGAAGCGCTGGATCTTGCCTGTCGCTGTCTTGGGCAGTTCGTCGACAAAGTTGACCCACCTGGGGTATTTGTAACGGGCCAGGCCGTCTTGGCAGTGCTTCAGCAGGTCACCGGCCAGGGAGTCGGAGGCATCACTGGCGTCGTTCAACACAACGAATGCTTCCGGTTTGATCAGTTCATCGGAGTCTGGACGGCCCACGATGGCGGCCTCCAGCACTTTCGGGTGCTCGATCAGGCGGCTTTCGATTTCTACCGGAGAGCACCAGATTCCGCCGACCTTCAGCATGTCGTCGCTGCGGCCGCAATAGACATAGTAGCCGTCCGGGTCTTGGAAGTAGGTGTCGCCGGTGTTTAGCCACCCATCCACCATGGTCTCCGCCGTCTTTCTTGCGTTGTTCCAATAATAAGGTGACGTTGAGTCGCCCTGGATCAACAGTCGGCCAGGCTCGCCAACAGGCACAGCGCTGTCCTCATCGTCCAAGATCTTCATCCGGTAGCCAGGCACCGGTTTCCCGCTGGTGCCCGGACGATAGTCGCCTATGGTGTTGGAGATGAAGATGTGCAACGCCTCCGTGGAGCCGATGCCGTCCAGGATCAGCGTCCCCGTCTTTTCTTCCCAGCGCCGGAAGATGTCTGCCGGCAGGGCTTCACCGGCTGAAACGCAGCAGCGGACCGAGGAGAAATCCCGGGCCTTCTCGTCCAATGCCCGCAATTGGGCGGCATACAGGGTCGGCACGCCGAAATAAATCGTCGGTCTGTGCTCCTCAATGATGTCAAAAGTCATTTCCGGGGACGGCCGCTGGCCGCTGAGCACCGCGGTCCCGCCGACCCACAGCGGGAAAGTCATGGCGTTCCCCAGTCCATAGGCGAAGAACAGCTTGGCGGCCGAGAAACAGATGTCTTCCTGGGTCATTCCCAGGGTATCAATGGCGTAATGGACGCACGTGGCGGCGATGTCTCTGTGAAGGTGCACAGCGCCCTTGGGCCGGCCGGTTGAGCCTGAAGAGTAGAGCCAGAAGCACTCCGAGTCCGCAGTGGCCGGAGCCGGCTCCAGAATCGCGGAATAATCATCCAACATCCCAGACATTCCACTTGGACCTTCGGTGCAGAAGACGAAATCCGGATTGTGCCCGGTGGCGGCGAGGGCGGGAGCGACTTCGGACCGGTACTCCGGCGAATACACCAGGCCGGCGCAGGTCGAGTCCTCGATCATGAACTGGTAGTCGCTGGCCCGCAGCAGGGTGTTCAACGGCACCGGCACCAGCCCAGCTTTGATGGCCCCCCAGAATATGTAGAAGAATTCGGGGCAATCTTTGACCACCATCAAGATCCGGCCGCCGGGCTCCGAGGTGAAGGAGCTGAGCAGGTTGCCGCACCGGTTGACCCGTTCGGCCAGTTGCTGGAAGGTGACTTGTTTATCGGCGCCGTCCTCTGGGTCGGTGCCGGCGTCCGTGTTGATGATGGCGGGGTAGCCGCCCCGTCCTTCCGCCACGTGACGGTCGATCATGGTGACGGCCACGTTAAAGACTGGCGAATATTCGATCGTCGAAGGCGTGGCAGAATGATCGACGGTTACGGTATGGTCGGCCATCGCATCACTCCTTGGACAGACGCCGAATCAATTGAACCGGACATACTCGTAGTCCCATGGCTTGCCGTCTATACCTCGTGCAGGAGGGGCTATCCAGGCGGCGATCTTCCCCGGCTCGGTCACTCGGTTCATCAGCGAACCGACAAACGCTTGGTCCTCGTCGGTGGGCAGCCATCCGCCCTCCCGGGACTGCCACTCGGATTCGGAGATGACTTCGCCCTGGGGCGTTACGTTGATGCCAGCCGATGTCCCGATGTGTCGGTTGAAGAACCGGTGGGGCAGCGTGAACCGGAAATCCACCCCGTGGGAGTCCAGCACCGCGTTCCAACGGTCTATCCCCCGTTGGGAGTCCTTGATGTAATCGTCACGCAGCCGCTCGTTGACCGCGGTTACGGCCGGCCGGTCCTCCAGTACGATGCGCCCGTCATGGACCAGGTGCACCGGCCATGAGCTATCGGTTAAGCGGTGGTCGTCATCGAGCCGTGATTCCAGATAGCGGCCCTTTAGCCCGGTGTTGAAGTAGGTTGCGGCGTTGGTGGAAATCTCCTGGCCGAACAGGTCCACGGAAACTGTGAAGTGCAGGTTTATGTACCTCTGCAACGTGCCCAGGTCAATCGCGCCGCCTTCCCGAACTTGTTTGGGGTCTTCGCTCTGGACCTCTTTCATGACCTCACAGGTGCGCTGGACCACCCTCATGATGCCCGTCTCGCCGACGAACATGTGGTGGGCCTCCTCGGTGAGCATGAACTGGCAGGTGCGAGCCAGAGGATCGAAGCCCGACTCGGCCAGCGCCGCCAATTGGAATTTGCCGTCGCGGTCGGTGAAATAAGTGAACATGTAATACGAGAGCCAGTCGGGAGTCGGCTCGTTGAAGGCGCCCAATATGCGAGGCTTGTCGGCGTCTCCCGAGTGCCGCTCCAGCAACATCTCGGCCTCTTCGCGCCCGTCGCGACCGAAATAGGCATGAAGCAGATAGACCATGGCCCACAGATGCCGGCCCTCTTCCACGTTGATTTGGAACAGGTTTCGCAGGTCGTAGAGAGAAGGACAGGTCGCCCCAAGGTGGTTCTGCTGTTCCACCGACGCGGGTTCCGTGTCTCCTTGGGTGACGATCAGCCGGCGGAGCGGGGCCCGGTACTCTCCAGGAACGTCCTGCCAGACAGGCTCGCCCTTGTGGTCTCCGAACGATATCTTGCGGTCGAGATTGGGCTTGGCGAGGAAGATTCCCCAGCGGTATTCGGGCATCTTTACGAACCCAAAGTTGGCCCAGCCGTCGCGCTCAACACTGATTGCCGTGCGCAGGTAGACATCGAATCCGTTGCTGCGGTCCGGCCCCAGGTCCTGCCACCACTTGATGTAGTTCGGCTGCCAGGACTCCAGCGCCCGTTGCAGACGGCGGTTGCCCGACAGGTCCACGTTGTTAGGAATGCGCTCGGAGTAGTCGATGTTTGAATGTTCTATAGCCATGATTTACTCAAATCTCGCCGGGTCCGCCATCACACCCGGCCTTTGTCGAATAGAGGTTTCGTACCGGTGCCGTATAGCTGCAAAGCGCCCTGCTCACCGGAGGCGTTGGGGCGCTGGAAGATCCAGTTTTGCCACGCGCTGAGCCGTCCGAATATCTTACTCTCCATGGTCTCCGGCCCGCCGAAACGCAGGCTGGCTTCCATGCCGGTCAGGGCGTCGGGCGAGAAGCTGGACCGTTCTTCCAGGGCCAAGCGTACCTCATCCTCCCAGTCGATGTCGTCGGGGATGAAAGTGACCAGACCCAGGTCGAAGGCGGCGTGTGCGTCCAAGTCGTTGCCGATCCGTTCCATGATGGCGTCGATGGCCTCGGGCCGGCCCAAGAACCGGCCTTCCAGGCGAGTGATTCCGTTGACCATCGGCAGAGGCCCAAAGTTCATGCCCGTAAGCCGAACCGCTGCAGGTGCGGCCGAGTCGGCATCGTCTTCAAATTTTCCGTCCAGCATGTAGCATCGGTCGGCGGCCAGCGCCAGCTCCAGCAGCGTCCCGGTGAAACAGCTCCCCGGCTCAATCAGTGTGACTAAAGACCGGGAACTAACGTCCAGGCGTTTCAAGGTGCGCTTCAGGTAGAGTGTTATCTCTCGAACCAGCCAGTCCGAGGCGTGTTTCAAAAGGAGATCATCGTAGGCGGCAACCAGGTTGTTGTCGCCCTTCGTGCGGAACACCCAGGTCCCGGTCTCGCTTTCGTTGAGCCTGAGATGCAGGATGGCGTCGTCCAACTGACGGGCTAATGCCAGCGGCCAGAACTTATCGCCGGCGTCATGGATGTACTCGAGGCTGGACTGGGGGGCTCCGCTTGGACCTTGGATGAGGATATTAGCCACCCCCAGCTCCCGGTCCAGGACGATCTTGACGTATTCGTAGCGAATTTGGTCTGCGTCGACCTGGCGCTCCAGGGGCGTTAGGTCGATCCCTTGGGCGGAGGCGGGCCGGTCGGACTTCGCGGCGGTCTCCGATGCCAGTTTGGTGACTGCCTCATCGAATGCAGAGCGAGGGGCGAGTTGGTCCACCAGCCGCCAGTCCAAGGCCCGGTTGCCGCGGATGCCCTCCGAGGTGGTGCAGAGGAAGTCGGCGTGGTCGTGCCGTACCCCGCGTTTGTCCACCAGACGTGTCAGCCCGCCGGTGCCGGGCAGGACTGCCAGCAAGGGCAACTCGGGTAAAGAAACGGTGCTTGAGCCGTCATCGATCAGCAGGATGTGATCGCAGGCCAAGGCCAACTCGTACCCGCCTCCCGCGGCGGGGCCGTTGATGGCGCAGATATAGGTCTGGCCCGAGTTCGCCGACGCATCCTCCATGCTGTTCCTGGTCTCGTTGGTGAACTTACAGAAATTCACCTTGAAGCCGTGGCCCGACTGGCCCAGCATCTTGATGTTGGCGCCGGCGCAGAAGACCCGGTCTTTGGCGGAAGTGATCACCACCGCGCCGACCTCGGGGTGCTCGAACCGCAGCCGCTGGACGGCGTCATACAACTCGATGTCCACGCCCAGATCGTAGGAATTTAGCTTGAGCTCATAACCGGGGACCAAAGGTTGGTCTTCTTGGACGTCCAAGCTCAGCCGGGCGACCCGCCCGTCGACTTCAAGCCGCCAGTGCTTGTACTGGGAGGGACTGGTGGCAAAATCCACGAAGATTCCGGTCTCGTGACCGGATGCGGTGCCTGTATCAGCCATAGCGCTCGGTCCGGCTTGGAACGATTTGGTCAATCTTATCAGAATGGGCGCGGAACGGACTGCGTTGACAGGCACCGAGGCGGTTAATACACTCCCCGGATACTGAGACCCTCTGTTTTATCAGTAGCAGCAGGAGTCCGGACATGGGAGAACAAGCATGAAATACGGTTTCACAATACCCGGCAGCGGTCCCCTCTCGGCACCAGAGTCCATGCGGGCCCTGGTCCGCCGGGGCGAGGACTTGGGGTTCGATACGGTGGTCTGTCCAGACCACATAGTCTTCCCCAAGGACATCTCCTCGCCTTATCCCTACAACCCTGAAGCCGTCCCCCCCGGGACCATCGGCGGGGCCTGCCTCGACCAACTCACGGTGCTGGCGTTCATCGCAGGCCAGACCACCACTCTGCGCCTGGGCACCAGCGTCATGATCGTGCCCCACCGCAACCCCATCGTCGCTGCAAAGGCTCTGGCCACCCTGGACGTGCTGTCCAACGGCCGGGTGACTCTCGGCGTGGGGGCCGGCTGGCTGAGAGAGGAATTCGAGACCTTGGACCTGCCGTCTTTCGATGACCGAGGGGCGGTCACCGACGAATATATCCGGGCCTTCATCGAGCTTTGGACGTCGGACGACCCGACGTTCGAGGGCAAGTACGTCAACTTTTCGAATATTCATTTCTTGCCCAAACCCGTGCAGAAGCCCCACATCCCCATCTGGGTGGGTGGCGAGAGCAACCGGGCCATTCGGCGGGCCGCCCGCATGGGGAACGCGTGGCACCCCGTGGGGACCAACCCCGGGTTCCCGCTGGGCACCCCCGAGTTGCTGAAAGCGTCCATGGACCGGTTGGCGGCCCGCACCGAGCGCGAGGGACGAGACCCCAAAGACGTCGAGGTCGCGTTCCGGGTGTCCACTTTTGATCCCAATTCAGATGGCACAGACGGAATCCCATTTGCCGGCCCGCCCGACAAGGTGGCCGAGGACATCCGGTCCTACGAGGCAATCGGGGTGACCAACCTGATATTCGACTTTGGCGGGGTGGCCAGTTCCAAGGCCGGCGACCCCAGCGATATCATCGCCATGCAAGAAGCGCTGGCACTACGGGTCTGGCCTAAGGTCTAAAAACCGGCCCCAGATGTCGCCGCGCTCCACTATTGGCAGCGGTCACTCCATGCGTATTAAGGGGCTTATATCCAGCAAGACCCTAGGTCAGAGCTATGCTGATTGGATATCGTGTTTTAAAGATGGATTAGGCATGATGTATGGTACGAAACCTGCAATAATCTGGCAGTGAATGTTATGGTTATCGCAATAAGTCAGTATTTTTGACGTTATTACTCCCTATTTGGGTTAATGTCCTCGGATGGAGTTCAAGATTTTTCCAATATGGTAGCAATGGCCGACTCCCATCAAAACCCCGAAGAATTAGACACGATTGTCGAAATCACCGGAATCCTGACGGGCCGCCTGTCCTTTTTGGAAAAATGTGAATCAACGCTGGCGGCATTGGCCAGGTTCACTGGCGCGGATCTGGTCATTCTGCGTGAATGGGATCCCGACAACTCCAAATTAGACCTTGTCGCCTCCTACAACTTCCTGGTGCCGCCCGAAGACATCCGGATGAGCATCTCGGTTAGCACCGGCATGGCATCAGAAACACTCCGTACAGGCATTCCCGCCGTGGTCAACAACTATCCTGCCAAAGAAACCTTGATTCAAGGTTATTTGGACTCGGGCGTTAAGTCCTCGATGGTACTCCCCGTCCTGATTGATGCGGAGATCTTTGGTACTCTCAGTTTTGCCTCCAGATTCCTCGACCATTTTCAAGAAGACACCGTCCGAATGCTCGTCGCGGTTGGCGCCGTGGTTGGGATGATGATTGCGAAGGCGGGACTCCAGGAGATAAACGAGGCGGAGGCCAAAATCAGCGGAATTGTCAGCTCCACCTTGGTCGGTCCCGATGTGTTTGAGAGGTTCGCGGAGGAAGCGGCGGAAATTATCGAGTTCGAGCGAGTAGCTCTGAATTCCTTGGACCTCGCAAAAAATGCCTATACCACTGAGTTCCTGATTGGTGAACAGATTCCGGACTTCGTTATTGGGAAAGCCATACCGATCGATGGGACAGCAATGGAGATTGTTGTTCGGTCCAGAACTAGCCAGATCTTTAGGTTGGATGATCGTGAGGGCGCGAAACCAAGGTTCCCCCGAGCAGGATTGTTCGTCTCTTCCGGTCAGCCTTACCTCATCTCGGTTCCCCTGATCGTGGGAGACCAAGTCATCGGCACGATGGGATTTAACCGAGGTTCAGGCCCGTTCACTGGAAAAGACCTAGCCAAAGCCGCAAGGCTGGGGAATCTGGTGGCAGGGGCGTTCGCCGATTTCAAACAACGGGAATTTAGGGTCGAAGCCGAACGGGAAATCGCAAAAAACAAGGCTATTCTTGAGGCAGAGGCTGCCATCGGTAAAATCCTGAGTTCCCCCAGGGAAGATTCCGATGTGATTGACGCGATGAGATTACGGGTCGATAAGATAATTCCTACGGACAGACTCGTCATCATGAGTGTAGACCTCAAAGCAGAGACTTTCAGTCAGGAATTCAACGAAATTTTTAACAACCTCGACGAGATGGTCGCCAGCATTGTAGGACAGCCATATTCCGGATCGATCACCGCCGAGGTGATTCGTACGGGGGCCGGTCAGATAGTTAATTCCGACGATGACCGGATATCGTCTGGAGAACTGCCCCTAGCCCAGATAGTCATCGATCACGGCTACAGTTCCATCCTTGCTGTGCCGTTGGAGTTTGAGGGAACGATCAACGGGACTGTTGTCTGTTCTAGGCTAGACGGACAATACTGTGAAGAGGACCTGATCACCGCGGGACGGATCAGCGCTCTACTGGCCGGGGGGCTAGCTACCTTCAAGATTGCCGCCGAGAGAGACCGGGCCCAGTTGGCCCGCTCAGAAAGTGAAGCGCGGGGTAGGATCATCCTTGAAGCAGAGGCCGCGATAGGTCGAATCTTGAGCGTGCCGCTGAGCAGACCAGGTGCGTCTGAGGCGCTGATATCTGAGATTGCCAATGTCATCTCTCTGGACCATGTTGTGATTGTAGCTGTAGATCTCGACACCGAGACTTTCAGTCCGGATTTCACCGAATTCTTGCATGATCCAAGATTGATGGTGGTGGGTAATTACGGCAAACTCTATGCGGGGTCGATAACCGCTGAGGTCGTCAAGCACGGAACAGGTCAGATCATTAATTCTGACGATCCGCGTTTGGTTTCCGGGTCATTACCGATCGTCCAAGAGATGTTTGGTCGCGGCTATCGGACGATGATGGCCGTGCCACTGGTTTTCGAAGGAAACATCATCGGCACATTGATTCTCTTGTCCCTGCGAGAGAGAATACAGCAAATACGACATGGCCACAGCGGACCGAATAGGTATCATGCTGGCAGGCGCTCTCGCTACTTTCAAATTGTCCACTGAGAGAGACCGGGCACAGCTGGCCCTTTCGGAGAGTGATACGCGGTTCCGGCAGATTGCGGACAGCATTAGCGGAGTATTTTGGCTGGTTGAACTGGATCCGCGTCGTCTGTTATACGCAAGCCCGAATGCTGAAGAGGTTTGGGACTCACCGCTGGCAGATACCTACGCTGACTTTGGAAAGATCTACAGGAACATTCACCCTGAAGACAGGGAAATGATTCAACAGGGTAGCAGCGACGCGGACAAGACCGGCTATCTTGATGTGGAATATAGAATCATCAAACGGGACGGCTCGGTGCGGTGGATCCACAGCCGTGGCTTTCCGGTGAACGACACCGATGGAAATCTGTTCAGGATGAGCGGGTTCGCCGAAGACATCACGGATCGAAAGACGGAACTAGAAAGGATAGCCGAAGCTGGCCGTCTGCTCTCTGTGGGGGAGTTGGCATCCGGCGTGGCCCATGAGATCAATAACCCATTGGCCGCCATCAGCCTTTACTCCGAATCCCTGATGAGCCAGGGCCTTCCAAACCCGGTCATCAATGACTTGAAGGTCATCTCAGATCAAGGGAAACGGGCGGCAACCATCGTACGGAACCTATTGCAATTCGCGAAGAAGTCTTCCCCGGAGATCCGCCGCGGTCGATGCCAGAGAATTCATCGAACGTTGCCTGGCGCTGAAGAATCACGACTTTCGCGTGAACAACATCTCTGCTTCAACCAATGTTCTCTTGGACCATCCTGAAATCGCGATAGACGAGTAATTGATGACCCAGGTCCTCTTAAACATCCTGAGCAATGCAGAGCATGCCTGCGTCGGGGCCCACGGGCGCGGTCACATTTCGATTTCGGTTCAGGAGACCGGCGGGTCAACCCGAATCAGCATATCCGACGATCGACCTGGTATTTCGGCTGAAAATCTGGGGAAAGTGTTCGACCCATTTTTCACGACTAAAGAGGCGGGCTGCGGTACGGGATTGGGCCTGAGCGTTTCCTACGGAATCATTGCCCAGTTGGGGGGCTCATTGTGGGCGGAGAGCGACGGCGTGTCGGGTTCCACCTTCCAAATAGAAGTTCCGTCGACGATGGGCGAGCGATTGGCGGAACCGCCGAGCGACTCGGGCGCCGCCGGTCGGCCAGATGAACCAGCCATTTCCCCGCTTCGGCTGTTGGTGGTTGACGATGAGCCAGACCTCCGGAACATCATCGTCAGGCTTCTTGAGCGACGGAATCATAAAGTCGACGCGGCCGGCGACGGCGATGAAGCCTGGGATAGATTGCAAGACCAGAGCTACGACTGCATCATGCTCGATCTGCGCATGGCCGGGACAGGCGGCCAAGAATTATTCCAACGATTAAACGCGGCGGACCCGGTCATGGCCGGTAAGATCATATTTCTCACCGGAGACATGGCGAATTCCAGCACCCGTTCCTTCCTGGACCCGCTGGCCAATCTTGTTCTTCAGAAACCAATCTCCATCGGGGACCTTGAGCTGGCGATCGCTGTGGTCACTGGAAACGGCCAGAAGTAAAGGTGCCGGGGCCCCAAGAGACGGTAAATCCCGCCTAGAAACCGACCCTATCGCGACTTGTAGACCGGGCCCCGTTTCTCCCGGAGGGCGTTCATCGCCTCGTCGTGGTCGGGGGAGGCGATGGCGATGGACTGGCGGTGCAGGTATTCCTCGAAGAACTGGCCGTGGGGCAGGTCCTGGTAGGCCGAAAGCATGAGCTTGGTCTGCCGCGCGCCCTCGGAACTGAGGGCCAGATACCGCTCGGCTAGCTCCTCAACTTCCTGGTCGAAGTCTTGAGCTTTGACGACGTAGTCCACCAACCCGATGCGAAGCGCTTCAAGACCGTCGACGTTCTCGCCCGAGATGGCCATTCGCTTGGCCCGGCCCAGGCCGATGTACCGGGGCAGCCGGTAGGTGCCCAGTCCCGGTATGAACCCCTCTTTGGCCGCCGG
>ENA-ORDG01000968-ORDG01000968.1-marine-metagenome-genome-assembly--contig:-NODE-968-length-12398-cov-2.733788_pt1 | contig 12398 bp, 10 predicted proteins | sample MGYA00248629_ERZ508524 | MGnify/ENA primary metagenome ERZ508524 (study PRJEB26194, sample SAMN05421901) | marine metagenome | isolation source: East of Rio de Janeiro, Brazil, South Atlantic Ocean...
GCCACGGCGGAGCGGATCAAGAAGCAGTTCGGCGTCGCGCAGCCGCCCGAAGACGGCGTCGGTGAAACGATCCACATCAAGGGTCGCGACCTCGTCAACGGCGTGCCCAAGGAAATCTCGATCAACCAGGGCCAGATTGCCGACGCGCTCGCAGAACCGATCAGCACCATCGTTGAAGGCGTGCGGATCGCTTTGGAAAACACTGCGCCTGAACTGGCGGCCGACATCGTTGATCAGGGCATCGTCCTGACCGGCGGCGGTGCCTTGCTCAAGGGGCTGGACGATGAACTGCGCGACGAAACGGGCCTGCCCGTCACCATCGCGGAAGATCCGCTGACCTGCGTTGCGATCGGCACTGGCCGTGCGATGGAGGATCCGATCTTCCGGGGCGTGCTCCAGACCGCCTGATTGAAGGGGACCGCACATGGCGCGGCCACCCAGCCGACGCCCCGGCATCAACCGGAAGGCGCAATATAGCCTGTTTGCAAGCTATGTCGTGGCGGTCGCCGGCGCGGTAGCCGGGCTGCTGCTGGTCGTCATCGCGATCTTCGATCCGACCGGGTTCGCCGGGCTGCGCACGGTGACCGCGGAAGTGACACGGCCGGTCTCCGTCGGGCTCAAGAATATGGTCAGCGGCATCAGTTCGGTGGACGAAGTGCTGGCCGCCTATTGGCGCGCCGGCTCGCAAAATGTCTCGCTGCGCCGCCAGGTGGAGACCAATCGCAACCGCATCATCGAAGCGCGTGCGATCGCGCAGGAAAATGCCCGGTTGAAGCGCCTGCTCAAGCTGGTGGACGAGGATCAGAGCGATCTGCTGACCGCGCGGCTGATCAGCTCGACCTCGGGCAGCACGCGGCGCTTCGCCCGCCTCAACGCTGGTCGCTGGCAGGGCGTGCGGCCCGGCATGCCCGTGCGCGCCGCCGAAGGATTGGTGGGCCGCGTTGACAGCACCACGCCCAACACGGCCGAAGTGCTGCTGCTCACCGACACCGGCAATATCGTGCCCGTCCGCCGCGCCAATGACAGCGTGCCCGCCATCTCCACCGGCGCGGGCGACGGATCGCTCGAAATCCGCGCTCTGTCCGCCGGCCGCAACCCGTTCAAGCCCGGCGACCTGCTGGTGACGTCGGGCATCGGCGGCATCTATCAACCCAACATACCTGTCGCGGTCGTTGTCCGGGTTCAGGGGGAAATCGCCTGGGGCTTCCCGCTCGCCAACCCCTCGCGGATCGACGCGGTGGTGGTGGAGCGCGCCTTCGAGGAAGTGGTCACGCGCCCCGACCCGGCCGGCGCCGCGGCCGAAACGGCGCCCGCCAACGCCATGGCGGCGCCGTGATCGACCCGCATCTCTACCATGTGCCCCGGCTTGGGCGGCATCCGGGCCGCTTCCGCCTCGCGGGCACGCCGGTCATCATCGTCATGCTGGGCTCTGCCCTGACCGCCTTGCCCTTTGTTGCCCAATCGCCGGTCATGCCCCCCTTCGGCCTGCTGCTGCTGCTCGCCTGGCGACTGCTGCGCCCGGAACTGTGGCGCGCCTGGATCGGACTGCCGCTCGGCATGTTCGACGACATGCTGAGCGGACAGCCGATCGGGTCGGCCATGTTCCTGTGGACGGTCACGCTGATCGGCGTCGATGCATTTGAACATCGGCTGGTCTGGCGCAGCTACCGACAGGACTGGCTAATTGCCTGTCTTGCCATTATCTTCTGCCTCATTGGTGGTTGGTTCTTCGCGCGCATCACGGGCGGAGGCGAAATTAGATTGTTTTTGGTCGCGCCGCAGATGCTCTGGTCGATCCTGCTCTTCCCCTTCGTCGTCCGGCAATGCGCGCGGATCGACCGCTGGCGCGTGATGGCATGAAGTTCCCGTCCAAGCGCAAGATCGTCACCGAAGCCACCCAGTCCTTCACCTTCACCCGCCGCGCGATGGTCGTCGGCGGGATTCAGGGCGCGATCGGCGCGATGCTGGTCGGCCGCATGGCCTGGATCAGCGTCGCCGAGAATGAGAAATATAGTGCGCTGTCGGAGAGCAATCGCGTCAACCTGACGCTCATTCCGCCCCGGCGCGGCTGGATTCTCGATCGTAACGGCAAGGCGCTGGCGAACAACCGCACCGATTTTCGGGTCGACCTCATCCCCCAGCGGATGGTCGATGCGGACGGCACGATCCGCCATCTCGCGCAATTGCTCAGCCTGGAGTCGGACGAGGTTGATCGCATCCGCGACGAGCTGGAAAAATCGGCCGGCTTCCGCCCGGTGCAGGTCGCCGACAAGCTGACCTATGACCAGTTCGCCGCCGTCAGCGTCCGCCTTCCCGACCTGCCCGGCGTCGCGCCCAGCCAGGGCTTTTCCCGCTATTATCCTGCCGGCGCGACGGTCGGCCATCTGCTCGGCTACGTCGGCCCTGCGACGGCTGAGGATTATCAGGAGCGCAAGGACCCGCTGCTCATCACTCCCGGGTTCAAGGTCGGCAAGGATGGGCTGGAAAAGGCGTTCGACCGGCATCTGACCGGCAAGCCCGGTGCGAAGCGGGTCGAGGTGACTGCGCGCGGCAAGATCGTGCGCGAATTGACCACGCGGCCGGACACGCCGGGCCGCTCGATCAAGCTCACCATCGACGCTGGCCTGCAGGAATATGCAGGCCGCCGCCTGGCGACGCAAAGCGGCGCGGTGGTCGTGCTCGACTGCGCCAATGGCGATGTGCTGGCCATGGCCTCCATGCCCAGCTTCGATCCCAACAGCTTTTCCGACGGCATCAGCCATCTGGAATGGAACATGCTGTCGCAGGACGACCATGTCCCGCTGCGCAACAAGACGCTGCAGGGGCTCTATCCCCCCGGCTCCACCGTCAAACCGATGGTGGCCCTGGCGCTGCTGGAAGCGGGCGTGGGGCCGCAGGAGACGATCAGTTGCGGCGGCGCGATCCGCGTCGGCAACACATTGTTCCACTGCCACAAGCGGCGTGGCCACGGCCCGCTCAACATGCGCGGCGCGATCGCCCAGAGCTGCGACATCTATTTCTACCAGATGGCGCAGCGCATCGGCATGGAGCGCATCGCCGAAATGGCCCGCCGCGACGGCATGGGCCACGGGTTTGCTTAGCCCTTCCCCAGCCAGAGCTATGGCACCGTCCCCGACCCGACGTGGAAGGAGCGGAAATATGATCAGAAATGGCAAGTCTACGACACGGTGAATGCCACCATCGGTCAGGGCTATATGCTGATCAACCCGCTGCAGATGGCGGTGATGGCGGCGCGGCTCGCCACGGGGCGGCAATTGATGCCCAACTTTCTATATGGCGCGCCCCGACCCGATCCGGGACTGGTAGGCGCCAGCGAGGATCATCTGGTGATCATCCGGGACGCGATGAGCGCGGTCGTCAATGGCGGTGGCACGGGCGGCGCGGCGCGCATGAACATTCCCGATGTGTTGATCGCGGGCAAGACCGGCACGGCGCAGGTGCGGCGCATCACCATGGCCGAGCGCGCGGGCGGCGTCCGCGGCAATAGTTCGCTCGCCTTCAAGCTGCGCGACCATGCGCTGTTCCAGGGCTTTGCCCCGTTCGACAAGCCGCGCTATGCCGTGGGCTGCATCATCGAACATGGCGGTCACCTGATCCGCAACGAGGACGCGCCCATGATCGCCAGCGACACCCTATCCTATCTGTTCGATCCGACGCGGGCGATGGAGAAGCTGGTGACGCTGGAAAAAGGCTGGGGCGGCACGCCGGGCGAACGACAGGAGCGGCAGATGGCGGCATTCCGCATGGCCGATGCGATCCGCAAGGGCGAAGTCCCGCCGCCGCCGGCTGCCAATGCGTCTAACGCCGCGAATGCCGCGGAAGGCAACGCCGCTTCCCCCGCGCCCGACAATGGCAGCGACGCGGCCGACGCGCCATGAGCATCATTCCCCAGCCCCTCACCCAATTTCCCTGGCGCGTTCTGGCGCTCCTGCTGGCGATCGCCGGATTTGGCACGCTGGTGCTCTACAGCTCGGCGGGCGGCAGCATCTTTCCCTGGGCGTTCAACCAGGCGGTGCGCTTCTGTATCTTCACGGTGATGGCGCTTGCGCTCAGCCGCATCCCGGTCGAAGTCTTCGCGCGCTACACCTTCCCCGCTTATGGGGCAGTGCTGGTGGCGCTGGTGCTGGTGGAATTGATCGGCGGCGTCAGGGGCGGCAGCCAGCGATGGATCAACCTGGGCTTCATGCAGCTCCAGCCGTCCGAATTCATGAAGCCGATCATCGTGCTGACGGTCGCGCGATTCTATTCCTTGCTGCCGGTGGGCGAAATCCGCCGCTGGAACGCCATCTGGCCCGCCCTGGTGCTGATCGGCCTGCCCTGGGCGCTGGTGCTGGTTCAGCCCGACCTTGGCACCGCGACGATGATCGCGGCGGGCGGCGTGACCGTCATGTTCCTGGCCGGTCTGCCGCTTCGGCTGTTCATCGGCTCGGGGCTGACCATCGCCGCCGCCATCCCGATCGCCTTCAGCTTCCTGCACGATTATCAGCAGAAACGCGTTCTCATCTTTCTCGACCCCGAAAGCGATCCGCTGGGCGCTGGCTATCATATCAGCCAGTCGAAGATCGCGATCGGGTCGGGCGGCATCTGGGGCAAGGGCTTCCTGCAGGGTACGCAAAGCCATCTCGACTATCTGCCCGAAGGCCACACCGACTTCGTCTTCGCCACCATGGCGGAGGAGTGGGGGCTGGTCGGCGGCGTGCTGATGATCGGGGCGTTCATGCTGCTTTTCCGCTGGGGACTGCGCGTCGCCATGCGGACGCAGGACAAGTTCGCGCGCATGGCCGCCGCCGGTCTCACCACCACGGTCTTCTTCTACGTTGCGATCAACCTCATGATGGTGATGGGTCTGGCGCCCGTGGTGGGCATTCCCCTCCCCTTCATGTCCTATGGCGGGTCGTCGATGCTGACGGTCATGCTGTGCATCGGCATCATCATGGCGATCGACCGGTCGGGCCGGCGCAAGCGGCGCCCGGGCAACTGGGCCTGACGTCGGGCACGCGGCAAGAAAAATGCCTGCGTCGCGATTTTTAGGTTTGCAAAAGTCACAGCCACTGCTAACAGCCCGCCCACGCCGGAACGATGGCCCTGCCGCCACCCCGGAATGGACGCATAGCTCAGTTGGTAGAGCAGCTGACTCTTAATCAGCGGGTCCTAGGTTCGAGCCCTAGTGCGTCCACCATTTCCCCTTCCATGCAATGTCCCTGTGCCACCGGCTTCACCGGTGCCCCTGTATCTTGCTTTCGATAAGCCTCGGATCGCTATTGAAATACAATCTCAATAGCTGTATCGCGCCGGCAAATCACAGGACAGGGGGATATATGCGTTTCAACCGGCTTTCTGCGCTCGCGACGGTCGCCTTGGGGGCACTCGCAGCGCCTGCCTGGGCCGCAGAGGAGGCGCCGCCGGTCGGCACCGTGGATGATGGCGACGTCATCCTGGTCACCGCCACGCAATATGCCGGCACCAAGACCGAAACGCCGATCATCGAAACGCCCCAGCCGATCACAGTCATCAGTGCTGAGCGTTATCTTTCGCAAGGCGCCATCAGCATCAGCGACACGGTCAAATATGCTGCGGGCGTACTTGCCAATCCTTATGGTCGAGACACGCGGGTCGATGGCTTCAACGTGCGTGGCCTCGACGCCTTGCAGTTCCGCGACGGCATGCGCGACATCTTCTCCTATTACGCGTCCATCACATCCGACCCTTATAATTTCTCCCGTGTCGAAATCCTGCGCGGCCCCGCTTCGGTTCTGTTCGGGCAAGGCTCCATCGGCGGCCTCGTCAACCTCGTCAGCAAGACCCCCGATTTCACCACGCGGGGTGAAATCAACCTCGTCTATGGCAGCTACGACCGCAAGGAAGTGCTTGGCGACGTCAATGTCGCACTTGCGGATAACCTAGCGGTACGCGTCGTCGGCCGCGCTCGTGATGCCGACACCTTCATCGACCATGTGCCCGATGACCGGGTGATGTTGGCGCCTTCGATCCGATGGCAGCCGACCTCCGATACCGACGTTACGCTGACCGGTCTCTATCAGGAGGATGATACCGGTTCGACGTCGCAGTTCCTGCCTATAGTCGGCACGTTCAAGCCCAACACCGTCGCTGGGGAGCAACTGGATCGCTACACCTTCGTCGGCAAGGCCGGGTGGGACCGTTATGCTGGGCGCTCCTTGCAGGGCGGCGGTTCGATCACCCATAATTTTTCCGATGCCGTCCGGCTGAGCCTCAAGGCGCGGTACATCGACAGCGACTTGGAATATAACACCCATTACGCGGACAGCTATACGAATCCGCAGGACCCCTTCTCGGTCTATGGCACGGACGGCCGCACCATCGGCCTGACCGCGGATGCCAGCGACGCGCGAATGAACGTCTTCTCGACCGACAACAATCTTCTGTTCACGTTCAATACCGGCGCGAACATCGAGCACAAGCTTCTGGTCGGCATCGACTATAGCTGGAACAAGGTCGCCAAGCGCTATGACGGCGGGAGTGAGATCGTCGATCTGTACGACATAGATTATGATGCCCTGGCGACCTATGATCCAACCGGCGCCTTCACGACCGAGAGTCAGAAGCAGCTGGGCATCTATGTCCAGGATCAGGTCCGCTTCTACGACCGCGTCTCCATCGTGCTCGGCGCCCGTCGCGACCGGGTGACCGGATCTTCCGGTCAGAAAGATCATGCAACGACGTTCCGCGCTGGCATCATTGGAGACATCGGCGCCGGGCTTTCGCCCTTCTTCAGCTACACGGAAAGCTTCCTCCCGGTAGCCGGCCGTATCGACAATGGCGATGGCAGCTTCGGCGATCCCTATACGCCCCAGACCGGCACGCAGTATGAAGCGGGCGTGAAATGGCAGTTGGGCGCACATACGCTCATTACGGCGACCGCCTTCAAGATCAAGGAGCGCAACCGCATCCTCTACCTTGCCGCTGGCGGCACCACGCAATCGGGCGAACTCAACACCAAGGGTTTCGAGATCGAGGCCAACCACACCCTCCCCGGCAACGTCGAACTGCTGGCCAATTACGGCTATACGAAGCTGAAGTCGGAAACGAACACGGACCTCGATTATATGCCCCGCCACACGGCATCGCTGTGGTCGACCAAGACATTTGGTCTTGCAGACGAGGCGCAGCTCCGCCTGGGCGGCGGCGTCGTCTATAGTGGCAAGAGCGTTTCGACCAGTTCGGTCTGGTCGATCGTCACGCCGTCGCGCACGACCGTCGATGCGCTGGCCGAAATTAACTGGAACAGCTGGCGTTTCGCGCTCAACGCGACCAATCTGCTCAACAATCAATATTATGCGTCCTGCCTGGCCCGCGGCGACTGTTTCATGGGCGCGCCGCGCAACGTGATGGGCACGATCGGCTTCCGCTTCTGAGCGATGATGAGGAGAGAGAATATGAAGGCATTCCCGCTCGCGCTGCTGGCGCTCATTGGCCTGACCGCCACCGCTCAAGCGCATGAAATCTGGGTCGAGCGCGACGGCGCCGGCCCCGCCCGCATCTATCTGGGCGAGCCCGGCGACACCTTGCCCGAAGGCGGCGACCCGGAGTTCGAGAAGCTGAAATCGCCCAAGCTGGTGCCCGCCACGCAGGCGGCGCAGGTCCGCAAGGCCGGCTATATCGAGGTCGCAGCGCCCGCCGGGGACGTTCGCGTGACGGACGACAGCGTGTTCGAACCCTGGGGTGAGGATGGCAAGAAGCAGGGCGTCATCTACTATGCCCGCGCGGGGCGTGCCGACACGAAGGCGGTGCTGCCGCTCGAGATCGTGCCCACCGCGCCGGGTGCGGACAGCTTCACCCTGATCCGCGATGGCAAGCCGGTGCCCGCCGCCAAGATTCTCGCCATCTCACCCGACAAATGGTCGAAGAGCTTCACCACCGACGCGCAGGGCCGCGTGGCGCTGCCGATCAACGCCAAGGGCCGCTACATCCTGAGCGCGACCCAGGAAGAGACCGGCAGCCTGACGCTGCGCGGCGCGCCGGTCGCCACCCTCTATCACATGACGACGACCAGCTTCGTCAAAGACTGATAATGGCGAGCCCTTCGCGGGCGCAGCGAAGGGCTCGCAGGGGCGGCCGCACAAATCGCCCGGGCGTGATTGACCGCCCTATGACATTCGATGTAACGGCCGCGACGCGACAGGTTCCCCGGAGACGGGGATGAAGATGGGAACGGGTAAAACCCGGCTGCCCCTGCAACTGTATGCGGTGAGCCATCGGCCCTATGCCATTGGGACTTGTCCCGAGAAGGCGGCCGACCGGCGCTGATCCGCAAGCCAGGAGACCTGCCTGTCGCCGTCGTCTTTCGCGCGGACAGGGTGAGCCGGGCGGACGGGGGTAAACCCGCATGACGACAGGGAGCGCCGCGCTTTGCGCGGGCGATGTCGCGTGCCTTGACGGGCTGGCATCGCCGGCGTGCGCGCGGCACAAGTCATGAGGGGTTACCATGTCGAGCCTGTTGCTCAGAAATTCCACTGCGCTGATTGCGTTGTGCCTGTCCTTCCCCGCGCTCGCGCAGGAACCAGCGGAGGCCGACGCCCAGAGCGGCATCATCGTCACCGCCACCCGCGCGCCGACGCCGCTGGAGCAAATTCCCGCATCCATCACCGTCCTGGACAAGGCGGCCATCGATCGCGCGCAGGACATCGGCGTGACCGAATTGCTGCTCCGCACGCCCGGCATCAGCATTTCCCGCAACGGCGGCTATGGCACAGCGACGTCGCTGCGCATTCGCGGCGCGGAAACGGACCAGACCGTCGTCGTCATAGACGGGGTGAAGCTCAACGACCCCTCCTCCACCGGTGGCGGCTATAATTTCGCCAATCTGCTGATCGGCGATGCCGAACGGATCGAGCTGCTGCGCGGTCCGCAGTCCACGCTCTGGGGCAGCCAGGCGATCGGCGGCGTCGTCAACATCGTCACCGCCCAGCCGGACGCCCCGCTGGAAGGAAGCTTCGACATCGAAGGCGGATCGCGCGACACTGTCAGCGCCCGCGCCGCGCTGGGCGGCGTGTCCGGTCCGCTCAGCTGGCGCATCGGCGGCCAGTCCTTCACGACCGACGGCATTTCCGCCATCGCGCCGGCCTTTGGCGGTGGCGAAGCGGATGGCTATACCAACCGCAATGTCGCTGGTCGCGCCGAACTGGCGCTGAGCGCCAACGCCAGCATCGACCTGCGTGGCTATTATTCCACGGGTCGCGTCGAGATCGACGGCTTCAGCGGCGACGCGCCGGACTATAGCCATAACCGGGAATTTGTCGGCTATGCGGGCCTCAACTTCGCGCTGCTCGACGGGCGCCTGCGCAACCGCATCGCCTACAACTATACCGACACCGATCGCGACAGCTACAGCCCCGAACTGGAACAGCCGCTCAGCTTCGAGGCCGCGGGCAAGAACCGCCGGTTCGAATATCAGGGCATCTTCGAACTGACCGATCGGATTTCCGCAACCTTCGGCGCGGAAAATGAGCGGTCGCGCTTCAAGAGCCGCTCGCCTTCGGGCTCGCTGGCCGATCCCCTGCCCGACTTCGTCACGGGCAAGGCGGAAATCACCAGCCTCTATGGCCAGGTGACCGTCCGCCCGCTCGACGGACTGACGCTGAATGGCGGCGTGCGCTATGACGATCATAATCGCTATGGCGGGCGCACCCTCTTCTCGGCCGGCGGCATCTGGGAACTGCCCAGCGGCACCACGCTGCGCGCCAGCTATGGCGAGGGCTTCAAGGCGCCGTCCCTCTATCAGCTGTTCAGCGAATATGGGAATGTGAACCTCGACCCCGAGCGCGCGCATGGCTGGGAAGCCGGCGTCCAGCAGGCATTCTTCGGCCAGGCCGTGACGATCGGCGCGACCTATTTCGAGCGCACCACGACGGGTCAGATCATCTATAACAGCTGTTCGACCGACAGCACCGATCCGCTGTGCGTCATGCCGGGCACGGATACGCCGCGCTGGGGCTATTATCTGAACGTCGCTCGCGCCGAAGCGCACGGGATCGAGGCCGACGCCGCGTTCAAGCTGGGCGGCCTGACGCTCACCGGCAACTATAGCTGGACGGTGGCGGAGGATCGCTCCGCCGGTGCGGCGACGGAAGGCAATTGGCTGCCTCGCCGCCCGCGCCACATGGCCAATGGCTCGATTTCCTACGACTTCGATTTTGGCCTGACCCTGGGGTCGGCGGTGCGCTGGTCGGGCAAGAGCTATGACAATGCCGCCAACACGACGCGTCTCGACGATTATACGCTGGTCGACCTGCGCGCCGAATATGCCCTGAGCGACAGTCTGCGCCTGTTCGCCCGGGCGGAAAATGTCTTCGACGAATCCTACATGACCGCCTATCGCTACGGCACGTTGGGCCGCAGCATCTATGCGGGCATCAGGGGTCGTTTCTGACATGCTGAACCCGGTCGATCCTGGCCCCGCCGTGGTGGCGTGCAGCACATGCCGCCGCCTGGGGCAGGATCCGGCAGGGCCAAGGGACGGCGCACGCCTGATCGCGGTGCTGGAGCGGGTCCAGGCCAGCGATCCTGTCTATGCGGGCATCGCCGTACAGGCGATGCCCTGCCTCTTCGCCTGCAGCGAAGGCTGCACCGTCCATCTGCGCGCGCCAGGCAAGATCGGCTATGTGCTCGGCCGCTTCGAACCTGACGAGGATGCCGCGCGCGCGATCCTCGACTATGCGGTGCATCATGCCGCCAGCGCGGAAGGCCGCGTGCCCTTTTCCGATTGGCCGCAAGGGGTGAAGGGCCATTTTATCGTCCGCGTCCCTCCGGCGGGATATATCGCGCAATGACCAGCCTCTTTCCGTCCGTCGCCGCCTTCGATGCCGCCCTGTCCGACCTACCGGGGCCCGACCGGGCAGCGCGGGACGCGGCCGCGGCGCGGCAGGGGCAGCTGACCAAGCCGGCCGGGTCGCTCGGCCGGCTTGAGGACATCGCGATCTTCGTCGCGGGGTGGCAGCGGCGTGCGCGACCGCGCCTCGACCAGGGCCGTGCGATCATTTTCGCCGGCAATCATGGCGTCACCGCTCAGGGCGTCAGCGCCTTTCCGGCCAGCGTCACCGCTCAGATGGTCGCGAATTTTCAGGCGGGCGGCGCGGCCATCAACGCGCTGACCGGCGCGGCCGGGCTCGACTTGCGCGTCGTACCGATCGACCTCGACCGACCGACCGACGACTTCAGCGTCGCGCCGGCGATGAGCGTCGAGGATTGCTTGGCGGCGCTCAATATCGGCGCGGCGCAGGTCGAACCGGGGCTCGATCTGATCGTGCTGGGTGAAATGGGGATCGGCAATTCGACCGCGGCGGCAGCGCTGTGCGCGCGCAGCTTCGGCGAAAGCGCGGCCGCCTGGGCCGGTCCGGGGACCGGCGTGCATGGCGACGGGCTGGCGCACAAGATCGCCATCATCGATCGCGCGCTGGCGCTTCATCGCGACGCCCCGCTCTCCCCCTTCGAGACGCTGCGCCATGTCGGCGGGCGCGAGATCGCGGCCATCGCCGGCGCGGTGCTGCGCGCGCGCCAACTCGGCGTGCCGGTGGTGCTGGACGGCTTCATCTGCTGCGCCGCGCTCGCCCCTCTGGCCGCCCACTATCCCGCGATCACGGATCATTGCATCGCCGGCCATGTCTCGGCCGAGCCCGGTCATGCCCGTCTGCTCGCCCGGCTGAAGCTCGATCCGCTGCTGTCGCTGGGCATGCGCCTGGGCGAAGGAAGCGGCGCGGCGGTCGCGACCAGCGTCATTCGCGCAGCCCTGGCGGCGCATGACGAGATGGCAACCTTCGCAGAAGCTTCCGTTTCGACATCGAAATGAACTCTTTCGCTCTCCATCTGCTGCGCCACGGCGCGCCGACCACCCCGGGCCTGATGCTGGGGCATACCGACATGGCGCCGACGCCGGAAGGGATCGATCAGTGCCGTCTCCAGGTTCGCGCGCTGGCGGTTGAACAGCTGATCGCGTCCCATCTTCAGCGCAGCTGCACAGCCGCCCAGGCCATCGGCGTCGATCATGATCTGACGCCGGCGCTCGATCCGCGCTGGCGAGAACTGGATTTCGGCGAGTGGGATGGTCACGCGCCGGCGGATATCGATCCCGCCGCGCTGGGCCGCTTCTGGTCCGATCCGGACGCCAGCCCGCCGCCCGGCGGAGAGCCATGGTCGGGCCTCACCGCCCGCGTCGCCGCCGCGCTCGCCGAACTGACGCCGCGTCCGACGCTGGTCGTGACTCATGGCGGCCCGATGCGCGCGGTGCTGCATCTGCTGTGCGGCTTCGACATCGCCCAGCTCTGGAGCTTCGACCTTCCTTATGGTTCGCTGCTCTCCCTGCGCGTCTGGCCTGGTCCCAAGACCGTCGCCCAGATCACAGG
>ENA-ORDG01000969-ORDG01000969.1-marine-metagenome-genome-assembly--contig:-NODE-969-length-12355-cov-4.949503_pt1 | contig 12355 bp, 9 predicted proteins | sample MGYA00248629_ERZ508524 | MGnify/ENA primary metagenome ERZ508524 (study PRJEB26194, sample SAMN05421901) | marine metagenome | isolation source: East of Rio de Janeiro, Brazil, South Atlantic Ocean...
CCTTCTAAAGCAAGTAAATATTCTATCGCTTTTTGAGGAGCATCGGCTAAAATTGCGATCGTAATACCATCAAAATGTGATCGATTGAATTCTTTAGGATCGTGACCGGCTTTTATTTTTGCTTTTACGTCTTCAACAGAAGGCTGTTGAGACCAAAAATCTCGTTGAAGAAACACATTATCTTGTGCAAAAATGCCTGAAGACATTAATGCTAAAACGGTGATGATTAATATTTTTTTCATTTCTTTTTCTTTTACAAATTTCACAAAAAAACTTCTTAAAGCTTAATTCACTTTAAAAAATTTTAGCAATTGCTATTTAAACAGCAAAAGGCACAACTATATTGTACCTTATTGCTAGACTAATTCAACATCTTCTATTAGAAGGAATAACTAAGTACTCCTGCATAACTTCTAGGATCTGTTTGATTAATAAATCTTGTTCTGTAAGCATTATAACCAATTTCATCGAACACATTATTCATTAAAAATCTAACTGACCAATGCTCATTGAACTTATAACCTGCTTGAAAGTTGACTAACGTGTAAGCTTCTACATCGAAAGGTTTTTGGTTAGGTACGATCCCTTCGTGAGTTACCGGGCCTTTAGACCAGTCATTGATTGGTCGTTCTCCTGTATAATAAGCTCCCGCACCAACAGACAAACCATCTAAGTCGCCTCTAAACATATAATTTGCATAGAAATTAAATGTATGTTCTGGTGTATTTAGTGGTGCTGAATTATAAACAAACGAAGTGTGATCTTTATAATCTGCATCGATATATGCATAACCGGCAATAAGTTCTAAGTTTTCTAAAGGTCTACCGGTAAGTTCTATCTCAACACCTTGACGTTGGTCGTTACCTCCTTGTTGGTAATAAATAATATTTGTCCAAGTTTCGTCGTAAACCGGTAGGTTAATATTTCTGTTATTGATCTTATATAAAGTTAGGTTGAAACGTAAACGGTTATCTAACCAGTTGGTTTTAATACCGGCTTCTAATTGGTCGTAACGCTCATTTCCTAATTCTTCTCCGTTTTCTCCTAAACGAGCAGCAGTTCTTGGGTAAGCACTATTGGTGTAAGAAGCAAATACATTAATGTTTTTTGTTGGCGAAACGATAATCCCTCCTAACGGATTAAAAGCGTCACTTCTGTTATTTTCTTCTCCGGAAATAGTTTCGGTGGTACTGTAACGAACACCTAAAAAGGTTTTAAACCAATCTGTAAACGAGATCACATCTTGCGCAACAAAACCAATCGATTTAGATTTACCTGAACTTACTCTTGCATTCCCAAAAGAAATAGAAGGTAAATTATGACTGTTTGCTGAAAACACATCGATGGTATCGACAACACTCATTGATTCACTTCGGGTAGAAAAATCTGTAGTTCTATAATCAAAACCTACTTGAAAAGTGTGTTTGATGCTTCCGGTAGCCACTTCATCTCCAATTAAATCAAATTGCACAACACTATTGTTGTCGCTTCTTGTAGAGTTTGAATAACCTCTTTGTCTTAAGTTATACATAGTTTCTCCTTCAACATCTATTGCGCCTCCTAAGCTTGAACCTTTATCGTTTAGGTCTAATTCAGATTTATAAAAAGCTCCCTTCAACGTAAGTTTATCGCTTAAAGCACGATCAAAACGGAGAGAATATGTAGTGTTTTCGGTGATCGAGCGATCGTTTTCAAATCCTAAATATTGGTTATAAGGTAAATCGTAAATTGCGTTTACATTATTTTCACCTAAATTAACTGTACCAACATCTGGAGTTCTGGCATCATTAAAATGATCCATCTCTAAGGTGACTTTTGTTTTATCGTCGATACGCCATTGCAATGATGGATTAATGTAAAATCTTTCTGAAGAGATCATCGATCTATAGCTATCGGCTCTTTCTAAAGCTCCGTTTAATCTAAAAGCAACATTTTTCTTTTTATCTAACGGACCGTAAACATCGAATGTAGGTCTTACTTGCCCAAAACTACCTACACGCAAAGAAGCATTTCCTCCAAATTGATATTTTGGCGTTTTAGTCACAATATTTACTACACCTCCGGGACTTCCTAAATCGGTTGCCACTCCTTGGGTGATCGATGCTGAACCTTTTAATACCTGAATATTATCGACTCCTTGCATATCGGTTAAAATACCTACTCCTCTAAAATCTGAATGCACACGCACTCCGTTTTTTAAGATAGGAATACCTCTAAAACCTCTAGAAGACATACTTTCTCGTTTATTACCATAAGTAGCAAAAGTATAAACACCCGGTACGTTTTTCGTCGCTTGAGAAATTGTTAACGCGCCCTGGTCTTCAATTACTTTTTCACCAATAATAGAGATACTTTGTATTTGTTCGTAAGGTTCTAATGGTAGTCTGGTTAAGGCTTCAATTTTATCGGGATGGCTGTAGCGGTTTCCAAAAACTTCAACAGCATCTAATTCGCTATCTACTTCTAATTGAAAGGTAACTCCGTTAATTTGAGCTGAATTGATATTTATTTTAACAGAAACGGTTTTAAAACCAACCGCACTTGCAAAAATATTCCAGTTACCGTAAGGAACGTTGGTTATGGTAAATTCTCCGTTTTCGTTGGCTGCATTTCCTTTTTGTAACTCACCAACATATACGCTTGCAAACGGAATTGGATTATCTTGATCGTCTAGCACTTTTCCATTTATAGTTGCCAGCTCTTGCGCAATTATAAGGTTTGAGAACAATAATAAACAAACCCATAAAGCCTTTTTCATAATAATTATAATTTAGACTGATTTAAAATTGCTTGCAAAAATATAGATCATGTTTAGATATTTAAAATTTATTTAGATTTATTTCAAATAAATTTTACTGCTTAGCCGAAATCATTTTTTAACAAATTTTTAGAAAATCTATTAAGAATAATGTAAGTTTGAATAACCCCTTAATCTTATCAACCTTATGAACGAATTTTGGATTTACTTTAAGCTTGGCCTTACCCATGTTTTAGATTGGAATGCTTACGATCACGTGCTATTTTTAATTGTATTAGTAGCATCATATACTTTTTTAGAATGGAAACGCGTGTTTTGGCTAGTCACCACCTTTACTTTAGGTCATACTTTAGCCTTAATTTTAGCGACTTTTAATATTGTAAAAGTAAATTCTGCTTATGTTGAATTTTTAATACCGGTAACTATATTTATTACTGCGCTTTATAATTTAATTCGCGCCGGCAAAACGCCAAAAGATGGCGGGATGGGTGTTCTTATTGCTACAACACTTTTCTTTGGTGTGATTCACGGCTTAGGTTTTTCTTCATTCTTTATGGGTTCTGTAGGTTCTGGTACCGATAAATTTGTTTGGCTTTTAGAATTTGCATTGGGTATTGAAGCTGCACAAGCCATTGTGGTTATTGTGGTATTAATTCTGGCTTTGATCTTTCAGTCAATTTTCAACTATTCAAAAAGAGACTGGGTTTTGGTCGTTTCTTCTATCGTGATCGGACTGGTTATTCCTATGTTATTAGAAAGTAATATTTGGTGAAATCTTGTTATTGTTTTTTAAAGGCTGAAAAAGAAAAATTATTCTTTTAAATTTACAGTTCTAAATGCTGAAAAATGTCTGCAGAAAAACAGCTAAAGTTTGATAAAGCTTATTTAAGAATGGCGGTAGAATGGGGTAAATTATCTCATTGTAAGCGCAAGCAAGTAGGTGCCATTATCGTAAAAGACCGCATGATCATTTCAGACGGGTATAACGGTACGCCCAGCGGTTTCGAGAATTGCTGTGAAGATCAAGAAGGTTTAACTAAGTGGTATGTTTTACATGCTGAAGCTAACGCAATATTAAAAGTTGCCGGCTCTACACAATCTTGTAAGAATGCAACGTTATACATTACAATGTCGCCTTGTAAAGAATGCAGCAAGCTTATTCATCAAGCTGGCATAAAACGTGTAGTGTATCAAAACGGATATAAAGATAATTCCGGCTTAGGCTTTTTAGAAAAAGCTGGTGTTACCATCGAACAAATTACAGACTTAAACGACTAAAAATACTTGAGCGGTTACTCTAAAAAATATCTTCCTTTAATAATTGGCGCAGCTTGCGCTTTTGGTGTTTTTATTGGCGCCAGTTTAGATTTTTCAGATTCTTCTGAAGGTCTTTTTACCGCTAACGCCAAAAAAGAAAAGCTTAACCGACTTATCGACTACATCGACTACGAATATGTAGACAATGTAAATACAGATAGTATTGTTGATGTGACGGTGAATAGTATTTTAGAAGATCTAGATCCACATTCAACTTATATTCCGAAGCAAAAATACGATGCGCTTGCCGAAAATATGAAAGGTGATTTTGTAGGCATCGGTATTAGTTTTTATACGCTGAATGACACGATCGCTGTAATCAAACCTTTAGCAAATGGCCCAAGTGAAAAAGCAGGCATTAAAGCCGGAGACCGCATTCTTTATGCAGACGGAATAGAGTTAGCACAAAAAACGATTAACACAGATTCTCTTTCATCTTTATTAAAAGGAAAAATAAACACCACCGTTAACTTAAAAATTAAACGTAACGGAAGCGAAAAACTGCTAGATTTTAAAGTGAAACGAGGCACGATTCCTATTAAAAGTGTCGACGCCGCTTATATGCTGAATAAAAAGTTAGGTTACATTAAAGTGAATCGATTTGCAGAAAGCACTTACAAAGAATTTGAAACTGCGATCGAAAGTTTAATCGATCAGGGAGCAAAAGAATTAGCACTAGATTTAAGAGATAATGGCGGCGGATATTTAGACCAAGCCGTAAAAATTGCCGATGAATTTTTAAGTGATAAAAAACTAATTGTTTTCACGAAAAATAAATCAGGCGAGATAAAAAAAACTTTTGCCACCAAAAAAGGGCGATTCGAAAATTCAAAAGTTTTTGTGTTGATCAATGAAAACTCAGCATCGGCTAGTGAAATTGTTGCCGGAGCGCTACAAGATAACGACGTAGGCACGATCGTAGGAAGAAGATCTTATGGTAAAGGCTTGGTGCAACGTGAGATGAATTTAGGCGATGGTAGTGCCGTTAGACTAACTGTTGCACGTTATTACACACCAACCGGTCGCTCTATCCAGAAACCCTATGATCACGGAAACAACAAAGAATATTTTGAAGAATACTTAAGCCGTTACAGTAATGGCGAACTTCAAAGCAGAGATAGCATAAGTGTTAACGATTCGTTGCGTTACGAAACTCCCGGGGGAAAAGTAGTCTACGGCGGCGGCGGAATTATTCCCGACGTTTTTGTTGCAAAAGATACCGATTACGAAAAAGAAAGTCTCAATTATATGTTGAAAGGCGGTGTAATGGATCGCTTTATCTTCAATATTCTTGAAAAAGACAGAAATTACTTCAACAATATATCTGAAGAAGAATTTAACGAAAGTGAATTGGTTACCGACGAAACACTTCAGAATTATATTGACTACTTAAAAGAATTCAATTTCGATTTTAGAACCAAGAATTACCGTTATTTACTCAAAAAGTATTTAAGAGCCACGATGGCTGAACAACTTTTTGGCACCAATGCAGCTCAAAAAATTATCGGTGAAGACGATAAAATGATTCAGAAATTACTTGCGCTCGATTAAGCTTCAGCCTTTTTCTTAATTTCTCTGGAAATTAGCAAGATAAGCATTAACACAATTACACATAAAGAAGAAAGAACACAAGCTACAGCTACTTTACTGTCTTTTGCCATCAGGTCGTTAAAATCGATAATCGTGACGTTGTAAATTAATAATCCTAATGCGCAAAGCATTAAAAAGTAAATAAAATACTTCATTTTAATTGAATAAATTTTGAATGTTGGCCGCAAATAATTTTACCGCTATGGCTAACAAAACTACACCAAAAATTTTACGTATCACATTAATTCCTTGTTTTCCTAACACGCGTTCAATTTTTCCGGAAGATTTCAATACTAAATAAACAATGATAATATTTATTAAAATCGCAATTATAATATTGATCGTATGGTATTCTGCCCGAAGCGAAAGTATAGAAGTCATCGTTCCCGCCCCGGCAACTAACGGAAATGCCAGCGGAACTATCGCAGCAGTTTCTGGCGCCTCATCTTTATAAAGTTGAACACCTAAAATCATTTCGATCGCTAAAAAGAACAAAATAAAAGAACCGGCTACGGCAAACGAGTTGACATCGATCCCGATAAGATTAAGAATTTCTTCCCCAACAAAAAGAAAAACGATCATTAAAATAGCCGCCACTACAGAAGCTTTTTCACTCTGTATATGCCCTACTTTTTTTCGTAGATCTACAATAATTGGGATGCTACCAATAATATCGATCACCGCAAATAGAATCATTCCGGCAGTAAAAATTTCTTTAAAGTCAAAACCCATAACTAACGTTTTTCAAAATGCGCGCAAAAGTATTTTATTTTCAAACACTTGCCAGCAATAATTTGTAAAATATTTTATAAAATTTTCAGCTAAGATTGTCGGCTAAAATTTTATTGCTTACAAAAAAATCATATTACCTTTGCCAAATGTTTCAGATAGGAAAAACCATAGTTTCAGAAGATATTATAGAGAAAGATTTTGTGTGTAATCTTTCTGCTTGTAAAGGTGCATGTTGTGTAGAAGGTGAAGCCGGCGCTCCCGTAGAAGAAGAGGAAATTGAAAAACTAAAAGAAGTGTATGCTGAAGTGAAACCTTTTTTAAGAAAAGAAGGCATTGAAGCGATTGAAGCACAAGGCACACATATTAAAAATGATTTTGGTGAATATGAAACTCCGCTCGTAAATGGCGCCGAATGTGCTTATGTTACTTTCGATGATAAAGGAACCGCCCTTTGCGGAATTGAAGGTGCTTACCGCGCCGGAAAAATAGATTGGAAAAAACCTATTTCTTGCGAGCTTTATCCGGTTCGCGTACAATCGTATTCTCAATTTGCAGCTGTAAATTATCATCGTTGGCCAATTTGCGACGATGCCTGTTCTTTAGGAAAAGAACTACAAACGCCTATTTACAAGTTTGTAAAAGAAGCGCTCATTAAAAAATTTGGCGAAGATTGGTATTTAGAAGTAGAAAAAGTTGCTGAAAATTATAAGAAGTAAGCTTATCGCTTTAAAGTAAAGTGAGAAACAAATTCTTTTTGTTTTCCGTCACGAGTATAGATCACTTTAAACCAATAGTCGTTGCTCGGCATATTTGCTCCGTTATAAACACCGTCCCATTCTCCTCGAGATGGAGAAAAACTGATTAAAAGTTTACCAAATCTATCGTGAATGTAGATCATCGCATCTCGATTATTCGATAAATCTGTAATATTCCAAGTGTCATTTACGCCATCGTTATTTGGCGTAAAGAATTTTGGATAATTAATAACATCTACAACAACCTGTGCGTCGCCACAATTGGCATTAATATCTGTTACGGTAATTGTATGTTCTCCTGAAGAGACATTTGTAAATACATGATCCCATTGAAAAGGATTATTATCTAATTGATACATATATTCTCCGTAACCTTCTACTATTTGAACTGATATTGATGCATTTTCTGAAAAATCTTCACTTACTGTTGCTTCGATCACCGGCGCGCTAGAAGCTTCAACAACTACAGTAGCCGGATTATAATTACAATCTGCACCAACTTCCGGACTTAATTTTGTAGTCTGCACCGTATATTCTCCCGGTTGCTCAGCCCATAAACTTTCACCTGTATGAATTAAATTTCCGTTTAAAAACCAATCTATTTGAAATTCAGAAGAATTAATACCCGATTCAAGCAGTAATGGTGATTCAACATCTCCGGTTTCTGGATCTAAACATATAAACCCTCCTTCAACTTCAAAATCCAGTAAAGGATATATTGTTATATTAAACACCTCTTGATCGTAACAATTTGGATTGTTCTCTGCATAGGCATATACATAAATCGTATAATCTCCCGGTTCTAAAAAAGTATATTCATTTACAGAAATAGGACTTTCCCCATTTGGTTCCCAATAATAATTAATATTTGCATCCAGATTAGGAAGATTCTCTAAGGTGTAACTTCCACAAGCTTCAACATCATTATAATTCGGAATTTGCGGAGTTTCTGAAATTGTTACAGTGAATACATCTTCGCTAATACATGATACTCGCACTCCTTTTTCTAAATAAACATAGATATCTTGAGTTTCTGTAATACTTGTTCCCGGTGACAACATTGTACCTTCACCTCCAGACTCTGTGTAATAATTACCTTCATCTAACACCGGTAAGATATATTCATCACAAACAGTTACATCATCATAATCGCCTTCGATATCGGCATCTATAATATTAACTGTAAACGCTTTTTCTTGAAAACAAGGTGAATCTGGCCCCGCATCTATATAAATATAGATGAGTTGGGTTTCTGTAATTATATCTCCGCCATTTAACATTTCTCCTGTTCCTAAGGTTTCAGTGTAAAAATTTCCTTGAGCAGGTGTTGGCAGCTCATAAGTGTTACATGCATAAACATCTGTAAAGTTTTCTAATTGCGGCAAATAATCATTTTCAACTTCAAAAACTGTTTCATTAAAGCAACCTCCAAATTCATTAAAAATATAGATGGTTTGCGGTTCTTCAATAATATCTCCGGCATTTAGTTGAACTCCTCCTCCATTTGATTCTGAATAATAATTACCATGTGTTAGAGGTGGAAGCACATAAAAATCACTTTCACAAGCTAATGGTGCATTTTGTAAAGAATCTATCGGCGGGGCATTATAAATTGTTAGATCGAAAGAAAGGGAATCTGTACAATTTGGCTCGTAGGTATTATAATAAACAAATATAGTTTGAGACTCTGTAAGCACGCTATCTACCGCTATTTCAAAACCCCTCACCTATTGGCTCTGTATAATAGCCATAATTACCGGGTAAATATGGCATTGTATATTCTGCACAGGTTTCGACATCATTAAATTCTGGAACGATATTAATTTGAAATTGTTCATTACGAGTACAACTACCTGTTTCTGCATATACGTATAATACCGTATAACTATCAATTACATTACCCGGAGACATTTGACTTCCATTACCGTTTGGAGCTGTATAGTAACCTATATGCTCGGGCATTTCTCCAATATAACCTATCTCTGGTAACACATAAGGTTCACAGCTTACAATATTTTGGACAGGTTCTAATTGTGGAGCAGGTAAAATATTTTTAGGTATAGCTTCATTTTTACAAATTACCCCATCGATTTCTGCATAGTAATAAATAGTGACATCTTCTGTATAGGTTGTTCCCGGTTCTATAATCGTACCATTGCCATTAGGCCCATCAATTTCTGTATAAAAATCTGTTCCCTCCGGAGGAACCGGTACTATAAATTCACCACAAGAATATAGTGGCAACACAAAGTCTTTAATTAAATTAACAGAAAAAGCCCTTGTATTTACACAATCATACTCATTTGGCGGAGTCACTATATAATAGGAGCCAGATTCTGTAATTATAGTACCTTCAGGAAGTAATTCACCATTAACTGTCTCATAATGATTCTCGTTATTTAATGGAGGCAGCTCATAACTATCACAACCACTAACATTATCTACTTCTTCTGGCATTTCTGGTAAAGGGTTTTCAATAGCATCGAAACTTATTATTTCTGAACAGTTAGAACCATCGTTACTCTCTACAACCACCCAAAACGTTTGATGTTCAAAACCGGGTTGTAAAAAGTAAACCCCTCCCGAATTTTCTAAACTTTCAAGAGTTATTGGATTTTCATAATTTACTGCATCTTCATAACTTAAGAAAAATGCGAGTTCATAAATAGTATAAGGCTCTCCAATTATAATTTCAATATTGGCTATATCATCTAAGAATACTCGATAATTTGTCGCACTTAAGCAAAACTCTTTATCTTCTGGTTGGCCAATTAAAAATTGATTAATTATAATTTCATCTGAAACCATACAATTACCATCGTTGTTAGTCACCTGCACTTCGTAAACACCGCCGGTCGTCACATTATATTCCGCACTTGTTTCTCCAAGAATCACCACTCCATCTTTCAGCCAAACATGATCATATAGCCCGGCATCAATTTCTGTATTTAACAAATGAGTTTCATTGCCGCAAAGGGTAAAATCTTCCCCTAAATCTAACCTAGTTTCAAAACTGCCTCCTGCTAAAAAAACGGCAGAATCGTAGTCTGCATCATTAGAATCGCCTACTAAAAACCTTATTCTGTAATTATTTCCTGGTTGCAAATCATATTCTGTCGAAATAACCCGTGTGTGACCTCGCATATTTAAACTAGAACTTGCAGGTGTATCGACATTATAAGTATCAAAATATTCTTCGTTATCTGATACACAGGAAGCGTTATAAGCATTATCTCTAATATTTTTAACAGAAACAGGAACCACCGTTTCTGGGATTACCCCAATATTTACAGACTCACCGGTATCTAAATTTTTTAATATAAAACCAATAGCATCATTAGAAATACATTGAAATTCTCCATATTCATTTGAAGCTAATAAAAAATCAAAACTTACTTTATTAGAGATAGGTACAAAATCAAATTGCAGATAAGCTACATCGGTTACAGGAACCGTTTGCCCAGAACTATTCACAACTTCCTGCAGATCATTATCACTATTAGAGTTTTCTTGAGTACTTAAGTTCTCGCCTGTATAAATACCCTCGGTATCTTGTACTAAACCACTTCTCAAAACAACTCCTTCCTGTATAGGGAAAGAACTGTTGTTATTATCAAAACTAGCTACCGACAAATTTGAAGACATAGAAATATTAGACACTTCTACACAGGCGTCGTTTAACAGCATATCTACAAGTTGATTAGCTGTAGAACTATTATCTATAGTTATCCCTTGTGAAAATGCCGAAAAAAATGAAAAGAATACAAGGATTTGAATTATTTTCAAGAGGTAGTAATTTTAAATATTATTAGTTTTTAGAGGTTTACAGATAAATGTAAATAAAATTTATAAGAAATTAACGAATTAAATACATTTCACAAACAACAAACCTCAATCTACCAACATAAACTTCATACAATTATCATAATTTACGTTTATCTAATCATTAAACATTTGATTAATCAAAATCCCCCGAAAAAATCTATAAACTCAACAAGTTTTTAGAAAGTTACTTCTCCATAAAAAATAAATAATCTTGAATATTTGGTTAAGCGATAATAGGTAATTGTACAATAGAACTTACAGCTTAACCGAAGGCACGCTCAAAAAGTATAAATTATTCCTTAGCTAGTTATTCTAGGTTTACTATTTTTAGCCTTCTAAAAAAATAATTTAGATGAACTGGGAACAATTACTTTCTTTAAAACGTTATGGCGATACCACCAAACGATTACGTATAGCTCAAGACGACACCCGATTAGGCTTTGAGGTAGATTATGATCGTGTGATTTTCTCTTCAGCTTTTAGAAGTTTACAAGACAAAACGCAGGTAATCCCACTTTCAAAGACAGACTTTGTTCACACCAGGCTCACGCATAGTTTAGAAGTTTCTGTTGTCGGAAGATCTTTAGGGAGAATTGTTGGTAAAAAAGTAATTGAAAAACATCCTCATCTATCGGCCACGCACGGTTATCATTTTAATGATTTTGGAGCTATTGTTGCCGCTGCAGCATTGGCACACGACATTGGCAATCCGCCTTTTGGTCACTCCGGTGAAAAAGCTATTGGCGAATATTTTAAAAACGGAAATGGCAAGCGTTTTAAAGCGCAATTAAGTGAAAAAGAATATCACGATCTCACCCATTTTGAAGGGAACGCAAACGGCTTTAAATTATTAACTGAAACAAAAAACGGAAATCAGGACGGACTCCGATTATCTTACGCCACCTTAGGTGCTTTTACCAAATATCCAAAAGAATCTTTACCACACAAACCTACGTCAGAAATTGCCGATAAGAAATTCGGTTACTTTCAAAGTGAAAAAACTATTTTTAAAGACGTTGCTGAAGAATTAGGTTTAATTGAATCGGGCAAAACCAGTGACATTCACTTTAAACGTCATCCGCTCACCTTTTTAGTTGAAGCTGCCGATGATATCTGTTACACGATTATCGATTTTGAAGACGGCATCAACCTTGGTCTTATCGACGAGAGTTTTGCACTAGAATACCTTATTAAACTCGTTAAAAATAACATTAATACCGAAAAATTTCACGCGTTAACCAATACGCAAAGCAGATTAAGCTATTTACGTTCTCTCGCCATTAATACACTTATACAAGATGCTGCACGTGTTTTTATTGAAAATGAAAAAGCTATTCTTGAAGGGAATTTTCACGAATCTCTATTAGATCGATCGAAT
>ENA-ORDG01000974-ORDG01000974.1-marine-metagenome-genome-assembly--contig:-NODE-974-length-12331-cov-3.193406_pt1 | contig 12331 bp, 11 predicted proteins | sample MGYA00248629_ERZ508524 | MGnify/ENA primary metagenome ERZ508524 (study PRJEB26194, sample SAMN05421901) | marine metagenome | isolation source: East of Rio de Janeiro, Brazil, South Atlantic Ocean...
CTGAACTGATTTTTTTCCCGCCAATATTCTTTGATGCCAGTATCCCCCTTGCGCTCAGCCCAATTATTCAATAACTCTCGGTCACCGACAAACTCAAAACAGGGAACAGCCATACCGCACGAGGTTTGCACCAGATCAATATGCAACATCACGCGGATTCCGAGGCCAGCTAAGGAACTTCTCCTTCCAGTGAGACAGGTAACTCCTCACTTTTTCAGAGACAGGAGGCCTTCAGCGTATTGTCGCCCTGGTAGACACCCTTGCACCGTGACCGGCAACCGGCTTAAAAAAGCTGGCGCCGAGCGCTCCACAACGCCGCAGCATCTTCACTCGAAACCAGCCGGGTCTTCGGCACGGCGTCTTCCAGGCAGCCCGCATCCGCTAAGCTCAGTCCCCAGTCGAGTAGAGTCTGCGGGGCTGACAACAAGGTCAGGTTTCGCTTATCGGCCAGAATGGCATGAGCTCGGGGGTTGGGAGTTACAACCACGGCGCCGTCCAGATACGCACGTCTTAATGCCGCATGAGCCGTGGCGTCCAGTGAAAAGTCCACCAGCCTGTTGTAAACCATACAAATGGGCTTACCACGGGCTGTCAGTCGCCCATCGGCATACACAAGCTCTGAGGGATCGAGTATCAACGCCTCAATTCCTTTGGTCTGGAAAAGTTGTTGGGCCAACTGGAATTCGGGAAACATAAACTGGGTCTTCGGGGCATCATCAACTATCGCCAGGCAGTTGGGTACCGAAGTGGCATGCTGTCTTTGCCACTCCTGTTTGAACATCGTCAACACTGCATCCTCGAATCCGTCGAGCTCGCTACGGGTTACTGCGGTCTGTTGAGATGGGTTACAGCAGCGATGCTGGGCTCTCGCCAGCACAACGTTCAGGAAGGCACCTCCGGCATTGGTGTTGATCTCTATCAGCCGGGGGCCGTCGGGACCCAGGTGAAAGTCGTAACCCATGAATGCCCCAATGGGGCCCGGATTGAACTGTGCGATTTTTGGTGCCCAGGACAGAACTCGTTCACGAAACGACGGAAGTTCGGTGGCCGATTCGATCGCTTGGACGATCCTTTCCATCGCAGCTATGTCGGATCTGGGAACAAAAATCGGTGTGTTTGAAAAAAGCTGGTCGAACTCGGCGAACTCTGACGGTCCACTTCCAGCATCGATAAGAATGCTTCTGAGGCTCTTGTTGAGCGCTTTACGGTCGAGAGTGATGCAGTAGCAATGGCGATTGAGCTTGTAGGCTCGACTGTCGGCTAATCGTTGGTTTTTGTGGATAGGTTCGGGCATCAGGAGTCCGTTGGTCGAGAGTTTCACTGATTGTAATCGCATACTTGAAATTCAAAAAAACCTATCTCCCATGTGTGATCTACGTCAAATAGATTCATACTTCAGATCTGTTTTCAGGTCTGTTTCAGTTCCGCGTGTTGAGCTATCGCTAGGTAAGTTGGCTCTCTCTACTCATCTTAGACTCTCCCGATAGGTAGCAGACTGGTACTACACGATGATTCAGGCGGCAGAACTATGAAATATAGATCAAAAAAAGGGTGGTTTACCGGATTCGCGATCACCGCTTTGATAGGTTTATCGACTATTGCAATTGCAGATGGCCGTCGAGCGTTTGTACCCATGGGGACAGCTGATTCTGTTGGCATTATTGATCTGAGAAGTCGTCAGGTAATGCCGTCGATTATGGGGACAATCAACACCCATGGCTCGGCCCTGACTCCGGATGGTCACTATCTGGTTGCTGGCAGTCTGACCGCGCACGACAGCGAAGAGCCGATCAGTCGCCCGGAGGGCGTGACGGAGGACGAGCACGCGGCCCACCACGGTGGTGAAGCTACCGCGGCTCCGGAAGACGCCAATACCGGCCGGATCTACGTTGTGGATACCGCCAAGAGCGCGATTACTCGCACTGTAGAGGTGCCAGGGCCCGTGCACCATGTGCTGGTGACCCCTGACGGTCGATTCGCTGTCTCCACTCATCCTATGGGCGGTGGGATCAGTGTGGTTGACCTGGAGTCCGGACAGCTCGTTGAAACCCTGGCCACGGGCCCGGCGCCAAACTACGTAGTGGCGACCGATGACGGTCAGTCTTTACTGGTCAGCAATACTGGTAACGGGACCGTCAGCGAAGTGGATACTCGGCACTGGTTCGTCAAGCGTAATCTTCGCGTCGGCGGTGGGCCTGAGCACATGGTGCTTTCCCCTGACAACGAGAGGGTGTATGTGAATGACGGGGCCTCGGGGGAAGTCGCTGTCCTTGGGCTTTCCAGAGGTGAGGTGCTGGCAAGATACGATGTTGGGCCGCAACCCCACGGCGTGGGACTAAGCACAGATGGCCAGATACTTTATGCGACCAGCGAGGGCGGCAACCAAGTTGTCCGTATCGAGCTGGCCAGCGGAACCCGCGACAGCATGCCTCTGGCGCCGGCCCCTTACCACCTGGCGGTCTCTCCCGTCGATGGCAGCCTATTAATCACCAGTCGGGCCGAAGCCAGGCTCTGGGTGCTTGATCCGGGCTCTCTGGAAATTATCGATGACGTTTCTTTGGACGGGATAGGTCACCAAATATCGCTTGAGGCTTACTAGCCAGTAAGCCCCACTGATAAGCTTTTCCCAAAGGGATTCTATATGGATAAGCGTTTTAAGATTACGTTGGCAATTTTTGCGGTTATCGCTTTGGTTTTACTCTGGGGCGAACATAAGGTTCACCTTCTGGGTGCTCTGCCGTGGTTAATCCTTCTTGCATGCCCGTTTATTCATATGTTTATGCACGGAGGGCATGGGAGTCACGGTGGCCACAACCACCACGATCAACCAGAAGGCAAAAACGGAGGCCAACGCGATGACTGATGCTTCGTCCGACTACGGCCTTTGGGGGCTGGTGGTTCTTAACTCGGTGATCTTTATTTTCTTCGCTTTCAGTTTTTTTAAGCCACAGACCCAGCGAGACTGGCGATCCTTCGGCGCGTTCAGCGCGTTTCTCGTAGCATTATTCACTGAGATGTATGGGTTCCCGCTGACACTCTATTTCTTATCCGGTTGGCTTCAGACCCAATACCCCGATGTGAATTGGCTTGCCCACGATAGCGGGCACTTGCTTGAAATGCTCTTTGGTTGGCAGGGCTCTCCCCATTTCGGCCCCTTCCACTTGTTGAGTACGGTGTTTATTGGTGGAGGTTTTTACTTGATTGCCGCCGGATGGCGAACCCTGTACGCGGCGCAAAAAGAGCGAAAGCTGGCTACGACGGGGCTCTATTCGTATGTTCGGCATCCTCAGTATGTCGGCTTTGTCTTGATTATGTTTGGCTTCCTTATGCAGTGGCCAACACTTATAACTCTGGCGATGTTTCCGGTTTTGCTCTGGATGTATGCCCGGTTATCGATCAGTGAGGAACGGGAAGCCGAAGAAACGTTCGGGGAAGCCTGGAGACACTATGCAGACAACACTCCCAGGTTTTTGCCTCGATTGCGCGGATTGGGGCGGCAAGCTTGAACAAAAGCTCTACTCATTTGATGGGTAGATAAAGGAGCCGTTGGTGAACCAATCACTTTCGATACGTGCAGTCGCTGGGATGGTTCTTGTCGCCTTTCTTTGGGCGATCTGCTTTCCTTTTATTGTGGTGGGGTTGCCGGACGCGCCACCTTTGCTTTTTGCCGCTTTACGCGCATTGCTGGCAGGGCTCTGTCTGATTCTGCTCGCTTTTACAAAAGGCGGTCGGCCCAGTTATTCACTTCGCCAGCTTCTAATGCTGGCCGTAATTGGCCTCAGTTACACGGGTATGGGGCTTGGAGGGATGTTTCTCGGTGCTGGCAAGCTGGGACCGGGGCTTGCAACGGTTCTGGCCAATGCGCAACCACTGTTTGCGGCGGTTCTTTCGTTTTTTATCGTTCGAGAGGTGGTGACCGGGCGTGTGTTTGTGGGCCTTTTGATTGGTTTTATTGGTGTTGTGGTGCTAGCGATGCCAGAGATGGAGTTTGGTAACGCCAGATTTTCAGGGGCCGTCTATGTTCTTGGTGGAGCCATCGGAACCGCCATTGGAAATGTGCTGCTTAAATACCAGGCCGGCAGCGATGATATCTATTGGTCAATGGGCATCCAGCTTGTCATAGGCTCAGTGTTTCTGGGAATAGCATCCGTGAGCCTGGGCGAGGGCTTCGAGATTGATTGGACCTGGTCATTTACGACGGCCATGTTCGTTCTGGCCATTCCGGCAACGGCAATGATGGTTGTGCTCTGGTATGCCTTGCTCGCCAGCGCGCCCTTGAACAGCCTCAATTCGTTTACTTTTTTAACGCCTGTTTTCGGTCTCGCTATCGGAATGCTTTTGTTCGGCGAAACTTTCACATCACTGGAGATGATCGGGATAGGAATCACAATTGTTGGCTTGGTGATCGTTGTTAAAGCGCCTGGGAAAACAGATGGCGGTTCCGCTGTCGGGGAAGAGGCAAAGGTGATCCGTAGCTCATAGTAGAAAAGGGAGTAGTCAATGAGAGTCTGGATCAGCGTTATCCTTTTGTTCGGCGCATCAGCTCGCTGCGCATCGGCGATGCCATGTGGAATTACTTGCCCAAAGTTGATCGCACCATCAAGATCCCACCGTCGATGATGCTCCAGCCATGGATGGGCTCCAACTTCAGCAACGACGACCTGGTCAAGGAAAGCTCGTTCGTCGAGGACTACACCCACGAATTGGTCGAAACCGACGATTCCGGTGAGGTGCCTGTGTATCGTGTTGTCTCGACGCCCCGACCTGATGCCTCGGTAGTGTGGAGCCGTCTTGAATTCAATGTTCGGGAGGACTCGATCCCGGTTTCGCTTGCCTACTACGGTGATCACGATTGACTCTATTGAATTCGACCTGCCGATCGATGAAGAGGTGTTTTCATTGCGCTGGCTGCGCAACCCACAGTGAGGGGCCGGCATGAGCATCGTCAATGTGGAGAAAGTCTCGCGAATTTACCGTCAGGATTCCATCGCCGTCAAGGCCCTGGATGAGGTGTCGGTCGCGATCGAGGCCGGGGAGTTCACAACCTTGGTGGGCCCGTCTGGATCGGGTAAAACCACGCTATTGAATCAGATTGGAGCCCTGGACGAGCCGGATAGCGGGCGCATTCAGGTGGCGGGTGAGGAAATCACCGGGCTTAGCCGAAAGAAGCGGACCCTTCTGCGGTTGTGGAAGATTGGCTTTGTATTTCAGGAATACAACCTGATCGGTGTGCTGTCGGCGCAGGAGAATGTCGAGTACGTGTTGATGCTACGGGGAGTGCCGTTCCGGGAGCGCCGCGCCGAGGCCCAGCGTATTTTGGTGGAGGTCGGTCTGCAAGGGCTGGAGCGGCGGCTGCCCCATGAACTGTCTGGCGGCCAGCAACAGCGTGTCGCGGTGGCGCGGGCGATTGTCAGCAAGCCTGCCATTGTCCTGGCCGACGAGCCCACGGCCAATCTCGATTCCAAGACCGGCGGGGCGCTGCTGGACTTGATGCGTGGGCTCAATGCCGAGCATGGCATTACCTTTGTCTTCTCCACCCATGACCCGATGGTGATGGAACGCGCGCGGCGGGTAATCCATCTCCGCGATGGCCGCGTCGAGCGTGAGGAAATACGGCCGTGATGGCGTGGCTACGGCTGGCTTTTGGCAATCTCCGGGTTAATCGCCGGCGCACCGCCATCACACTGTTGTCGGTGGCCGTCGGTGTCGGCGGACTGAAGGTACATCAGCGCGGCTTTCACGACGACCGGGAGATGAACATTGCCCTGGCCGAGCGCTGGAATCTCGCAGAGGATGTGTCGGCCGTAACCGGTGTGGCGGCGACCACTCCCCGGGTAACGGGCCATGCCCTGGCCAGCCGTGCGGACCAGTCGCGGGCATTGCAGGTGATGGGCGTCGACAGCGCGACGGAACCCCATGTAACCCGGCTTGACCGGTCGATTGTTCGCGGCCGCTATCTGACCGGCGGCAATGAGATCCTTGTGGGCGTCGACGCAGCCAGTGCCCTGGATGTCTCTCCGGGCGACGAGCTGGTACTGGTGGTACAGGCGGCGGACGGCTCCATTGGCGCCGACCGGTTCGAGCTGGTGGGCGTGTTCGAGACTGGCATCAAGCGTATCGATGGCTTCGTGGCCCAGATGCCCCTGGCTTCGGCCCAGGCGATGTATGCCTTTCAGGGGCGGTTTACCGAGATCGCGGCCCGCGTGCAGGATGCCGACCGGCTCGACGAGGTGGTCGGCACCGTGCGGGATCGGCTGCGCGACCAAAATGTGGAAGTTCTGGGCTCCTGTTTGGTTGATGGTTTCATTAGATCATTAGTTCCTGAAACCTGACTGAAAAAAAGTTTATTAACGATTTGATAACTTTTGTTAGTGATAAAAATAGTTGAACCAGATCAATATAAAATTTGTGCGCACTTAATTTCAGCTTCGTTTCAGCTTTGAGATGTAATAATAAGCGCTCTTATATGCTTTCCACGGAGATCTCAAGTTGTCCATCCGCACCTTTTTTACTAAGCAGACTATTTTGGGTGTGTTGCTGTTTAGCAGCATTTCTGCGTGGGCTCAGCCCAGACTGGAGCTCCAGAGTGTCATCGAAGCAGCAACTGAACGCGATCCCTGGCTCGGCCAGAGCTCTTACAAACAAGATGCGCTGATGGAAGAGTCTGTTGCTGAGGGCGCGCTTCCCGATCCCCGGGTAACGATCGGCGCGGCAAATCTGCCTCTGGATACTTTTGATACCGGGCAAGAGCCCATGACCCAGGGCATGATTGGCATTACACAGCGAATTCCTCGTGGAGACAGCCGCCGCTTGGCTAGCGCAAAGAAAGAAGAACTGGCCGGTGTACAGCCTTACCTCCGACAGAATCGTCGTGCGCAGGTCACCGAAACGGCGACCCACCTATGGCTCGATCTTTGGAAAGCCCAGGAAAGCATCCGCCTCATTGAACAGAACCGGGGGCTGTTCGAGCAATTGGCGGATGTTGCGGAAGCTGGATATACCTCCGCGACAATGGGCTCCAGACAACAAGATGTTATTCGTGCTTCGCTGGAATTGACTCGGCTTGAAGATCGGCTGACCGCTTTGCATACTCAGTTGGCTTCCAGCAGAGAAGCTCTAGGGGAATGGATCGGTTCCAGGCGGGCCCAGCTCTCGGTCGCCGAAAACATTCCTCCTCTGTTATTGGCAGATGTTTCCAGCAGCTGGCCGGAGACCAGTGTGGAGTCTGTCATCCGTCACCCGTCGGTTCGCGCCACAGATCAACTGATTGATGTACAGGGCATTGACGTAGACCTTGCCAGGGAAGCCTACAAACCAGAGTGGTCGGTCTTCGCACAATATGGTTACCGTGACCGAGCTCCGAACGGCCAGGACAGGGCAGACCTGTTTTCTATTGGTATCGGTTTTGACCTGCCCATATTCACAGGAAGCCGGCAAGACCGACGGCTCAACGCGTCTGCAGCCAGACTGGAAGCCGAAAAAACGGATCGGGTTCTGAGAATCCGATCGCTCAAGGCGAAGGCGCGCTCGGCGTTGGCCCGCATTGAGCGATTGGATGATCGGATTGACTTGTATCAGCAAACTCTTCTTCCGCAGATGGAAGAGCAGGCCGATGCCTCGCTGACCGCCTATAACAATGACGACGGTGATTTTGCTGAGGCGGTACGCGCAAGGATCTCCGAACTCAATGCCGAGGTCGAATTGATCCAGATGATGGCCGAGCGGGCCAAAACTCTGGCAAGTTTCCGTTATTTGACCACGGAAGCCTCAAACATTCCCTCCTTTTCAATGACCGATTTGCAGGATTGATCATCATGGCTAATTTCATTCGTCCATTGGGCTTTATAGTGCTCGGCGGGATCGCTGGCGTCGGTGCCGCCTATTGGCTGGCACCGGGAATGGTTTCAGATCCAACCGTAGATGGGGTCGGTAACGAGGAAAAGGAGCCGCTCTACTGGGTGGCGCCCATGGACCCTAATTTTAAAAGCGACAAACCCGGGAAATCACCTATGGGGATGGACCTGATTCCAGTGTTTGAGGATGCCGGGTCAGCTGACGACCCGGCCGGTACCGTTCGTATTTCGCCTGCCGTGGTCAACAACCTGGGAGTTCGCACCGAGCCCGTCATCCAGGGACGCTTGCCGAACACCATCACTACTGTGGGCTACGTCCAATATAACGAAGATGAGATGGCCCACGTGCATCCCAGAGTAGAGGGCTGGATCGAAGCGCTCTACGTGAAAGCTGAGGGGGAACCAGTCGAAAAAGGCAAGCCTCTGTATACCCTCTATTCACCCACATTGGTCAATGCTCAGGAGGAGTTGCTCCTGGCACTGAACCGGGGGAATCAGCGACTGATCAATGCCGCTGAGGAACGGTTGGCTGCTCTGAATGTGCCGGCTAGCCTGATACGGCAGCTGCGCCAGACAAGAAACATACAGAGAACGATGACCGTATACGCCCCAAGCTCGGGCGTTGTCGACAATCTGAACGTTCGCGAGGGCATGTTCATAAAGCCCGGAGACCGGGTTTTGTCGATTGCTGCACTGGATGAAGTCTGGGTGATTGGCGAGGTATTTGAAAGCCAGCTCTCGGCCGTGGAGGGCGATAGCCGGGTGATGATGACCCTGGATTACATGCCCGGGCGCCAGTGGCGCGGAAAAGTGGACTATGTGTATCCCGAGGTTAATCCGGAAACCCGGACGGCCCGGGTCCGGATGCGGTTTGACAATTCCGACGGAGCTTTGCTGCCCGGCATGTTTGCTCGCCTGGAGGTCCAGGGGGATCGTGGGCAAAGACGCCTGTTGGTGCCGCGTGAATCGATCATCCGCACTGGACAAAGCGACCGTCTGGTGGTGGCGCTGGAACAGGGTGCCTTCAAGTCCGTCAACGTCACGGTAGGGCGGATTGGCGACAAGTACGCAGAAATACTGGAAGGCATTAAGCCTGGCGATACCGTGGTGACCTCTGCGCAGTTCCTGATCGACTCCGAGTCCAGCAAGACTTCGGATTTCCAGCGAATGTCGGCATCAGGCAGCAACGCCATGGATTCACAGATGGATCATTCGGGGCACGTCATGGATCCGGAGAAAGCGGAGCCCAAAAGCGAACCTGAGGCGATGGACCATAGTTCCATGAATCATGGCGGAGGCGAATCATGATCGCAGCCATCATTCACTGGTCTGTTCGTAATCGATTTCTGGTATTGCTGGCCACCTTGCTTATTACAGGGCTTGGCCTCTACTCGCTGAGCAAGACGCCGGTAGATGCGCTGCCGGATCTTTCGGATGTGCAGGTCATTATCAAAACCAGCTTTCCGGGCCAGGCACCACAAGTGGTGGAAGACCAGGTGACCTATCCACTGACCACCGCCATGCTGTCGGTGCCGGGTGCCAAGACGGTCCGGGGTTACTCCTTCTTTGGGGACTCCTACGTCTATGTGATCTTCGATGAAGACACCGACATGTACTGGGCTCGCTCCCGGGTGCTGGAGTACCTGTCCCAGGTGGCCCCGAGCCTTCCAGACTCGGCCCGCCCGCAACTGGGGCCGGACGCAACCGGGGTTGGCTGGGTTTACCTCTACGCTCTGGTGGATCGCACCGGGAACAACGATCTGAGCCAGCTGCGCAGCCTGCAGGACTGGTTTCTGAAATACGAACTCCAAACAGTGCCAGGCGTGTCCGAAGTGGCCGCGCTTGGTGGCATGGTGAAGCAGTATCAGGTCAAGGTCAGCCCGGAAAAACTCAGGGCGTTGGGTATTCCTCTGGCTCACATCCAGAACGCCATCAAGAGGGGCAATCAGGAAGTGGGCGCCTCGGTCATCGAGATGGCCGAGGCGGAATACATGGTGCGCACGTCCGGCTACATCCAGTCCCGTGAGGACCTGCTGTCGATTCCGTTGGGGCTTGATGACAACGGCACCCCCGTGCTCCTGAAAGACGTGGCCACTGTTGAGATTGGGCCGCAGATGCGGCGCGGGGTGGCTGAGCTGAATGGCGAAGGCGAGACCGTCGGTGGCATAGTAGTGATGCGCTTCGGTGAAAACGCCCAGGCAACCATCAATGGCGTGAAGGCGAAACTGGAGGAACTGAAATCCAGTTTGCCGGAAGGTGTCGAGGTGGTAACGGTTTATGATCGCTCCGGTCTGATTGAGCGGGCGGTGAATAATCTCGGGTTCAAGCTGCTTGAAGAGTTTCTGGTGGTGGGCCTGGTGTGCATCATCTTTTTGTTCCACGTTCGCTCGTCGTTGGTGGCGATTCTCAGCCTGCCGGTTGGCATTCTGGCGGCCTTTATTGTCATGTACTGGCAGGGAATCAACGCCAATATTATGTCCCTCGGGGGGATTGCGATTGCGATCGGGGCGATGATCGATGGCGCCATCGTCATGATCGAGAACATGCACAAACATATGGAGCGGACCCCGTTAACCCCTGAGAACCGATGGGAGGTCGTGGCCAGATCGGCCTCCGAGGTCGGGCCAGCCCTGTTTTTTTCGCTCCTGATCATCACCGTCAGTTTTGTGCCGGTATTTGCGCTGGAAGCGCAGGAAGGCCGGATGTTTGCACCGCTGGCTTTCACGAAGACCTACGCCATGGCAGCCAGTGCGGCCCTGGCGGTGACGCTGGTTCCCGTGCTCATGGGCTATTTCATTCGCGGCAAAGTGCTGCCGGAACACAAGAATCCCGTGAATCGTCTGCTGGTCGGTGCCTATATGCCGGCGCTGAAGCTCGTCCTTCGATTCCCGAAAAGTACGGTTATGGCCGCACTGCTTGCACTGGTTGTGGGCCTGTGGCCGGCCACCAAAATCGGGAGTGAATTCATTCCTCCGCTGGATGAGGGCGACCTGATGTACATGCCAACCACCTACCCGGGTATTTCAATTGGCAAGGCCCGGCAGCTGCTGCAGCAAACCGACAAACTGATTGCCACGGTACCGGAAGTAAAAACGGGATTCGGCAAAGCCGGGCGGGCGGATACCGCGACCGATCCAGCACCCTTGACGATGATCGAGACATTTATCCAGTTAAAGCCCAGGGATGAATGGCGGGAAGGGATGACGACGGAAAAGCTCAAGCAGGAGCTCAATACCCTGATCCGTTTCCCGGGGGTAACTAATGCCTGGGTCATGCCCATCATAACCCGCATCGATATGCTGGCGACGGGTATTAAAACGCCAGTCGGTATCAAAGTGGCAGGTCCGGATCTTGCCATTATCCAGGACATTGGCAAACGGCTTGAGGAAATCATCGTTGATATTCCCGGCACCGCCTCTGTTTATTCAGAGCGGGTTGCCGGTGGTCGATACATCAAGGCGGATATCGATCGCGAGCGAGCAGCCCGCTACGGACTGAACATAGCGGATGTTCAGCAGATTGTTGCTTCGGCGATCGGCGGTATTAATGTATCACGGACGATCGAAGGGCTTGAGCGCTACCCGATTAATCTGCGTTACCCCCAGGACTACCGGGATTCTCCAGAGAAGCTGGAGCAGTTGCCCATCGTTACGTCAACGGGGCAAAGGATTGCGCTTGCCGATGTCGCCGATATCCGGGTAGAAGATGGTCCTCCCGCCATCAAAAGTGAAAACGCCCGCCTCAATGGCTGGACCTTCGTGGATATTGAAGGGGTTGATGTCGGCACCTATGTGGAGCAGGCCATGGCTACCGTTAACGAGGAGCTCGATCTGCCTGCGGGCTATTCGGTTACCTGGTCTGGCCAGTATGAGTACATGCTGCGTGCCAAGGAAAAGCTGACCTACGTGGTGCCGCTGACGCTGGCTATCATTATCATTCTGCTGTTCCTGAACTTCCGTCGTTTTGCGGAAGTGAGCATCATCATGGGTACGCTGCCGTTTGCCATGATTGGTGCAATCTGGCTGATGTATCTGCTGGGCTATAACTTCTCCGTTGCGGTCGGTGTAGGTTTCATTGCGCTGGCCGGCGTTGCCGTGGAGATTGGTGTCATCATGCTGGTGTATCTGAACCAGTCTTACGAGGAAATGTTGCAAACCTGTAAGGAGAAGGGGGCGACTCCAAGACGCGAGACGTTGCGCCATGCCGTGCTTCATGGTGCCGGATTGCGCGTGCGGCCTATAATGATGACTGCTGCTGCTATTATCGGAGGTTTGGTGCCTATCATGGTTAGCACTGGTACCGGCTCCGAAGTCATGGGGCGCATAGCTGCACCAATGGTCGGTGGGATGATATCTGCTGTGATTTTGGCGCTGTTGGTGATACCGGTAGGTTACTATCTCTGGAAATGCAGGAGTATTTCCGAAGGGTAAAGAAAACTAGACCTCGCCATATTACTTTCGAGATTCTGGCGAGGTCTG
>ENA-ORDG01000977-ORDG01000977.1-marine-metagenome-genome-assembly--contig:-NODE-977-length-12291-cov-5.459882_pt1 | contig 12291 bp, 8 predicted proteins | sample MGYA00248629_ERZ508524 | MGnify/ENA primary metagenome ERZ508524 (study PRJEB26194, sample SAMN05421901) | marine metagenome | isolation source: East of Rio de Janeiro, Brazil, South Atlantic Ocean...
GAAACTTCACCTTCTTGGTTGTACATTTTTACAAACTGCTCGGTAAGTCTTCTAAATTCTAGGTCTTTAAAAATTTCAACTACCTTTTCTGCATCGGGTTGCGTGAGTTCGTATTTTTCTTCATCGAAAGTCACATCGCAATCGGTAAAAATGGTAGCTAGTTTTTTAGAAAGTCTTCCTAATTCGGCATTTTCAATTACTTTCTCTTTCATTTTCCCTTTCAGCTGGTCGGTATTTTCTAGTAAACCTTCCATACTGTCGAATTGAGCAATAAATTTTTTCGCAGTTTTATCGCCCACTCCGGGTAAACCGGGAATATTGTCTGAGGCATCGCCCATCATTCCTAAATAATCGATCACCTGTTCTGGTCGCTCAACGCCAAAGCGTTTTTGCACTTCCGGAATTCCCCAAATCTCAATACCGTTACCCATTCTGGCAGGTCGGTACATAAAAATATTTTCAGAAACGAGTTGCCCAAAATCTTTATCGGGCGTTACCATAAAGACTTGGTAATTTTGTTTTTCAGCCTGTTTAGCTAAAGTACCGATAATATCATCGGCCTCTAAACCTTCTAATTCAACACAAGGGATGTGCATGGCATTGATAATATCTTGAATAATCGGGATCGATTGTCGTATTACATCTGGCGTTTCGTCACGATTACCTTTGTAATCTTCATACATTTCTGTTCTGGCGTGGCTTCCGCCTTTATCAAAACAAACCGCGAGATGATCTGGTTTTTCTCTCTTGATCACGTCGAAAAGAGAATTCATAAATCCCATAACGGCAGAAGTATCTTGACCTTTAGAATTGATTCTCGGGTTTTTTATAAGTGCATAATAGCCTCTAAAAATAAGTGCATAAGCATCGAGAAGAAAAAGTCGTTTTTGTTGCGCCATGGTTTGTTTTATTTAATTGCTGATGTTTTCAAAATTACACTTAATTTAAAAAAAGAGAATGATGAATTTGTGAAAGATTAAAAAGAGAATTTTTCTATAAGTGATAACAAATTCACTATCAAGTTAAATTATTTAAAATAATAGGCGTTTTCTGTAGGTTGAAGTAGCTTTGCGCTCGTAAAATTTGAAAGTATGCGTTGGGCAATTTTTATTGTGATCTATATAGTTTTTGATGTTTATGCTTTTCAGGCATTAAAAACCGTTACCAGGTCTAGTTGGATTCATTATTTATACTTAGCCATTTCGTTATTGGTGCTGGGTAATTTTCTTTATCAATTTTTACAACCGGGGGAAGGGCGAGTACTTTCGATTGCTAAAAGTTATGCCGCCGGATTTTTATTAGCCTTATTTTCAGCTAAAATCATCTTGGTCTTATTTATGTTTGGCGAAGATTTGGTGCGATTAGTAATTGGCGGAGTGAGAAAATTGAGCGGAAGTAATGCTGAAAAAATGATTCCGTCTCGACGCGGTTTTGTGAGTAAAATCGCTTTGGGTATTGCTGCCATTCCGTTTGCTTCTTTGTTATACGGAATGTATAAGGGAAAATACAATTACCAAGTATTAAGCTACGAATTAGAATTTGATGATCTTCCCGACGCGTTTGATGGCTACCAAATTACTCAAATTAGCGACGTGCATAGCGGTAGTTTTGATAACCATAAAGAAATTGAATATGCTGTTAATTTAGTAAATGAACAGAAAAGCGATGTGATTTTCTTTACCGGAGATTTGGTAAACAATATGGCTTCTGAAATGAAAGATTGGAAAGCTCTTTTTTCAACTTTAACAGCTAAAGATGGTGTGTTTTCTATTTTAGGAAATCATGATTATGGCGATTATGTAGATTGGGAAAATGGTCAAGCGAAAGCAGAGAATCTTCAGCAATTAAAGGATCTTCAGCAAGAAATGGGCTGGAATTTATTGTTGAATGAACACCGAAAACTCAAAAAAGGAAACGATGAGATCGCTATTGTTGGTGTTGAGAACTGGGGAGCCGGTGGTTTTGTGAAACATGGCGATGCCGATAAAGCTTCAGCAGGATTAAGTGACAAAGATTTTAAAATTATGTTGAGTCACGACCCCTCGTATTGGCAACAAAAGTTGAAGAACGATCCTAAAAAATATCAACTTACCTTAAGTGGTCACACACACGGAATGCAATTTGGTATCGAAATTCCGGGATGGATCAAGTGGAGTCCTGTAAAGTATCGCTATAAGAATTGGGCAGGTATTTATAAAGAATTTGGTAATTACATTAATGTAAATCGTGGTTTTGGGTATTTAGGTTATCCGGGTAGAGTGGGTATTTGGCCAGAAATTTCTGTCATACGATTAAAGAAAAAGGTTTGATTTTAACAAGATTATAACGTTAGTTTAAAACTATTGTTAAACGAGCTGCGTAGTTTTAGAAACTTTAAAACTAAAACTAGCCCCACATGTCTATTTTTAAACGCTTTCTGCTACTATTTTTATGTTCAATTTTTACTGGTTATGCTCAAGTTGGGATCAATACGACCAATCCCGACGAGTCTGCAGCCTTACATATTGAAAGTGATTCAAAAGGTATATTAATACCGCAATTAGATTCTGTTGCGAAAACTTCGATTTCAAACCCCGCAACTAACCTATTGATTTTTGATGCAGATGAAGGAAACTATGAGTACAACTCCGGTTCACCTGCAGATCCTGAGTGGACAAGAACTTTAGATGAAAGTTACTCTGGAGCTCGCGGAGCGATGAATATTACGGCGGCAGATTATGATAACGGTCCGCAAACTACTTTTAGCTCTAAAGGAGTTTCAACACGACAAAAGATAGAAGGGAACACCACATCTTCAGATTTAGCCAGTTTTGAAGCGAGTGGTAATAATCGCTTGGTTTATGTTGGCATGCAAACTCGTTATTTTCGGGTAAGCGCAACGGTTTCTTTTTATTCAAATTCTAATAATACCATTTTAGCTTTTTATGTAGCTAAAGGCAATGCAAGCTCGAGTACGCCAGCAGTTCTTCAAGATACCAAATCTTATGTGCGCTCGACAGGTACAAATGATATTGTCACCGTTCCTGTACTTGGTTCGGTATAACTATCTGAGGGAGAATACATTGAGATCTGGGTTGAGCGCAATGCTGATTCCGGTGGTGGCAGCAATGCATTTATTCGAGTTGCCACCATGAATGTAGTGATTAATTAACCTTTCAGCTGAAAACCTCTTCAACCTTAGGAATAACTGTCTTTTGTATAGATTATTTCCTTATCGAAAATCTTTTACAGTTCAACGCTTCAAAAAGACACTTCACCGAAAAAATTGATTTTTGAATAAATTATTCATTTAATTTATTGTATTAAAGTTAATATTTAACCCCGCGAATATGAAACTGAATTTACCCCACATATTTTTAGTTAGCATAGTTTTAATAACTATGTCTGTACAAGCTCAAGTAGGAATTAACACCACAACCCCCGATGCTTCTTCTGCCTTAGATATTCAGAGTAGTGAAGCAGGAGTGTTAATTCCTAGGATGAGCACACTTCAGCGACAAGCGATAAGTTCTCCCGCAGCTTCTCTACTTGTATTCGATACAGATTTAAATAATTATTATTACAATAGCGGTAATGCATCAAGCCCAAATTGGATTCCGCTTCTCTCAGAGCAAGACCAACGCGATAACTTTAAATTAGTAAAATCTACTTCAGATTTAGCTGAAGAACTTACAAATGGCGGAGGAAGTACTTATTTATTGCAAGAAGATTTTTTATATGAATTTAATGGGACTATCGCGATCGATTTTCCTATCGATATGAATGGCGCTTATTTAATAGGAAAAGATACGAATGAAGATGTATTGGTAAATGCCACCAGCGGTGCACTTTTTCAAAGTACTTCTTCTGGCGGAAGTATTAGGAATCTTCATCTAAATGGTAACGGAAATACGATTTTTAACCTTTCGGGAAATCAAACACAAAACTTGGTGATTAATAATACCCTGATGTCTAGTGCAAGTAGTGTGGGGACGTTGACTAATTTGAATACGGTTTTCTTTAGTATTACTCAGTTTGTAAACAATTCCGACGGATTAGTGGCTTCAGATATAAATTCCTATTTTTTCAATCTTTCTTATTGGGATGCTTCAAATACAGGAACTTATCAAACCTTATCCGGAGATTTTGTAGATATTCAATTTGAAAGCGGAAGAATAATAGCAGATACAGGAGAAACCGGTTTAGATGTTAGTGCTAACCCTAGCGTAAGTAGATCGGGTGTAATTAGCAGTGTAACTTTTGACGGTGATGGTACCAGAGTGCAACCCTACACGACAGGTACTTATATTGGCTATAATTTTACCAATGATTGGCAGGTAAACGCACCGGGCATTATCGCAGAAGCCGATAACTTAGCTACGGGAGATTTAAGTTTAGATGCGGCTATCGGTTCTGGTTTTAATACCAATTTTAGTAGCAACCAAACGCCGACAAAATTAAACGGTACTACTACGTCTGACGATTTATTTCGTTTTGAAGCAGGAACCTCTGGAGGAACACAAATTGATAACCGCCTAGTTTATATGGGTACCAAAAGCAGAAGATTTAAAATAAATGCTTCTGTGTCTTTTCAGGCTACAGGAACTAATTCGATTTTTGTTTTTTACCTAGCTAAAGGTGATCCTGGTGCAAGTACACCAACAGTTGTTGAAGAAACAAAAGTGTATAGCCGTGCAGAAAACTTAGATGTAGAAGCCGTAAGTTTTAACGGTTCTCTTTTATTAGAACCCGGAGGTTATATTGAAATCTGGGCAGAACGTTATACAGGCTCTGGAGATTTATTAACTGTTTCTATGAATTTGGTAGCCAACTAATTTTTCAGATTAATGAATGATTTTTAGAAGCGTGTTTTCGATTCTGAATTATTCTTAAATAGAATTTATTTGAATATTATAGTGTTGAAAATCAGTAAATAGTGTTTAAACGATGAAACGCACCATTAATCTATCTTTAATAAATAAATTTAAACTTTAAATATCTTAAATTGACATTTAAAGTTATAATTAGTTAAATAAATTACATTTTAACTTTATTAATTACACTTAGTCTTAAGTAATTCTTATTTTCATAGGTAAAAATTTACGTTATGAAATCAAGATTACTACCCTTAATCGTTTTGGTTTTTTTTAGCTTTTTTACGTTAAAAACAAATGCTCAAGTAGGTATTAATACGACAGCGCCAGATGCTTCTTCAGCATTAGACATACAAAGTACAGAGGCTGGACTTTTAATACCCAGAATGACTACAGCAGAAAGAGATGCAATTACAGATCCGGCCAATGCTTTGTTGGTTTTCGATACCGATTTAAACGGATATTATTTTAACGATGGTACGCCGGCATCTCCAGATTGGACGCTGTTACTTACCGAAACAGAATCTAGGGATAATTATGTAATCGTAAAAAGCGAAGACGACTTTCCTACTGCTAGTGGTGGTACAATTACGCTAGATGAAAATACTTTGTATGAGGTAAATGGTACAATTTCAACTTCAAGCTCAATTAATGTTAATGGTGCTTATTTAATCGGAAAAGATACGAATGAAGATATTATAAATTATACCGGTTCTGGAGCATTGTTTACAGGTAACCAAAATGCAAGTTTCAGAAATATTACTTTTAATGGTTCTTCAGGTTCACTATTTAACCTTTCGGCATCAGCTACTAATAGCCTTATTGCTCAAAGTGTTGTGGTGAATGGTTTTAGTTCTGTAGGAACAGTATCTGGTTACGGTTTGGTGTTTTTTAATGTGATGCAGTTTATTGGTAATTCGGACGGAATTACATATAGTGGAATTGGAAATTTATTATTAAATAATATGGGTTGGCAACCGAGTAACTCTGGAAGTTATGAAACGTTTACAGGGTCTTTTGGATTTATTCAAAAAGTAAGTGGTTTTTCTAATGTAGCATCAGGAGCAGTTGGTATTGATGTTAGCTCTAATCCCACAGTAGCAAATGGTACACTAAAAAGTGTTGTTTTTACCGGTGACGGTGATTATGTCGATCCTTATACGGGAGCAGGAACTTATACTGGTTATAATTTTACAAACGATTGGGAAGTAGATTGTATAGGGATACCAAGAGAATCTGATGATTATGCATCTGGGATTATTTTTATTGAAAGAAATACGACAACAAATAATCCGACAGTAAATTTAGCAGGTTCTTCTCAGGCAATTGGAGGAACAACTCTGTCTAATGATCTTTTTAGAATGGGAGATGCGGCAAATGGTTTAACCAATAATGTTTTGCAATATTCAGGTAAAGAAAGCAGGCAGTTTTCTGTAAATTCTTCTATCTCTTACGAAACAACAGATGGGAGCGTTTCTACTATTTTAGCATTCTATATTGTTAGGTATAATAGTGCAGGAACATTATTAGAAATACCAGAAGGGATTGAATCTTATGACGAATTTGATGACGGTAGGGTTAGAAATGTTTCTGTAGTAGGAACAGTAACTATGAACCCTGGAGACTATATTAGAGTTTTTGCTCAATTAATATCTCCAACAGATGGTTTTGGTAACGGTACAACTTCTTCACGAGATACGCTAAGAGCATATTCTATGAACTTATTGTTGTTTTGATGTCTTAAGATACTCTTAATTCTTTGTTGAAAAATTTCAGCTTTGATAAATTTAGGTGAATAAAAGCAACTATATGTCAAAGTTTGGAGAGTTAATCGATAGTAAGATTCCTGTATTGTTTAGTTTTTACACCGACTGGGATGAGCCTTCAAAAAATACAAATAATATTTTGAAAGATGTGGCGACAAGCGTTGGAGATCAAGGAAAAGTAATTAAAATTGATATTGAAAAAAATAAACAACTAGCCGATGCGCTTCGTATTAAAGATCTGCCTACTTTGATTCTTTATAAAAACGGAGAAATGGTTTGGCGAAAAAGTGGAGAAGAAAATGCAAATACGCTTATTGCTTTAATGCAGCAACATCTGCAGGAAGAGCATTAAATACGTATCCTTTTTCAGAAAAATATTTTAAAACCTTTGGTAGTGTGTATCGAAGGTTTTTTTCTGCCTTTAAGCTATCATGAAATATCACAATGCTTCCTTTCTTGGCTTGAGAGATTACCGTTTGGTAACATTGTTCTTGTGAAATGTTTTTATCGTAATCTTCGCTAATTACATCCCACATCACGATGTTATATCCTTTTTGTTGAAGCGGTTTAGCTTGTGAAGTTTTACACTTTCCGTAAGGTGGTCTAAATAGATTTGTGGAAACTCCCAGCTTTTCAAAAGCTAAAACATTTTCTAGATATGCTTTGGTTGAAGTTTTATAACCGTTTACATGGTTGTAAGTATGATTGCCTACTCGATGACCTTCAGCAATAACTGTGTTGAAGACATCGCGGTTTTTTTCTACATTTTCACCTATACAAAAAAATGTAGCTTTTGCTTGATATTGATTTAAAGTTTCTAAAACCCACGGAGTAACTTCTGGGATTGGGCCGTCGTCGAAGGTTAAATACAAAACCTTTTCGTTGGTTGAGACCGACCAGATCCTTTTCGGGTAAATTCTTTTAAGTAGAAAGACAAAACTATTAAACCACTTCACAACTTATGGTGTTAGTTGTGAAGTAGTGTCTAAGGTTGTAGGTTGCATCAACTCATTATCTAAACCGTCTAAATTAGGGCTAGATTCGTCGATAGCTTCCTCTAATGGTTCGTCTTCGTTAAAACCTTCTTCAGCATCATAAAAGTGCTTAAACTTCCTTAAATAGTCGTTGAATTCTTCTGCTTTCGCTTGCATTAATTTTTCATCTTGCTGAATAATTAATAGATCAACCAAGCTTCTATACCTTTCGATGCTGGTGATGATTTCATCTCCTAATCGATATTGCTCATCTAAAGGAAGCTGACTGAAATATTCTAGGTTCTCATGATATTTAGTGGCAAGTTGTTGCCAAATCTCTCGAGCTCTTTCAGTTTCTCCTATTTCATAATAACCTTGAATAAATGGTTCAACTAAGGTGTAGTAACCAAATTTATCGACCGGCATTTTTTCCATGCCAAGGTCTAATACCTTTTTAGCTCTTACGGTATCTTTTTCAACCAATAACTCTTCTACTAATCTTGCTAAGTTACCTCGGTAGGTAATCGAGTTTTTACGGGTTTCTGGATCGTAGTATAAATTATCATCTCCAGAATTGCCCCAATCCCAATTCATCACGATGTCGTACATTTTATCTGAATCTATTCTTCCCATATCGTAAGGAGTTCTAGGGTCTATTTCCGTTTTTATAGGTACAAGTTTGTAGCAAAGACCATCTAGTTGTAAATAATCTTTCATCCATAGATAATCGGAGTCGTTAAAACTTCCTCCGGTAAAATAAATAGGACGTTTCCATGCTGTGTTCGAAACCACATCGAACATTAAAAGACGATTTTTATAAATCACTTCACTTTTAATATTGATGTCGATATAAGGCACAATTTTATTTCTGTCTTTCTCTTTTACAATGCCACTTTCAATCGCATTGCTGGCACTTACCGGTAGACGAACATGTTTAGTAGGGAAGGTGTTAATCATTTGATTATTCTGCATCTCTACTTTTGTGCTTGGATCGTCACTTTTAATGTACTTGATCCAATTTTCGACTAACATGGTGTCTCTTACACGAGGATCTTTGTAATAACGAACATAATCGTTGGTACCGTAACTGTAATTTTTATGTTCTAAAGTTGTTTTAACCGCAGAGCTTTTATAAGCTGCTCGCTTCATTTGATCGATATACCAATCGGTTGCAAAAAGTGAGGTATTAATCACACGAACATCGGTACGATAACCTTCAATTTCTTGAGCATACCAAAGGGCAAAAGTATCGTTGTCACCAATGGTGAATAAAATAGCATCTTCATCTACAGAGTCGAGATACATTTTAGCCATAGCGGTGGCGGTTCTTTTATTAGATCTGTCGTGATCGTCCCAGTTGTTGGCAATTAAAATACCGGGAACAGCGACTAAACAAACTACCGTGACTAATGGCGCTAAAATTTTTGGGGTTAAATACTTCTTTAGACTATCGTAAAGTGCATAAACGCCAAAGCCGATCCACATGGCAAAAACGTAGAACGAACCTACGAGTGCGTAATCACGTTCTCTTGGTTCAAAAGGGCGTTCGTTGAGGTAAATTTTAAGCGCAATTCCTGTAAATAGGAAAAACACTAAAAGTACCCAAAAGTTTTTGTTGTCTTTATTTAGGTGAAAGAAAAAGCCTATCAAGCCTAAAAGTAACGGTAAGAAATAGTAAGTATTTCTTCCTTTATTGTTTTTTACATCGCTTGGTAGATTGTCTTGTGAACCTCTAAAAATTTCGTCGATAAAATCGATACCGCTAATCCAGTTCCCGTGCATATCGCCGTGGCCTTGAATGTCGTCTTGGCGTCCGGCAAAATTCCACATAAAATAGCGCCAGTACATATAACCCATTTGGTATTGAAATAAATACCTGAAATTAGATGCGGTTGAAGGTTTTTCTACATTAATATATGGCGCAAATTGTTGAAGAAAACCTGCATAATCTTCGTTAGAGATTTGCCCTTGGCTGTAAGCTCTTCTAAACTCGTTGACCGTACGAATAAGTTGTTCTTCCTGCTGATATTCTGGTTTTATGGTAAAATCGATAGCGCCGGTATATTGCATATAATTGGCAATATGATCGGTACTCCACATCCGCGGTAAAAATGTTTTGTGCTCGCTGCTAGAATTTTGTTTTGCATTTTTCCAGTCGTTCACGATCACATATTTACCGGTTTTTTCGTCTTCTTCGTATTTGGGTTTATCATCGATATACGGATTATTTTCATCTAAACCTCCGTAAATATCTGTAAACTGTGGTCCGTAGAATAGTTTCGTTTCCGGGTATTGTTCACGATTATAATAAGCTAATAATTCTCGAGCGTTATCAGGACTGTTTTCGTTAATAGTGGTGTTAGCGTTAGAACGAATAGGTAACATGATCCAGCTTGAAAAACCTACGAAAATAAAAAGCACGCAGAGTAATAATGTATTGGCATGAATGTAGTTTTTCTTCCGAGTATAATTTAAACCGAAATAAAACAATGCAATTAAGGCTAAAGCTGCAATGATGGTTCCCGAATTAAACGGTAAACCAATAGAATTGACAAAGAAAACTTCAGCAACTGCAAAAAAGGTTAAACTATAAGGAAGTAAAAGTTTGAAGATAAACATTAAGATGGCGACCACAATTACATTCGCTAAAATAAAATTCTTAATAGTGATCTTTTCAATGTTTTTAAAATAGTATAAGAATCCGATCGCCGGTATGGTAAGTAATGCCATAAAGTGAACTCCAAATGAAAGCCCGATAATAAACGCGATTAAAATGAGCCAACGATTCCCTCTAGGCTTAAACATATCTCTTTCCCAAAGTAAGCCAACGTAAAATAAAACGGCCATTAAAAAACTAGCCATGGCATAAACTTCTGCTTCTACGGCGCTAAACCAAAAACTATCGGTAAAAGCGAAGGCTAAAGAACCTACTAAACCACTTCCTAAAACTGCTATTTTGCTTCCGGTGGTCAAGGTTTCTTCGTGCCCGGCAATTTTTCTTACTAAAATGGTAATTGACCAGAACATAAATAAAATGGTAAAAGCACTGCTAAAGCCAGAAACTAAATTTACCATAAGCGCTATTTGATCTGCATCTGAAGCGAAAGTTGAGAAAAACGCTCCCATCATTTGAAAAAGCGGAGCTCCCGGCGGGTGACCAACTTGTAATTTAGCTGAAGTAGAAATATATTCTCCTGCATCCCAAAAGCTGGCTGTAGGTTCTACGGTTAGCATGTAAGTTATTAAGGCAACAATAAATACGAACCACCCTAAAATTTTATTCCACTTCTGAAAGTCAAAATTTGTCATATAGCGCTATTAAGATCTTAAAAATCACTGGCGAATTTAATAATAAATGCCGAATGTACTATCAACGTTTCTTGATGAAAAATATTTTAGAGAAAATTTTTTTAAAAATTGTTTGCATGATTAAAAGAATGTTTTAAATTTGCATCCGCATTACGCAATTGGCCTATGGTGTAACTGGCAACACGTCTGGTTTTGGTCCAGAAGAGTCTAGGTTCGAGCCCTAGTAGGCCAACAAAGAAAACCCAATCTTTTTAGATTGGGTTTTTTGTTTTTTAGAATTAAATTAAAATGGTTGAGATTATTCTACAATTTTGAGAATTAGAGTTTTGTAGTTTATAGGAATTAAAAAAGCCGAGTTGAATTTTCAACTCGGCTTTTTTAATTAGCGGGGTTTTATGTTAAGCTGCGTTCACGTTATAGAACGTAAGCATATTTTGATAGAAACTTAAATTTCCTAAATCGTCTTCGAGGCAAGATTTTAAAAAATCTTCATAACTAGTATATTGTACAACGACATTTGTGTATTGCCCTTCTTTTACCATTAATTTTAAATGAATTTCATTTTTCACTTTATCGTTATTCACTTCTAAAGCTCCAAAATGTTTTTTGATAAGGGCTTGCTGAAATTTCTCTAATTTGGGGGTAGATTGCGTACAGCTAAAATGAATTAGGTTATTCATTTCTTGTAAAATGGCATTGTCATTATAAGTAGTTTTCATAGCATTAATTTTTATAACACTATAAATTTAAATCATAATCTGTTAAAGATGTTTTAATAAAATGTTGATTAGTAAATAATTAACTACTGTTGGCTAATTTTTCACATTAATCGGAAAAATTTACCTGTATTGGGGTATTGCTAATTCTTAAATTATTTATGAAAGAAGTAGCATTAATAAATAAGGTGTTATTTAATCTAACTTTACCATAATTTTCATGAAGATGACCAAAAATGTGAAGCTTCGGTTGTTGGGTTTCAATAGTTTTTCTGAGGTATGGACAGCCAACTTCTATTTGTTTATTGGTTTCGTCTAAAATTCCTTTTGGCGGAGTGTGTGTAATCAAGATATCGGTGTTATCGGGAATTTTTTTCCAGTGTTGCTGAATTTCTTCCGCAGGTTTAGAAAAAGCCCAAGGTTCTTGATAAGGTATATAAGGCGACCCCCAAAAATTAATTCCTTCTAAAATAACGCCGCTATCGTTTAAATAAATTACATTTTCGGGTATAAGTTTTTCTAGCTCTGATGAAGAAATATGCTCTAGGTAAAAATCGTGATTTCCGGCAATGCAAATTTTGTAGGTAAAAGGCAGCTGAGAAAACCATTCAAAAAAATCTTCTAATTCTCTTTTGGTTCCTGCTTCAGTTAAATCGCCGGCATGAATTATTAG
>ENA-ORDG01000980-ORDG01000980.1-marine-metagenome-genome-assembly--contig:-NODE-980-length-12256-cov-2.932671_pt1 | contig 12256 bp, 8 predicted proteins | sample MGYA00248629_ERZ508524 | MGnify/ENA primary metagenome ERZ508524 (study PRJEB26194, sample SAMN05421901) | marine metagenome | isolation source: East of Rio de Janeiro, Brazil, South Atlantic Ocean...
TTGAGGAAGGCGGACAGATAGTCGCGCGGCGCGAGCAGCAGCCAGACCGGCAGGACCGAAGCCACCGCGCCATAGCCGATCAGGATCCAGCACAGCTGTACCGGCGTGAAGGTGAAGATCGGGCCCCACACCGGCGATTGCGCCACCGCCTGGCCGTAGACGATCGCGGCCAGCAGGCCGATCAGTCCCAGGATCGACACTTCGCCGATCCGCCCCGGCCGGATCCAGCGGGTATAGGCGCCCATCGCCATCGCCAGCGGGACGGTCGCGGCAACGGTGAACATGCCCCAGGGACTCTCGGCCAGCGCCTTGACCACGATCAGCGCCAGCACCGCCAGGATGATGACCATGATCATGAAGGCGCCGAACAGGGCGATGGTACCCGCCATCTGGCCCATTTCCAGGCGGATGAGCTCGCCCAGCGACTTGCCGTCCCGGCGCATGGAGATGAAGAGGACCATGAAGTCCTGCACCGCGCCCGCCAGCACCACGCCGAAGATGATCCACAATGTGCCGGGCAGATAGCCCATCTGCGCCGCCAGCACCGGCCCCACCAGCGGCCCCGCGCCCGCGATCGCCGCGAAATGATGGCCGAACAGCACGGTGCGGTCGGTCGCGACATAATCCAGCCCGTCGGCGCGCCGGATGGCGGGGGTGGGGCGGGACGCGTCCAGCCGCATGACATGGCGCGCGATGAACAGCGCATAATAGCGATAGGCGACCAGGAAACAGCTGACGGACGCGACGACGATCCACAGCGCGTTGACGTTTTCGCCGCGCGACAGGGCGACGACCGCCAGGGCGACGACGCCGATGATCGCTGTCGCTATCCAGGGAAGATGCCGGGTCATGCGCGCCTCATGTCGATCGGGAGCCTGGCCGCGCGATGCTCCGCGGAGCGCCGGTCAGGCCGGGGGAGAATGTGGGACGTCACCCTAAGCCCCCGCGCCCGAAAGACAACCGTCCCGCCGCGGCCAAGGAACGGAAGCGGCCCGCCGCCCGTTCCCTTCCCTCCCGATTGCGAAGGTACCGCGTCATGACCTGTGATCCCCTAGCCTTCGATCCGCCGCCCGAAGCGAAGCAATTCTATACCGACAGCTTGGCGGAACTGGTCGCCTCGGGCATTCCCTTCCTGCTGTCGGGCACCTATGCGCTGGGCTGCCTCACCGGCATCGTGCGCCCGACCAAGGATCTGGACGTCTTCTGCAAGGCGGGCGACGCGCCGCGCATCCTCGCGCATTTCCGCCAGCGCGGGCACGAGGTCGAGTTCGAGGATGAACGCTGGATCGGCAAGGTGTGGAAGGACGGTCATTTCTTCGACGTCATCTACAATATCTCCTCGGCCAGCCTGCCGGTGACGGAGGAGTGGTTCCACGATGTCGCCCATGCCGAAGTCTATGGCACCCGGGTGCGCATCACCCCGCCGACCGAATTCATCCTCTCCAAGCTCTTCATCCAGGATCGCTATCGCTATGACGGCGCGGACGTCGCGCACATGATCCTCAAGCAGCATGAGGCGATCAAATGGCAGCGGCTGCTGGACGCGATGGAGCTGCACTGGGAATTGCTGCTCATCCACCTGCTCAATTTCCGCTTCATCTACCCGACCGAGCGGCATTGCATCCCGCTCTGGCTGTTCGAGGAACTGCTCGGCCGCTTGCAGACGCGCGCCGAGCTGCCGGTGCCCAATATCCGGGTGTGCCGCGGCCGGCTGCTCAGCCCCCGCGACTATCTGGTCGACATCACCGAATGGGGCTTCGCCGACGTGGTCGGCAAGGGACTGGAGGAAAGCCATGATCGAAACAAGTGACAGCCGCCAAGCCGGGACGCCGCCCGGCAGCATCACCGTCGCCGCGATCGGCGACCTGCATGTGACTGACCAGTCGGAACATAAATATCGCGACCTGTTCGTCGAAATCTCCCAGAAGGCGGATGTGCTGGCGCTGTGCGGCGACCTCACCAATTTCGGCAAGACGCGCGAGGCGGAGATATTGGCCGAGGATCTGCACGCCTGCACCATCCCGACCGTGGCGGTGCTGGGCAATCATGACCATGAATGCGGCCAGCCGGAGGAAGTCGCGCGCATCCTGCACAGCGCGGGCGTGACCGTGCTCGACGAGCAGGCGGTCGAGATCAAGGGCGTGGGCTTTGCCGGGGTGAAGGGCTTCGTCGGCGGTTTTGGTCGGGGCGAACTTGGCGCCTTCGGCGAAACCGCGATCAAGGGCTTTGTCGAGGAATCGATCAACGAAGCGCGCAAGCTGGAAAATGCGCTGCGGTCGCTGCGCACGGACCGGACGGTGGCGGTGCTGCATTATTCCCCGATCGCCAAGACGGTCGAAGGCGAGCCGCCGGAAATCTTTCCCTTCCTCGGCTCCTCGCGCCTCGCCGACGCGATCGACCGTTTCGACAATGTCCGCTTCGCCGTTCACGGCCATGCGCATCGCGGCACGTTCGAGGGCAAGACGCCGCGTGGCGTAGCCGTCTATAACTGCGCGCAGTTCGTCGTGTCGGAACAGTTCGGCCGGCCCTATGCCTTGATTGCCGTCTAGACCCTGTCTTTGCGCCAGGACCAGTCGATCACCCCGCTGGCCCAGAGCGGCCACCAGATCAGCAGCGGCTGCAGCGCCAGCCTTGGCCCATGATACCACCAGCTCAAATGCGTCCCGCTTAACGGGATGTCGTTCAGCGCATGGTTGAAATTGGCCGGCCAGACGCAGAGCGCATAGAGCGCAAGGCCGATCCCCGCCGCGCGCCGCAACGGACGGATCAGCAGCCCCGCCGCGCCCGCCAGTTCGGCCACGCCGGTCAGCGCGACGACGATCGCAGGCGCGGGAACCCAGCCGGGCGTGATGGCGACGAAGCCGGACGGCCGCGTCAGATGCGCGACGCCCGCCAGCGCATAGGCGGTCGCCAGCACGAACAGGGCGATCCGCCGCCCGCGTCCTGGCTGCGCGCTCAATGCATCACGTCGATCTCAAGCTCGCCTTCATCCTCACCGTCCCAATAATGGGCGCGTTCGGCATGGACATGGATCATCACCAGCCCCGGCGTGTCGGCGCCCTTGGCGAACCAGCGCTCCAGGTCGGGATTCCAATGTTCGGCGAAGCGTTCGCGGTCGCGCACCAGATCGGCGCGGCCTTCCAGCGCGATGAACAGCGGACGCTGGCCGAACAGGCCGCTCTTGCCGTGGAAGGACAGGCTGACGCGCGGATCGCGTTCTATGTCTTTCACCATCAACGTGTCTTCGGTGGTGAAATAATAGCTGTCGCCGCCATGCGCGACATCCTGATTATTGCTCATCGGCCGAGCGCCGATATGCCCTTCTTCGGTATGCGTGGACAGCATGGCGAAATCGATATGCTGCATCTTCTCCGCCAGGCTCGCCAGGGTGTATTGCACCATGGTCGCTCTCCTTTCTGCTGTCACAACGCAGATCGGCCCGAGTCGGGTTCCTTGACGTAAGGGAAGCGTCCGACGACGGGGACGGACCGGGTGCCGATCCGCCCGCGCGGCGTCAGTAAATGCCGCCCTGTTCCTGCAGGAAGTCCGCGTCGGTGCGCTGGCGGCCGCGTGCGACGGCGGCGGCGGCCTTGGCCTCGGCGGCCTTCGCCTGCGCTTCGGCCTCTTCCTTGCGGATCGACCGGCGCGGCTCGGTCTCGGGCTTGAACGCTTCCCAGATCACCGCCGGCTTGGCTTCGTTGCTGGGCCAGACGCCATAGACGCGCTTGCCCGACCGACGATCGATCGTGACCATGCGGATGCCGGCGGGCGCGACGAAGGGCGTCTTGGGCATGGTTTCCAGGATCGGCGCCATCGCCGCCTTCCAGATCGGCGCCGCAATGCGCCCGCCCTGCGCCCAGCCGCCCAGGCTGCGCGGCTGGTCATAGCCGACATAGACGCCAGCGACCAGGTCGGGCGAACCGCCGACGAACCAGACATTGGTCGGGCCGTTGGTCGTGCCGGTCTTGCCGAACAGCGGGCGCTTGAGGTCGGCCAGCACTGTCGCCGTGCCGCGCAGCACCACGCCCTCGGCGATATGCACGACCTGATAGGCGGTCATCGGGTTCATCACCTGCCGGCCCTCGAAGCCGAAGCGCGGCATCGGCTTGCCGTCCCAATTGGCCATGTTGCAACCGTCGCACGGACGCCAGCGCTCGGGCCAGATCACCTTGCCGCGGCGATCCTGGACATAATCCATCACCTTGGACGGGTTCTGCTTCCCCTGGTTCGCCAGCGTCGCATAGGCGTTGACCATCCGCTCCACCGTGGTCTCGCCCGCGCCCAGCGCGAAGGACAGATAGGGCTGATAGTCGCCGATCCCCATAGCCTTGATCGTGCGCACGACGCGATCCATGCCGGTCTGGCTGGCGGCGCGCACCGTCATCAGGTTGCGCGACTGCTCCACGCCCCAGCGCATCGTCTGCGGCCCGGCGCTGCCGCCCGAGAAATTGCGGAAGCATTTCTGGCCCAGCCCCGCGCCCTGGTAGACGCAGAGCGGCCCGTCGACGATGATCGACGCCGGCGTCATGCCATTGTCCAGCGCCGCCGCATAGACGAACGGCTTGATGGTGGAGCCGGGCTGGCGCTGCGCCTGGGTCGCGCGGTTGTAGGAGGAAAGGCGCGAATCGAACCCGCCCTGCATCGCGCGGATGCGGCCGCTATGCACTTCCTGCACGACCATGCCGCCCGATACCTCGGGGATATTGCGCAGCGCCCAGTCGGCGCCATTCTTGGCCACGACGATCAGGTCGCCCGCCTTCAGCGCGGCGAAGGCTGGCCCGCCGCTGCGGCGATAGGCCATCTGCGCCATCGACGCGGGCAGGGTGCCGGTCGTGCCGTCCGAAAAGCCGATCTGCGCTTGCGACGAACTGCGGTCGATCACCACCGCGATGCGCCAGCCTTCATAATCGACGCCGACATAGCTGGCGGCCAGTTCACGCTCCCAGCCCCGGTCGGGATCGATATGGCCCACCGGACCAGACCAACCGCGCCCCGCGCCAAAGCGCAGCAGCCCGTTGCGCAGCGCGTCCTTGGTGCGCTCCTGCGCGACCGGGTCATAGGGGCTGCGCACCCACAGGCCGCCGGCATAGACGCTGTTGGGCCCGTCCTCCGCCTTCTCGCCGAAGCGTTCGATCAGGCGGCGGCGCACTTCCTCCATATAATAGCCGCCCGCCCGCGCGTCGAAGCTCGATCCGCGCACGGTGACGGTGCCCAGCGGCTGGGATTGCGCCTGGGCGCGCTGCGCCGCCGTGATCCAGCCATTGCGCTCCATCTCGCCCAGCGCCCAGTTGCGCCGTTCGATCGCGCGGGCATGGCCGGTCTCGCTTTCCGGGCGGTAATTGGCCGGGCCCTTGGGCAGGATCGCCAGATAGGCCATCTCGTGCAGCTTGAGGTCCGCCACATCCTTGTCGAAATAGGCGCGGGCGGCCGCCTGCACGCCATAAGCGTTGCGGCCGAGGAAGATCTGGTTGAGGTACAGCTCCAAAATCTGCTGCTTGGTCAGCACATTTTCCATGCGCCAGGCGAGGATCATCTCCTTCACCTTGCGCGTGGGCGAATATTCGTCGCCGATCAGCAGGTTCTTCGCCACCTGCTGGGTGATGGTGGACCCGCCGCGCGCGCGCTGGCCCGACCCCAGCTTGCTGACATAGTCCGCCACCGCCCCGGCGAAGCCCGGAAAATCGACGCCATGATGCTCGAAGAAGGTCTTGTCCTCCGCCGCCAGATAGGCGCGGATCAGCAGCGGGGGATAATCGCTATATTGCAGCTGCACCCGCCGTTCGCGGGCATAGCTGTGCACCGGCTGGCCGTTGATGTCGCGCACCATGGTCGGCAGCGGCGGCTCATATTCCAGCAATGTCGCCGCATCGGGCAAGCCGCGCGCGAAAATCAGCCAGAACAGGAAGATCGCCAGCAGGAAGCCGCCCAGCAGGACCGCCAGCCAGCGGAACAGCCGCCGGCCCCATAGCGGCCGCAGCCGCGCCATGGCGCCGCCCGCGTCACGGCGCAGGCGATAGGCGAAGGATGTCGGGGCGGTATCGGAACGGGCCTCTTCCATGGGGAAGAGGCTTTAGGGTCAAATCGCGGCCAAAGCCAGTGGCCTTTCGACGGGCCGCGCCATCAACCGCCCGCCGTCACGCCGCTCAGCGCCAGCTTGCGCGCGAAATGCACCTCGATTGCCCGGGCCACGCCGCGCGCGATCTTCTGCTGCCCCTCGCGCGAGGACAGGAAGGCGGAATCCGCTTCGTTGCTGATATAGCCGGTTTCGAACAGGATCGACGGCGTGTCCGGCGCCTTCAGCACCATCAGCGACGCGAAGCGATGATAGGCGCTGCGGAACGGCACATAGGGCGACGCCTCGCGCTGGAGCAGCCGCGCGAAATTGGACGAGATGTTGAGCGATTCGCGCTGGGTGAGGTCAATCAGGATCGACGACACGTCGCCCGACTGGCCGCCCAGATTGACGCCGTTGATGATGTCCGCCTTGTTTTCGCGCGCGGCCAGCCGCGCCGCTTCCCGATCCGACGCCGTTTCCGATAAGGTGTAGACCGTCGCGCCATGGGCGTCGGTGTTTTCCGCGGCGTCGGCATGGATGGAAATGAACAGGTCCGCGCCCATCTTGCGCGCGATGCCATAGCGTTCCTGCAGCACCAGGAAACGATCATCATCGCGGGTCAGGGCGACGCGCACGCGCCCGCCCTTGACCAGCTGGTCGCGGATCGCCCGCGCGATCGCCAGCGTCACATCCTTTTCGCGCTTGCCGTTTTCGGTGTTGATCGCGCCGGGATCATGGCCGCCATGGCCTGCATCGATCACCACCAGCGGGCGCGCGCCGTCATTCACGCCCTCGACCGGGGGCAGGGCGATGCCGCGCGCGGCCGGCGGGATCGGCACGGTGATCGAATGAAGGCGCTTGCGCGGGCGCGCGGCCATGTCGGCGGGCGCGTCGAAAAGCATGCGGCCGCGCCCGACTTCGCTGCGGAAACGGCTGTCGCTGACGCCCTGTATGGCGAAGCTCAACGACTTGCCGTCCGCGGCGATGCGCGGTTCGGTCAGGGTGGCGGGACTGGCTAGGTCCAGCACGACGCGCGCGCGCTCCGGGCTCAACTGGCCTTGCCGCACGCTCGCCACGGCGCCGTCGCCCGGCGAAAAGGGGAAGCGGCCCGTCTGCGCGCCGTCTATATCGAGCGCGATGCGCTGCGGCCCGTCGAGCAGGAAGGCGGAGGCGCCTTCCACCCGCTCGTCGAAGCGCACCACCACGCGGTCCCCCTGCACATCGACGCCGGCAATGCCGCCAGCGTGGCCCGGGGTGGAAAAGAGGATGCCTGCCAGGGCAAGGCTCTGCAACATGCGCCGCTTGTGCACCGCACGCCCTTGGGCCGTCCAGCCAAATATCATCGACGTTGATCCGTCCAGCGTCCCCACGCTGAACGCCGGATTAAGCATCGCCCTCTTTTATCCCGGTAAAATGAGACGGTTAACGTCATCTTCATCATGAAGGGCCAGAAGTCCCTGGTGCGCGTGGCGCGCATGGCAGTTTATTTCAGCCGGCCGTTGCTCGCTAGGCTATTGACTGCTAACCATTCACATTCCTGCGAGAATTGCCCTTATCTGACGGCGCTTGCGGGACGCACGATGCGCCGGCCGTTCCAGGCGGGCGAGACAGAACAGGTTGACGCTGCATGAGGCATGATTTTCCATCCACGCTTGCCCCGGTGACGGGCATGGCGGCGTGGATGGTGCGGCCCGGCGCCTTGTCCGGCCCTGCCCTTGCAGCAGACACACACAATTTCCTTCAAAACCGGATGCTTGCCTCCGCCGCGCTCTGTGGCGCGCGCGGGCGGGCGTCCCTTCACTATCGCGTGGCGGCGCGGCTTCACGCCGCAGCCCGCGCACGCCGGAGAATCATAAATGACAATGCGTATGCTGATCGATGCGCGCCACCGGGAAGAGACCCGGGTCGCGGTCGTCAAGGGTAACCGGATCGAGGAGTTCGATTTCGAATCGGCCGAGCACAAGCAGCTCAAGGGCAATATCTATCTGGCCAAGGTGACGCGCGTGGAGCCCTCGCTCCAGGCCGCCTTCGTCGATTATGGCGGCAACCGCCACGGCTTTCTCGCCTTCAGCGAAATCCACCCCGACTATTATCAGATCCCGCGCGAGGATCGCGAGGCGCTGCTGCAGGAAGAGCGCGCCCATGCGGAGGAAGAAGCCGCGCTGCGCGCCGAGATCGAGGATGATGACGATGCCGGCGAGGACGGCGTCGAACTGGTCGAGGCCACTCATCATCATGATGAGGAGGAAGCCGTCGAGGCGGACGCCGAAAGCGAAGCGCCCGAAGCACCCAAGGGCGGTCGTCGCAAGCGCGAGAAGAATGGCGACGACGCCGCGGACGAACTGCGCCGCAAGCGCATGGCGCTGCGCCGCCGCTACAAGATCCAGGACGTCATCAAGCGCCGCCAGGTGCTGCTGGTGCAGGTCGTCAAGGAAGAGCGCGGCAACAAGGGCGCGGCGCTGACCACCTATTTGTCGCTGGCCGGCCGCTATTGCGTGCTGATGCCCAACACGTCGCATGGCGGCGGCATCAGCCGCAAGATCAGCAACGCGGCCGATCGCAAGCGGCTGAAGTCGATCATCGCGGAGATGAACCTGCCCTCGACCATGGGCTGCATCGTTCGCACCGCGGGGCTTCAGCGCACCAAGCCCGAAATCAAGCGCGATTTCGACTATCTCGCGCGCCTGTGGGACGAGATTCGCGAAAAGACGCTCCAGGCGTCCGCGCCCGAGCTAATCCACAATGACAGCGACCTCATAAAGCGCGCCATCCGCGACATCTACAACAAGGATATCGAGGAAGTCATCGTCGAGGGCGAGGATGGCTACAAGGCCGCCAAGGACTTCATGAAGCTGCTGATGCCGAGCCATGCCCGGCGCGTGAAGCAATATGCCGACGCCGTGTCGCTGTTCCAGCGCGCCAGCGTCGAGGATCAGCTGGCGGCGATGTACAATCCCGTGGTCCAGCTGAAATCGGGCGGCTATCTGGTCATCAACCCCACCGAGGCGCTGGTGTCGATCGACATCAACTCAGGGAGGTCGACCCGCGAACATGGCATCGAACAGACCGCCGTCGCCACCAATCTGGAAGCCGCCCGCGAAATCGCGCGCCAACTGCGCCTGCGCGACATGGCGGGTCTGGTCGTCATCGACTTCATCGACATGGAGATGAACTCCAACATCCGTAAGGTCGAGAAGGCGATGAAGGAGGCGCTGAAGGACGATCGCGCCCGCATCCAGGTGGGCCGCATCTCGGGCTTCGGCCTCATGGAAATGAGCCGCCAGCGCCTGCGCACCGGCGTGCTCGAAGCCTCGACTCGCCAGTGCCCGCATTGCGAAGGCACCGGCCTTGTCCGCACCGCCTCGTCGGCGGGCCTCAGCGCGCTGCGCATGCTGGAGGAAGAGGCGGCGCGTGGCCGCGGCTCCATCATCACCCTGCGCGCCAGCCAGGAAGCGGCCTTCTACGTCCTCAACAACAAGCGCCGCGAGCTGGACGAGATCGAGCAGCGCTACGGCGTGCGCATCGACATCCTGCCCGATGGCGAGATCGAGGGCGCGCGCATGTCGGTCGAGGCCAGCGGCCCGCGGCCCGAGCGCGTCGTGACCTATGCGCCGCTCGCCGAGGAGGAGGATGATATCGACCTCCCCGAGGAGGAAGAGGAAGAAGAGGAGCTCGAGGAAGCCGAAGCCGCCGCCGAGCGCGAAGAGCGTGGCGATCGCGAGGATCGCGATGGCGGCCGCCGCCGTCGCCGTCGCCGTCGTCGTCGCGGTGGCCAGCGCGAAGACAGCCGCGAGGCTGGCGCCGAGGCGGAGGATAGCGACGCCGGCGATGACGCCGATGTCGATGCGAGCGACGAAGCCGCTGACGAGGACGCCGCCGCCGACGCGAGCGATGCGGAAACCAGCGAAGCCGAAGGCGATGAAGGCGGTGCGCGCCGTCGCGGTCGCCGGGGTCGTCGCGGGGGCCGTCGCCGCCGGGAAGCGGGCGAAGCCGCTGCAGGCGAGCAGGCGGATACCGCTGCGCCGGCTGAGGCCGAAGAGGCCGGGACCGAATCGGTCGCCGAGGAAGCGCCGGCCGCTGAACCGGTGAGCGCCGAAGCGGACGAGGCTGAGGCCGCGCCCAAGACGCGTCGCCGTCCCCGCGCCCGCAAGAAGCCGGTCGCCAGCGAAGGCGAGGGCGCGGATGCGGAAGTTGCGGCCCAGGCCGCCGCGCCTGCGGACTCGAACGAGGCTCCGGCTGACGCCGCGCCCGCTGCGACGGAAGAGGCTGCGCCCGAAGCGCCGGCCAAGCCCAAGCGCACGCGCCGCAAGAAGGCAGAGCCCGCCGCCGACGCCGAAGCACCCGCGGCTGACGCGCCCGCCGCAGAGGCGGACGCAGCCCCGGCCAAGCCCAAGCGCACGCGTCGCAAGAAGCCTGCCCTGAGCGACGCCGAAGGGGCCGAAGCCGCCGCCGCTCCCGGAGCCGATGCCGCGCCCGCGCCTGCGGAGCCGGCCGAGGCCGCCGCGACCGAAGCCGCGCCCGCCGATGCGCCCGTCGAAACCCCGGCCGAGGCCGTCGCGGTGGATGACGGCGCGGCCGGCGACGATGCCGATGGCGCCCCGCGCCGCGGCTGGTGGCAGCGCACCTTCGGTCAGTAAGCGTCCGGCCTCCTGATGATGAAGCGCCGCTGCTCTTCCGGTTTTCACCGGTGCGCAGCGGCGCTTTTCATTGGGTCGCGCTTCAGGGCGCATTCAGGGCGGTCATGGCATGGCCTGCCCGCAATGGTCCGATTGCTGCAGTTCCTGGCGCTGGCGCTGGCGTCCCTCGCGCTGATGACGCGCCCTGCGCTCGCGCAGCAGATCCTGCGCGACGCGGAGACCGAAGCCTTCATGGCCGACATGTCCGCGCCGCTGGTCAAGGCGGCCGGCATGGCGCCCAACAATGTCCAGGTCCTCGTCATCAATGATCCGGAAATCAACGCCTTCGTCGCGGGCGGCCAATATGTCTGGGTGCATAGCGGCCTGATCGCGCAGGCGGACAATGTGAACCAGTTGCAGGGCGTCGTCGCCCATGAGCTGGGCCATATCGAGGGCGGCCATATCATCCGCTCGGGCGAGGGGATCAAGGACGCGACCAGCGTCACGCTGCTGAGCCTGGTGCTCGGCGCGGCCGCGATCGCCGCGGGCGGGGCGGAAGCGGGCATGGGCATCATGGGCCTTGGCCAGCAGGCGGCGATGAGTCGCTTCCTCGCCTTTTCCCGCGCGCAGGAAAGCTCCGCCGACCTTGCCGGCGCGCGCTATCTCCACACCGCCGGGATCAGCGGGCGGGGGAGCCTGGAATTCTTCAAGAAGCTGCAGAACCAGGAATATCGCCTCGCCATCCCGCAGGACAATAGCTACGGCCGCACCCATCCGCTCTCGGGCGAGCGCATCAATGTTCTGCGGGAGGTCTATGCGGTCGATCCCGCCTGGGACAAGCCGATCGATCCGCAGCTGGAGGCCCGCTTCGAACGGATCAAGGCCAAGCTCATCGGCTTCGTGTCGGAACCGCAGCAGACGCTGATCAAATATCCCGAAAGCGACCAGTCGCTCCCCGCCCATTATGCCCGCGCCTATGCCTGGCACAAGAGCGCCTATCCGCAAAAGGCGCTGGCGGAGGCCGATGCCTTGCTGGCCGCGGAGCCGCACGATCCCTATTTTCTGGAGCTCAAGGGCCAGATCCTGCTCGAAAGCGGCCGGCCGGCCGATGCCGTCGCGCCGCTGCGCGAAGCGGTCCGCCGCACCAACCAGCCGCTCATTTCCGTGCTGCTGGCCCATGCCTTGATCGCGACGGAGGATCCGGCCAATTTCGCGGAGGCCGAACAGGTGCTGCGCGTGGCGGTGCAGCGCGACCGCGAAAACCCCTTTGCCTGGTATCAGCTGGGCGTCGTCTACGAACGGCGCGGCGACACGCCGCGCGCGGCGCTCGCCACGGCGGAACGCTATGCGATGATGGGCGACCATAATCTGGCGCTGCGCAGCGCGGACGTCGCCGTGCAAGGATTGAAGCCCGGCACGGTTGACTATCTGCGCGCGCAGGATATCGCCATGACCTCGCGTGCCGCGGTCGAGCAGCAGCGGAAGAAAAGATAGCAATGACAGATCAGAACCGGCCGAGCTTTCGCGCGGCCCTTTCCAACAGGACCATCCAGATGACCCTTGGCGCATTCGCCTTCATCGCCGC
>ENA-ORDG01000982-ORDG01000982.1-marine-metagenome-genome-assembly--contig:-NODE-982-length-12212-cov-4.303420_pt1 | contig 12212 bp, 9 predicted proteins | sample MGYA00248629_ERZ508524 | MGnify/ENA primary metagenome ERZ508524 (study PRJEB26194, sample SAMN05421901) | marine metagenome | isolation source: East of Rio de Janeiro, Brazil, South Atlantic Ocean...
GATGCAGTCCAGAACGGCGGTCGGATTGAAAAATATTTGCTCCCAGGATATGCAGAAAAAAACCATCCAGGCACTGAGAAAATTTGGTAAAGACTATCAGTTAAAACTACCTAAAGAATTGATTTACTTCCCCAAGCATCATGCACCGTCTGAGTCAGCAGTAGAAAGTCTCTCTTATTTTCGCAAAATCGGCTATCATGTGATTTGTTTTGTTGACAGTGAAACGCAGTCACTTGATGCCATTGCAAACGAAAAAGATACGCGCGATATTTTACTGCTCCAAGCGGATACTGTTTATCGCTCAAATGATAAGCCGATGACCGCCGGTGTGGAAAAAGGCAGTACCTATGAATTGCGCGAACTGGTAAATGAAAAAGACTTACCGCCCACCATTGACTTGGTTTGGCATGGTATCAATGACCGGGAAAATTTGCGGCAGTTTCTCTCATCTAACATACAATGGGGCGAGGTCGATGTTCAGACCGTGCATGAAGATGGATCAGTGTTACTTCAACACGACAATCCGTTGGAAGAGGAGACGTTATTGACCGGAAAGATAAATCTGCAATTAAACGAGTTATTGATCGAGTTTCAACAACATGGCAAGGCAGTCAAAGTTGATTTCAAAGATAAGAGCAATGTTCTGAGTGAATCAATAAAGCTACTCAAAAAGCATGGTTTTAATGATCAAAATATTTGGCTGAATGGTAATATCGATGTGCTTAAAGAAGATGGGTTTAAAATGTTGTCAGCAGCTTTTCCCAATGCTGTCATACAAACCTCCGTCGATTTTATCTGTCCCTTGGTCTTCTCCCTGCCAGACCAAGCCAAGAAAATACTCACGCAATTAAAAGGCTGGGGCATTAATCGTTTTTCCATCAACTGGGAAATGAAAAAATGTTCAGCCTTGATGTATCAGCTTAAAAAATGGGGATTTGAAGTAAATGTCTATAACGCGACTGATTTAGAACAGTTTCTTAAGGTGATGATTCTGTCTCCACGCTCAATCACTTCGGACTTTAATTTTCCAGAATGGAATTATTACGGTCGTGGTTCCGGTAAAAATGGCATCCAATCGGATTATGTGGAACAGCAGGTGAAATTCAAATAATGAATAGTCCACCTGCAGGCATTGCTCTGCTTGTCCAGTGGCAGGCTGGAGATGATACCGCACAAAAAAAACTACTAACTCTGTTTGATGCGGTGATTGAAGGAGAATTCGATGCTGTATTTCAAGAATCGGCTAAGTCAGATACAGTCTGCGTGACCACCTCTCTACATTTGATGACGCTGACCATGCTGAATCAGCTTTACGGTCTCAACTCAAAAGAGTTTTACAAAGGCGACCCAGAGCGTTATGTCCGGACGACACTCATGACTCAGCGTTTACTCGGGATCCGCAAATTGACTCTCGGCTGGCCGGTTTATGCTTTTGGCGCAGAAGCTCTGGGACAGGCCACCATGTATCCTGATCAACATGCCCCCGGTGCTGATCCGGGAGATTCTCTGGTTGACCGGAATAACTGGTATAAACTGGAAACTCCGGATTTTGAGGGGGAAGTTCCCCGAGTTATCGAAGCAATGTTGGCTTCTTTTGCAGAACTGACAGGACTTGAACCCGTTGCTCATTTGCCTGCGCCTTACAGCCTTGCCGCGGATATTTTTGGGCAGGAAACTTTGATTACCGCTTTAAGCCATGAGCCGGATTTTGTGGTTGAATTTCTGGAACATTTAACTGAAAAAATAATCGTTCCCTGGTGCGAACGTTTAGTGCAAAAATTTCCGAATATATGGCTTGAACTTTCAGATGCTTCGGGTTCTCCTTTATTCATAAGTCCACATCTTTTTCAAAAAATCGCGGCCGGGCCAGTCCTTCGACTGATTAAGGAATTTCCTTGGGGGAATCGGGTGTTTGTCGCCAACTATCGAGGTGACATGACCCCAAAAATCTCCCGCGTAGAAGGGCGCCGGGGAGCAGGGCGGCGCAATCGTCGAGCACAACAAACCGATCCGGAAACAAGCAGCACTCAATCCTCAACTAATGCTCTGAACGAATTGATTGATTTCAAACTGAGTCTCTGTACTGAGTTCATCATCAAACTGGATGCCGATCAATCTCCTCTTTCGATTTATATCGAACAGGCGATTCGTCGTGAAAAGCCACTCTATTTGGGTATCGGAGCAACCCGTATCGACCGGAACAGCATTGCCGATCGTGAAGCCGCAAAATCAGAACTTGAAGATTTGGCGACAAATTCGGCTAAAGCAATCAAAACTGTTTCCGAGTCTTTAGCTGATAAGGGTCAATATCGCTCAAATCTTTCTTGGCCGGGGGATGTGTACTTTGAAGATGTGAATGCAGAATCAGATTTGGATTTGGTGAAGACCATTATTGAAACAATAGATAAACATGGCAAAATGTAACTATAACCCCCCATTTATTTTTTCAATATAATTCTTTTAATTTCATCTGAATTTGATAAAAAAACAGATTCAGATGAAAAATACTTGACAGGCTATTTTTATTTAGAATATTCTGTTTTTGAAATTATATGAAATATTATTTTCAAAATAATTAGACGCTGTCAGACTAAATACTTAGATGCGGGATAGTAATGAATGTTAAAAAATATTAATCCACATTAAAATGCCGAACTCCTCCATGTACTTTGTTCCATGGGGCATGGAGATGAATTGGTGCTCACAGATTGTAATTTTCCGTCTGATTCAGTTGCGGCTGAGACTGTAACTGGCAAATTTATTCAGATGGATGGACTGGATATCCCGGAACTGGCAAAAGCTATTTTGTCTGTATTCCCTCTAGACAGTTTTGTCTCGGAACCGGTATTTAGAATGGAAGTAGTAGGTAAGCCGGGTGAACTGGTTGGATGCCACAAGGACATGAGAAATATCCTTGATGAAACTTCTGACCGGCGTTGGGAAATAGGTTCAATCGAACGTCATGCTTTTTATGAGCGAGCCAAAAATGCGTATGCTGTCGTTTGTGCCGCTGGTGAGCGGAGACCTTATGGATGTTTCATCTTTATCAAGGGAGTTATCGGCCCCGATGGAGAAGTGATTTGAGCGGAGAATAAAGGAAAAAATTATGACAACCCCAATTTTACAGGCAAAAGGGATCTGTAAATATTTTGGACCAATTACAGCACTTGAAGATGTTGATCTTCAAGTTTCAGCTGGTGAAGTTCTCGGAGTTATCGGCGATAATGGTGCTGGAAAATCTACTCTGATGAAGGCTTTTTCAGGTCTCGTTCCGGCATCTAAAGGCGAAATCTGGTTTCAAGGAAAACCAGTAAAATTCCATTCACCTCGTGATGCCCGTAATCTTGGAATCGAAATGGTTTACCAGGATTTAGCCCTGGCTGGTAATTTGCCAATTGCTCAAAATATATATTTGGGGCGCGATCCTACAAAACGTTTTGGTTTCATCAACCGAATTGACCACAAACGTTGCTTGGAAATGTCTCAAGAACATTTGGACACTTTGAAAATTCATGTTAAAAATGCCGGTCAAAAGGTTGAAGATCTATCAGGAGGACAGCGTCAAGCAGTTGCAGTTGCCAGAGCAACTGCGTTTGATGCAAACTTGGTCATCATGGATGAACCAACAGCTGCACTTGCGGTAAAGGAGGTGTCTAAGGTTTTGGAACTAATCAAGAGGCTCAAAAGTCTCAATGTAGCCGTTATTATTATCAGTCACAGGATGGATGACATTTTTGCTGTCTGCGATAGAGTAATGGCACTTTTTCATGGTAAAAATTTTGCGGAAGCTTATATCAATGAAACGAGTCACGATGAACTCATTGGATGGGTAATGGGAGCATCTCAGCATAGGGAAACAGTTTAATATGAAAAATCAACCCGCAGAAACTTCCGCTGAACTAGCCAGTGAAAACCTGACAGCAAAAATTAGTATAATCCTTGATAGCTATGGTATTTTACTCCTCATCGCACTGATGATGATAATCCTGCACATTTTGCAGCCGGATGTTTTTTTCACCTGGCGTAATTTAACCAATGTTTTTAAGCAAACAGCTTGGCAGGCAACTTTAGCCCTGGGAATGTTCATTGTAATTGTTACAGCAGGAATTGACCTCTCGGTTGGTTCAATTCTGATGTTGTCTTTAATGTCTTTAGCCATCGTCTCCAAAGCAGGATTCCCTTGGTTTGTAGTGATGGTGGTTCCAATTGTAGTGGGAATCATTTGTGGCTGCATAAACGGTATCGGTATTACTAAACTTCGGATGCCCCACCCATTCATTATGACACTCGGGACACTTTATCTGTTCAGGGGAGTTGGTAATCTGATTTCAGGGGGTGTTCCCATCAGCGGATTTTCAGAGCAAGTTAACTTTCTTGGTTCGGGTAGAATAAAGCTCGAATGGTTGCTGGGAAGTGGTGCTCGTGAATACATCCCGGTGAGTTTGATTTTCGTCATAATTATGTATCTTGTAGTTTGGTTCTACTTAGAACACACTCAACACGGTCGCTGGATTTTTGGTATTGGAGGAAATCCAAATGCAGCAAGGGCCGTAGGGATTAACGTGGATAATATGCTGATTTTGGTTTATACTATTTGTGGGGGACTTGCCGGATTTGCCGCACTTATTCTGGCAGGACGGACTAATTCAGGCTATCCAAACGCTGGATTGCAGTCCGAATTGGATGCGATTGCAGCAGTAATTATAGGTGGAGCAAGTTTTTTTGGTGGGCGAGGTACAGTAATAGGAGTTTTTTCCGGAGTTTTTTTGATGGGACTATTGCGTAATGGACTGAATTTGATGGATGTTAGTGTTTTTTGGCAACAGATAACGATTGGTGTAATAATTATTATTGCTGTTTATCTGGATGTTTTACGCAGAGAAATTGGTACCAGAAAATGATTCTTCAGGAAATCAATTTTATATCCATTTTTTAATATCAAGAAAGGAGGTGGGAATCGCTAGATGAAGTTTGTATAAAAAAAGTGCAGAAAGATGGTCTTTTTGTCACTAAAAATTTGATAACTCTTTAATTGAGAGAGACTATGAAGTTAGTTAAATTATTTCTTGCAAGTTCGTTGGCCATTATAATTGGTACACTTGCATTTGCTGATACTGTGTTACTCAGTATGAAAGGTCCTGGAGCGGGGAATCCGTTTTGGGCATCCGTTGAAAGAGGTGCACGTGAAAAGGCTGCTGAACTTGGAGTCAAGATAGTAGTGCTTGCACCGCCACAGGAATCTGATATTCAATCTCAAATTAATCAGGTTGAAGATCAGATTACAAAAGGAGTAACTGCGATTGCGATTGCTGTGACCGATCCCAATGCATTGGCAAAGGTGATCGAATCTGCACGTTCCGCAGGAATTCCAGTGGTCTTCATTGATACCAAAGGAATCAATAAAGGTGTTACTTTCATTGGCACAGACAATAAAGCCGGTGCAAAAATGGCTGCAGATTTTATCTGTGACAGGGTTTCCAGAGGTTCGGATGTGGCTATTCTTCAAGGAATAATCACGCAATCCACCGGAAAAGCCAGAGCAGATGGAGCACATGCAGGACTGAAAGGATGTGGTCTGAATATTGTGGCAGAGCAACCTGCAAACTGGGATCGCGCCCAAGGGCGAACTGTGATGGAAAATATCCTCACCCGTAACCAAAAACTGAAAGCTGTATTTGCCAGCAATGACAACATGGCACTCGGTGCAGTTGAGGCGCTCAAAGATGCCGATATGCTCAATGATGTAATTGTTGTCGGTTTTGACGCAAATCCGGATGCCGCAAAAAGCATTCTGGCTGGCGAAATGACTGCTACAATTGCACAATTTTCCTATAACATGGGAGCATATGGTGTAGAGAAAGCTCTAGAACTGGCCAAAGGTCGTTCACTTCCTCCGGTAGTCGATACGGGTACTTTACTGGTTACTAAAAAGAATGCGGCAGATTTTAAATAAAATTTTTATCTGATTTATGCAATCCAGTAAACAAAGGTCGGGTTAGGCACACAGGCTTAGCCCGACTGTTTTAAGCCGCATTAAAAGGCTGATTCGTGTTAATCCGGCCTACTAGTACATGCATTTTTGGATATCACAATGAGTAAAGTCATTCTTGATCCCCACCCTCGAGAAATCGAAGATATTTTTTCCTCCAGCACAAAAATAACTCTTTCTTCATTGCATCGTGTAATTGAATTTGATGGGGAAGATCGCCTCTCATTTTACAATGAGAATATTGAAGATACTGATTTTATCATAGGGCAACCTGATTTGGATGCGTCTCTCATTGAACGTTCAAAAAAACTTAAGGCCGTTTTTAATGTTGAAGGAAATTTTATGCCCAATATCGATTATGCCGCTTGTCATCTTAAAGGAATCAGAGTCCTGACTCCTTCTTCAGTGTTTGCAGTTCCAGTGGCGGAACTGGCAATTGGCATGATGATCAGTCTCGCCAGAGGAATCCATACAGCGCATGGAGATTTTCTCAACGGTAAAGAACTTTATGGGTTGGAAGGAAACGCGGAAAGCGAATTGATTAGTGGGACAGAGGTAGGATTTATCGGTTTTGGTGATTTGGGAAAAGCAATTTATCCCTTGATTCAAGGCTTTAGACCAACCATTCGGGTCTTTGATCCCTGGTTGACTTCAAGTTATCTTTTGCGAGAAGGAGTGCTTCCGGCAAGTCTTGAGGAAGTACTCTCAAAAAGTCGTTTTATTTTTGTGGTTGCTGCAGTTACAGAAGATAATATTGGCATGTTAAATTCAGAGAAATTTGATTTGATGCAAAAAGGAGCCAGTTTATTGCTTCTAAATCGAGCGGCTATTGTTGATTTTGACTCACTTGCTAAATACACTTCTCAAGGAAAAATCCGTGTTGCAACTGATGTTTTTCCGGATGAGCCTTTAACCCTAGATCATCCCATCAGGAATTCTCCCAATGTATTGCTTTCCGCACATCGTGCGGGTGCACTTAGTTCGGCATTGTTGGCGATGGGAGATTATGTGTTGGAAGACCTGACATTGATGGAACAAGGTTTACCTCCGCTGAATTGTAAGCGTGCCGAACCGGAAACAGTGGCCTCACTACGCAGTAAACCTGTTGAAAAAAGTTGATGCCAATGATTAACAAAATTCAATACGGCATGGTTGGCGGTGGCGAAGGTGCTTTCATTGGAGAAATTCATCGCATGGCTGCTCGTCTGGACAATCATTTCGAATTAGTCGCTGGAGCATTTTCCGCTGAGGCTGAACGATCCAAACGTTCCGGAACAACTCTTGGTCTTTTAGAGGATCGTTGTTATGCGAATTATCAGGAAATGGTATCCAAAGAACTTGCCCGTGAGCAACCCATTGAAGCAGTGGTGATCGTCACGCCCAACCATTTGCATTTGCCTATCGCCGAGGTTTTTTTGAAAGCCGGGATTCATGTTATTTGCGATAAACCACTGTCTGCAAAATTGGAAGAGGCTCACTCATTTGCCAATTTTGCCCGGCAAGCTGATAAAATTTTTGCAATCACATACAATTACAGCGGATATCCGTTGGTCAGGCATGCACGTGAAATAATTGCACAAGGTGAGCTTGGTGAAATACGTACTGTTCAAATTGAATATGCCCAAGATTGGTTGTCGGGAAAGCTAGAAGAAAGCGGTCATAAACAAGCAGTTTGGCGTACAGACCCCATGCAAGCTGGAGATGGTGGTTGTCTCGGTGATATTGGAACCCATGCTTTTCATCTTGCTTGTTTCGTCAGTGGCTTAAAACCAAAAGCAATTTTGGCGGATTTAAAGCACTTTGTTGAGGGTCGGAATGTTAATGATAACGCACACATTTTATTGCGTTTTTCCGGAGGTGCAAAAGGTATGCTTTGGGTCAGTCAGGTGGCACCCGGTAATGAGAACGGTTTGCGCTTACGAATTTACGGCAGTAAAGCCGGTTTGGAGTGGTCGCAGGAAAATCCCAATTATCTCAAACTTTCATCCTTGGGAGAAGCCCCAAAAGTACTGGGGCGCGGGAGTCCAGAACTTTCGGCTGCTGCCGCAAAAATGACACGTATTCCCCCTGGACATCCTGAAGGCTACATCGAAGGATTTGCCAATATTTACAACGAAATTGCACAAGCTATTTATGCTACTAGAAAAGGAAAGCCATTTCCGCAGGGAGTGCTATTTCCGGATTTGGACGATGGAATTGCCGGAATGGAATTTATTGATGCAGCCCTAAAATCCAACCAAAATAATAGTGAATGGGTTTCGCTTGTTGGACATGAATAATTTTATGAATGAAGATGATCCTTCACATGAGCACTTAATGCTTTGTATCTTCCTCTAAGCAAGTGTATTCAAAAAGAAAAAAAGATTTACTATCATGACGGAATCATCTCATTTTGAAAACAGGAGTTCGCTTGACCTGATTTGCATGGGCCGAGTGGCTGTGGATTTATACGCCGAACAAGTCCACAGTCCGCTTGAAGACGCGCAAAGTTTTCGCAAATATTTAGGTGGATGTGCTGGAAATACCGCTGTCGGCACGGCCCGTTTGGGACTGAAATCCGCCATGTTTTCCTGTGTCGGTGCGGACGATATGGGTGTTTATTTACGGAATGTTTTGACAAATGAAGGCGTGGACACTTCTCTTTTGCGAAATACTCCAGAACATTTGACTGCATTGGTTTTGCTGGGCGTGAGTCCTCCGGATCGTTTCCCCTTGATCTTTTATCGGGAAAATTGCGCCGATATGCAGATTCTTCCCAGCGATGCAAATCCGGAAATTTTCAAAAACGCCAAAGCCTTGTTGATTACCGGAACCGGATTGTCCACACCATCGATGCGGGAGGCAACTCGGCAAGCCGTGAAGGTCGCTAAAGAATCCGGATGTGCTGTAATTTTGGACATTGATTATCGTCCGGTTTTGTGGGGCTTGACAGATGCGGGAGACGGTGAAACCCGTTTTGTTGCCTCAAAAACTGTGACGCAGGAACTCCAGCCGTTTCTTGCAGAACTCGATTTGATTGTCGGTACCGAAGAAGAAATTTTAATTGCCGGAAGCGAGTCTTACGAAACTGAAACACTGGAAAGCTGTTTGGCTGACATTCGGAAACAATCATCCGCTACAGTCGTACTCAAGCGTGGTGCGGAAGGTTGTGAGGTTTTTTCTCCGGAATCCTCCACACCGATTTCCGCCCGCTCTTTTCCGATTGAGGTGCTGAATATTTTGGGTGCGGGAGATGCGTTTATGAGCGGATTTTTGCGGGGTTGGTTGCGGAACGAAAATCTGGAAACTTGCGCACTTTACGGAAATGCCTGTGGAGCGTTGGTGGTTACGCGTCACGGATGTTCTCCGGCTTCGCCGTCTTTTGCAGAAATAGAATATTTTATCAGCAACTTTGACAATTTTCCAAATTTGGCGCAGCATCCGCACCAGACGTTCTGGTCTAAAATGAATCAACTGCATTTGCGAACTGAATTACGACAACCGCAGAATCCGGAACGTCCGGTGCGGGAAGAATTGTTGATTTTGGCTTACGACCACCGCACACAATTTGAAGACAGTTGCCGCGAAAATGATTTGCCGTTGGATTTGATTTCAACATTCAAAGAACAAGTTTATAAAGGTTTTCAAAAAGTCCATGAAGCTAACAAAAATAAAGGACTCGCCATTTTAATTGATCCGGAATATGGTCAAACCATCCTCAATAATTCTGCTGATGCAGATTACGTTATCGGTGTACCAATTGAAAAAGCTGGAGCATTTCCACTGAGTTGGTTAAAGGATGGCTCACTTTATCAACAACTCCTGGAACGACCGGCAGGTTGGTTTGTGAAGGTTTTGTGGCATTTTCATACACAAATGAGTCCGGAAGAAAAAGAGGTACAACTCAGCCAACTCCGAAAATTAAACGAGGTCTGCACAGCACTCAAACGCAAACTGATGATCGAATTGATTATTCCGGAAGATTTTCCAGAAACCGGATCATCTTTGGGAGAAACAATGTCTGAAGTTTATCAAGCCGGAATTTCCCCATTTTGGTGGAAAATCACTGCTCTCGACACAGAAAAAGAGTGGCAAACTATGACCGCAACTCTGGATAAATACGATCCGGATGTTGGAGTAATTATTCTCGGAAAAAATGCTCCAATTGAACAATTCAAAACATGGTTTAGCGTAGCCCGTTCAACACCGCATACTTGTGGATTCGCCATCGGGCGCAGTATTTTCTGGGAAGCATGGGAGCAGTTTGCAGAGGGAAAAATTAACAAGTCTGAAGTACCTGAGATGATCGCAGAACGTTACCAACAGGTGATTGATATTTGGCACAACATTTAACTGACATATTATGACTTCTTTACTTTCACGCGTACAGCCGATCAATTCTGAAGGGCGCATCCAAAATATCACTCCGGAATCTGCCGGCTGGAAATATGTCGGTTTCGATGTTTTTGAACTCAAATCCGGACAAACATTACAACAGAAAACAGCTGACCGCGAAGTTTGCCTGATGCTTGTCACCGGCAAAGCCGATATAAAATCCCGTGATGAATCATGGGATAATTTGGGCGAACGTATGAGCGTTTTTGCCGAAGCTCCCGGCGAAGAATGGAAACCGCCCTTCGCCGTTTATGTTCCCAATGATGATCGGTTTGAAATAGAAGCGCTTACTGACCTGGAACTGGCAGTATGCTCTGCTCCGGGGAAAGGGAATTATCCGGCTCGTTTAATTTCTCCGGATGATATGACCTACGAAACAAGAGGAGATGGAACCAACATTCGTCACATCTGTAATATTCTTCCGGAAACGGCAAAAGCAGATAATCTGCTGGTGGTAGAAGTAATTACACCAAACGGAAGCTGGTCGAGTTACCCGCCGCACAAGCATGATTCAGACAATTTACCGGAAGAATCATCATTGGAAGAAATATATTATTTTCATGTTGATCCACCCCAGGGTTTTGCTTTTCAGCGTGTTTATACAGATGATGGAAGCCTGGATGAAACCATGACGGTTCACAATCAGGATGTTGTTCAGGTCCCTCGTGGTTATCATCCAGTCGGTGCGCCGCATGGATATGATCTGTATTACCTGAATGTGATGGCGGGCCCAAAACGGATTTGGAAATTTTATAATGATCCTGAACATGAATGGATCGTCAAGAAAGATGAATAATGAAAAAGTTGTACACATTCTGTTAAAAAAAGAAATGCGAACAGGATTAAAATCTTAGTACTTTTAGTAGAGAAATTAAAATTATTTTAGACTTTCTAATAAAATATTGACAATAGTTGTATGATTGTGTGAGACTGTTTCCTCTTGGATTTCCCTTTTGTTTAACTGGGATTCCCTTAGGATTTCTTAATGGTGAGAATTCCTTTTTTGCTTAACCCTTTTCAAAGGAGTTAATATGAGAATAATTAGAATTACACTGTTGTCTTTGCTGTTATTGATGATTGCATTGCCGTTGTACGCCGAAGGACGGCTGACTTACTATTGCAGCACGGATATCCCGTGGTGTGAGCTTATGAAAAAAGAGTTTGAGAAGCGCACTGGCATCAGAGTGAGCATGACCCGCGCGAGTACCGGGGAAACCCTGACCAAGATTCGGGCGGAGAAGTCCAATCCCAAGGGTGATGTCTGGTGGGGCGGCACTGGAGACCCACACCTGCAAGCAGCAGAGGAAGGGCTATCTCAACCCTACAACTCCCCAAAGTTGAGCGAGTTGCACGACTGGGCCAAAACCCCGCACCAAGCCACGGGAGGCAAAACCGTGGGCATTTACTTGGGGGCGCTAGGATACGGATACAACACGGAACTGCTCGCCAAGAAAGGGCTGCCAGTGCCCAAGTGCTGGAACGATTTGTTACACTCGGCCTACAAGGATGAGATTATGATGGCCTACCCCAGTACTTCCGGAACTGCCTACACGACCCTAGCTTCAATGGTACAACTCTTTGGTGAACAGGGAGGATTCAATTACATGAAGGGGTTGCACCGTAACATCAGCCAGTATACTAAATCAGGGTCTGCCGGTATCAAGGCTGCTGCACGAGGCGAGATTACCATAGGCATCGTCTTTGTGCATGGTGCAGTGAAACAAGCGGTTAGTGGATTTCCAATACAAGCCGTAGCCCCTTGCGAGGGGACCGGCTACGAGATCGGCTCGGTGAGCATAATCAAGGGAGCACGCAATCTGGAAAGCGCCAAGAAGTTTGTTGATTTCGC
>ENA-ORDG01000985-ORDG01000985.1-marine-metagenome-genome-assembly--contig:-NODE-985-length-12195-cov-2.608599_pt1 | contig 12195 bp, 11 predicted proteins | sample MGYA00248629_ERZ508524 | MGnify/ENA primary metagenome ERZ508524 (study PRJEB26194, sample SAMN05421901) | marine metagenome | isolation source: East of Rio de Janeiro, Brazil, South Atlantic Ocean...
GCGATGTCGGGTACGACTTCAACGGCTATCGCGATGCCCCGCCGTCCCTGCGCATCTGGTGCGGCGGCACGGTCGAGGCCGAGGATATCGCGCGCCTGATCCCGTGGATCGAGTGGGCCTTCGCCGAGCTGCAGAAGTAGCCTCGCGCCACCCCTGGTTATCCCGTCACCCTGAACTCGTTTCAGGGTCCAGCTTTCACCACCGGCCTGCGTTCTCAGGAGGATCGGTGGATGCTGAAACAAGTTCAGCATGACGATTTGAGGGAAACGAAATGTCCCAGAAGCCCAAAGTCCTGATTTCCGACAAGATGAGCCCCGAAGCCGCCAAGATTTTCGAAGAGCGCGGCTGCGAAGTGCACGAGAAGACCGGTCTCTCGCCCGATGAGCTCAAAGCGATTATCGGCGAATACGAAGGTCTTGCGATCCGTTCCTCGACCAAGGTCACGCCAGAGATTCTTGAGGCCGCGACCAACCTCAAGGTGATCGGCCGCGCCGGGATCGGGGTCGATAATGTCGACATCCCCGCCGCCAGCGAACGCGGCGTGGTGGTTATGAACACGCCCTTCGGCAACTCGATCACCACCGCCGAACACGCCATCGCCATGCTGCTCGCGCTCGCGCGGCAAATCCCGCAGGCGAACGCGCGCACGCAGAACGGCGAGTGGCCCAAGAGCGACTACATGGGCATCGAACTGACCGGCAAGACTCTCGGCCTGATCGGCGCGGGCAATATTGGCAGCATCGTCGCATCGCGCGCGCAGGGCCTGCGGATGAAAGTAATCGCCTACGATCCCTTCCTGACCGAAGAACGCGCGGTCGACATGGGGGTCGAAAAGGTCGAGCTGGACGAGCTGCTGAAGCGCGCGGACTGCATCACGCTGCACACCCCGCTGACCGACGAGACGCGCAACATCCTCTCAGGCGAAAACCTCGCCAAGACGAAGAAGGGCGTGCGGATCGTTAACTGTGCGCGCGGCGGGCTGATCGACGAAGCGGCGCTGGTCGAGGCGCTCGACAGCGGCCATGTCGCGGGCGCGGCGCTCGACGTGTTCCAGACCGAACCCGCGAAGGAGAGCCCGCTGTTCGGCAAGCCCGGCTTCATCTGCACGCCGCACCTGGGCGCTTCGACCCGCGAGGCGCAGGAGAATGTCGCGCTGCAGGTGGCCGAGCAGCTGAGCGATTTCCTGCTCACCGGCGCGGTCACCAACGCGCTCAACATGCCCAGCCTCAGCGCGGAGGAAGCGCCGCGGCTCAAGCCCTACATGCAGCTGGCCGAAAGCCTCGGCTCACTGGTCGGACAGCTGGCGCATGGCAGCCTGCCCAAGATCGCGATCGAGCTGGAAGGCGATGCGGCGGAGCTCAATCCCAAGCCGATCACCGCCGCGGTGCTGGCGGGCCTGATGCGCCGCTTCTCGCAGAGCGTGAACATGGTCAACGCGCCGTTCCTCGCCAAGGATCGCGGGATCGAGGTGCGCGAAATCCGCTCCACCCGCGAAGGCACCTACCAGACGCTGATTCGGGTGACGGTGGAAACCGACGCGGGCAAGCGATCGGTCGCGGGTACGCTGTTCGGTCGCGAAGCGCCGCGTCTGGTCGAGATCTTCGGGATCGGGATCGAGGCGGAGCTGGATGGCCACATGATCTATGTGGTCAACGACGATGCGCCCGGCTTCATCGGGAGGATCGGCTCTCTGCTCGGCAATCGCGGGATCAACATCGGCACCTTCAACCTCGGCCGCAAGCAGGCCGGGGGCGAGGCGGTGCTGTTGCTGAGCCTCGACCAGCCGGTCGACGACGCGCTCATCGCCGAGGCCGAGGCGCTGGAAGGCGTGCGTACGGTCACCCCGCTGAGTTTCTAGAACCGCTTTTCGTCATCCCAGCTTCCGCTGGGATGACGAGGGCGTTAGGGGCAGGCGCATGACCACGACCGACGACCTGCTGCCCGAAGGGCTGGCCGACAACCTGCCCGCCGATTCCGCCATGCTCGGCCGCGCGATGCGCGCTGCGCTCGATGCGATGGACGAGCATGGATATGACCGGGTCAGCCCGCCGCTGGTCGAGTTCGAGAAGTCGCTCGGCCACCGGATGGACGGGTTGCAGACCCGCGCGATGTTCCGCTTCGTCGATCCGGCGAGTCTGCGGACGCTCGCGCTGCGCAGCGACATAACTCCGCAGATCGGGCGCATCGCCGCCACCGCGCTGAGCGCGCGCGCGCGGCCCCTGCGGCTGTGTTACGCGGGCGAGGTCACGCGGATCGCGGCGGACCAGCTCGATCCGGTGCGCCAGCGCCTGCAGGTCGGCGCGGAGCTGATCGGGTCGGACAGCGTCGCCGCCGCGAGCGAGGTGGTGCTGACCGCGCTTGCCGCGCTGGAGGCGGTCGGCGTCGAACACCTGTCAGTCGATTTCACGCTGCCCGACCTCGTCACCACGCTGGCCGCAGGGCCATTCCCGCTGGACGAGGAACAGGCCGATGCGGTCAGGCGCGAACTCGATGCCAAGGATGCGGGCGGGCTGAAGGCGGTCGGCGGCGATGCCTACCTGCCGCTTATCCACGCTGCCGGGCCTTTCCCCGATGCGCTCGACAGGCTGCGCGCGATCGACGCGGGCGGCGCGCTGGAAAGCCGGATCGCGGGGCTGGAGCAGATCGCCGCAGCCGTGGGCAACCGCGCGCGGATCACGCTCGACCCGACGGAGCGGCACGGGTTCGAATATCAGAGCTGGTTCGGCTTCACGCTGTACGCAGGCGACGCACGCGGCGCGCTTGGCCGGGGCGGCACCTACCTGATCCGCGGGACGGACGAGCCGGCGACCGGCTTCTCGATCTATCTCGGCCAGGCGCTCCCGCTGCTGCCCGCAGCCGAGCCGCGCGCGATGCTCTACCTGCCGCGGGGCCACGACGGCGAGGCGGCGGCGAGGCTGCGCGGCGAGGGCTGGCGCACGCTCGCCGCGCTGTCCGATGATGAAGACCCGCTCGCGCTGGGCTGCACGCACCGGCTGGACGGCGGCGAGGCGAAGCCGCTCTAGTCTTCGGCCAGCACTTCCAGCGTATCGACCAGCTCGATATTGCTCATCATGCCCAGATAGCGGTCGTAATAGGGCTTGTGCGACACGCCCACGATGGCGAGCGTGCGCGTGTCCGTGCCGATCACCTGGCGGATATTGGCGACCATGCGCAGATTGCGCGTCTCCCAATAGGCGAGGTAGGTCTGGCCGGCGTCGCTCGGCGTGCGCGCCCCCGCCGCCGCACCGAAATCGCCAGCCATCGCCAGCGCGAGTGAGGCGGGCGAATTGTAACGGCGATACCATTCGAGGATCGGCATCGAGCCATCCTCCATCGCCGTGTCCCATTCCTCGTATTCCGCGATGCGCTTCTTGGTCGGCGCATTGTCCCAGATCGCGCTGATTTCCGGACCATAGGCTTCCGCGTCCTTGGGATCGCTGCCGCTCATCTGGTCGTCTACCCGGTCAACCCGGTCGAGGCCGAGGCGTACCGCCAGCCGGGCGGCGATGACGACGTTCTCGTTGTGCCGGGTGTCGAACTTCTCGAGATAAGCGACCAGTTCGGCGGGCAGATCGTCGCCCGCCGCACGCTCGGCTTCGGGCAGGCGGAGCCATTGGACCAGCGCCGATTCCGGCTCCCCGATGGCGAGGAACAGGCCGATCAGCCGCCGCCGTTCGGCGTTGTTCCGCTGGTCTCCCGGCTTGGCGAGCAGTTCCATCACCCCGAATTGCGCATCGCGTCCGCTCACGCCTAGCGCAGCGCGCGCCGGGCCGGGATCGGGGCAATAGGTATCCGCATTGCCCGGGTCGAACAGCCGCAGATTGTCGCACTGGACCCCTTCGATACCCTCAATCGCGATCGCCTCGGGCGCCCATTTTTCCAGCTCGTCGAGCAGCGGATCGAACCGTTCCAGCGGGAAATCCTTGGGCAGGGACGACAGGTGAGATGTGCCCAGCACTAGCACCGGGGTAAGATCGCCGCGTTCCTGCGCCGCCTCATCGACAATATCGACCAGATCCGCCGGAAGCGGCGCTGCCGCCTGTGCGAGGAGCGATACGGCGAACAGAAACGACATGGGCGACCTCCGGTGCGAAGGTCGCCCATGTGCTATAGCATCATAATACGGTCAAGCGGTCAGTCGTTGAACTTGCCCGGTTCGGGGCCCATCCGGCCGTCCTCGCTGTCCAGCGCATCGATCTTCGCCATCTGCTCTTCGCTCAGTTCGAACGACAGCGCGCTGTAGTTGTCGCGAATGTGATCGGGATTGGTCGAGCGCGGCAGCACGGAAAAGCCGTGCTGGATGTGCCAGCGGATGATGACGGCGCTGGCGGATTTGCCGGTCTCGTCGGCGATCGCCTTGATCGTGTCGTTGTCCATCCCGTTGCCCTGGCCGAGCGGCGACCAGCTCTGCGTGACGATGCCCATATCCTGATGCACCTTGCGCATTGCGCGCTGCTGGAAGCTGGGGTGCAGCTCGATCTGGTTGAGCGCGGGCACCACGCCGGTTTCGTCCACGATCCGCTTCAGGTCTTCCTCGCGGAAGTTGGATACGCCGATGGACTTGGCCTTGCCTTGGTCGCGCAGTTCGATGAATGCCTTCCACGTCTCCACGAACAGGCCCTTGTCGGGGCAGGGCCAATGGATCAGCAGCATGTCGACGTGATCGCGGCCCAGCCGTTCCAGACATTTGTCTGCGGCTTTCAGCGTACGGTCGTAACCCTGACTTTCATTCCAGATCTTGGTCTGGAGGAAGATGTCTGCCCAGTCGCCGATGCCTTCGCCGACGCCCTTTTCATTCTTGTAGATCGCGGCGGTATCGATCAGCCAATAGCCGGTTTCGAGCGCGGTAGAGACCGCATCCGCCGCCTTGTCTTCCTCGATCTGCCAGGTGCCGAAGCCCAGCTGGGGAATCTGGCGATCGTCGTTGAGGGTGAGTGTGGGGTAGTCTTTGCTCATGAAATCTCCTTTTGCCTGTCCAACACACGCGCGCGCCGAAATGTCCCGATCAATTCCGATAAGGCGTTTCCTACCCGCATCGCCCATGCCATAGGCGCGCGGCTGTGCGCGGCGCTTTTCCCGGTCGGGGCGTTTTAGTCCCCTGGACAGTGTGTCAGGTGTGTCAGGCAAAGCCGCCGCACGCCGGGCCGATGTCGGCAGGCGCAATGAGTTTTGAAGGAGTGCAGGTGTGGCCAACGTAACCGTGATCGGGGCCCAGTGGGGTGACGAGGGCAAGGGCAAGATCGTCGACTGGCTCGCCAGCCGGGCCGATGCCGTGGTCCGCTTCCAGGGTGGCCACAATGCGGGCCATACGCTGGTGGTCGACGGCACGACCTACAAGATCAGTCTGGTGCCCTCGGGCATCGTCACCGGCACGCTCTCGCTGATCGGCAATGGCGTGGTGCTCGACCCGTGGGCATTGAAGTCGGAGATCGAGAAGCTGGAAGGGCAGGGGGTGAAGATCACCGCCGACAACTTCGCCGTCGCCGACAACTGCCCGCTGATCCTGCCGCTCCATCGCGACCTCGACGGCCTGCGCGAAACCGCAGCGGGGCAGGGCAAGATCGGTACCACCGGGCGCGGCATCGGCCCGGCTTACGAAGACAAGGTCGGCCGCCGCGCAATCCGCGTGTGCGACCTCGCGCATCTCGACGAGATCGAACCCCAGCTCGACCGGCTGTGCGCGCACCATGATGCGCTGCGCGCGGGCTTCGACGAGCCGCCGATCGACCGCGAACAACTGATTGCAGAGCTGCGCGAGATTGCACCCTTCGTGCTGCAATTCGCGCAGCCGGTGTGGAAGCGGCTGAAGAAGGTCCGCAAAGCGGGCGCGCGGATCCTGTTCGAAGGCGCGCAGGGTGTGCTGCTCGATGTCGATCACGGCACCTATCCCTTCGTTACCAGCTCCAACACGGTCAGCGGGACGGCGGCGAGCGGTTCGGGCCTCGGCCCCAATGCGACCGGCTTCGTGCTCGGGATCACCAAGGCGTACACCACCCGCGTGGGCAGCGGCCCGTTCCCGACCGAGCTGACCGACGAGATCGGTCAGGGGCTGGGCGAACGCGGGCACGAGTTCGGCGTGGTGACCGGGCGCAAGCGGCGCGTGGGCTGGTTCGACGCGGTGCTGGTGCGCCAGACCTGCGCAATCAGCGGGGTGACGGGCATCGCGCTGACCAAGATCGACGTGCTCGACGGGATGGACAAGGTGAAGATCTGCACCGGCTATCGTATCGACGGCAAGATCTATGACTACCTGCCGAGCCACGCGGCGAGCCAGGCGCGGTGCGAGCCGATCTACGAAGAGATGGAGGGCTGGGCGGAAAGCACCGCGGGTGCGCGCAGCTGGGCCGATCTGCCCGCCAGCGCGATCAAATATATCAGCCGCATTCAGGAGTTGATCGAATGCCCGGTGGCGCTGGTTTCGACCAGTCCGGAGCGTGAGGACACGATCCTGGTCCGCGATCCGTTCGAAGACTAGGCGCGATGCCGGGTGGGGCGGGCAACCCGCTCCACTATGGATGCGATTGACTTATTCCCCCTTTGTTCTCATGAATACGTGTGGAACAAAGAGGGAATAGTGATGCTCCACACCGAGTCGCGCGCCGCCGGAAGCAGTACCGATCTCAGCTACGCGCTGGCGGGCGATGCGCCCGCGGACGGGCCTGCGTACGCGCCAAGGGATGGTGGCGGACTGCCGGTCGCGATCTCGCTGTTCGCCGACCGCCCGCATGTGCGCGAGGCGATGCGCGCCGATGCGCAGCTCGCCGGGTTCCGCGTGGCGCAGGCCGAAGGGCTGATCGCGCTGGATGATGAAAAGACGCGCGCTCTGGGCGATCTGGTCGCGGTTGATGCCTCGGGCGCGGATGCGGCGACGCTCGCCATGCTCGCGCGGCTGGATGCGCGGGTTGCGCGCTCGGGCGGGCAGCTGATCGTCGCGACCACGATCGGCGCGCTCGAACCGGTGATGGTCGCGATGGGCGAAAGCGATCCGGTGCTGCTGGTCGAGCCGGGGCGGGGGGAGCGGCTGGTCGCCTTCGGCGAGGCGCTGGCGCGGTTGGCCGGGGCGCGGGTGCGCGACCTTTCTGCCGAAGACCGGGTGGCAGTAATGCGGCTGGTCGAGCGGGTGAGCCTGCTGGCGGAGAAGCTCGACGGGCTGATGGCAAGCGACGACGTACCGCGCGATGGCAGCGCCGCCTTCGCCTTCGGCACGGGGCAGGAGGCAACCGGGAACCTGCGCGAGCATCGCCAGCGCGGGCGGGAGGCCGATGCGCCCTCGCCGGTGCCCGGCCTGCCCGATCCGCGCCGAATCCGCGCACTGATCCGCAAGCGGCAGGCGCGCGCGCGGTTCTTCGAGGCGGAGCTGTTCGCGGACCCGGCGTGGGACATCCTGCTCGATCTGACGGCCGCGCGGGCGGAGGGGCGGCGCGTCTCGGTCACCTCTCTGTGCATCGCCAGCGGTGTGCCGCCGACCACCGCGCTGCGCTGGATCGCGCAGATGACGCGGCAGGGGCTCTTGCGGCGCGAGGAAGATCTGGTGGACCGGCGGCGCGCGTTTATCGCGCTCAGCGACAGCGCGGTGGAGGCGATGGCCCGCTATTTCGATGCCACCGGCACGTGCGACTGCGCCGGAATCTAGTCTCGCGTCAGGATCACCGCAAAGCCTTCCAAGGGGACGTCGGGGGCGGCGTCCAGCGGATGGCGTGCCGCATCGGCGCGGGCGCGGGCGACGATCGCGGGCGGCACATCCGTATCGTGATAGATCGCATCCGCTTCGCCCAGCCAGCGCGCGTGCCGTAGGGTTAGGTCTTCGGGATCGCCGCTGACGAGCGCGATCCTCTCCAGCCGCGCCGGTGCATCGGTAGCGGGATTGCTCAACCAGTCCTCGACCCTCCCGGCAGAGCCTTCGTCCAGCGGGTCGAGCGTGCCGCCGGGGCGCAGTGCCGCGTCCACCGCGCGGCGGCGTGCGTCGCCATCGGGCAGCTTCGCGCGCAGAGTATCGCGCCCGCTTGCCAGCGCCCGCGCGAGTTCGCCCAGCCGCTGCGGCAGGATCGCTTCGAGCCGCAGGCGGATATGCTTGGCAAGACCGGCGGAGGCACCGCCGGTGCCGATCGCGATCAGCAGCGGATCGCGGTCGAGAATGCTCGGCGTAGTGAAATCGCACAGGTCGGGCTTGTCCGCGACGTTGACCAGCAGGCCCTTCGCCTTCAGCCGCTGGCGCACCGCTGCAGCCTCTCCCGCATCCTCCAGCGCGACGAACGCCAGCGAGGCATGATGCGCCTCCGCCTCACCCACGGCGACCGCGCCCGCGCGTTCGACCAGCCGGCGCTTCGCCTCCGCCATGGGTCCGCTGCCGACCACCACGATGCGGCTGCCCGCAACCTGGTGGAACAGCGGCAGCGAAGCGATCAGTCCAGCCATTCCGGCACGCGCTCCGCATCCATGATCGCGCCCGCATCGATCCGGTCGGCGACGACGGCGAAGTCGCTCCCGCTGACCAGCACTTCGGGCACGAAGCCGCGCGAATTGTACGAGGATGCCATGGTCGCGCCGTAGGCCCCGGCTGTGCGGAACACCGCCAGATCGCCCGCGACCAGCGCGGGGCAATCGCGATTGGTGGCGAAGGTATCGCCGGTCTCGCAGATCGGGCCGACGATGTTGGCAGTCATCCGCTCCTCGGTCTGGGCGACCGGCTCGAAATCGTGCCACGCGCCATACAGCGCAGGTCGGGCAAGATCGTTCATCGCCGCATCGACGATCACGAAGGGATTGTTGAGCCCGCGCTTCACCCGGACCACGCGGGTCAGCAGCACGCCGGCATTGCCCGCGATCACGCGACCCGGCTCGAACACCAGCTGTACGCCCCAGTCGCGGGTCACGCGCGCGACCATCGCGCCGTAATCGGCGGGGCTGGGGAAGCTCTCGCCCGCCCGGTAGGGCACGCCCAGTCCGCCGCCCAGATCGACCCGGGTGATCGTGTGGCCCGCCTCGCGCAGCTGGCCGAGCAGCGTGCCGATCTTCCCGAAGGCGGTTTCCAGCGGCGCGAGATCGCCCAGCTGGCTACCAATATGAATCGCCAGACCTTCCAGCGCGAGGCCGGGCAGCGCGCCCAGCTCGGCAAAGGCCTCGGCCGCATGATGAATAGTCACGCCGAACTTGTTGTCCGCCTTGCCGGTGCTGATCTTCTCGTGCGTGCCGGCATCGACATCGGGGTTGATCCGCAGCGCGCAGCGCGCCTTCTCACCCCGCGCGGCGGCCAGCTCGGCCAGTTCGCGGCCTTCCTCGCGAGATTCGATGTTGAACTGCGCGATACCGGTGTCGAGGCCCAGCTCCAGCTCGGCGCGGGTCTTGCCGACGCCCGAAAACACGATCTTGTCCGGCGTCATCCCGGCGGCGAGCGCGCGGCGCAGCTCTCCGCCCGAAACCACGTCCGCGCCGAAGCCTTCGCGCTGCAACACGCGCAGCACCGCAAGGTTGGGGTTGGCCTTGACCGCGAACAGGATCAGAGGGTTGTCGAGTTCGCCCAACCCTTCGCGAAACACGCGCGCATGGCGTTCCAGTGTGGCGCGCGAATAGACGTAGACGGGGGTCCCAACCTCCTGCGCGATCGTGGGCAGGGGCACATCCTCGGCGTGGAGGATGCCGTCGGTCAGCTTGAAATGGTCCATCGTGCTTGGTTCGGCCTAACTCGGGTTCGCCCTATTCGGGGGGCAGGTCGAAAGGATCGTCCTCGCGCTCTTCGGAGCGGGTGCGCAGCTCGGTATCGCGGATCGGCTGTGCGATCACATCGGGTTCGAGCAGCTCTTCCGCAGTCAGTCGCTGGTCGCTGCCATAAGGCGCAGGCGGCAGGGTTTCGCCCGGCGGCGGCTGCAAGGCGGCCCGCTGGCCGCAGGCGGACAGCGCAAGCGGGAAAACGGCGGTGAGCACGAGGGCGAGGCGGATGCGCATGGTGGTTCGCTTCAACTGTCGAGGCCGAGCGCGCGGCGCGCCTCGGTCACCTGCTGGCGTACCCGATCGGGCGCGGTTCCGCCATAGCTGCGGCGCGAGGCGACCGATCCTTCGAGCGTGAGGTTGGCGAGCGCTTCCGGCGTCACCCGCGCATCGATCGCGGCAAGATCGTCCTGCGTCAGCTCGCCCAGCGCGCAGCCCTTTGCATCGGCCCGCGCCACCGCAGCGCCGGTGATGTGATGCGCCTCGCGGAAGGGCACACCCGCCTCGCGCACCAGCCAGTCGGCCAGGTCGGTCGCGGTCGCATGACCGCTGCCCGCCAGCGCGAGCATCCGGTCGGTGTTGAACTCAGCGCCCGCGATCATCCCTTCCATGCTCGCCAGTGAGAGCACCAGCAGGCCGTGCGCCTCGAACACCGGCGGCTTGTCGTCTTGCATGTCCTTCGCATAGGCCAGCGGCAGGCCCTTCATGGTGATCGAAAGCGCGGTTGCCGCGCCGATAATCCGGCCCGCGTGCCCGCGCACCAGTTCGGCGGCATCGGGGTTCTTCTTCTGCGGCATGATCGAGCTGCCGGTGGATAGCGAATCGGGCAGGCGGATGAATCCGAAGGGCTGGCTTGCCCAGATGATGATCTCTTCGGCGAGGCGCGAGAGGTGGATGCTCGCGATGCTGGCCGCGTGCAGATAGTCCATCGCGAAATCGCGGTCGGACACGGTGTCGAGGCTGTTGGCGGTGGGCCGCGCGAAGCCCAGAGCCTTCGCCGTCGCCTCGCGGTCGAGATCGAACCCGGTGCCCGCCAGCGCGGCGGCACCCAGCGGGCATTCGTCGAGCCGCTCCTTCGCGGCCGCAAAGCGCATCCGGTCGCGCCGCAGCATCTCGTAATAGGCCATCAGGTGGTGGCCGAGCGTGACCGGTTGTGCGGCCTGCAGATGGGTGAAGCCGGGCATGATGTCGGCCGCGTGCTGCTCCGCACGCGTGACCAGCGCGGCCTGCACCGCGGCGAGCCCGGCGTCGGTTTCCTCGATCGCCTCGCGGGTCCACAGCTTGAAATCGGTCGCGACCTGATCGTTGCGGCTGCGCGCGGTGTGCAGGCGGCCCGCGACTGGGCCGACCAGTTCGGTCAACCGCGATTCCACGGTCATGTGGATGTCTTCCAGATCCCAGTTCTCGGGCACGCCATCCCGCTCGTACTCGGCGGCGATGGTCTGGAGGCCGTCGTCGATGGTGTTCGCATCTTCCTGCGACAGGATGCCCTGCGCGGCCAGCATGCTCACATGCGCGCGGCTCCCCGCGATATCCTGCCGCCAGAGCGCCTTGTCGAAGGGAATCGAGGCATTGATTTCGCGCATGATGGCACTAGGCCCGTCGGCGAAGCGGCCGCCCCACATCGCGTTGCCGCGCCCTGCGCTGGAGGTATCCGTGTCCCGTTCTGCCATTTTGCCTGCGCTCGCCATCGTCCTGATCCTGAGCGGGTGCGATAGGGAGGCCGACCCGGCCCCGCAAGAGAGTGCGGTGCAGACCGACACTGGCAAAGAGGCGAGGCCCGGCGAGATCGACCGGAGCCACGCGGGCGACCTGATGCCCGCCGCGAACATGGTCGACCCCGACGGCGCGGTGCTCAATCTGGGCGCTCTGCAGGGGCGCCCGGTGCTGATGAACCTGTGGGCCACCTGGTGCGCGCCGTGCGTCAAGGAAATGCCGATGCTCGACCAGCTGGCGGCGGATTACGAGGACGAGCTCAACGTGGTCACGATCAGCCAGGACATGGGCGATCCGGCCAAGATCACTGCATTCTTCGAGAAGAACGATATCAACAGCCTGCCACCGTGGATCGATCCGCAGCTCGCGCTGGGCGAGGCGATCGGCGCGGCGACGCTGCCGACAACCGTGATGTACGATCGCAGCGGGCAGGAGGTGTGGCGGGTTACCGGCGAGCTGGACTGGTCGAGCGAGGCGGCGCGCGAGGCGGTTCAGCAGGCTCGACTTGCCGACATTGGAACGGCCGGCAAAGGCGATTTCCGGCATGGTCGCTTCCGGCAACTGGTCAAGCCGCGCCGCGCCCCAGACAAAACCACATTCCTGGGCAAACAGGTGCCGCCCTGTTTCCAGTTCTTCCGGGGTCAGCTCGTCGGTCATATCACTCCTACTTGACGCCCATGCGCCACATGATGAGCCGCTGCTGGGCAATGGAGAGCAGGTTGTTCCAGGCCCAGTAGATCACCAGACCGGCCGGGAAATTCGCCAGCAGGAAGG